>OGHC01001069.1_pt1 | contig 13742 bp, 14 predicted proteins | sample 1571381 | NCBI WGS metagenome assembly OGHC01 (sample SAMEA2581945, study PRJEB24529) | metagenome | biome: Human gut stool | place: China | collected 2011 | reverse complement strand
GACTTGCCAAAAAAGCCGGAAACGGTGGCACGGCGGCGGTAAAGAGAAAGAAAAAACGCGACACCTTTTACGACGAGGTCGAGCTTGCACTGGCCGGAGTTTTGGCACGCAGGGTTAAGGTATATAACGGCAAGGGTTCGGGCGGCAGCATAGAAATAGAGTTCTTCGGCAAGGACGATTTAAAAAAGCTTGCTGAGCAGCTTGAAGCACTTGAATAATTTGAATTTTAATTTTTCGGAGGAAGAAAAATGCTTGATATTAAGCTTGTAAGAGAAAATCCGGATCTCGTAAAAGAGAACATCAGGAATAAATTCCATTAGTAAAAGCTCTCGCGTGGAGACGAGGTAATAGAGCTTGACAAAAAGTTCCGTGAGTCAAAGCAGAGAGCCGATGAGCTCCGCGCCTCAAGGAACAAGATAAGCAAGGAAATAGGCGGCCTTATGGCAAAGGGTCTGCGCGAGGAAGCGGAAAAGACAAAACAAAAGGTTGCGCATCTCGCAAAGGAGCTTGAAGAGCTCGAGGGCAGCGAGGAAACACTCTCCGCAGAAATCAAAAAGAGAATGATGGTTATACCTAACATCATAGGCGACGATGTTCCGATAGGCAAGGACGACAGCGAAAACGTAGAGCTTCAACGCTTCGGTGAGCCGTATGTTCCGCCGTTTGAGATTCCCTATCACGTAGACATTATGGAAAAGCTCCACGGAATCGACCTTGATTCCGCAAGAAAAACGAGCGGCAACGGCTTTTACTATCTCTGCGGAGACATTGCAAGACTCCACTCTGCGGTGCTCTCATATGCGCGCGACTTTATGATAGACAGAGGCTTCACATATTACGTTCCGCCGTTTATGATAAGAGGAAATGTTGTTAACGGCGTTATGAGCTTCTCCGAAATGGAAAATATGATGTATAAAATCGAGGGCGAGGACCTCTACCTTATAGGTACGTCGGAGCATTCGATGATAGGCAAGTTTATAGACACCATAACTCCCGAAGCGGAGCTTCCCAAAACTCTTACAAGCTATTCGCCCTGCTTCCGCAAGGAGGTCGGCGCGCACGGCATAGAGGAGCGAGGCGTATACCGCATACATCAGTTTGAAAAGCAGGAAATGGTTGTTGTCTGCAAGCCCGAGGACAGCGATATGTGGTACGAAAAGCTCTGGAACAACACCGTCGATTTCTTCCGCTCGCTCGATATACCGGTGCGCACCCTTGAGTGCTGCTCCGGCGACCTTGCCGATTTGAAGGTCAGAAGCCTTGACGTTGAAGCTTGGTCTCCGCGTCAGAAAAAATATTTTGAGGTTGGCTCATGCTCAAACCTCGGCGACGCTCAGGCAAGAAGACTCGGCATAAGAGTTAAGGGCGAAAACGGCAACTATTTTGCACATACTCTTAATAACACCGTCGTTGCTCCGCCGAGAATGCTCATAGCCTTCCTTGAGAACAATCTCAATGAGGACGGCTCCGTGCGCATCCCCGAGCCGCTCAGAATGTATATGGGCGGTAAGGACGTCATAAAATAAGCGTCTTACCCGAAACCGGTATATTTTCCACCCCCGTTCCCCTGTTTAAAGCGGAAACGGGGGTTTTATTTGTTATTTAAAATCTATGAAAACGTCGGATTTTGACAATTTTCAACGATTTGTTGCAAATTTGTTGACAAAAAGGTGGTGTTATGTTAACCTTACTGTATAAAATCGATAAAAAATAAAAGGAAGTGTATGTATGTTTTGTAAAAAAATGCGGAGCACAGTTAAATGACAACCACGCTTTTTGCGCTGCCTGCGGGGCACAAAAAGGAGAAGGAACCGGCTTCTGTGCCAATTGCGGACAGCCGATTGCGCCGGGTTCGGCTGTGTGCGCCGGCTGCGGAGCACCGGCAGCTGCAACGGGAGCACCTACGACAGCACCCACGGGAGCATACGGACCGATGCCCGGAGCAGCACCCTCGGCGGCACCGCAGGTGAGCGATAAGAAAAAAATCGTCGCATTGCTTCTTGCTATTTTCCTCGGGCAGCTCGGTATACATAATTTCTATTTGGGATATACCAAAAAAGGCATCATTCAGCTTTGCGTATCCTTGCTTTTAAGCTGGACATACGTCGCCCCCCTCGCCATTTGGATATGGGCGCTCGTAGAGGGCATAAACGCCTATCAGGGTAAGCTGCCGGATGCAGACGGCAGACCGCTTTCCGACTGATAAACGCCGCATTGCCGGCACAACGGTCAATTAAAGCTCGAGTCGGTGTCTTAACGGGCATCGACCTTTTTCGATGTAAAATGCGCGCACAAAAGCGGTATTGACAAATTGCCACTTACGGTATATAATACAAAGGCTGTTTCGACGGCACGGTTTTTGGCGTAAACCGAGTTATTCCGGTATTCACCTGTCCTTTAACTGTGACGTTCGAGGCGAATATTTTAATGAGGTGAAAAAAATGACACAGGCAGAAAAACAGGCAATTATGAAAGAGTATGCTACTCACGAGGGCGACACCGGTTCGCCGGAGGTTCAAATCGCTGTTCTCACCAAGAGAATCAACGACCTCACCGAGCATCTCAAGGAGCATCACAAGGACCATCACTCAAGAAGAGGTCTTCTTAAAATGGTAGGTCACAGACGTAACCTCCTCGCATACCTTCAGAAAACCGATATCGAAAGATACCGTGCAATCGTTCAAAAGCTCGGTCTTCGTAAATAATTTCGCACTTAAGGCAAGCGGTTTTTTACCGCTTGCCTTGAATTGCTTTTTACGGCAGGCGTAAAGGGCATATAAAATAAAATCCGACGGGGCGTTTATCCGATGCTTTAGCGGTAAATGGAATCTTTAAATTTTCCTCTTAAAGGTCGCATTTATTGCTAAAACCGGAAGTGCCTCTCGGAAATTTAAGAAAAAGAGGTAAAAAAGATGTTTTTCAAAAACTTCAAGGTTTGGGAAACCGAATTTGCCGGCAGAAAGCTCTCAGTTGAGACCGGCAAAATGGCAGGGCTTGCAAATGCGTCTGTAATGGTTCGCTACGGCGACACAAACGTGCTTTGCACCGTTACGGCTTCGGCAAAGCCGAGAGAGGGCGTTGATTTCTTCCCGCTCTCCGTTGATTACGAGGAGAAGATGTATTCCGTCGGCAGAATCCCCGGCTCATTCCAGCGCCGCGAGGGCAGAGCAAGCGAAAAGGCGATTCTCACATCAAGATGTATAGACCGCCCCATTCGTCCGCTTTTCCCGAAGGATCTCCGCAATGACTGCTCCGTGGTTGCAACCGTTATGTCGGTTGACCCCGATTGCAGCCCCGAAATTGCCGCGATGATAGGCGTTTCAACCGCTATCGCAATTTCCGATATTCCGTGGGACGGCCCGATTTCCGGCGTTAACGTAGGTCTTGTTGACGGCGAAATCGTATTGAACCCGACTCTTGAGCAGAGAGCAAAGACCGACCTTAACCTTACCGTTGCTTCAACGGCAGACCTTGTTGCCATGATTGAGGCAGGCGGCAACGAAATTTCCGATGACCTTATGTTCGACTGCATCATGGCAGGTCACGAGGAAAACAAAAAAATCGTAAAGTTCATTCAGGGCATTGTAGACGAAATCGGCAAGCCGAAGTTTGCTTACGAATCCTCCGACCCCGATCCCGACATTATGAAGGAGATTGAGGACTTCTGCATAGAGGATGTCAAAAAGGCTCTTGATACAGACGACAAGCTTGTCCGCGACGAGGCTCTTTTGCCGATATACGAGGCTGTTCACGAGAAATTTGATGAGAGATTCGAGGGCAATGAGGGCAAGATCGAGGAGATTATGTATCTTGTTCAGAAGCACGTTGTTCGCTCCTGGCTCAAGGACGAGCACAAGAGAGTCGACGGCAGAGGCATAGACGAAATTCGTCCGCTCAACGCCGAAATCGACCTCCTTGCAAGAGCGCACGGCTCGGGTATGTTCACAAGAGGTCAGACTCAGGTTCTCTCGGTTGCCACACTCGGCTCCATGAGCGATTGCCAGCAGCTTGACGGCCTTGACGAGCAGAAGGAAAAGAGATATATTCATCACTACAACTTCCCGTCCTACTCGGTAGGCGAGACCAAGCCTTCAAGAGGCCCCGGCAGACGTGAGATAGGTCACGGTGCACTTGCAGAGAAGGCTCTTCTTCCCGTTATCCCGTCGGTTGATGAGTTCCCCTATGCAATCCGCGTAGTATCCGAGGTTCTCTCGTCAAACGGCTCCACTTCGCAGGGCTCTGTCTGCGGCAGCACACTTGCACTTATGGCGGCAGGCGTTCCGATAAAGGCTCCCGTGGCAGGTATCTCATGCGGTCTTATCACTGGTGACGAGGGCGTTTACGGCGACTTTATGACCATGGTTGATATTCAGGGCCTTGAGGACTTCTACGGTGATATGGACTTCAAGGTTGCAGGTACCAAAAAGGGTATAACCGCAATTCAGATGGACCTTAAGGTTCACGGTCTTACTCCCGCAATCATCAAAGAGGCGTTTGCAAAGACTCACAAGGCAAGAAATTATATACTTGACGAAATAATGCTTCCCGTTATAAGCGAGCCGCGCAAGGAGCTTTCAAAGTGGGCACCCAAGATGCTCACCACCAAGATTGACCCCGATAAGATAGGCGACGTAATAGGCAAGCAGGGCAAGGTAATTCAGAAGATTTGCGCCGAGTGCGACTGCAAGGTTGACGTGAGCGAGGACGGTCAGGTATTTGTTTCCTCGATTGACCTTGACAATGCAAAGAAGGCAATCTTCATTGTCGATACAATAGCTAACGGCCCCGAGGTAGGCGCTGTTTACAAGGGAATCGTTACACGCCTTATGAGTTTCGGCGCGTTTGTTGAGATAGTACCCGGAGTAGAGGGTATGGTTCACATCAGCCAGCTCGACGTTAAGCGTACCGAAAAGGTTGAGGACGTTGTAAATGTCGGCGATGAGATAATCGTCAAAGTTCTCCCGAAGGACGAGCAGGGCAGACTCAATCTCTCTCGCCGCGAGGCACTTATAGAGGTTGAGGGTCTCACCCCCGAAAACGACCTCTCCGAGGAAAATCAGCACAGAGGCGGCAGACGCGACTTCGGCAGAAGACCGCACCGCTCGGATCGCCGATGAAAAAAGAGCCCCGATATGCCGTGCGAGCGTGAATTATTCGGCGCACAGCGAAGGGAAATGCAAAATAAAATACCGTATATTCGGATTAAAAATCCCTCTCGATGTTTTGCCATCGGGAGGGATTTTTTGCGGGTTTTCGGCGAGAAAACACTGTACGTTTATTTTTCGCTTTTCGGAAGTGTAACGAGCATTACCGTGCCGGCTTCCGAGGAATCTTCGACTCGGACGGAACCGCCGTGAAGCGCGGCAATTTCCCATACGAGCGCAAGCCCGAGACCCACTCCGCCGTGCTCTCTGCTGCGCGCCTTGTCAACACGGAAAAACGGCTGGAAAATACTCTCTCTGTACTGTTCGGGGATTCCGTGACCGTTGTCCCTTACGCGTATTTGAACGTCGTTTTCGTTGCAGACTATCGAAATGTTAATTACCGAATCGCGTCGGGTGTAACGGACGGCGTTTTCGGTGAGGTTAAATATCATACGGTAAATCAATGTATCGCTGCCGATTATGAGAGCATCGCCGTCGTGTGTAAGATATACATTCTTTTCATCGGCAATCGGGGCGAGATCGGCAAAAACTTCATCTGTCATGGGAGCTAACTGTATTTTGTCGCTGCATTTAATGTTGCGAAGCTCGCTCATCTCAAGCAGGGTATTCGTCATCTGCGACATACGTTCCGTTTGCTCTTGTAAAAGTCTCAAAAATTCCGCCGTTTCAGGTTTTATATCTGTGTGCTCAACGGAGAAAAGCTCAATTTGTGCCTGCATTAAGGCAAGGGGTGTGCGCAGCTCATGTGCGGCATTCCCCGTGAATTGCCGCTGCGCCGTGAACCCCTCGTTAAGCCGTTCAATCATATTGTTAAAAGAATAGCTGAATTGTTTGAATTCGGGCAAGACGTCCTTGCTGATTTTCATATCGGACAGATTATTCGGCTGAACTTTTTCTGTTTGCGAAGCGAAAGAACGAAGCGGCTTCAGTGCCTGACCGCTGACAAAATACGCAAGCACACCGCTGAACAGAGTTACTGCTGCCGTTATATACCAATTGGTTGTGTTAAACGATTCTTGAGCGCCGTTCACTATGATTGTAAGGTCTCTGTCAGCGTCTTCGCTTTCGGGATTAAACGAATCGGGCTCACTGTTGTCCGTATCGCCGCAAGCGGATATTTTACTGCCTATGGAGTCCATATATCGCTTGCCGGAATAGCCGATAAAACAATTCATCAGCACGCAGGTGATACCTATTAAAAATGCGGTCATTATTGTAATTCGCCATTGTAAAGATAAATTCTTCATTTTTTATTCTCCATCACGTAGCCTTCCCCTATGCGATTATGTATCGGGTCGTATCCCAAAGCGGCGCGAAGCTTTTTTCTGAGCGATGAGATGTGAACTCTTATGGAATTGCTGAAGTCGTCTATACTGCTGTCCCAAACGTGTTCAAGAAATTCCTCCTGACTTATCGGACGCCCCTGGTTGAGTATGAGGTATTCGAGAATTTCGGTTTCTTTTCTTGTGAGCGTCAGGTTATCGCCCGAAACGGACGCCTTTCTCAATTTAGTATCAAATAGGAGATTGCCGCAGGACAAGACAACATCGTTTTGAGTGAAACAGCGGAGCGTCAGACTGCGGATTCGTGCCGCCAGCTCGTCCAAATGAAACGGCTTTGTCAGATAGTCGTTTGCTCCTGCGTCAAGTCCGTTAACCTTGTCGGCAACTTCGCACCGAGCCGACAAAATCAGCACTTTTGTGTCTTTATCATCTTTCCTGAGTGTTTTAAGAACGGTTAAACCGTCTTTTTCGGTGAGATTAAGGTCCAATACAACAAGGTCGAATTTCTCTATCGAGAGCATATCCAAAGCACTTTGCCCGTCGTAACAGCAGTCTACACTGTAAGCGAGACGCCTTAAACTGCGTGCGATGGTGTCGCAAAGAGCCTTTTCGTCTTCTACAACTAAAATGTGCATACGCGATTCTCCTGTCCGTTTTTTCAATTATAAGTATTTTATCATAAATTCCCCTGCGACAGCAGGAGCGGCACGAAGTGCGGCGGCGAAAGCCGCAATTTAGTCATTCAATGTTCTCCGAAACGGTCAAAATCTTTGATTTTGTTTTCGTTTCGTGAGGTTATTATATCATATAATGACGTAATTGTAATGTTGCATTAACATTTTCGTGCATATTCACAATCATTTTCGTGAATTTTTGTCTAATCGGACGATATTGTTCTTTTGCATGGTTAAAACTCGTGAAAATCGTTGCAAAACATAAAATGATGTGTTATTATTTTATGCATTGAATATGGGGGTATAGCTCAGCTGGGAGAGCGCTTGAATGGCATTCAAGAGGTCAGCGGTTCGATCCCGCTTATCTCCACCAAACTAAAAAACGCACTTCCGCTATTGTCAGCGGAGGTGCTTTTTATCTTTCCGGCAGAATATATCTCCGTGTTCCGTATTTTGCGGCACGATTCTTGCGGCTTTTGAATCGGGCTTTTAAATAATCGGAGGGAGAAAATTTGCGGTTTTCGGCTTTTTGCGAGTATACATATGATGAGGAAGGTCATCGGTTTGCCGAGTACGGAATATGCTGTAAAACAGGTTCGACCGATGTTAAAATACGTGGCATAACTCTCGAAAAGAGCGAAATCAACGAGCTGCTGGCTATGCTGAGATCCGGCAGACCGGAGATGTGTCATATACAATATATAATAGAAGATTTTATAACGCTGAAGAGCAGCGTCATATAGTGCGATAAGCAATCAGCGAAAATGTCGTTTTGCGACACAGGCCCATAATCCCAATTTAATAATCGGTCGTCACCGACATCGGCGTGATGTAAAAGCAGATCCTCAAATTGTTTGTGCAATTTGAGGATTTTTTATTGTGCTTTATAATATTTTATGTTATTATTAAATGAAATTTTTTATTGGGGGAATCTTAATGGATTTTAAATCGGATTCATTTATGTACGGATTGGGTATATGTATTGTCCTTTTCGTCATTGCACAGTCGGTGTTTTTCCTTGTGCGCGCCGTGAGGAGGGCAAAAGCACTCGGAATTGAGACCTCGACTGTCAAAAAAACCATCTCATCCAGTGCCGTTTTCACGGTAGCTCCGGCACTTGCGATAGTTGCTACGGTAATAACTCTTGCTAAGGCTCTCGGTATAGTTCTTCCGTGGATACGTCTTTCGGTAATCGGCGCAATACAGTATGAGGTACCGGCCGCTGAGGCAGCCGTTGAAGCATTCGGAATTTCGAGCGGAATTTCACAGGAGATAACCGATCCCAAGATTTTTGCAACTGCTGCATGGGTTATGACTATCGGCAGTGTTATGCCGCTTGTGCTTGTTCCGTTTGTACTCAAAAAAATACAAAAGGGTATGAATAAGGTCGCGAGTAAGGACAGCAGATGGTCCGACCTTATGTCTGCCGCGGCTTTTATAGGTCTTATTTCCGCCTTTATCGGCAGAGCACTCGCAGGCTCCGGTGATAAATTCGTAGTAGGCGACGGTGCCGGCGTAATGTCCGTAGCGGCACTTCTTTCGTCAATGCTCTTTATGTTCATTCTCGAAAAGCTGTCCGATAAGCATAATATAAATTGGCTCAAGCCTTTTGCCATGCCGTTTAGTATGATACTTGCAATGATACTCGTAATGATACTTGCCAAGGTTCTTCCGTCGGGCATTGCGACATTTGAATGGAGGGGTTAAGGACGAAGAAAAAGAGAAGCTACTCTGACAGCGTTCATTTTTACGGAATTATATGGGATATTGCCGCCTTGCTTGTCTTTATGATGATTCCGGTTTCTATTTGCTTGCATTTGAATGTATGGCCCGAGGCTAAATATATATTCAAGGGACTTTTACCCGTTGCCATGATATTTTACCCGTCGGCGGTTATAGAGGTTCTTACATACACCCCCTTACTCGGTGCCGGCGGAACATACCTCGGCTTTGTAACCGGTAATATTACAAACCTTAAGCTTCCGTGCGGTCTCAATGCCATGGAGAATGCGGGCGTTCGCGCAAATTCGGAGGAAGGCGAGGTTGTATCAACAATCGCAATAGCCACTTCATCTATCGTTACTACGGTAATAATAGCTCTCGGAGTGCTTGTGTTTTCTCCCTTACTCCCGTATATCACGGCAGAGGATTCACCGCTTACCCCGGCATTTAATCAGGTTGTTCCGGCGCTGTTCGGCGCACTCGGAATAAGCTATTTCCGCAAGCATTGGAAGATATCCATAATACCGCTTGCCGTAATAGTCATAGTTTTGCTTATCAACGGCTCCGTAGGTTCCGGAGTACTTATACCCATAGGTGTTGTTGTTGCCCTGCTCAGCACTCATCTTCTTTATAAAAAGGGCTGGGTAAAATAATTAGCGGCAATTAAAAAAAACAGGAAAAGTGTATTAAGATTGTTTTGGGAGGCGTTATTTTATGGGGACACAAAACAGCGGCTCGTCGGTTGATACCGAAAGCGTAAAGACCAAAAGACGCGGCCTTTTCAGCAAAGAAGCCGATGAAGGATATGTGCCGAACAGAGAGCTATTTGCTTATTCTGCGGCTCTCGCCGGGCAAAATCTCACTTATCAGTTTGTAACACAATGGCTGTTTTATTTCTGTACCGACGTACTTAAAATAAGTGCCAGAAAAGTCGGATTTTTCACCGGATTTTCACGAATTTGGGACGCTCTGAACGACCCGATAGTAGGTGCGGTAATTGACCGCAGAAGATGTAAAAACGGTAAGAAGCTGCATCCGTATCTCGGTAAGCTGCCGATTTTTATCGGCATATTGACTGCTCTTATGTTTGTGGATTTCGGCGTGGGAGAAACCGCGGCCATGGTAATAATCCTCTGCGTTTATATCGGCTGGGATTTTACATATTCATTTCAGGATGTTGCCCTGTGGGGTATGATGTCGTTGATTTCGCCGCACCCTCACGAGCGCGCGAGGGGTTCTCAGTGGCTTAACATAGGCGTCGGAGCGGCGTGGGGCGCAATAAGCCTTATTCCGATGATAATGGGCGCAAGAGAAAAAATAGGAATAAGTGAAAAGCTGTTGTTCCTTATTTTCGGCATTGTATTCGGTTTAGGCGGCGAGCTGATGTCAATACTTGCATACAAGACTAAGGAGCGAGTTGAATTTGTTGCACCGCCTAAGCAGTCGCTTCTAAAAGACATTGCGATGCTAAGGTACAACAAAATACTCATTTTACTCTTGCTTGCGCAGATTCTCAACTTCTTCAACGGAGCCATAGCGTGGATATATTTCTTTAAATACTGCGTCAGCGTAAATATCGGCGGTAAGGTTATAAACGGTGAAACGGTGCAATTCTATTACGGCATACTTGTCAGTGCGTTTTCCGCCGTAAGTATGTTCTTTGCCGTAAAGCTTGCAGATAAGCTCGGCGGTATGAAAAATATGGTCGTACTGGCGCAGGTTATGAATGCCGCTTTCAGAGTCGTGGCTTTCTTTATAGGCTTTGACACGCTCCCCAAGATGATAGCGGTAATCGCCATAATATCCGTCTCGTCCGTACCGACGAATATGGTCGGTATAGCTCAGCGTGCGCTTCTTTGCGATTCCATAGACTATACCGAATGGAAAACCGGCAAGCGAACCGAGGGTATATCAAATTCCATGCAGAATTTGACGAGCAAATTCGTAGACGCCTTAAAGCTGATATTCAGCGGACTTGTACTTTCGGGGCTCGGTTACGACGCGAATTTGGGCCTTGAGGGCCAGACGCAGGCTTTTTATAAGGCTCAGTGGCCGCTCTTTATGCTCCTTCCGGCACTTGGCTCTGTGCTCTATCTCATTCCGTTTTTATGCATACGTTATTCAAAGGCTCAGCGTGCGCAGGTCGAAAAGGAACTTGCGGAAAGACACGCGGAGTCACTTGCAAATGATGAAACCGAATCCGTCAAATAAACATAATAATACGGCATTTTACGTATATAATTCGTGCAAAATCGAATAATTATACATTGCTCTTGCATAATTTGACCGATAGTGATATTATATATCCATTAAATTATTACGGAGGAATCGTAATGAAAAAAGCATTAAAAGTAATTTCGCTTATGCTCGTAGCCGTTTTAATGGTTATGTCGTTTGCAGCCTGCGGCAGCAAGGATGACACGGTAACCGGCTCGGATACGTCCAAGGAAACAAAAACACCGGCAGTTAAGGTAATCGACGTTAACCTTACGGATGAAGAATATGCGTTCGGCGTTGACAAGAATCAGCCCGAGCTTCTCGAAAAGGTCAACAGCTTTATTGCCGAAATCAAAGCTAACGGAACTTTCGACGCAATATGCAATAAATATTTCGCCGGCGGCACTCCCGATGTAATCAAGTCAGCTGCTCTTGATTCTACCAAGGATCAGCTTGTAGTTGCCACCAACGCGGCTTTTGAACCGTTTGAGTATACAAACGGCGACGGTTACAGCGGTATCGATATGGAAATAGCAAAGGCTCTTGCGGATTATCTCGGCAAAGAGCTCGTTATCCAGAATATGGACTTTGACTCGGTTTGCCTCTCGGTAGGTCAGCACAAGTGCGATGTCGCAATGGCAGGTCTTACCGTAAAGGCCGAGAGAGAAGAGTATGTCACTTTCTCTACTCCTTATTACAAGGCTTCTCAGAGACTTGTAGTTAAGGGCTCCGATACCAAGTTTGACGGTTGCACCGACGCCGCTTCTGTTGAGGCTATCCTCAACACTCTTGACAGCAGTGTAAAAATAGGCGTTCAAAACGGCACCACAGGTCAGCTTTACTGCGAAGGCGACGCGGAGATGGAGTTCCCCGGACTTAAAGCTGTTTGTGTAGGCTACAAGAGCGGTTCTCTTGCCGTTCAGGATATGATCAACGGCAATATCAATTATGTTATAATTGATGCTGCTCCCGCGGCTTGCATTGCTCAGTCCATCAACGAAGTAAACTGAACTGCGGTTAAGACTTAACACTTCAATGCCTCACCTAATAAAAGTGAGGCATTGTTTATATTAAAGTAAGGATTTTGATACATGGGTAATTTTGATATTAGGGTCAAGCGCTTTATTGATGTATTTATAAATGCAGGTGCCTATAACAAGGTTCTGTTAGGCCTTAAAAATACTATTATAATAGCTGTATTGGGTCTTGTTATCGGTATACTTATAGGTACTCTTATAGCCACAATCAGAGTTTTGCCGAAATACAGAAGACTGCCTCGTATTTTAAACGGCTTTTGCAGCTTCTATGTAAGCCTTTTCAGAGGAACGCCGGTAGTTGTGCAGCTTCTTGTGTTTTACTATGTGCTTTTACCTCTGTTAAACATTAAAATGACGTCGGTTGCGGTTTCCGTGTGTGTGTTCGGGCTTAACAGCGCGGCATATGTTTCCGAGATAATGCGAAGCGGCATACAGTCGGTCGACCCCGGCCAAATGGAGGGCGGCAGAGCCGTAGGTATGAGCTACGGAACCACGATGATGAAAATTATCATTCCGCAGGCAATAAAAAATATTCTGCCTACGCTCGGCAACGAATTTATCTCTCTTATAAAAGAGACATCGGTAGTAAGCTTCGTCGGCGCTACCGACCTTTACGTCGCATTCAACTATATAGGCAGCAACAGTTATGAATTTATGGTGCCGTATCTTGTTATGGCAATCATTTATATTTTGATGGTGCTGATAATCAGCTTCTTCATTAAGATTATGGAAAGGAGCCTGAAGAAGAGTGATAGAAGTCATTGATCTTTGCAAAAGCTTCGGCGACCTCTCCGTGCTGAAGGGTATTAACCTTAAAATAGAGCAGGGCGAAAAGGTAGTTATAATAGGGCCGTCGGGCTCCGGTAAAAGCACGCTGCTTCGTTGCCTTAACTGTATGGAGGATCCTACGTCCGGCAAGGTGCTTTATCACGGAGTAGACCTTACGGACATGAAAGTCAATATTAACAGGCAGCGCGAAAAGATAGGAATGGTCTTTCAGCATTTCAATCTCTTTAACAACAAGACCGTTATAGAGAATATAATGTTGTCACCCGTGCTTTGCGAGAAACGCAGAATGAGAAAGCTTCGCCGTCAAAGGACACTCGGCAAAGCCGATACCAAAGAACCCGTCAAGACCACTAAGCAGATAAAAGAGGAAGCGCATAAAAATGCTCTTGAGCTTCTCGACAGAATAGGGCTTGCCGATAAGGCCGATGTGTATCCGTCTCAGCTTTCCGGCGGTCAAAAGCAGCGTGTTGCAATAGTGCGCGCGCTTGCCATGAATCCCGATGTCATTCTTTTTGATGAGCCTACAAGTGCATTGGATCCAGAGCTGGTTGGAGAGGTTTTAAGTGTTATCCGTAAAGTAGCAGCGGAAGGAGTATCCATGGTTATCGTCACCCATGAGATGAATTTTGCCAGAGAAGTAGCGGATCGGATTTTGTTTATGGAAGATGGCGTGATCGTGGAGGATGCGCCTCCGGAAGAGTTTTTTGAGCATCCGAAGAATGATCGTATTCGTCAGTTTATCAGGAAAGTTGAGGAAAGGTAATTCGGGATGGACTATATAATCAAAGATGGCTGGATCGTAAATGGGAAAAAGGAAAAGCCATTTCATGGAGATCTTGTAATAGAAAACGGGAA
>OGHC01001066.1_pt1 | contig 13751 bp, 7 predicted proteins | sample 1571381 | NCBI WGS metagenome assembly OGHC01 (sample SAMEA2581945, study PRJEB24529) | metagenome | biome: Human gut stool | place: China | collected 2011 | reverse complement strand
TTTTTGTCTGTGTCATAACGGGAAAAATCTCTTTCCTCCAAAATAACACAGATCCTCTTTGTTTCCCCGGCATCAAGCCTGACTTTTTCAAACGCTTTCAGTTCATGAACCGGTCTGTCTTTTTTCTGTTCCGGTGCCACATAAATCTGAACGGTCTCTTTCCCTGCATGTTCTCCTGTATTGGTTACCGAACAGGAAACTTTCACGGTCTGTCTGCCATTTTCCTGCTGCCGTATAATTTCAAGATCATGATAGGTAAATGCCGTATAGGAAAGTCCATGACCAAACGGGAACAGGACATCTGTTTTTTTTGTGTCATAATAACGGTAACCGACCATCACACCTTCCCTGTACTCCACACGGTCTTTCTTTCCAAATGTTCCGATCGTATGTGCCGGACACTGCGACGCATCACGGATAAATGTTTCTGCCAGCTTTCCGGATGGATTTACTTTTCCAGACAAGATCTCTGCCAGGGCTGTTCCCCCTTCCATACCGGCATAGTAGCTCCAGAGGATTGCTTTTGCCTTTTCTGCCCACGGCATCTCAACCGGTGCACCTGCATACATGCAGACCACCGTATCCGGCACGGCCTTTAGCAGAGCATCGATTACTTCATCCTGCCCGTATGGCAGTTTCATGTTCACGCGGTCAAGTCCCTCCACATCAAAATCGTGGTTCAGTCCGCCCACAAAAATAACAATGTCACTTGCTTTTGCCAGCGCAACTGCTTCCGCTAAGGCTTCCTGCTGTTTTTCATCCAGTGTTCTTCCACTTACAGTGCTTTCCTTTTCGGTATTCTCTGCAGTCTCCGTGCTCGCCGCCTGCCAGTTGATCTCAGATGCCTCTTTCTTATCCGGAATCACATAGCCCGGTGCGTAGGAAACTTTCACATTTCCACCAAGTAACTTTTTGATTCCCATAAGCGGTGATATCTCATACAGTGCCTTGATTTCTGCACTTCCTCCCCCGTTCGAATGGATCGCAGCGGCATTTGCGCCGATCACGGCAACCTTACAGCCGGATTCTGCCTGAAGCGGCAATATCTGATCTTCATTTTTCAGTAAAATCATGGACTCGCGCGCCACATCGAGCACTGCCCTGCGGTGTTCCTCCGTATTGTATGCGCCTGTCTTACGATGTTTTCTCTCCGGTCCGATCATTTTTAAACGCAGCATCATGCGGAGGATATTGCGCACTTTCTCATCCACCAGCGATTCTTCGATTTCTCCATCCTTCACTGCTTTTAACAGAGGATCTGCCATGTACTGTTCGTCGAACTGATACTTGACATCCATCTCAAGATCCAGCCCGGACTCTGCCGCCAGTTTCGTATCATGCACAGCACCCCAGTCGGAGATTACCACACCGTCAAATGCCCAGTCTTTCCGCAGTTTTTCATTGAGCAGGGATTTACTCATACAGCAGTGCTCACCGTTTAACAGATTATAGGCTCCCATCAGCGCAAGGGTGTGTCCCTTTTCTACCGCCGCTTGAAATCCCGGAAAATAAATTTCTTCCAGTGCTGTCTCATCGATGATTGTATCCACCCAGAGTCTTTCGGTTTCCTGTGAGTTTGCCGCAAAATGCTTCACGCATGCCGCAACATCGTTTTCCTGGATTCCCTCGATCATCGGTACAACCAGTTCTTCGATGAGTCCCGGATCTTCGCTCATATATTCAAAATTCCTGCCACAGAGCGGACTCCGCTTGATGTTGATGCCCGGAGCTAAGATCACATCTTTGCCCCTGCCTCTTGCCTCCTCGCCCAGCACTTCTCCGGCTTTCTTTGCCAGATCACGGTTCCAGGTGGATGCAATGGCGCTGTTGCACGGAAGATAAGTCACATAATCTTCCGTCGTCCCGACATTCCGCCATTCATTGTCCGCAAATTCTGCGCGTACTCCCATCGGTCCATCCGACATATAGAGCGGTGGGATGGAAAGCCGCTCCACTCCTTCGGTGCGGAATAAACCCGCACCGTGGATCATACCGATTTTTTCTTCTAAAGTCAGCTTTTTTAAAATTTCTTCAATGTATGTTTCCTGCATTAAAATACAACCTCAGCCTTGCCGTCCCCGTTGAACTCTACGATGACATTTTCTCCATCCTGTGTATAGGATGCACCGTTTACCTGCTTTGGAGCACCGACATTCATCAATGCCACTTTGGATGCCTTTTTGCTCTCCACTGTAATTTCATAGGAAGTTCCATTCTTTACAACGTCTGCAGATGCTTCTTTTTCATTTTCTGTTCCATAGACAACAGTCTCCGCTTGAATGCCATCCTTCAATGCATAAGCACGGAATGTCACTCCGTCCGCATAATCATAAACCGCATTGTCATTTCTTGCACCCATAGCCACGATGCTGCCCTCTTTGACATAGAGAGGAATGCTTAAATAACCATGTTTTTCTGTATACCATTTACCGCCCTCTTTGACTTCTCCGGTCAGTAAGGATGTCCAGGTTCCCTCCGGCAGATAGTACTCTGCGATGCTGTCATCACGGAAGATTGGTGCAGCCAGTAAGGAATCACCTAACATATACTGGGTTGCCAGGTAAGCACAGTTCTTGTCCTCGGTAAATTCAAGCACCATGCTCCGCATCATCGGGATACCGGTCTTTGATGTCTCGATCGCATTGCGGTACAGATACGGCATTAAGGATGCCTTAAGCTGTGCGAAATAACGTACCACATCTACTGCTTCCTCATCATATGCCCACGGCACACGGTAAGAAGTAGATCCGTGCAGTCTTGAATGGGAAGAAAGCAGTCCGAATGCACACCATCTCTTATAGACATCCGGTGTGGAGGTACTCTCAAATCCTCCGATATCATGGCTCCAGTATCCAAAACCGGAACTTGTCAGTGACAGGCCTCCGCGAAGGCTCTCCTCCATGGATTCATAATCAGACCAGCAGTCACCGCCCCAGTGAACCGGGAACTTCTGTCCGCCTGCAGTTGCAGAACGTGCAAAAAGAACAGCCTCTTTTTCACCTTTTTTCTTCTTTAATACGTTAAATACCACCTTATTGTAAAGGTATGTATAGTAGTTGTGCATCTTGACCGGATCAGAACCGTCGTAATATACCGCATCTGTCGGGATTCTCTCACCAAAGTCGGTCTTGAAGCAGTCAACACCCATATCGAGCAGTGCCTCTAACTTTTTGCTGTACCACTCGCAGGCTTAGTAAAGTCAACAAGTGCCATTCCAGGCTGCCACATATCCCACTGCCATACATCGCCATTTGGACGTTTTAAGAAGTAACCGCCCTCGACACCCTCTTTGAACATGGATGACTCCTGTCCCACATAGCTGTTGATCCAGACACAGATCTTTAATCCTTTTGCTTTCAGACGTTTTAACATGCCCTCCGGGTCCGGGAATACTCTTGAATCCCAGGTAAAATCACACCAGTTGAAATCTTTCATCCAGAAGCAGTCAAAATGGAATACGGATAACGGGATCTTGCGGTCAAACATTCCATCGACAAAACTGTTGACTGTCTTTTCATCATAATTTGTCGTAAAGGATGTAGACAGCCAGAGACCGAATGTCCACGGTGCTGGAAGTGACGGTTTTCCAGTGATATCTGTATAGCGCATCAGCACTTCTTTCATCGTCGGCCCGTTGATCAGGAAATAGTCAAGGTTTTCACCCGGTACGGAAAATTCAACCTTGGTTACCATCTCTGTTGCAACTTCAAAGGACACGCGCTCCGGATGGTTTACAAACACACCGTATCCTTTATTGGAAATATAAAACGGGATATTTTTATAAGACTGCTCTGTGGAAGTACCGCCGTCCTCGTTCCAGATATCCACGCTCTGTCCATTTTTTACAAACGCAGAAAAACGCTCGCCAAGTCCATAGATCAGCTCGCCAACGGAAAGTGATAACTGCTCTCTCATATAAGCATCTTCCGGTCCTTTATCATAGGCAAAACCTTTCCAGTCGGTCTTCATGTATGCAAGATCTCTCCATCCGCTTGCAGTGATTTTCTCCTCACCGCGGTAAAATGTGAGTGCTCCGTTCTCTTTCTGCACTTCCAGACGCAGTGTACCGCTTGAAATGACCAGCTTGTCCTCCGTATCTTCTGCCTTTAAATGTCCACTCTCCGCAGGTGCGATCTCAAATGACGGTGCCTTTTTCTGCACGCCCATGTGATGATAAGTCTGAACCCTAAGCACTTCCTCATACGGTGCTGAAATCACGATCGTGAGGTTGATTCCGCCAAGGGTATCGCCGCGCTGTGTGATCTTGCTTGTCGGCGCACAGATCGTCACCTGATCTTTCTCGATTTTTGAAAAATATACTTCTGCCGGAGAAAAGCACTCGCAGCGCTCTTTCTGCAGCCAGCATCCATTACTGAATTTCATATGATAATCCTCCCTGTTTTCCGAAGGAAAATGCGACTGCTATCAGGCGCAGAGGATTTTCCTCCCTGTAATTATCTCATTTTGTCTCATCTTACTATACCCACCCTGCAAAAAATACCCTCTAAATTGTACATAAAACACTCGATAAATTTGACAAACAAAACGTTCGCATTTATACTTACGTTTAGTGCTTTTATCATTGGAACAGGAAGGTTATTTTTATGTATCGCGTTTTAATTGCAGATGATGAATCCATTATCCGGGAAGGTATCAAATGTCTGTTTGACTGGGAATCTCTCGGCTATACGATCGCCGGAGAAGCTGCAAACGGTGAGACCGCCTATCAGCAGATTCTTGCCTTACAGCCGGATATCGTTCTCTTAGACATCCGCATGCCGGGAATGTCAGGGCTTGACGTTATCCGGGAGGCAAGAGCACAGGGTTTTACCGGAAAAGTCATTATCTTAAGCGGTTACTCTGATTTCAAATATGCGCAGGAAGCCATCCGTTACGGAGTGCAGTATTATCTGACAAAGCCGATCGACGAGGATGAACTTGAGGAGATTCTTCGTTCGATCAAAGAAAACTTAGACAAGGATGCTGCAACTGCAAATACCCGGGAACATTACCGTGAAAAGGCAAGAGAGACCATCATCCGCGATCTTTTAACGAATGATATCGATCTTTCCCACATAAATACAACAGATCTCCATCTGACAGCAGACACCTATCAGGTTGTGATCTATGAGAAATACAGTCACAATACTGCAGATGCTTCCTATCGTTTTTCGGATCTTCTGCGCGTGACAAATCAGGATAATAACTCCTACGATAACATTACGCTGCAGTATCATGAGGTTATTTTGCTGAAAGGCACTTTTGCCATTCAAAAGTTTAACGATTTTCTGGAGCGTTACCAGAGAGAACGGCGTCCACAGGAGAATTCTCCTCTTGACAGTCTCTTTATTACATATGGTGCGCGTGTGTCAGACCTGTCGGAAGTCTATATTTCCTATATTCAGGCGAAACAGCTCTTAGAACGCCGTTTCTTCTGCGAGCAGGAACAGCACACGATCGGTTATGCCGAACTGCCGGACCCGGACAGTTTAAAATCCATCTTAAACGACGCTTTTTTAAACCGTTACGCTACCAGCCTGTTTGAATATCTTCAGGCATTCAACCGCAATATGTTAGCGGAGACTTTGACACAGCTTACCAATGAACTTTACCATGCTGCAGATTCGATTGATTCCATACGGCTTTTCCTGACAGACCTTTATCTGCAGATCAAGGAACAGGCAAACCGGCTTTACAATGGTGCAAATATCCCGTTTCCGAGCAATGCGGATATCATCCGTCTGATCGAAGAAAAATATTATCTCTACGAGATCATCCTGTACTTTACGGAACAGTTTGAGATGATCATGTCCTCGATCGGTAACTCTTCCCGTGAAAGCGTGCTGGATGATATTCTGCACTACATCAACCACAACTATGCAAGCAATATCACATTAGAAAATATTGCACCGCTGTTTGGTTACAACAGCTCCTATCTCGGAAAGATTTTCCGCAAAAAGATGGGTGAAAACTTCAACTCATACGTCGACCATGTCCGCATCAAACACTCGATGGAGCTTCTCTGTTCCTCAGAGTTAAAAGTTTATGCGATCGCAGAAAAAGTCGGTTACCGGAATGTCGATTATTTCCATATCAAGTTCAAAAAATACGTTGGAAAAAGCCCGGCAGAATACCGGAAAGAACATAAAACTGAATAAACTTTCATAAAAACAGCCGTCTCCGGGTGAATATATGTACCCTTTTCTCTGTAAGTTCAGAAAAAGGGGGACATATCACCGTGAGGCGGCAGTTTTTATTTATAAGATCCGGGTGTCAAATGGTGTTTTCCGGTTTTTCGATTGGCAAATGGCACCGCAGTGCCTGTCATTTTAAGAAATCATACTGTGACATATAAAGTTTGTAATACTCACCCTTCTGTTCCATCAGTGCGTCATGATTTCCACGCTCTAAAATATCGCCTTTGTCTACATATAAGATGCAGTCGGCATTTTTGATTGTGGAGAGCCTGTGTGCAATGATAAAGGACGTTCTTCCTTTCAAAAGCTCATTTAATCCCTTCTGTAAAAGCAGTTCCGTCTCGGTATCAATGCTTGACGTCGCCTCATCTAAAATCAGGATCTTCGGATCGGCAAGCAATGCCCGCGCAAAGGAAATGAGCTGCCGCTGTCCGGCGGATAGCCTGCTTCCTCTCTCATTGACTTGTGTCTTATATCCGTTTTCCATTTCCATAATAAAATCATGGGCGCAGACTGTTTTTGCGGCACGGATGACTTCCTCGTCCGTCGCACTGCGGTTGCCATAGCGGATATTATCCATGATCGTCCCCGCAAAAATAAAGCTGTCCTGCATCATGATTCCCATCTGGGTGCGCAGTGAATGAAGTGTCACCTTCGAGATATCAATGCCATCGATCGTGATTTTCCCGGAATCTACATTATAAAAACGGCTGATGAGGTTCACGATCGTGGATTTTCCTGCCCCGGTCGGACCGACGATCGCATAAGTTTCACCCGGTTCTGCCGTAAAATTGATATCCTCCAAAATCTTCTGCCCCGGCTCATAACCAAAGGACACATGGGAAAACTTCACTTCTCCTGCCACCTCCGGCATCTGGATTGCATCCGGCTCATCCCTGACACCCACCGGCTCATCGATCGTCTCAAAAATCCTCTCAAGATAAGAGATTGCTGTCAAAAGAGAATTGTAAAATCCGGCAAGTGTGTTGATTGGTGCCCAGAAACGCCCAATGTACGCGGTAAATGCGATCAGAACACCGACGGTCAGTGTCATATCCGGTGCTAAAATCCAACGGACACCCAGCACATAGATCAGTGCCGTCGTAAATGTCGAAATAATATCCACGCTCGGTCCCATCGTAAAGTTAAACATTACCGCACGCATCCAGGATTTCCGGTATTTTTTACTTAGGTTATTAAAGATTCCGGTATTCTCATTTTCCCTTACAAAAGACTGCGTCACACGGATTCCATTGATACTCTCCGCAATGTACGCATTTAAGTTTGACTGTTTGTTGCTCTGGATCTGCCATGCCCTGCGCTGTTTTTTCTTGATTAAGATAATCACAAATGCAAGAACCGGCAATCCGCACAGACAGATCAGCGTCAGCCGGACATCGAGTGCAAACATAAACATCAGAATAAAGATCAGGTTGCACAGATCTGTGAATGTGTTGACAATACCATTGCTCAAAAGATCACTTAGGCTGTTCACATAATTGACCACACGCACCTGAATTTTTCCATGTGGTCTGTCATCATAATAGGAAAATGGAAGTTCCTGCAGATGACAGAAAATATCATAGCGGATATCATGTACGATATTCTGCCCGATCACACTCATGGTCCTGATCTTGATCCGCAGGGAAATACCCGAATAAAGTGCGATCAGTAATGTCGCAATACTGTAAAATGTGATCGATTTCATATCTTTTTCCGGGATGCTGTGATCCATCACATTCTGGAAAAAGATCGGGATCGCCATGGTAAGTGCCGAGGAAGAAAGCATCAGAAGAATAACGCCTGCCATCTTCTTTTTGTAGGGAGCAATGTAACCTGCAAGACGTTTGAGCTGGTTTACATCAAAACTGTCCTCTAATATCTCATCCATATCATATCTGTTTCTTGCCATCTTATTTCTCCCCCTTTCCGTTTAAAATTTCCTGTGGGATCTCGCCATACTGGTTATGGAAAGCCGTCGCGTAATACCCTCCCGCCGCCACTAACTGCTCATGTGTTCCCTGTTCAATGATGCGTCCGTTATCCATGACAAGGATCAGATCTGCATCTCTAATGGAAGAAATGCGGTACGCAATGACAAAGATCGTGCACTTGTTATCTAATTTCTTCAACTGGCTCTGGATATAACTCTCCGTCTCCATATCGACCGCCGATGTCGTATCGTCAAGAATCAGAATCGACGGATCTTTTAACAACGCCCTTGCAAGCGAAATACGCTGTTTCTGTCCGCCGGAAAGTCCGACACCGCGCTCACCCACAATCGTATCATATCCATCCGAAAGTGCCTGGATAAAATGATTGGCATCCGCCATGATCGCAGCCTGTTTGACTTCTTCGAACGAACAATTCGGCCTTCCGTATGCGATATTTCCTTCGATCGTATCCGAAAAAAGGAACACATCCTGCATCGCCATGCCGATATTATCCCGCAGGTTATAAAGATCCATGTCGCGGACATTCACACCATCCACAAGTACCTCTCCCGAAGTCGTATCATAAAACCGGCAGGGCAGATTCATGATCGTTGATTTTCCAGCTCCGGTAGAACCAATGATGCCGACGGTCTGCCCCGGTTTTACCTTAAAATTGACATCCATGACAATGTCTTCATCATCTGCACGGTAGGATACATTTTTAAACTCGATCTCACCTTTCAAATGCTTCTTTACCACTCCGGATACCGGTGTTTTTACATGCGGTTCCTCACTGTAGGTCGCATAGATTTTCTCCACGGAAGTTGTGAAATTGCTGATATCATTGACCAGCCATCCTGCCTGACGCAGCGGGTTGTTTAACATCCATAAATATCCGTTTACGGTAACAAGCTGCCCTAACGTGATTTCTCCCTGAATCACCATATAGCCGCCATATAGGATCAGAATGATTGTCAGTGCATACGAAAGCACCTCAAATACCGGCACATATTTCATCCAGATCTTTGACGCATCAATCTGTGCCGCACGGAATTTATCATTTTCCTTATTAAATTTTTCAATCTCAAAATCCTCTTTTGCAAATGCTTTTACCACGCGGTTTCCACTGACATTTTCCTGCACAAACGCATTGAGTGAAGAAAAACAGTCACGGTTGCGCTTGAATGCCGGACGTACCTCTTTTGTCTGACGATAAGTTGCAAATGCAGTAAACGGCAGTACCACAAGCATGGCAAGTGCCAGTTTTGTATTGACGGTAAAGATCATAAGCAGCGCAAACACAAACATCAGCACACTCTGATAAACCATGTAGACCACATACGCCACAAAATGACGGATCGCATCCATATCTCCGGTCTGCCGGCTCATCAGATCCCCGGTACGCTTCTTGTTATAAAATGCAAAATCCTCTTCCAAAAGTTTTCGATAAACCTTATCCCTCATATCGTACAAAACACCCTGCGACGCTGTCTCAAATGCTACCTGAAACAGAAAACGTAAGATCCCCATCACGACCGTAACGCCGATCAGACAGCCGATAAACGGCATCAGCTTATCATATCTGCCCCCGCTTATGACCTGATCCACGATCTGCCCGGATATGTACGGATTGACCACCGATAACACAGATACCGCTGTGGTCAGTAAAATACCAATTATCATCAGTCCCCGGTACTTTTTCAGAAATGAAAAGAACCATTTCATTGGTGTCATAATAACCCTCCTACTCCCTTTTGTTTTTCTTTCGGATTTTCAGTATAGTACTTCTGGGGTAAAAAGGAATGTACTATCTTGCACCGTTCATGTTATTTTTTGCAACGGAGGGGATGGTTTCTGATGGGGAATGTGATATACTATGACATGATTGACAAAATAATTTTTCAGGCTTATACAAAGAAATGGAGATTACTATGTGCTGTGACAACCGGGAAGAACTGCTTGACCAACTGAATCCTACTTTTTTATTTACCTGGAAAGGCACCCGTCTGAAAGACGAGGAACTCTATCACAGCCATGATTTCATCGAGATGGCTTTTATTTTGTCCGGTCACGGAAGATACCGGATCAATGGCTCCTTGTATGATATCTCCGAGGGCGATATCATTATTTTAAATCCGGGGCAGAAGCATCAGGCACTCTGCACAGACCCTTCCAATCCGGCTACGGAATTTTTTGTTGGATTATGTGACGTCCGTTTTGGGGATTTCCCGGAAAATTATCTGCCGCTGCATTTAAAAGATCTGACATCCGATCCAGCCACACAGTCTCCTATTTTACATACCTCCGGTGAACTGCGCCAGAAGCTGTTTAAGATCTGCACAGCCATGAGCGCAGAAAATGACGTCTGCCGCAGCGGACGTTATATCATGTTGAAAAGTTATCTGATGCAGATGCTGATCCTGCTGCTGCGGGAACAGAGTGAACCGGTAAAAATCAATACCGGCTGCTCTTTTGAATCTACCAGCAAAAAATATGTAGTTGACCAGATCGTAAATTATTTTGAGGATCATTACAGTGAAAAGATTTCTTTAGATCAGATTGCAGAAAATATGTACTTAAGTCCTTTTTATATCTCACGTATTTTTAAAAGTGAGACAGGCGATACACCGATCCGCCACCTGATCAATATCCGCCTTGAAAAAGCAAAAGAATTGTTGGAAAACGGCTTTGACGGCAGCATCCAGGAAGTTGCAGCCGAAGTCGGCTATGATGATGTCTATCATTTCAGCAAGCTGTTTAAAAAACGGTTTGGGATGCCGCCGTCAAAGATCCGTAAATTATTATGATTCATTTAAAATTTTTTTCCAGAAATCTTTCGAGCCTGCGAATTCCAGTTCCTTGCCATTCTGGAATCTTTTACTGATAATGCCATCCTCTCCAAAACTTGGTGTGTATGTCAGATTTTTATATATTCATCGTCATATATGGGGGAATGCATATAATTCCATCTTTTACAATTAAATTTCTTGGATGAATAATATAACTTTCCCCTATGCGCTCCTTGTATTTTTCTCTGAAATTATTTAATGAGGTCGTTTTGTATTGCTTTCCTGACTTCACTTCAATCGGAAACATCTTATATTTTAATCTGCTGTTATTGGAAATGATAAAATCTATTTCCATATCATTTCGATGCTTATTTTCATTATAGTGTGTATAAAAATATAATTTATGTCCATTTGCCACCAGCATCTGAGCTATTGCATTTTCATAAAGCATTCCTTCATTAATCTGTAATTTGCCTGCCAATATCTGTTTATATACTTCATCTTCAAGTAATTCATTTTCATCAAATGCATGGCTTACCAAAAGTCCGGTATCACCCATATAACACTTTACATAGCTTCTTGTCTCATTTAATGATAAGCCAACATTCGGATCATTACACAAAAAGCACTCATTGGATATCATAGAATCCGACAGCCAGAAAAAAGTTTCTTCGTACTGGTCTGCGTAACTACCATCCTGCAGCTTTTTGAATACAACTCTTTTTTCATGCTGTGAAAGAAATCCCGGAATCTGATCATAAATTGCAAGTACCTTACTTCGATACTTTGCATCTATTTTCATAATATCTTCCCGATACAATTTAAGAATGTCCCTTTTTTCTCTATCCGCTTCTGTAAAATCTTTTTTGCTTTCAATAAATGTTACTACAGGCATAGGCATCCCACCAACAAGCATATACTGATGAAACAAAAGCATTGCCTGATTATGCATACTTCTTTCCAAAGGTTCTCTTTTTTCAAAACATTTTTTTATATATTCAACCAGCAAATCTTCTTCTAATGCTATTGCAAATTCTTCAAAATCCAATGGATACATATTGATATGTCTTTCTTCTGACGGTATGACGATGTTCTTTACATTTTCTCTGATAGATATCAATGAACCAGTTTCGATATAATCATATCTTCCATCTGCCACTAAATATTTTATTGCAGCTCTTGCCTGTGGAAACATCTGCACCTCACCAAAAATAATAAGAGAGTTTCTCTCTGTCAGTTTTTTTCCAAAATGCATCTGTAATAACATAAAAAATGTATCCAGATCATTCAGATATCGCTCAAAATACATTTCGACTTCCTTATCTTTTTTAGCAAAGTCAATAAGGAGATAACTTTCATATTCATTTTTCCCAAATTCTTCGCAGATGGTAGACTTTCCAATACGTCTGGCGCCTTCTATCAGTAAAGCTTTTTTCCCCTGACACTCCTTTTTCCATTCCAGTAGTTTTTTATAGATTTTCCGTTTTAATATCATGACTCCTCCAGATTATGCGCATATATATTAGTTCTATATTTTATGATTATACGCACATTGTAATTTTTTTTGATTATACGCAAGTATTATAACCCTATTTTTTATGATTATGCGCACATTCTATAAAGTCATATGTTCATGTTTTCCCTCATTTCAAATCATAAATCTTACCTAATTATATCGGGAAAAGCAGTTTGTATTATATGCTGTGTTATTAATTTTCTGGGATTTGTGACGATATATTATATAGCATAGTACAGATTCTAAACGGATTTTGAATTTATTTGCAGGGAGGCTTTTATATGGCAATGAATATTAGCGGTTTCGGTAATACCTATAATAATATCAATCCAAATAGCAAACAGTATAAGGCATTGAAAGAAAAAGGCTGGTTATCTGGAGTAATTGAAAATGAATCCATGATGTCCCCGGAAGAAAAGATGATATATGAAATATTCGGTGGAAGGGATACGATTATTAAAAATCTGATGAAGCAGTTTGATTCGGACGGAGATTTATTAAATTCAAATGGTGTTGCTGGTATGGATGTTACTGGAAAAGGTACATCATGGCAGAAACTTACAAATGTATCCGAAGAACATCGTCAAAAAATGTTTGATAATGTGAAGCGGGAATTTATTCAGGAAAAAGGTCTTTCTAATGGTGACACAACGAAACGTTCCGATATTTTCAAAGATTATCAGTTAAGTGTCAGCAAAGATAATCGTTTAAGTGGTACATGGACTTTAGAACAATATGAAGGACAGTATAGATCTGCTATGTATGCGGCAGTAAAATCAGCCAATCCAAATTGGAAGCCCGGACAAGCATTTGATGCAAGCATTCTTGATAATGTCACAAGAGAATCCGTAGAAGCTACACTTGTCCAAAATGGTAACAGACTCGTTCATAATTCTATTGATGTATCGGTATAAAGGAGAGAAATGTATATAGGTGGCAAATTATTAACTAATCTGCCGCCCAACTTTTAGCTTCCTTATTTCTGATATTTACACCATTGATTTCACAGCATTTGCTATTTCTGTACACTATTCTTCATTATTAAAGGTGTCATTTTTTCCATGAGTGCATCCGCGATACCTCTGTTGGCACACCACAGGTGCGAACCCCTTCACCGACGCCGCGCTCGGCGGAATATTGTCAAGTGTGTATGTAAGATTTTATGAAATTGCTTCTATTCTCATCTGAATAAACTAAACTGAAAAATCAAATCTTCCGCCGATTTTATTCTCCTCCGACTTGATGGAATCCCAGTCAACGTTTTTGATCTTATCCAAAAGTTCTTCTTTTGAATTTGCCTGAACCGTAGTTTTTC
>OGHC01001055.1_pt1 | contig 13871 bp, 11 predicted proteins | sample 1571381 | NCBI WGS metagenome assembly OGHC01 (sample SAMEA2581945, study PRJEB24529) | metagenome | biome: Human gut stool | place: China | collected 2011 | reverse complement strand
AGATCGGCGACCACGACGAGAACATCTCCTACGAGCAGAGCATCGACGTGCTGGAGAAGCAGTTCCCCGGTCACGGTCTGGAGTACGCCACTAAGCTGCGCGACTACACCATTGCCCTGTACAAGAAGTGCGCCGAGTATGCACTGTCCCGCGGCATCATCATTGCCGATACCAAGTTCGAGTTTGGTCTGGACGAGGACGGCAACGTGGTGCTGGGTGACGAGATGCTGACCCCGGACTCCTCCCGCTTCTGGCCGCTGGAGGGCTACGAGCCGGGTCACAGCCAGCCCTCCTTCGACAAGCAGTTCGTCCGCGACTGGCTGAAGGCCAACCCCGACAGCAACTACGACCTGCCGCAGGATGTCATTGACAAGACCATTGCCAAGTATCTGGAGGCCTATGAGCTGCTGACCGGCAAAAAGCTGTAAGCGTATCCCGTATCCATAAAAATCAAGGCTGCTGCGGAAAATTTTCCGCAGCGGCCTTTTTTTGCGCCCCGCCCTTGACTTTGAGCGGGGAGATGGGTAATATATGTATCGTATCAAACAGTTTTACATCGAACAACTTGAATAGAGGAAAACCATTATGTGTACACAACACCCTATTGAAGAGCACTGCAAGCTGGACCCGCCGTGGGATGGGCCGCAGGTCATCCCCGCCCAGCTGCGCCGGGTGGATAACCTGATCTTCCGCAGGCTGAACCAGTTTTCCCGCGCCAACGGGGTAGAGCAGACCACCCCCATGCACGGGTGGATCATCGAGTATCTTTACCGCCACCGGGACGAGCCGGTATTCCAACGGGACATCGAGCGGGAGTTTTCCATCACCCGCTCCACGGTGACGAACATTTTGCAGCTGATGGAGCGCAAGGGCTACATTCAGCGGCTGAGCGTACCGCAGGACGCCCGGCTCAAGCAGCTGGTGCTGACCGAGGAGGGCATCCAACGGCACGAAAAGACCCTGCTGTCCTTCCCCCAGACCGACGGTTATGTGGCCGGACTGCTGACCGAGGAGGAAAACGCAGAACTGCTGCGGCTGCTGAACAAGCTGCGGGAGGCGTTGAAATAACCACCTTTTTCGTCAAAGCGCCGAAAAAGGACTTGTTAAATTAGCAATTATGAACATTTTACGAAACGTCTTGACATTTAAATTGTTATGTATAAAATTGTTTTGTACCAAACAAATAAATTCAACAGGAGGGAACTCAGATGATCAAAAAGCTTGTGTCGCATCTGGGCGAGTATAAAGCCGCCTCGATCAAGACACCGCTCTTTGCTGCGCTGGAAGCCATTATGGATGTGCTGCTGCCCACCATCATGGCCTTTATCATCGATCAGGGCATTGAAAAGGGCGATATGAACGCCATCATCCGCTACGGACTGCTTACCTTTCTGGTGGCAGCCATTGCGCTGGTGCTGGGCGTGCTGGCGGGCAAGTACGCCGCCGAGGCATCCACCGGCTTTGCCGGAAATCTGCGCGATGCCATGTATGAAAATATCCAGCATTATTCTTTTTCCAACATCGACAAATTTTCCACGGCAGGTCTTGTCACCCGCATGACCACCGACGTGACCAACGTGCAGAACGCCTTCCAGATGATCCTGCGCATGTGCGTGCGCGCCCCGGTGCATCTAGTGTTTGCCATGTTCATGGCCGTGGTCATCGGCGGCCCGCTGTCGCTGGTGTTCGTGGTGGCAGTGGCCTTTCTGGTGGCGGTGCTGGCTGCCATCATGATCCCTACCTTCCACATCTTTGACCGTGTGTTCAAGAACTATGATAACCTCAACGCCTCGGTGCAGGAGAATGTCTCTGCCATCCGCGTGGTCAAGAGCTTCGTGCGCGAGGGCTTCGAGAACGAAAAATACACTGCTGCCTGCGAGAGCCTGTACAAGCAGTTTGTCAACGCGGAAAGCCGCCTGAGCTTCAATAACCCCGCCATGCTGGTGGCGGTGTACGGCTGCAACATCGCGCTGAGCTGGTTCGGCGCAAAATATGTGCTGCACGGTGCCATTACCACTGGCCAGCTGAACGCCCTGTTCGGCTATATCATGAACATCCTTATGGCACTGATGATGCTGAGCATGGCCTTTGTCATGATCGCCATGTCCGCCGCCTCTGCCAAGCGTATCGTGGAGGTGCTGGACGAGCACACCGACCTGCCCCCGGCAAAGCAGCCGGTGCAGCAGGTGGCAGACGGCAGCATCCAGTTTGACCACGTTACCTTCAAGTATAAGCACGGCAGCGGCCAGCCGGTGCTGAACGATATCAGCTTTACCATCCGGCCCGGCGAGACGCTGGGCATCATCGGCGGCACCGGCAGTGCAAAGTCCAGTCTGGTGCAGCTGATCCCCCGCCTGTACGATGCCGAGAGCGGCACCGTGCGGGTGGGCGGTGTGGACGTGCGGGACTATAATCTTGACGTGCTGCGCCGCGAGGTCTCCATGGTGCTGCAGAAGAACGTGCTGTTCAGCGGCACCATTCTGGATAATCTCCGCTGGGGCGATGCCAACGCCACCGAGGAAGAGTGCATCCGCATGGCAAAGCTGGCCTGCGCGGATGAGTTCATCCAGCGCTTCCCGGATAAGTACAATACATGGATCGAGCAGGGCGGCTCTAACGTGTCCGGCGGCCAGAAGCAGCGCCTGACCATCGCCCGCGCCCTGCTGCGTAAGCCCAAGGTGCTGATTTTGGACGACTCCACCAGCGCCGTGGATACCGCGACCGACGCCAAGATCCGCAAGGCCTTCCGGGAGGAGATCCCCGGCACGACCAAGATCATCATTGCACAGCGTATCTCCTCGGTGCAGGATGCAGACCGCATTCTGGTGCTGGAGAACGGCCAGATCAACGGTCTGGGCACCCACGCAGAGCTGCTGGCGACCAATGCCATCTATCAGGAGGTTTACAACAGCCAGACGCAGGGCGGCGGCGATTTTGACAAGCAGGGAGGTGCGCAGTAATGGCAGTAAAAGAAGTACATGGCCCCGGCCCGCGGGGCGCACGGGGGCCGCGCCCCAAGGTGGAAAACCCGGGCAAGCTGCTGAAGCGCATTATGGATGAAGTGTTCCGCAACTATCTGCCCCACTGCATCCTTGTGCTTGTGTGCATCGTGGTCAGCGCGCTGGCCAATGTGCAGGCCAGCCTGTTCTTGCAGACCTTGATGGACGATTACATCGTCCCCATGACCCGCCAGCAGAACCCCAGCTTTGCACCACTGGCCGGTGCATTGGTGCGGATGTGCTGCATCTACTTTGTGGGTATTCTGGCCGCATGGGCCAACGCCCGCATTATGGTCAACGTAACGCAGGGCACGCTGCGCAATCTGCGTACCAAGCTGTTCACCCACATGGAAAGCCTGCCCATCCGGTATTTTGACACCCATCCCCACGGCGATATCATGTCCGTGTACACCAACGATGTGGATACCCTGCGCCAGATGCTCAGCCAGAGCATCCCGCAGCTGGTGTCCAGCGTCATCACGATTGTGTCGGTGTTCTTCAGTATGTGCATGCTCAGCTGGCAGCTGACCATCGTTACCATGCTCATGGTGGCGCTGATGCTGTTCTGCTCCAAGCAGATCGCAAAAAGCTCCTCCAAGTACTTCATCCAGCAGCAGCGGGATCTGGGCAAGGTGAACGGCTACATCGAGGAGATGATGGAGGGCCAGAAGGTGGTCAAGGTGTTCACCCACGAACAGCAGACCCTTGCCGGCTTCCGTGAGTTAAACGACCAGCTGAAGGAAAGCGCCAAGCAGGCCAACGCCTTCTCCAACATCATGATGCCGGTCAACGCCCAGCTGGGCAACATCAGCTACGCCATCTGCGCACTGACTGGTGCAGCCATGGCCGTTGGCGGCGTTGGCGGCATGACCCTTGGCACCGTGGTGGCCTTCCTCAGCCTGAACAAGGGCTTCAATATGCCCATCAGTCAGGTGTCTATGCAGGCCAACAGCGTCATCATGGCACTGGCCGGTGCCGAGCGCATCTTCAAGATGATGGACGAGCCCAGCGAGACCGACGAGGGCTATGTGACGCTGGTAAACGCCAAGTATGACCGGAACGACCAGCTGGTAGAAACGAACGAGCGCACCGGTCTGTGGGCGTGGAAACACCCCCACCACGACGGCACCGTTACCTACCACAAGCTGGCGGGCGATATTACCTTTACGGACGTAGACTTTGGCTATGTGCCGGAAAAAACGGTGCTGCATGACATCAACCTGTATGGCCGTCCGGGGCAGAAGATCGCCTTTGTCGGCTCCACTGGTGCAGGTAAGACCACCATCACCAACCTGATCAACCGCTTCTACGATATTCAGGACGGCAAGATCCGCTATGACGGCATCAACATCCATAAGATCAAAAAGGCTGACCTGCGCCGCTCGCTGGGCATCGTGCTGCAGGACACCCACCTGTTTACCGGCACGGTGATGGAGAACATCCGCTACGGACGGCTGGAGGCCACCGATGAAGAGTGCATCGCCGCCGCCCGTCTGGCCAACGCAGATGGCTTTATCAAGCGTCTGCCGGAGGGCTACAACACCATGCTGACCGGCGATGGCGCCAACCTCTCGCAGGGACAGCGCCAGCTGCTGGCCATTGCCCGTGCAGCCGTGGCAGACCCGCCGGTGCTGATTCTGGACGAGGCGACCTCCTCCATCGATACCCGCACCGAGGCGCTGGTGCAGCGCGGCATGGACGGCTTGATGTACGGCCGCACCAGCTTTGTCATCGCCCACCGCCTGTCCACCGTCCGCAATGCAGACTGCATCGTGGTGCTGGAGCAGGGCCGCATCATCGAGCGCGGCAGCCATGACGAGCTGATCGCCAAGAAGGGCAAGTATTACCAGCTCTACACCGGCAATCTGGCCGAGAACTAAAGAATAACGCAAAGAGGCCCCGGCAGCTGCTGCCGGGGCCTCTTTGCGTTATATCAATCCAAATCGTGCTTCTTACAGAACTTCTTGCTCACCCAGTACATCCCGGCCCAGATGGCGATGGCGAGGATGAGATACACCGGATTTTTCAGCGAGCTGACCAGCGACTGGCCGAAGAGAGCCATCATGGCCACCATAACGGCCTTGCCCGCCAGAAGGGTGAGCAGATAGCGTTTCTCGTCAAAGTCCGAGATGCCGAAGGCCAGATGCAGGAACGACGTGGGCGTGAAGGGCAGGACGGCCAGCATGAAGAGGGTGGCGGTGTCCACATGGCTGACCCACTGCTGGGCCTTTTTCAGCTGTTCGGAGCGAGAGGCCAGCTTCCAGAAAAAGCGCTTGACCACCCGCCGCCAGAACAGGAACACCACCGTGCCGCCTGCGGCCACACCGAGCCAGCTGTAGACGAAGCCAAGAAATCCGCCGTGGGCCGCGATATTGAGGGCCACGATGGCGATGAGGGGCAGCGGCGGAAAAATGGATTCCACCATCGCCAGCAGGATAGGGACCAACGGCCCCAGCCCTTCAAAGCCCTCTAACAATGCCTCCCAGAATTCCAGCGTACCCAGCTGGTGGAGCCCGTCGATGAGCGTCGTTTCCATCGTGCTCGTACCATCCCTTTCGTTTCTGCCTGATGTTCCTTCTTAGTATATCCAGCATCTATGACCGGGATATGAACAAAATCTGAGCTTTTTTGCCTTATTCTTCCTGTCTCTCCTTACAATACGAAACAGCGTCGTTCTTTCCTGCACGATATTTTATTCTTCTGCCTCAGAAGATGTGCCGGGCGGCCTCTGCTTCGGCGGCCTGCCGTTCGGCCTTGAGGCGCTGACGCTCCAGATACTGGGCCTTCTGCTTTTTCCAGCGGACCAGGCTTGCATCGTCCGGCATCTGGACGCAGCGGGCGAAGGCCCAGTGCAGGCCGTCCCGGCGCGACATCCGGTATTTCTGGAACACGCCCCGGCCGGCCTCACCGCCCCGGCCCTTACAGACGGGACATTGGGACAGCGTATACCAGCCGCTGCTCCCTTTTTTCAGCCAGACGTCATCCGGCTGCAGGGCCGTGCCGCAGACCGGGCAGGCCATCGTGCCGATGACGGGGTCCAGCTTCCACATAGACTGGTCCAGATAGCCCCGGAAGACCCTGAAATCCCGGTAGTCGCCCGGCGTGGGGCAAAGGCTCTGGCGCAGGGTGTCCTCCTCGCTGGGGTAAGCGGCCAGTCCGGCCCGCAGGTCGAGCATACGGCAGAGGTCGGCGGTATAGAGGGTGTCGGACAGAGCGTCGTGGAAGGGGCGTTCCAACGGGATGCCCATCCGGGTGACGACATTTTCCAGCTTCATCCCCTCGCCTTCCTTGCGGGGGTACTCCCGCAGAAAGAGCTGCTGCAGGTCGTACCAGACCGTCGGGCGGCTCTCGTCGAGATTGCAGAGGAAAAGGTTCTGCTTGAGCACCGGCACGTCATCCATGCCCCACTCGGCGAACTCGGCGTCCGGGCCGCACCACTTCATAAAGCGGCGGAGGCCCTGGATGATGGGTTCGCCCTTGTCGAGGTCCTCCTGCGTCAGACCGGTGACTTTGGCGATGTGGTGCTGCAGGCAGCGGAAGATGCGGGGACGCAGGTGGATGGAGAAGGTATCCAGCACATTGGCGTCCTCGTCGATCTTGACAGCACCGATCTCAATGATCTCCCCCCGGAACGTCTGCTGGACACCGTGATAATTAAAGATAAACGGCTGATAGCCGATGTTCCACTCCAAATCGAATAAAACTAAGTTGCGCGGCATTTGCGTCTGGTATCCTTTCAAAAAATGAACTTCTCAATGGCCTCAGCCACGCCGTCGTGGTTGTTGTCGGCGACGGTCACATAGTCCGCCGCCTCCTTGACGGGGGGCTCTGCATTCTGCATGGCCACACCCACGCCGGCAAAGCGTATCATAGAGCAGTCATTGAGGCCGTCGCCGCAGGCCATGATGTTGTCGCGGGTCAGCCCCCTGCTTTCCAGCAGACTGCAAAGGCTCACATCCTTGGCGACCCCCAGCGGCACAGCCTCGATGAAGAAGGGGCTGGACGGGTAGAGGTCGATCTTGCCCGCAAACTGTTTCCGGCCTGCTTCCAGCACCTCGCCGCGGCGGGCGGGGTCGAGGGTAATGAGCATCTTGCAGATGGGATAATCCACATAGGCGGCGAGATCCTCCACCTTCTGCATGGGCAGCTTGCAGGTAAAGCACTCCTTCAGCGCCCACTTGTCCTCGGGGCTTTCGGTGACGACGCCCTGCTTATTATAGGTAATGATGACCACGCCCTGCTCCCTGGCGAAGGCACAGAGCTGCGGCACATACTTTGCATCCAGCTGCTTGCGGTAGAGCGTCTCGCCGGTGGCACAGTCGATGATGGCACCGCCGTTATACGAGAGGATGCAGCCGCCCTTTTTATCCAGTCCCAGCTCCTTTGCCAGCGGCATGACGCCTGCCGTGGGACGGCCCGAGGCCAGCACGATGGTCACACCCTTGGCAGCAGCTGCATCCAGCGCTGCGCGGGTGGCGGGGGTGACGACCTTCTGGTCATTGGTCAGAGTGCCGTCGAGGTCGAGCGCCAGCACACGAATATCTTTCTTTTCCATATCCAGCCTCACTTATTTTTACAGGCCGGAACGTCCCGGCCCTGTCGATTTTATCGCACACCTTTTTATTGTACAATGAATGCACCTCTCAGCGCAAGACTCTTTGTTATATTTCTTCGGCACCTTAGAGTTTGTTTGAAAATACAAACTGTAGTTTGTACCAAAAAACACGTAAAGATAGACATTTCTAACTACTTATCGTAAAATGTTAGCAGATATAAACATCATCAAAATCCCTTGAATTTTCCAAAAACCGCGTTATAATAACGGCAGAAACACTTATCCCATGCCCTTTTGGGGTACATGAGGGAATACGATAAAAAGGAAGGTATACTACTATGTTCGATATGAAGAAGATTGCTCTGTTCGCTGCCGGCACCCTGTTCGGTTCCGCTGGTTTCAAGCTGCTGTCCAGCAGCGATGCTAAGAAGGTCTACACCCAGACCACCGCTGCTGTCCTGCGCATGAAGGACTCCACCATGGAGACCGTCAGCAAGGTCCAGGAGCAGGCCGGTGACATCCTCGAGGATGCAAAGGCCATCAACGAGGCCCGCGCTGCCAAGGCTGAGGCTGAGGTCATCGAGGACGCTGCCGAGGCAGAGACCACCGAGACCAACGAGTAATTTTGCAGTCTCTGAGCCGCCTGCGGGCGGCTCTTTTTATGGTTATTTTTTGTAATACGCAGAGGATATTCTGATATGAAATGTACTATTCTTCATGAGAGCCGCGGCCGTCTGCGGGTACACGTCTGCAATGTGCGGATGACCCTTCACCGGGCCGATGTGCTGGAAGCCTATCTGAACCACCACGACGCCGTGAGCAAGGCCAAGGTCTACGAGCGGACGGGCGATGTGGTGGTGTATTACACCGGCTCCCGCAAGGACGCCGTCGCCGCCCTGAGCACCTACCGTTTCGATGACCCCGAGCTGGACGCACTGGTCACCAGCGCCGACAGCCGCCGCATCAATCAGGAATATCAGGAAAAGATGTATAACCTCCTGGCAGGCCGGGTGCTGCGCAACTTGTTCCTGCCCGCCCCGCTCAACGCCGCCTACACCGTGTTCCGCTCCATCGAGTTCCTCTGGAAGGGTGTGTGCTGCCTGTGGCGCCGCAAACTGGAAGTCGAGGTGCTGGATGCTCTGAGCATCGGCGTTTCCATCCTGCGGGGCGATTTCGCCACCGCAGGCTCCGTCATGTTCCTGCTCAACGTCGGCTCCCTGCTGGAGGAGTGGACCCGCAAGAAGAGCCTCGACGACCTGGCCCGCAGCATGGCCCTGAATGTCGATAAGGTCTGGGTCCGCGCACAGGGTACCGAAGTGCTCATGCCGCTCACCAAGGTCCACCCCGGCGATGAGATCGTCGTCCGCTCCGGCAACATGATCCCGCTGGACGGCACCGTCATCGAGGGCGAAGCCATGGTCAACCAGGCCGCACTCACCGGCGAGTCCATGCCGGTGCGCAAGACCATCGGTGCCACCGTCTACGCCGGCACTGTGGTGGAAGAGGGCGAGTGCGTCCTGACCACCAGGGCCGAGGGCGGCGCAAACCGCTACGACAAGATCGTGGCCATGATCGAGGAATCCGAGAAGCTGAAGTCCAGCACCGAGAACCGTGCGCTGGCTCTGGCCGACCGTCTGGTCCCCTGGTGCCTCGGCGCTACCGTCGTCACCTACGCCCTGACCCGGAACGCCACCCGCGCCATCTCCTGCCTGATGGTCGATTTCTCCTGCGCCCTCAAGCTCTCCATGCCGCTGGCCGTTCTTTCTGCCATGCGCGAGTGCGGCGCAAGCCATATCACCGTCAAGGGCGGCAAGTACCTCGAGACCCTGTCCAAGGCTGACACCATCGTTTTCGACAAGACCGGCACCCTGACCCGCGCTACCCCCAAGGTGGTCAAGGTCGTCCCCTTCTCCGGCTGCAGCGAGCGCGAAGTTTTGCAGCTGGCCGCCTGCCTCGAGGAACACTTCCCCCACTCGATGGCCAACGCCGTCGTCCGGGAGGCCAAAGAGCGCGGCATCTCCCACGAAGAGATGCACTCCGAGGTGGAGTATATCGTGGCCCACGGCATCGCCAGCCGCGTCAGCGGTGAGCGGGTCGTCATCGGCAGCCACCACTTCGTCTTTGAGGACGAGCACTGCACCATCCCCGAGGACGAGCGCGAGAAGTTCGATAACCTCGAGCCGGAGTATTCTCACCTCTATCTGGCCGCTTCGGGCCGTCTGGCCGGCGTCATCTGCATCGCCGACCCGCTGCGTCCGGAAGCTTCCCGCGTGCTGCGCGCTCTGCGCGGCCTCGGCATCACCAACACCGTCATGATGACCGGTGACAGCGAGCGCACCGCCGCCGCCATCGCAAAGCAGGTGGGTGTGGACCAGTTCTTCGCCGAAGTCCTGCCCGAGGACAAGGCTGCTTTCGTCCAGAAGGCCAAGAGCGAGGGCCACACCGTCGTGATGATCGGCGACTCCCCCGCCCTCTCTGCCGCTGACGTCGGCATCGCCATCAACTCCGGCGCTGCCATCGCCCGCGAGATCGCAGATGTGACCATCAAGGCCGACAGTCTCGAGGAGCTGGTCGTCCTCAAGACCATCGCCAACGCCCTGCAGCGCCGTGTCAGCGCCAACTACCGCTTTGTGCTGACCTTCAACTCTGCCCTCATCGCGCTGGGGGCAATGGGCATCCTGCAGCCTGCGTCTTCTGCCATGCTGCACAACCTCTCCACCATCGGCATCAGCCTCAAGAGCATGACCAACCTCATCCCCGAGGAAACGGCTCAGAAGGCTCTGGCAGAAAAGAACTAAAGTCCAAATACTACAAAAATACCGGCTGTGCTTAAAACACAGCCGGTATTTTTATGTTCAGATATTACTCAAGGCCGATCTGCTGGGCGTACTCTTCCAGCAGCTCCCGCTCGAGGAAGGGGGTCTTGACGCCCTCGCGGTCACGGTAAGTCTCATGGCCCTTGCCGATGACGGCGATGAGGTCGCCCTCCTGTGCGTGGTCCACAGCATAATGCAGGGCGTCGAGGCGGTCGGGGATCTCCACGAACTTTGCATCGGGGTTGCCCTTGTTCATGCCCACGCGGATGTCGGCGAGGATGTCTTCCACCTTCTCAAAGCGGTTGTTGTCCTCGGTGAGGATGGAGAAATCGGCCATCTTGGCGCAGATCTCGCCCATGCCGTAGCGGCGCAGCTTGGAGCGGTTGCCGCCGCAGCCGAACACCACCACGAGGCGGTGGGGGGCGTAGGCCCGCAGAGTCGTGAGCAGGCTCTCGGTAGAGACTTCGTTGTGGGCGTAGTCCAGCAGGATGGTGAACTTCCTGCTGATGGGGACCAGCTCCACGCGGCCCTTGACCACACAGCGGCTCAAACCTTCGTGGATGGCCTCATCGGGCAGGCCCAGCACTTTGCCCACTGCGAGAGCAGCCAGCGCATTGTAGACGCTGAACTCGCCGGGCATATTCACCTTGACGTCCATATCGTCCTTGCCGGAGACATGGAACTGGACGCCGAGGAAGTCATGGGTGCGGAGCAGCTGGTAAGTACCGGCGCGGTAGTCGGCCTTCTCGCTGCAGCCGTAGGTCACCAGCTTGCAGGTGTGGCCTTCCAGCAGGGCCTCAGTGTTCTCGTCGTCGATGTTCACGACGCCGGTGGTGCAGCGCTTGAAAAGCTGCCCCTTCCAGCTGCGGTATTCTTCAAAGGTCTTGTGCTCGCCGGGGCCGATGTGGTCGGGCGAGAGGTTGGTGAAGACGCCGATGTCGTAATGGATGCCCGCCACGCGGTCCATCATGAGGCCCTGACTGGACACCTCCATCAGCGCCGTATCGCAGCCGGCGTCCAGAAACTCCCGGAACGTCTTCTGCAGCTCATAGCTCTCAGGGGTGGTGTTGGCCGTCTCCTGATGGTGGCCGAGGAAGTAGATGCCGTTGGTGCCGATCATGCCCACTTTGCGGCCTGCGGCTTCCAGCACACTCTTTATCATGTGGGTGGTGGTGGTCTTGCCCTTGGTACCGGTGACGCCGATCATGGTCATCTGGCGGGAGGGGTTGCCGAACAGGTTGCCGCTCATGAGCGCCAGCGCATAGCGGCTGCTCTCCACCTTCAGCACGGCAGCACCGGGGACGGTGGAAAGGTCGATGTCGTGCTGGACCACCAGCGCCGTCACGCCGTCGGCCACGCACTGGGCGGCGTAGTCGTGGCTGTCCCGCTGGGTACCCACGATGCAGACGAAAAGCCGGCCCGGGGCCGCCTTGCGGCTGTCGTAGATGATGTCCTCGATGTCAAGTTCAAGGCTGCCCTGCACCAGCGTATAGGACACGCCCTCCAACAGTTGTTCCAGTTTCATCGTTCAAATGCTCCTTATTGCTGTTCTGCCGCTGCGGCAGTGGGGTCTTCGGCGGGCGTGGCTTCCGCGCCCTCAGTATCGGGTTCGGTGCCGGGGGCTTCCTCCGGCTGGCTCTCGGCTTCTGCCTCCGCCGGGGCGGCAGGCTCTTCCGGGGCCGTCCAGCCCGAGGGCAGGGTCGGCTCACCCTGTGCAAAGCGGAATTTGCGGCTGGAAGAGGCACTCAGGTGGCTCAGATCCAGCATACCGGTGTCGGTGGGCGAGCAGCCCTTGCCGTCCTCGTTGAGCAGGACATACTTTGCCAGCCGGAGTTTGTAGTCCAGCTCATTCAGGGTACCCAGAAGCACGCTGATGCGGCCCTGATACAAAAACGCCATCTGCTCCGGGTCCTCGAACTCGATGCGGGTGACATCCGCCCCCAGCTCACTGCTGTCCAGTGCGGTCAGCAGAGTGTTCAGGGACTCGAGCCGCTTATCCGTGGGCGGTCCGGCCTCGCTGGATGCGGCGCTGTCAGACGCCGCGCTGCCCGAAGACGGGCCGGACGGTCCTGTCTCAAATTCCAGCTGTGTACCCGGCGTCGCGGATACCGGCTCGCCGCCGCAGAGGATGATAAGGTCCGGCTGGGCCGAATCCTGATCCAGTATCTTCAGCCCCGCAGAAAGGCTCAGCCAGCCGCCGGACGTCTGCATGGCGTAGACGGCAGCGGCCGCGTTGGTCCGCACCACTACGGTGTTAGGGTAATCCCGCTCCACCCGGATATTTTCCAGCAGCGGGAACTGCTTTTCCAGCGCAGCGGCCTTTTCGGCAGGGTCGAAGCTGAAGATGTTCTCTTCCGCGTGGACGCCCAGCGCCTGCAGGATCTCAGCGCTGGAATAGCCGCCCACCTCCTGCACCACCTCTCCATCGACCGCCACTTCTAAGGTGTTTATCTTGAAGAGCATGGTCACGGTGAGGTAGACGCCCACCCCGATGACGCAGAGCAGCAGGGCCAGCGCCGTCAAATAAAGCGTAGGCTGCAGCTTAGCTACAAAAAGCGCTGTTACAGGCGTGCCTGAAATATACGAACGTCCCATATCGCCGCTGCAGACAGCCAGCAGCCAGTCCAGATAACGTACCAGCAGCGGACGGTCGAGTCCCAGCTCGGCACGTGCCGCTGCTTTGACCGTTTCTGATACCGCCCCGGAGGCCTTATACATCATATCGACCGTATCGTCTGCCGGCAGCTGCATCAGCACAAACGTAAAAAAAGTGATGCCCAGCAGCACCGGCAGCAAAAGCAGAAAACGGTGTTTGATATAAACATTCATCGTGTCAGGCATCCTTTCTGAAAATAAAAACAGCTATGCAAAGTAAACCGCCCTTTCAGGAGCAGCTTAAGCCTTCATAGCTGTATCAATAATACTGTTGTTCAAATAAGAATGAGGGAAGCTTCAACTGCCGGCGGATATTATTTTATCATATGTGAATACTTTAAGTTAACTTCAAGTCAAGCCTTCAAAGAAAAAATTTACAAAAAAGTTTTTTCTTTGTGAGATTTTTGTAGAATCACAAAACTTTCCTTGAAGCTATACCAAGGTAGATGTATAATAGTAAAGAATCAAATTGACCCTAATATTCAAAGAGAGCCGGAGGTAATTATTAATGAAAAAAATTCTTTTAATGCTGACAATGGTCTTAGTGCTTGGTTTCAGTGCTATCTGCAGTGCCCGCAACGGTAAAGTGCTTGACGCTGAAGAAGCCATGGTCAACAAGTTTTTGGCAGCTTCCAATTATTCTGCCGTAACTTCCATGATGACTGACGGTATGAAAAAAGACTTTACAGAAGAAGTTTTTAAAAATTTCAAAGAGCAGATGGATAAAAACTTTGGCGCTGTCAGTGAAAAACGTTTAGTAGTGATAGAAAAAGGCGCCGATCTTATAATCCGGAGTTTATGAAGGAGGCAATTCAAACAGCCCGAAGCAATGATGAGCTTCCTGTT
>OGHC01001047.1_pt1 | contig 13970 bp, 12 predicted proteins | sample 1571381 | NCBI WGS metagenome assembly OGHC01 (sample SAMEA2581945, study PRJEB24529) | metagenome | biome: Human gut stool | place: China | collected 2011 | reverse complement strand
ACTTATCCAACGATAAAGCATTTCAACGTATTCCCGGTACAGGAAACAAAAGCCACGAGCCGTCCCAACATCCGGATAGTCATTCAATTCAAAAGATATAGTATCTGTATCAAACGAAATACACTCTAATCTCTGCTTAGAAATGAAACGTCCAGCAATATACCCACCTTTTCTAAAGGTATTTAAATGCCGCTCCACATAAGATAGAGGATAATAATTCAAACAAAAACTCCCATAAGTTTCAAACTCGGAAAAACCATTGGAAACACCGGGTTCAACCGCATTTATAATTTTTTCTATCCAGTCCTCTCCCCTAACACCACACGAAGATATCCTCCCTATCAGGTCTGCCATGATTTGCTTGTCAAACATCATGTGTTCCGCGATATAAGATTTCTCATTAAATCCAGAGATATTCAAAATCCTTTTTATTGTGTCAAAATAAGGTTTATGGAATTCCTTTTTCATAGCGAACATAACCTTCCCATCCACAAAGAAATCTAGCTTCCTCAAAGGAATCGTATCAGCGTCCCAAGACAGGTAATATCGATTTTGGGAATAATCGCTCAATGCAAAACCCATCTTAATAAACTGTTGCAAATACCATCCTGGACGACTATCCATATTACCACTTTGCTTGAGCAGGCTCCTTATTCGGGAAAAGGACAAACCCGGCAACAATACATTCTCGTCTACCACTCTCATCCTCTGGGCTTCTTTGGGCAAGTACTTCCGGAACCTCGTATCCGTAATGATGTATATATTATCCGGATATATATACTTCATCACATACCGCAATACCCTACTAAGCATCCCATAATCTTTAAAAACAACCGGAATTATCAAATCAAATTTATTCCTTCCCATCACATTATCTACATTTAAACCATTCTAAACCCATACGCAACAACCGCTTACCCTTTGTCCAAGCAAGAGGGAACAAATAAAAATGTACCGCAGCCCTGAGTTGGGTTATCGTCAACTCCCTACTGTGTCTTAACAGGAACCCGGTTTCTTGATGGATATACCTGCTAAATTTTGCATAGAACCCCTTAAACTCTGGAGTAAATATTTGTTGCCGGGAGAACAAGATGGTATCCCATAAACAAGCAATAGCCTGGGCGCGAAACGGCCAATAATCCTCACGCGAAACATGCAAATCAGCAAACTCAAGCAAGCCTTGGTAAATCGTCACCAAGTCAGTATTCATTTTTTGCTTTCTTGAAGACATAATACTGCCTGTCTTTCGAAGCCTGTATACATAAACCGGATCCGGCAGAACATAGCAAGATTGCGCCAGATAAGTCATTCGGATTCCAAAATCCCCGTCTTCGTGATACACACCCGGCAGAAAGCGCAAGTTATTGTCCAAAAGGAACTGCCGACGCAAGATATAGCGTTGGCTGGCTCCTTTCAGATTCCCCGCAAACATATATTCCCGTCCGGTCCTTGCAGACATGGAAGGGAAATTCTCAGCAGACTCCCTTCCCGTAGCCTCATCATGATGAAGCAAACGAGTAGCAATCATAGGCGCCCCATCACATCTTCGTACCACATCAATAACTCTGCTCACAGCTTCGGGAAGAAGCCAATCATCACTATCCACGAACCACACGTATTTGCCTTTGGCAAGGTCTAGTCCCACATTACGCGCACAACTCAAGCCTTTGTTTTCTTGGTTTACGACTGTTATGTTGGACATCGTGGAAATAAGTCCACTTGCAACCTCCATAGAATCGTCCGAAGTACCATCATTGACCAATATGACCTCATAAAATGCCTTGACTTCCGGAGACCAAATGCTTTTTAAGCAACATAAAATATAGTCACGAACATTATAAACGGGAACAATAATTGTCAGTAGCATGTTGTTCTATATTATACCATTTATAAATAATGAAGAAAACAGATAAAAACGTTGCATCCGTAACCCCAATGAGACTTGTGGCAGAACGCATAATCAACCATGACAACAATAAGGCATACAAAACATTCTTGCCCGAAGAAGACTGGGCCATCTTATACAAGCATACGTTATAAAAAAGGTACCCAGTTAATCCGACCATCCCTTGATTCGCCAATAAGGGCAACCAAACCGACTCCCCTCCATAAAATTCGTTATAGAATAACGTAGGATTAAATTCCATCCCTTGGCCAAACAAAGGTGATTGCAAAAAGAATCTTAATGCGATGGAAAACTGAACCATTCGCATTTCCGTAGAACTTCCTCCCGCATCGTCAGCCACATTGGATGTAAATACGGATTCTAAAAGGTATAAGATATAATCGCCTTGTAGCAACAGAAAACAAACAAGGATTAAGAGAAAAGGCCTTATCTTCCGAAAGGATACCTTCATATCACGGAATATTATAACAAAAGGAAACAGCCCCAATATTGGTGTACGTGACGTACATATCACGACCCCACTTAACAACAAACAAGTCCCCATAATTATCCAAGCCTTGCCACTGTGCGCGACCTTCAATAAATACCATACAAGAAGATATAACAGCGTCACACACAATACGCCATAACTTATGGCATGTGGAATAAAAGACCTATAACGTTCACGACCAAAACGCACCAAATCATTGTCTGAAAAGAACGAAAGCTCCTCATTGGATATAGACTGGATATAATCATCCAAAGGATTTATGCCCAACAAGGGGCCTAATAACCCATTCCCACATAAGAGGACTATAAAAAACAGATAAGAATAAACTGCAAAATATATATCTTTCCGGTTCTGCAAACAACAGTAATATACATACGAAAAGCATAACACGCTAATCACAATTCTTGGAATATAATTCAATGCCATATCTGGATACAAGCAATTCAACACATAGAAAACTGAATAAATGACAAAACATTTTTTTAAAGGGAATTTCTCTTTTACAAACAAGTGCCTCCTCAGCCCAAATAGAGATATTGCAAATAAACAAAAGGCAAAATCAACCGTCATACTCGGCAACAACCTTACATTCATTCCAAAAAAAAGCTTAAAGGGCATAAACAATAATACCCCCTTCTTAAAATCATATAAAGTCAATAGGACGAAAAAAGCGAATAATACATAAATAATAGCCATACGCCTATTTTACCTCTTTAGTTTCTCCGTCATTCGGGACAAATAATACTTAACTGTAGAAATGCCATCATAAAAAATTTCTACGGGTGGAATACATCTCAACAATGGATATCTCATTTTATACACGCGCAACTTTTCTTTTATTTTCTTGTGATGATAGTTATATTCACTAATTTCCTCTACACCAACTTCATCCGGATGCAAAATCAATTGTTCCCAACGTTCGATGTTTTTTTCTACACCAAAACGGGATTGTATAAAATCATATAATGCCCCAACATCATCCGAAGGAGACTTAATACGAGCTATGATATATTGTGCCAATCGGGAAGGATTCCGGTATAAATAAGACTTATTAAAAACAGTATCCAAATAAGCAGGATGCAAAACCGTAGTAATACTACAACCAGCAAGTTGCATTTCCATAGCTGTTATAGGCAAACATTCCGACACTCCTGTAGGATTAGGTACTGCAACCTTACATTTTCCCATTACGCCTAATTTTTCTTCTTTCAAGATTCCCAGAAAATGAACGGAAGGCAACACTTCCCCCTTTTCATTTGTCAAATACGACATAAACAAATCCTCATAATCTTTTTCCGCAATCCCATATCGTCCTAACCCGGCATCCCGATTGTACAGTTTACCACTCCCGATTACATATAATTGGGCATCGGGAATCTCACTCAACACTTTTTTCCATGCACTGGCTAAAACATGGAACCCTTTTGCACGCAATATACTGCCAATGTAAACCACATTATGGATATCCCTATCCTCAGCCGCATAATACTCCCGTTCTTTTATTGGGAATATATTGTATATGTAGGTAGACTTTAATGTGGCCAAATGGTCACGGTACAATTCCATTTGCTCACGCCCCACGTTCACTATCTTCTGGACATAAGGCAACTTCACAAATAAATCCAACAAGGAATATTTCACCGTGTTATGCGCCCAGACCAGGACGGACAGGGAGCGCGAAAATCCATCCAACACATTTTTATCAAAATACTTAATATCCACAACCAACAAGTTTATCTCCATGTTACGGCACAGCACGCAAACATCGTACAACCGTCTGACACAGAAAACATTCTTATGAGGGAATGTACCTTTAAAATTCACAAAAAGATATACTTCTATTTCGTTTTCCCTTTGTTCCAACAAATAAGGAACCAACAAAAACTCGTATTCCGACCCACCCAAGCCCGGGTTTCCCTTTATAATAGAAGAATAATCACACTCTGGCAATGTTGGGTTATTCAGATAAAAGGCTACTTTCTTTTTCATAATGTTACTTATTTATACGCATGCCAATCATATTTTTCACTTTTAAAACCAACATGGAAAATGTGTCACGATTGACACCCGCAAATGCCACCGAACCTATGGCAAAGGCTGTTCCTAAAAGCCACCTGTTTTCCATCAAACTAACGAGATAAAGCAATATGATAATTAGTATGTTATATACAATCACCCCCTTGCCCCTAAACTCGACAAAACGCATTGAAAAGAATATGCGGCTCACCATTGACAGAGAATGGGACAAGATTATAGCCATGCAAGCACCCAACAAACCATATTGAGGTATCAACAAGTAATTAAAGACTATGGCACCCACTCCTCCAAAAATAGTGGAAACAAAAATATAGTTGCTTTTCCGCATCGCCGTAAAAACAGAACCTACAAAAGCCGAAGTGTTTGAAAATAAGACCGACAGGCATAACAATGGAACATACCTCCAAGCTTCCATATACTCTGCCGACGTGAACAGCATGACAAACAACTTTGAAAACAAGACCAATACCATGCAAAGCAATACCTGCATACCGAAAACCGTCCGGAACATCTTATTGTAATACACGGAAAAATCTTCTTTTGCAAATTCCTCTATTGCCGTTATATTCCATGCTTGTTGGAATAACCCAAAAACCATGTTCAACACATTAGGCAGTTTGTTTGCCACGGCATACAAGCCAATGGCAAACATTCCTACATACTGCTCCAACAACGGTCGGTTTAAGCTGGACACCAACCACCACATGACGGCCGTTGGGATTAACGGTATGGAATATTTCAGCATACGTTTAAGATAAGTCCAGTCAAACATAAATAGGAACCGATATGAACGGGAATAGAAGAATGCAAATATCCCGGTCATCGTATTGGCGATTATCATCGCGGCAGCAAAACCATAAACGCCCGTACGTGGGATGAGTAATATGGAAAAAAGAGCTATTGACACCGATTGCACAATCCCGGTAAAACTGAACACAGACATTTTATTGATACCACGACAAAAATCCTGCGCATATTTTTGGAACAAATTAGAGATTAAAATGCCATAGACGTACCATATATACTCAAAAAAGATATTCTTCGCACCAGTAAACGTCAACAGAAAAAAAGCAAGGGCACACAACAAACTACAAAAGACCTGAAAGAAGAATCCGGATGAATAGTACTTTTTTATCTCAACGTCCGTTGCTCCCGACGGAAACACGAATATGGCATCACTCACATCACACGCCACCACGTTAAGCAACAGCCCTGCATAAACACCCATAATATCGGTGACCCCATAATCTGCGGGTGAAAGCCAATTCGTGTACAACGGCAACATAATGAACCCCATTAACTTGGAGCCCACATTGCCTATCAGGACAAATGATATGTTCTTGGCTAAGACCTTATTTCTGCCCATGTTTCTGAAGTGCTTGGCGGGCTTCTTGCAACGTACAGAAGCCTTCATCTTTCACAAGGTCACGTTCCATCTCTTCGGCCCACCAATCAATAGCCGTATCCAAACCAAATGACAAGGCCGATGATGAATTAATAGTCGCAACCCGTTCAAACCCCGCACCTAAAAGTACCAACAGTTGCATGGGAACCACTTTGTCGAACACTTCCACATGCGGAAAAAAAGACTTGTAATCACACTTGTCACGCGGATGAGGCTTGATTACCACATTATCCTCGCCATAATGAGACACTATTTTTCTATAAACATTCATCTGTTCCTCCTCTGTCATGTGCCCGTCTACGGCATAAGGCTGCGTCAACAAGATGACTTTGCAACTCCTGAATCTGTCCATACATTCTTCATCAATATTAAAAATCCTAAGAATAAGCTCTTTCTTGGATTCTGGAAAACTGTTCCATGCTTCTTCAAGACGCATGACTATTTTCTCTTTCCCCTTATGGTAAGGCTTGTCATAAGGGGAAGAAGTATAAACAGCGGTAACTAGACGTGATGTCCCGACAGGGTGACAATAATAATCCCCGAAAAAAAATCTCGCTATCATACGTTTAAACGAGGGTGCTTTTTCAAACGACATATACCGTGCGTAAAGACTGCTCTTTTCCCATATATCCAGCACGTTCGGGCAGTCTTCTACATACCCCATCTTCAGCCCTCGCAACAACCACCAATTAAAATCCAATCCAAAAATTTCCGAACGAAAAAGTTCCGGATACTTGATTTTCCGTATGGCAGGTACTAATAAAGCCGCAACAAAACGATTCCTAAAATACAATTTCCTCAAATCTAAAAAATACCGGTGCGGCATATGCCTTCGTATTTCCTCAGGAATATCTTTCGTAAAAAAATACACTGTATCCTTTATTTGCTCTTCCGTAGAAAGGAAGAGGTAAAACATGAAACAATACAGTGAGTTTGGCATACAGACCCTTTGATGTTTTTTTACCATATATTTTATTTATTAAAAGCCTTTTTTAATGAAACAGAAATTCCATAAATAGACCGTAATAATGGAATTTGCCTTATTACTATATACCCTGCTACAACAAAAAGTATTTTTAAAACAGTTTCTAACATCAATGTAAATTCTCCATTTTTCATTAAGCCTCTCATTATACTCTCTGTGATGCCGGTTAAGTAATCCACACTGTGGATACAAACTAATGCAAGGCTATTCCTTCCTATAAAAGAAAAACATTTCGCACCAAATGACAATTGAGTGTCCGGACATATTTTATAAATAATAAAGCAACAATATAATGCACCGATGAACTGCAGAAACAAAAACCTATAAATCATAGAAGCCATACTAACTTCCCCACATAAACAACAAAGAATAGCTATGCTATATCCAATCACTAAAGACACTTTATTCCTAAATAATACCTCACATACACTAGGGTTATTTATTTTATAGCCTAAATACATGAATCCGATAGAAGGAATGGCATTTAAAATATCAAACGGCAAAAGATTGAAATAATGCCTCCAACCCATTGCCAACAAAAATCCTCCTCCCAACACGACTATACGCCATACTTCACTTTTCATTCGTAACAAAAAAAAGAAGAAGATTGCCGAGACAAAATAGCACATCAAAAACCACAACGGCCCCACAGCATAATCTTTATAATGTAATACAGGTAAAGAACCATTTGCCATCAATATGGATATCCCCCAATCATAATCCTCTTTTGTAATTGATAAAATACACCATACTATCCCCCCTGTTACAATATAAGGAACCAGCACCTTCTTTGTATTCCGCCTTATAATATCCATAATAGGCCTTTCCTTATATAAATAGCCACTAATAATAAAGAATAGCGGCATATGAAAAGCAAAAATTACTCTTGAAACAGCATGTGGTAATGCACAATGCCCTATCACCATAAGAATAATTCCCCCCCCTTCATTAAGTCAAATTTTACATTCCTCTCCACATTTTTAACTTTTAGACTTTCTTATATATTATTTCAGCAATCTCAATTATTCATTTGGGAAGCATGTTATTTTGGGTTTATTAGAAGAATTAATTATGTACATTCCCTCCTCAGAAAATTTCAAAGTATTTCTCGATATATGGAAGCAAGATTTTGAATAATCCCACTATTCACCTCACATCATATTCTTTCAAATCCTATTAATTCATAATCCACAATTAACCAGACGTTTATCCCTACACACCTGCTATCAAATATAACGCATCTTCATCTTTTCACATGCTCATCTCTTTACCCGTCCACTGACCGAACCTGCCATCAAGCTTTCGACTTCTTTTACCGTAACCTGATTATAATCCCCTTTGATGGAATGTTTGAGACAGGATGCTGCTACAGCAAACTCCAATGCCTTTTGGTCATTGTCCGGATAAGTCAACAAACCGTAAATAAGGCCGCCCATGAACGAGTCACCACCACCTACACGATCCACAATATCTGTAATGAGATAGCTACGCGACTGCATAAAAGTGCGACCATCATAAAGAACACCACTCCACGTGTTTTGGTTAGCATTGATGGAGCCACGTAATGTCACTACCATTTTCTTGCAACGTGGGAACCGTCCCATCATCTGCTTGCATACAGAAGCAAATGAAGTTTGTTCCACTTGTCCTTTGGTCTGTTCCGCATCAAATCCTAATGGCTTAATTCCAAATACTTTCTCGCAGTCTTCCTCATTACCTAAAATTACATCACTTTTGGCCACCAGTTCAGACATCACTTCTGTGGCAGTTTTGCCATAATTCCATAGATTATCCCGATAGTTGATGTCGCAGCTCACTGTAACGCCCATCTCATTAGCTGTAGCAATGGCCTGCCGACACATTTGCGCTGCATTCTCTGACAAGGCTGGTGTAATACCTGTCCAGTGAAGCCACCGGGTATCACCTAAGATTTCCTTCCAGTCCAACTGGTTTGGACTCATTGTGGCAAAAGCAGAATAGTCACGGTCATAGTATACTTGCGATGGACGTACATTACTTCCAGTCTCCAAAAAAAGAATCCCCATACGCTTACCACCACGTTGCACGTGAGAAGTTCCAACCTGATAGGAACGCAACTCACGCAAGCATTTTTCTGCCATGGGATTTTGAGGCAGACAGGTGATATAGTCTGTAGGAATACCATAATTGGACAATGATACAGCCACATTGGCTTCAGCCCCAGCAAAACTTACATCCAACTGATGGGATTGCACCAAGCGCAAATAATCGGGTGCTCCCAAACGAAGCATAATCTCCCCAAATGTCACAACCTTATTCATCATTGATATAAACTTTTGTACATGATTTCAGCAATCTGGAAATCTTCTTCCCAATCAATGTCTTTGGAATGCAATTCATCCATAACATACAAGAAAGGGGTCTTTCCTATTCGATTACCTTGTTCTATATATACCTCCCGCCTAGCTAAAAACATAGCATGATTTATTTCATACAGTGGTTCGAGATCTTGTGTGCGAGGCCAAGGAAGATTAGTACTATTATTAACCAATTTTCCAGACTTATCCAAGAGAAAGTTTTTTAATTCTTTTACACTTACCAATGAATCATATCCGTTGTTCAATCCTGCCAGATAACTCTCAATGGCAACATCATAAATATTTGCATCGACAAGTGGTGTTGTTACATGCCCCCAAAGAATGTGTTCAACCTCTGTAATAGTAGGTACATAACGAATCAAATCCTGAAGGTTCGTACTACTGAGACATAAATCTTCCGGACGAGGAATGATGCGTAATCTTTTGTCACTACAATACTTTTTGGCTATAGTCATACAGATTTCGTCGTTGGTGGACAAAATAATTTCATCCAAATGTCTCGTGGCTACCAACTGCCTAATCTTGTTTTCTATCAATCCACCCTCTATTCCAGCAAAAGGACGCGTATTCTTATTGCGAACTCGTTCGCTTCCTTTACGAGTTGGAAGGAAAAAAGCTATTTTATTTCCCATGGTTACAGAAATTGATAAATGGATTCTACTTTAAGTGATTTATATAGTGACGGAGTAAGTGAACGTAACTCAACACCTTGCGCATCTTTGAAAGCTTCGAAAAGGGTCTTATTTTCATTGGTTAACTCCATCTCTTTCTCAGAAAGCACCTCACCTTTATAGCCATCATATCCGATGATATTCACCTCTTTTGCTTCCATGGCAATAGCAGCCTGTAAGGCCAATGTAGTACACGAATCAAGATATGAGTGTGTGAACGTAATATTATCCAGTTCATAGGTCAACCGTTCGGCATAGGGTGGTACTTCTGTACCCATACGCCGAGGATAGGGAGCTAGCAGGCATACTCCATTGAAGTCTTTTTCTGATACATTTCGGCTTAAGCGTTTAGCTTCGTTACCCACCAAACAGTAATACTTTGGGTTTGAAAGGTCATTGTAAAGAGCTGCATAACGAGATGTTACAAAAATGAGTGGCATACTGGGAATGAGTGCGGCAAACTGCTTCACAGCTTGTTGATGCACCAAACATGAATTTCCACCGCCCACAATCAACACCCGTTCTGCAGAGTGTGCCTTGAACAAGGGATAACGGGCATTGTCTTTCTGGTTGTTCTTCTTGTTATCCAATGCCCTGACAATACTGTTGAAACTATATGTACGATTGGAAACCCACTCCATTACTTCTTTCTGTGGTAACGAATTGGCACCGGAAATCATATACGGCAGGTTGGTTCCCCACCGGTAGTTTTCATACAATGTATGGAATGCAGTAATCACTTCACCAAGCACATTGAAATCTACAGGGAACCCACCTTTGTTGAGGTAAGTTAACAATAGTTCCATGTTCAGATTTCCGGCACCACGTCCCATACCTAGGATAGTTGCATCCACATAATCGGCACCGCATTCAATAGCTGTTAACGTATTGATAAGCCCCAGTTGCATGTTGTTATGCCCATGAAAACCTATGGGTACAGTGGTTCTCTGTTTCACTACCTCAAACAAACTTCTCACATCCATAGGAGTTACCCCACCAAAGGAGTCCACCATACAAAACAAATCAACCACTTGATCTAGTTGCCTCAACTTGTCCAAGAATCCTTCGTACTCGTTCCACTTAGACATATACATGGTGTTAAATCCAACTTCAAAACCCTGTTTCTTCACCTCTTTGGCCAAAACCAAAGCACGGTCAAAGTTCTTCGGATCAATGGCAATACGCACCATATCTACCAAGCCCTGAATCGGTTTCAGGAGATTATCCAAATCCTCCAAACGGGTACTCTTCTCATTCAACATCACCACAATCTTTTTGCAACAATCCTTGCGTAAACGACGTAGCGTAGACACCGGCGAGTAGCCAAATTCACCCAAATATTCTTTGGAAGGATTATTGCGATAACCCACTTCTAAATAGTCTATAGGAAGTTTGTTCATCGCTTCGATATAAGCACTAACCACTTGTGAAGGAAAATCCCAAAGTGTATAATATCCTCCATCACGTAATGTACAATCTAGTAATTTCATTTCAAATATTATAAGCACTCACCTTTTGGACATCCCCCTTTAATTAAAGGAAGGAACTAGTGCCCTAAAACTGAGTTATGTTAAATAATTAATAAACGTCTGATTTTGGTGTACCCCTGTTTTTCAGTCAGAACATCTAAAATAAGATTAAAATTCAGTTGACATTTAATTTTCATTAGCACTCATACTGATGGTTGAGGAGCATAAGCATTTCATAGTCACGGTTTTCTACAACTATCTCAGTAAAAAAATTCTTAGAATATCCCTGCAACTTACATGTCGACACGATGGAAAAGTATGTAATACAGACACGTATCATCCTGTGACAGCCTAAAAAAAGCGAGTTCTTCCTCCTGTTGACCAACAGACGAAATACATCGCTCAGCAAGACAGCTATCTATCATATTACTCGCCATGCCCCTGGAATCAGAAGTTATTTTTCATGGAAAAATGTAAAGGATAGAAAAGGCAATGTTAAGTGGGCTCACACTCTTTTTAGCCCAGACATTGAATAATGCAGAAACTAAGTAACAGTACCTGACTCAACAAGGAATGCTTGACACACCTACTTCTCCAAAAGAAGCCAATACAGCAGAACCACTATGTCATACCATGACCTATCTGGAGTTATATAGCAGTTTCTTTTATCCCTCGTTATTCAAATATGATTTTATTCCGTTCTTTATTCCTCAACCGTCCACTCTTCCACCCCTTTGGTATCAGACGAAAAGTTCACACCTACGAGGAACACCTTCCGGCCATCTTTCCGATAAGGCTCGGCATAACCTTTCTCATGAATCTGTCGCAAAGCCTCGTCGGCACTGCCGTCGAGTTTGATTTCCATCGCATTATAATCCGTCGTTTTGATGATGATGTCGATGCGACCGCGATGGGTGGTGCGCTCCACTTCGGTATAAAAGCCCATCATCTTGAAGATGACATACATAGTGTTCTGAAAATGGCAACATATACCGTTCAACATATCCGAGGTTTGTTCTTCGTGCACCAGATTGTTCCATTCATATATTCTCCGGCTCAGGCACTTCCCTCAAAAAAGCCTTGGGGATATAGGCCGAAGCCAGAAAGCATATCGGCTGCAAATCCACGATGACACAAGTCTGGCGGTCTATACGGGCCACACGCCCTACTACGCCTTTGAAATCCCCTTCGGTAATCACGACTTGCTGGTCTTTCTTGATCCGGAAATCAGCCGGTGAGACGGCACGGATAGATTCGCTCCCTCCAATGGTGAAACGAATAAAATTGACCATCTCCTTGTAGGGTATAACCACCACGTCATTCAGTCCGTTTTCATTCAAAGACGTATGGTCGTACATGAAACGAAGGCTTACGGGCATCTTGTCCTTGCGACGGGACTCAGATTTCAATGGGAATGACACCAAACGGCGGGCCGTGCACTCGTCCGTAAACACGAAAACAAGGGATTCCTCTACTTTCTTCTTCTCTCCTTTCACCATCTTCAACGTCTTCCGTTTCGGCACATACACCAAAACGCCCCGTTTCTTCAATAGGTCTTCAGCCTCCCGTTCACGTCCATACGTGGCTCTCAAAACATACCATCGGCATTCTTGCGGAAGTCCGTGCGTCGGATGCAGGACATACTCCAAGGACACCCCGGTCCCGTATCTTTGCGAACCGGCGGCTGTGACGGGAGGCAATCCCTCACTCGGAAGTCGGCTTTCGCTTTCTTCCGGAATACTGGCTACATTCATCAACGTATCCATCACACCTTGGCACAGACGTCCTGTATGACGACACAAAAAAAGCGTGAGACCGTCGTTACTCGTCCCACCCTAAGAGGCTCTGGTATGCCCATCACTGTTGAACGAGCAACATCCAGAGCCCACGCCGATATGGATATAACCTCTCCCTTTACGACACGATATACCCGTATCGAAAAGGGATGCGCATATATACACATCCCGAGGACATCTACTGTTGCCTCATCCCTGACAGTGATTGAAATTTACCAGATTCCTTAGAGTCAAGAACAAGACGTCACGTAAACGCCTTTAATATGTCGCGAATCTCCGTCCCCACCCTTCCCCCGCATACGCGGTTCGGCGCAGGCTTCCGTCCGTTTTCAGCATCCCTGACAAATTACACCGTCAGGACAAGCTTCGCACGAACCCGGAAATTCTGCAGCAAAGATAATTATTTTTTCATTCCGTTCAAAAAATTCACCTTTAATTAACTCATAAACTTCAGCGATGCCGTCTTGGTCCCATCGAAATGCGAAAACAGTCCAAAAACGTCAGGCAAACGACTTTCCGGTGTGCGGCAAACGTTCGATCAATCTACTGAGAACTTTTTACGGATGTCCTGCAGGCGATGTTCCTTTCCCATCCCCTTCATTATGTTTTCATTTAAAAAGGGTTCACATCCTTCATACAAACTGTGGTTCAATCCATTACGGTGAACTTTCTTCCTCACAGCCTTCACCAGTCCTTCACGGAGAGGCAAGTGTCTCCGCATGAGCGCCCAAAAGCCATAGAACGGTCTGAGCCAGACGTGAATCTATACATTGTAAAAAAGTTCTCTTTCCCCCGAATAGTCATCCCTTTTCACTATCTTTGCTATCGCGAAAATAGGATGCGGCTCGGCAGTT
>OGHC01001032.1_pt1 | contig 14092 bp, 13 predicted proteins | sample 1571381 | NCBI WGS metagenome assembly OGHC01 (sample SAMEA2581945, study PRJEB24529) | metagenome | biome: Human gut stool | place: China | collected 2011 | reverse complement strand
CCCACATGGCAAGCATCGGCTGCCCCATCCTTGGCGACAGCAAGTACGGCAACAACAGCGCCAACCGCGAGCTGAAGCTGAAGTATCAGGCGCTGTGCGCATGGGAGCTGACCATGCCCCGCTTCACCCAGCCGGACTTTGCCTTCCTCAGCGGCAAGACCTTCCACGCCCCGAAGCCGTGGTATTACCAGCAGGTGCTGGACGGCACTTTGAAGTAAGACGATTTTCAGCAGCTGCCGTTCTCCACTTCGACCCCTCTCGTGAAAATACAATGCCGGGCAGACCGCAGTCTGCCCGGCATTGTTCTATAAATAAGATTCTTTCCGCTGAATATGGCCAGAGCAAGGCGGAGGCCATTAAAATCGTTCTCTACGCAGAAAAATCAGACCCGCACCATATCCGGGGTGATCTCCGCCAGCGTATGGGCACCGCACATCTGCATGGTGTCGGCCAGTTCCCCGGCCAGCTTGTCGATGTAGCACTTTACGCCCTCTGCGCCGCCGCCGTAGACAGCAGTCACGAAGGGGCGGCAGATCAAAACGCCGTCCGCGCCCAGCGCCAGCGCCTTGAACACATCCACACCGGTGCGGATGCCGCCGTCCACCAGCACCTTCACGCCGGTGCCCTTGAGGGCTGCGGCGATCTCCGGCAGCACCTCGGCGGTGGCAGGGCACTGGTCCAGCACGCGGCCGCCGTGGTTGGACACCACGATGGCGGCGGCACCGGCCTGCTTTGCCTTCAGTGCGCCCTTAACGGTCATCACGCCCTTGACGATGAAGGGGCGCTCCGCCAACTGCACGATCTCGGTCAGCTCCTCCACACTCTTGCTGCCGGCGGGCGGGGTCATGTTCTTCAGGAAGGGCAGACCCGCTGCATCCACGTCCATAGCTACGGCAAAACAGCCGCTGGCCTTGGCCTGTGCCATCTTTTCCCGGATGGTATCAATGTTCCACGGCTTGATGGTGGGCACGCCACAGCCGCCCGCAGCGCTGATGGCGCGGGTTGCCATCTCCATCACGGTGGGGTTGGTGCCGTCGCCTGTAAAGGCTGCAATGCCGTTTTCTGCACAGGCGCGCACCAGTACATCGTTATAGGTCATATCGGTGTAGGTATCGGAATAGTGCAGGTTCACTGCACCCACAGGGCCCGCAAAGAAGGGATAGCGGAAGCTTTTGCCGAACAGCTCCAGCGTGGTGTCCGGTGCACCGCCGGGGCACAGGGTGTCCATGTTTACCCGGATATCGGCCCACTTATTATAATTGCGGATAGCGGTATCGCCCACGCCCTTGGCACCCGGGCCGGGGATCTGGTTTTTACAGGCCACGCCGTTGCACACCGGGCAGGCCTTGCAGTATTGACCAATGCAGGTACGGGCATTGGCAAGTACTTCAGGATAAGTCATAAAAGCATCCTCCTTATATTTCCCGCCGCTGCGGCACAAAATGACCCACCGCAGTGCTCTTTGCCCTCAATATAGACCTATTTTAAAGGTGCGTCAAGGGCTTTTTGTGCTTTCCATCCATGCGGTAGAATACTTTCTCGCGTTTTTTCGTCATTTTTAAAAAAGTCCGATTTTTTTCAAAAAAATCCTTGACAAAAAGCCTGCTTTCAGGTATTATAGTGGAGCGCCAAGGGCACCCGCCCAAAGGCAGAACAGAAGATGTGGAAAGATGGCTGAGTTGGTCTAAGGCGCACGACTGGAAATCGTGTAACGTGTCAAAAGCGTTCTGGGGTTCGAATCCCCATCTTTCCGCCAGAAACCTGAAACAGAAATGTTTCAGGTTTTTTGTTTTGTCCGCAGTTTGCGGCGCTTGACATTTGCGTGCAGTTCCGTTATGCTGAAGCAAATACGTTTTACCGGAAGGAGAGGTTTCCCATGGCATCTTCCCACAAAAAGCGCACCGGTCTGCGGGCGGCGCTGATCGTTCTGCTGTGTCTGGTTCTGGTGTGCGTGGTGGCTGCGGCAGTGCTGTACAGCTTCGTCAGCCGCAGGGTCAAGGCATTCCAGAGCGGTGCCAGCTTTGCGCTGGACTACACCATCACCTCCACCGAGGCCGAGCCCCCTGCTCTTTACGCCCTGCTGGACAAGTTCGGCGGCACCACCGGCAGTCTGACCGGCCAGTACACCCCCCGGGCGGTGCAGCTGGCGCTGTACCCAACGGGCACCAGCACCGTCAACGATGCCCCTCTGACCCGGATGTACATCAGCGAGGAAGAGACCCTGTACGACGCCGGGCAGCTGTACAACAAGCTGCGCAGCACGGTTGTGGCCGAGTATCCGCTGGCAAGCCTGCTGCTGCCGGGCTGGTCGCTGGGCAGCTACATTTCCCAAGACCAGCTGGCCACCCTGCTGGGGGTAGACCCCGCCGCCACCGGCTTGCAGCAGGTGAACGACTTCCAGCTGGACTTGAAACAGCTCAAAACCGTGCAGCCCGCCAACGCGAAAGAAGGTTACCTCTACCTTCAGCTGCCGAACCTCGCCGCCGGGGAGGATGCGCCGCAGCTGATTCTGGGCATCGAAAAGCAGGGTCTGCTCAAGACCCTGTCCCCCAAGGTGCACATCCTGCTGGACGTGCCCGCCCACCACATCCATGCAGAACTTTCCGGCACGGTGACTGCCGCCCAGACCGTGGTGACCGCCCCTACTTCCCGGATGCAGGACTCTGACGTGGAAAGCCTTGTGCAGCTGCGCAAAACCATCGAGAGCATCGTGCAGTTCGTGCAGACCGCTGCCCAGAGCGATGATGCTGCCGCCCCTGCTGCATAAAAAGCTTCTATAAACGCAAAAAATCGGACAGACCGCGGTCTGTCCGATTTTTTGCGTTTTATGATTTCTTACTTCTTTACGGTCTTTTTGCAGGGTGCACGCTTTGCCTTGGGCTTTGCGGCGGCAGGGGCAGTCTTGGCTTCCGCTGCGGGCGCTGCCTTGGCAGCCGGTTCAGCCTTAGTAACAGGCTCGGCCTTGGTTGCCACGGCGGGAGCTACCTTCACCTCTACTGCGGGAGCAGCAGGCTCAGCCTTTGCCTTAGCAGCCTTCTTTGCAGCGGGCTTTTCTGCCTTGACCGGCTCTGCGGCCTTTGCAGCGGACGCAGCGGGCTTCTCCTCCACCTTCTTGGCGGTGCGGGGCTTGCGGGCTGCGGGCTTCTTGGCGGGAGCGGCTTCCTTGGCCGGTGCGGCCTTCGTCTCGGCAGCGGGTGCTGCTTGTTCAACCTTGGTGGCGCGCTTTACGCGGTCCTTCACCTCAGAGATGACCCACAGCTGATCACCACCGCCGGGCACTTCCTGCCAGATCTGCAGCACAGCGCCCACCTCGGCACCGATGCCCACGGTGTCCACGCACTTGCCGCCTGCCCAAGAAGAGCGCAGACGCACGGTGCCCTCCGGGGTGTGCTCCACCTTCCACATCTGGGACGTGCCGCCCACGTCCTCCCACAGGTGCAGCCATGTGCCATTGGCGGTGCCGGTCATGGTCAGATCCAGCAGCTTGCCGGAGGCGCGGTTGCGGATGCGGTACACGCCATCGCCCTCGCGGACAAAGCTCCACTCCTGTTCGGGCTTGTGGTCGTACTTACCCAGACGGACAGTGCCGCCGTCCTTGCTGCCCTCCACTGCCTGAATGACATTGCCGGTGTGAGCGGCAATGGTATAAAAGCGGTCGGCCTCGATCACAGTTTGTGCTACGGATTTCATGTACAAATCCCTCCCAATCATAAAATGCACAGATTTTTCCAATTCCTTCTTATAAAGAATACCACATATCGTGATTTTTCACAAGCAATTCGACAATTCTTTAGCACTTTATATAGAAACCATCCTGTTTTCGCCTGCTTTTTCGCCCCTTCGCAGGGGCGAAAGGCCGTTTTTATTCCCTCGACATTTTGTCGCAACTGCGTTATACTGTTTTCATCAGGACTATCTGCCGCTCTGGAAGGGGCGGCTTTCTCGTTTTTGAAGGAGGATATTTTCCCATGACCCAGCAGGACCGCACTGCGGTGCAGTATCACAAAATGACTGAGACCCCTATCCCCCGGCTGATCCTCAGTCTGGCCGCGCCCACGATTTTGAGTATGCTGATCACCAGCATCTACAATCTGGCGGATACCTTTTTTGTGGGGCGCATCTCCACCAGCGCTTCCGGCGCGGTGGGCGTCGTTTCCAGCCTGATGGCCATCATTCAGGCGCTGGGCTTTATGCTGGGGCACGGCTCCGGCACCATCATCAGCCGCCGCTTGGGCAGTCAGGATACCCACGCCGCCACCCGCTTTGCTTCCACCAGCTTTTTTACGGCGCTGGCCTTTGGCGTAGTGCTGGCGGTGGTCGGCCTTGCCACCCTGCCGGACTTTATGATGCTGCTGGGCAGCACCGAAACCATTCTGCCCCATGCCTGTGCCTACGCCCGGCCCATCCTGCTTGCCGCACCGCTGATGATCTCCAGTCTGGTGATGAACAACATCCTGCGGTATGAGGGCAAAGCAAACCTTGCCATGGTCGGGCTGGTCACCGGCGGACTGCTGAACATCGCGCTGGACCCGCTGTTCATGTTCGGGCTGGGGCTGGGCACTGCCGGTGCCGGTATCGCCACTGCCCTCAGCCAGACCATCAGCTTTGGCATTCTGCTGTATATGTTCCTGCAGGGCAAAACGGTCAGCCAGTTCCGGCTTTCTGCCGTCACCCGGGAGCCGCGCGAGTTTTTGCAGATCCTTGCAGGCGGCGCGCCCAGCTTTGGCCGTCAGGGGCTGAACAGCATCGGCGGGATGCTGCTGAACATTGCCGCCCGCAGCTACGGCGATGCCGCCGTGGCGGGCATGAGCATCGTGTCCCGCATTTTTATGTTCATCCTCTCGGTGGCCATCGGCGTGGGACAGGGCTTGCAGCCGGTGGCGTCCTTCAACTACGGTGCCCGCAAGTACCACCGGGTACGGCAGGCCGCCGTCTTTACCCTGAAAGCCGCCTTTGCGCTTCTGGTGGTGCTGATCGCGGTGTGCTGGTGGAACGATGAGGCTCTGATTCGCCTGTTCCGGGACGACCCGGAGGTCACTGCCGTGGCGCTGCCTGCCTTCCGCTACCAGTGCTTTGCCATCCTTCTGCAGCCGGTAATCGTGGTGACCAACATGACCTTCCAGAGCGTGGGGAAGGCCGGGCGTGCCACCTTTCTGGCCTGCTGCCGGCAGGGCGTGTGCTTTATCCCGCTGATCCTTGTACTGCCCCGGGTGCTGGGACTTGTGGGTGTGGAGCTTTGCCAGCCTATTGCGGACGCACTCACCTGCTTCATTTCTCTGCCCTTTTTGCTGGCCTTTCTGCGGCAGCTGGAGCAGATGGACAAGGCAGAAGCGTCCCATGCCCCGGCGCAGCTGTAATGTAATTGTAACCGTTTTTAGCCGCATTTTTCTGCAAGTTCTGCAATGAAAAATGCGGCTGTTTCGTATTCTGAATGAACGGAAAAATTTCCCTCCCTGTTTTTGCAAAGGAGTGTTTTTTATGAAGCGTGTTGTCTTGCGTATCGGCTACGGGGCAGTCTGCACTGCCCTTGCCCTTACTTTAGACTGCGGCTGTGCCCTGCTGCCGCCCGCCACCGGCGTGCCGGGCGCTGCAAGCTCTGCCGTTTCCGTGCCCACGGACGACAGCGGCAAGCCTCTGTACGACCCCGCCGTGCTGAACGATAGCCGTTTGCGGGTGCTGTACTGCGACGGTCGTTTCGGAAGCAGCACCACCATCCTGTGCGGCAGCACCCCGCTGCACCAGTCTACCCGCAGTGAGAATGTCTCGCTGGTGGAGGACAGTGCCACCGGCACCGCAGACTACTGGCTGCGCAGCTGGTCCGACCCTACCGGCCGGGGCGGGCGCCGCACCGCCTTGTACGACAAGACCGGCACCGAAGTAATGTCCTTTGAGGGCGAGCAGAGCGCCACCCTGCAAAACGGCCTGCTGGTGCTGCAGGAGAGCCGCCTGATCGATGGCGGATACGTCCCGGAGTCCGGCTACGGCACCTGTCAGGTCATCGACCTTGCCACCGGTGCAGCGCTGCCGGTACCGGAAGGTGCATACAGCTGCACCGTATGCGGCGATAAGCTGGTGTTCAGCTGCTACGCCCGCCCGGAGGGACTGGACGATTACGACTGGGATACCGACTACCAGCAGAACAGCTGGGTGGTGGTGCAGGAGAAGGACGGCACCCCCGTCTACCGCGCCGAGGCCGCCTCGGCGTACCGCCTTTTCTACGACAGTGACACCCTGAGCGACTGGGTGGAGCTGGACGTTGCCACCGGAGAGGAAACCACCGACCAGATCCTGTACAACACCCAGACCGGTGAGCAGTACACGGGCTTTTTGCAGGTCTACCCGGGTGGTCTTGCCAGCTTTTCCACCAGTGATGGCCGGTACGAACTGCGGGACATGACCACAGAGGACCGCGGATTGATCTCCACCTTTGACGAGCAGCCCAGCCAGTATTTCCCGGGCTATGTGGTAACATGGCACAGCGGCGAGGATCACGGCTACGAACTCTATGATCTGGAGACCGGCGCAAAGATCCCGCTGTACGATGTGGACGCCACCGACAGCACCGTAGCTATCTACGCGCTGGATGGCAGCCTGCGGGTGTACAGTAAGGACAACGGCAAGCTGCTGACCGACACCACCGTAGAGCCGGTGGAGCACCAGCAGCGGGTACGGATGACCGACTGTAGCACCGGCTACGTCTGGCTGGAATTGCAGGACAACGACCGCTACGAGACCACCGCCACCCGGCTGTACGGCCCGCAGGGGCTTGTCAGCGACCTGACCGCCCTGCAGGGCAAGTACAGCTACATCAACTACCTGACCACCGACCCCGATGGCAGACCCATGTTCTACGGCAGCCGCGATGCTGCGGGCAGCGCCTACGGCAGCGTATGCGATGTGCTGGACGCAGACGGCAAGGTGGTGCTGCAGGGGCTTGCCAGCTGCACCGGGTACTATTCCAACAGTCTGAATGCCCTGCCCGACCATGTGTTTGCCGCACAGCGGGGCTTCTATGTGGGCTGGATGGACACAAGCGGCAACTGGCTGTACTGCCAGAGCATTTTCTCGTCTGCCACTGCGGACGATGTACCGAGTTACTGCTATTGATCTAGGAGGGTTTTCTTATGAAAAACGCTAAAATTTCCCGCCGCAGTTTTCTGCTGGGGCTGGCTGCCTGCTCCGCCGCCGGGGTGCTGACCGCCTGCAAGGGCACGGATGCTCCCTCCGGCAGCATCGCTTTCTCTGCCGCAGAGCCGCCCGCATCCTCTGCTGCTTCCTCTACTGTGCAGCAGGCAGCGCCGTTTCTGACCGTGGAGGAGTTTCCCCCGCTGGACGGCAGCACCGCCTGCATCCCGCTGATGGCGCAGATGCTGGCCGATACCACCGGTATGGACTTGGAGGAAGCCCGCAGCAGCATCACCGTGAGCACCACCGCCTACGCATGGGAAAACTTTGGCTTGTACGACACCACCACCCGGATGCTGGTGGTATACGAAGCGCCGGACTATGTAAAGGAAGAGCTGCAAGAGGCCAATGTGCAGCTGGAGCAGAAGCCCATTGGGGTGGACGCGCTGGTGTTCATCGTCAACGAGGACAACCCCGTGCAGGCGCTTACCCAGCAGCAGCTGCGGGACATCTACGCCGGGAAGATCACCAACTGGAAGGATGTGGGCGGCAAGGATCAGGAAATCGTTGCCTTCCAGCGCGGCGAGGACTCCGGCAGTCAGACCCTGTTCAAAAAGCTGCTCATTCAGGGTGGCGAGTTGATGACCCCGCCCTCTGAGCTGGCTCCCGCCGCCATGGGCGAGCTGGTGGACAGCATTGCCGATTACAACAATAGCGCCAACGCCATCGGTTTCTCCGTGTATTACTACATCGACCAGATGTATTCCAAGCCCGGGCTGCGGCTGCTGGCGGTGGACGGTGTGACCCCCAGCAACGACACCCTTGCCGACGGCAGCTACCCCCTGTGCAACGATTTCTACGCCGTCATCCACCCGGATGCCGCCGCCGACAGCCCGGAGCGCATCCTGTATGACTGGCTGGACACCGACGCCGGGCAGGACTGCATCAAAAAGTCCGGCTATGTGGCCGTCGGCCCGCAGACCACCGTCACCATCGTGGATTGAAATTGACAGACCTTCTCTCGTCTGCTACAATAAAGGCAGGATTTTGTCGATCTTTATGCAGCAGAATGCTGAAAGGAAGGTCTTACTATGGAACATCCCTCTCACCCGGTAGAAAGCCACTGGCGCACCTCCCTGCGCAACCGCATTATTCAGGCTTCCAGCCTGCTGGAAGTGCTGTTATCCGGGCTGGTGCTGATTGGTCTGCTGCTCAGCGTTGTGCCTCTGATTCGCTGGATGCCCGGCCTGCTGTTCGATGGCAACGAGGCAGAGATCCGCACCTTTCTGGAGCGCAGCTTGGACATTGTGATCGGCATTGAGTTCATCAAGATGCTGGCCAAGCACAGCCCCGGCAGCAGCCTTGAAGTGCTGCTGTACGCCATTGCGCGCCATCTGGTGGTGGGACACGATTCCGCCGTGGAGAACCTGCTCAGCGTGGGCGCGATTGCGCTGATTTTCATCGTGCGCAAGTTCTTCTTTGTCCCGGCCTTTGGTGCACACCTGCCGGACGGTCACCCTGCGCCGGATCTTACCCCCGCCCAGAGCGGCATCCCCGCCGACTGGTTCCGTCGGCGGAATTCCGAAGCAAAGCCTGAGGAAGAGACCGAGACAAAGGAATAAGCATATACAAAAACCACCCCGCAGCGGCCGATGAACGCCTTTTGCGGGGTGGTTTACTATTTTCTGTTACTTTTTGCCGTGACGGCCAAAGCGGTACTCCTTGCCCTCGCGGATGCGCTGGATGTTGGAGCGGTGCATGTAAATGACCATCGCACCCATGATCACCGAGCCAATGGTGCACACGGTAAGGTCGGCGGCAGAATAGCCCCGGAACACCCCGTACAGGATGGTGAGCACCGGGTAGAGTGCTGCCATGGTCACACTGCCCAGCGACACCATGCCGGTGGGCAGCAGGCAGACCAGAAAGATGACTGCCAGAAAGGGGATCAGCACCGGCTGGATAGCCAGAATGGTGCCGCCCGCCACCAGCACGCCTTTGCCGCCCTTGAAGCCGAAATACAGAGGCTTCAAATGGCCGATAATGGCAAAGATGGCGGCAAGGTACACCGCAAGATAGGGCGAGAGCGTGGTGCTTTCCGGCATCTGGGTGAACAGCCAGCGGCCGATGCACACGGCCAACACACCCTTGAGCACATCACCAAAGGCGGTAAGTGCCGCTGCCTTTTTACCGAAGGTGCGCAGCATATTGGTCATGCCTGCAGCGCCGCTGCCGTACTTGCGTACGTCATCGTGGTACAAAAACTTGCTGACGAGGATACCGGTGTCGATGCTGCCCAGCAGATACGCCTGCACAGCGGACACCGCAGCGATGAGAACAGATTTCATCATCTGAGCCTCCCTGACGTGTTATACGTCCTTGGCACCCACCTCGCCGGAGCCGCGCTCCCGCACGACCAGACGGATGGGCGTATGCTCCAGACCAAAGTTTTCGCGGATCTGGTTGATGAGATACCGCTGATAGCTGAAGTGGAACAGGTGCTTTGCGTTCACGAAGGCCACGAACGTGGGGGGACGGGTGGAGGCCTGCGTCAGGTAGTAGATCTTCAGGCGGCGGCCCTTGTCGCTGGGGGGCTGCATCCGGGCAGTAGCGCGGGCAAGCATCTCGTTCAGCACGCCGGTGGGCACGCGGGCACCGTTCTCGGCGTCCACATCCCGGATCAGCTGCATCAGTTTGTTCACGTTGTAACCGGTCTGGGCAGAGATGAAGATAATGGGTGCATAGCCCATAAAGCTGAAGCACTCGGCATAGCCGCGGCGCTGCAGTTCCATGGTGTTGGTCTCCTTGCCTTCCACAGCATCCCACTTGTTTACCACGATGATGCAGGCCTTGCCCTGCTCGTGGGCATAGCCTGCCACCTTGCTGTCCTGCTCGGTAAAGCCGACGGTGGCATCCACAAGGATCAGCGCCACGCGGCTGCGCTCCACAGCGGCCAGTGCACGCACTACCATGTAGCGCTCCAGACCATCGCTGATGTTGCTGCGCTTGCGCAGACCGGCGGTATCGGTAAAGATGAACTTGCCGTAGGCGTTGTCCACCGGGGTGTCGATGGCATCACGGGTGGTGCCGGCCTCGTTGGCCACGATCATACGATTCTCGCCCAGAATGCGGTTGGTCAGGCTGGACTTGCCCACGTTGGGACGGCCGATGATGGCAACGGGGATGCGGTCCTCCTCCACCACAGTCTCGCTGAAGTCCAGATGGGCGCACACGGCATCCAGCAGATCGCCCGTACCGTGACCGTGCACGGAAGAAATGGGCATCACCTCGTCAAAGCCGAGGTTGTAGAACTCGTACAGCTCCATGGGAGCCTCGCCCACCTTGTCGCACTTGTTCACGGCAAGAATGATGGGCTTGTGGCTGCGGCGCAGCATGTGTGCCACGTCCTCGTCGGCTGCGGTCAGGCCGTTGCGCACGTCCGTGACCATGATGATGCAGTCGGCGGTGTCAATAGCGATCTGCGCCTGCTCGCGCATATGGGCCAGAATGCCCTCGGTGGCCTTGGGCTCGATGCCGCCGGTGTCCACCAGCAAAAACTCGTGGCCGTTCCACTCGCAGTTGGCAAAAATGCGGTCGCGGGTAATGCCCGGGGTATCCTCCACAATGGCAAGGCGCTGGCCGCACAGCTTATTGAACAGGGTGGACTTGCCCACGTTGGGGCGGCCCACCACTGCTACGATCGGTTTGCTCATGGGGTCTCCTCCTTTCTTAAAAGGGGTAAAATACAATAAAAATGGCGTTATCAGCTGCCGCTCTTCCTTCTGCGGGCAATGTGCAGGCCGCTGCGCAGCAAGGCGCGGGCTTCGTCCCCGCCTGCCGTGGGCAGCACCTCCACCTTTACGCCCAGCTGCTGCCCCAGCTGCTCCACCGTGATATCGTCAAGGAAGGTGTCCTTTTCCTCCCGCAGCATCACAGCCGGGATGCCCAGCGTTTTTGTGGCAAGCTTGCCATCGCACTGGGCGATGATATCGGTGGCGGTGATGAGGCCGGTCACACCCACATTGCCGCCGAAAAAGCGGTTCTGGATGGTGTGGACGTGCACAGTGATCATGGGGTACTGGCGGTGCAGCTCCTCCATCATGCGGGTAATAAGGGGCGCTGCCATAGTGCCGGTGACCACGTCCAGTTCCTTGGTGCCGTAGATGCGGTGGGGCTTGTCCAGCTCGGCCAGAAATTCTTCCTCGAACAGGCGCATCATGCCCACGCCGTTTTCCAGCTGGTCGTAGTCCTCGTAGAACGCCGCCGCAGGGATGGGGCGGCCTGCCTTAAGGTACCATTCATCGCTGGGGTAGATGATGCGCTTGCCGTGGCGGCGCTTGCATTCATCGCCAAATTCTTCCATAATGTCGATGACCTCAGCGCTGGTCTTTGCATCGTAGGGCACCTGCGGGTACAGATTTTTGCGGTAATCCGTAATGCCGCAGGGCACGGCTGCAATGCTTTGCACCATGGGGGTCAGCTCCAGCAGGTCGGCAAGGGTGCGGCGCAGCTCGTCGCCGTCGTTCACGCCGCGGCAGAGCACCAGCTGACAGTTGACGGCAATGCCGCCCTCCACCAGACGGGGCAGGTACTTGAGCACCTCGCCGCCGCGCTTATTAGCAAGCATCCGCACCCGCAGCTGGGGGTTGGTGGTGTGCACCGAGATATTGATAGGCGAGATGTGCATCTTGATGATGCGGTCGATCTCGTGATCCTGCATATTGGTCATGGTGATGTAGTTACCGAACAAAAAGCTCAGTCGCTCGTCATCATCCTTGAAATACAGGCTCTCGCGCATGCCCGGGGGCAGCTGGTCGATGAAGCAGAACATGCAGTGGTTGGAGCAGGAATGCTTTGCATCGCCCAGATAGGTCTTGAACCCGCAGCCAAAGGGGCCGCGCTGCGGCCGCTGCACCTCCCACTCCCGGATGCCGTCCGCTACCCGGGCTTTCAGGTGGAAGCTGCTGCTGTCGGTATAAAAATCGTAGTCCAGCGTGTCGTTCAGCTCGTTGTCGTCCACGCTCAACAGCTCGTCGCCAGGGGCAAGGCCAAGAGCCTCGGCCTCGCTGCCGGCATCCACCTGCTCGATCCGGATCGCCATCTGCATCCACCTCCTTTAAAGCACAAGAAGGGGAAGGCTTTGCGCCCTCCCCTTCTGTACATAACACCATTATGCCACCAATTACGCGCAAATTAGGCCTTCTTGATGACTTCCTCGCCCTTGTAGTAACCGCAGTTGCCACATGCCTGGTGGGGGAGCTTCAGAGAGCCGCAGTTGCTGCACTTGACCAGTGCGGGGGCCTCCAGCTTCCAAACATTGCTGCGACGCTTGTCGCGGCGGGCCTTGGAAAGATGTCTCTTAGGTACTGCCATATTTTTGCACCTCCTTGATGGGTTTATCTGTTCAGCAGTGATTTAAGGATCGCGAGCCTAGTGTCTACGGGGGCATCGGTCTGCTCTGCCGGTAGGCAGGTGCATTCCGCCTTTTTCTTACCGCACTGCGGGCAAAGCCCGGCGCAGTCGGGGCTGCAAAGCAGCACCGTAGGGATCTGGAACATAAACTCCTGATTGAGCCATTCGTCCACGTCCAAGTGTCCTTTTTCGTCCAGCGGAAGATCGAAATCCGGGTCATCCAGATCCCGCTCCTTGACGATCCACTCCGTATCGACTGTCTCTTCCCGGGTGACCGAGTCCAGACAGCGGGCGCACTCTCCGTGCACCGATGCCTTTGCCCGCAACGTTATCTGAACCTCGTCGCCATCGGTCTGCGCGTCAAAGACGGCTGTGACCGGCTGCGGGATCCTTGCACCGGCATAATCGTACGCAGATAAATCACACTGAAACTCTGCATGGTACGGTTTTGCGCCGGCTGTGATAAACTTTCTCAGGTCAAATTGCATAGTACACCTCTGAAAAGGCTGCTTTGTTAGTATAGCGCCAAAGCAACCCTTTGTCAACACCAAAACAGGCAGAAAACCGAAAAAATTTATTTTTCTCCGGTCTTCTGCCTGTTGGAAAAGCCTTTAGCCCTGTTCTTTTATCAGATCACAGGTACTTCTTCACATCGTGGGGCAGTGCGGCCTCGTCTGCGCTGACGGTCACGGTGACCTTCACGCTGTCGCCGGCAATGGCTGCCATCTCGTCCAGCACAACGCCCAGACGGTTGATATCGTGGTCCAGCACCTTCAGGATGCCGTCAATGTACAGGTCGGTGATGTCGTAGTTGCTTGCCATCAGGCCGGCCACAAAGCCGTACAGCATTTCGCCGCCGGAGATCTTGTACTCGTCCAGATCGATCAGACGTGCTGCAGGAGCGATGTCGTAGGTGAGCTTCATGCCCTTTTCCACAACAACAACATTGCCTTTGGAGGTCTTGACCGCGTCGTTGATCTGGTCGATCATAGCCTTGGTCTTGCCGGAGCCCTTGGTACCAACAATCAGTTTAATCATAGTTCAGTCCTCCTGTATTTTCCACGCCTTGCGGCGGGAGATCATTTTTAACGTTCGGCAGCTTACTTCAGCTTTGCCTCCAGCTCTGCGGTCAGGCCCTCATAGCCGGGCTTGCCCAGCAGGGCAAACATATTCTTCTTGTAGCTTTCCACGCCGGGCTGGTTGAAGGGGTTCACGCTCAGCAGGTAGCCGCTGCAGGCGCAGGCACGCCAGAAGAAGTAGATCAGGTAGCCCACATTATAAGCAGACAGGTCATCCACCTCGATCAGCACCTCGGGCACACCGCCGTCGGTGTGTGCCAGAATGGTGCCTTCCATGGCCTTGCGGTTGACCACGCTCATATTCTGGTTTGCAAGGAAGTTCAGGCCGTCAAAGTTGCCCTCCAGCGGGTCGATGAACAGATCCTGTGCGGGCTTCTTCACGTCCACGATGGTCTCGAACATAATGCGGGCGCCTTCCTGAATGAACTGACCCATGGAGTGCAGGTCGGTGGAGAAGATGCAGCTTGCGGGGAACA
>OGHC01001012.1_pt1 | contig 14473 bp, 10 predicted proteins | sample 1571381 | NCBI WGS metagenome assembly OGHC01 (sample SAMEA2581945, study PRJEB24529) | metagenome | biome: Human gut stool | place: China | collected 2011 | reverse complement strand
ATTGTTGGGTTTCAGCGGCGGAATAGACAGCTTCGCCGCCGTCGGATTGTTGCAGGCGGCCGGATATCATGTAACGGCTCTGACGCTCGACATGAGAGGCGATTCCGCATTGTTGGAAAAGGCGCGTCTGCGTGCCGGAGCACTCGGTATTCCTTGGCGAATGCGGTCGGTGCGGGAGCGGTTCGAACGGGAGGTGGTGGACTATTTTACCGACAGTTACTTCCGGGGGTGTACCCCGGCTCCGTGCACGCGCTGCAACAGTCGGATCAAATGGCCCTGCCTTGCGGCAGAGGCCGACGCACTGGGGATTCGCCACATCGCTACGGGACACTATTTCCGCATTACCTCCGCAGGCGGCAAACGATACGTCACCCGTGCGGCCGACAACCGCAAGGACCAGTCCTACTACCTGTGGGACTTGCCGCAGGAGATCCTCGATCGGGTGCTGACTCCGATGGGAACGGTCATCAAACGAAATATCGTCGAAGAACTCGCCGACCGTCGGGAGAGTATGGGCGTCTGTTTTCTCGAGGGACGCCCGTGCCGCGACTTCCTGCGAAGCCGGGATAAAACGGAAGCGCTCCGGCCCGGCCCCATCATCGACTCTGCCGGACATCGGCTCGGCACGCACGACGGGGCGGCCCTCTACACCATCGGCCAGAAAAAGGGCCTCGACCTGCCGCCGGGCTGGGCGGTGGTCGCTATCGACACGGCGGCAAACCGGATCGTAGCCGGAGAAGAGAAGTTGTTGTTGCATCGTACGCTGGAAGTCGGGGAATGTCGCCTGATAGAGAGCGACGAGGTATTCGGTGCCCGCGATATCCGTGCGGTGATCCGGGGCATCGGCCGCAACCCCGAGGGATACGCAGCGGTCTTCCCTGCCGCTTCGGGGATTCGGATCGAACTGGAGGATCCCGCGTGGGCCCCGGCCGCCGGGCAGCCCGTCGTTTTGTACCGAGGGGAACGGGTCGTCGGAGGCGGAATCCTCGAACGGTATTATTAACGAATTATTAAATCTTCGTTCGGGATGGATTTTTTCAGGGTTTTATCCCGAAAAAATCTTGCGATGTTTCCCGCATATACTATCTTTGCACAAGCAAAACATCGCCGGAAACGGCAATACCCATGCGGTGTTATTATAATGCCGTTTTTGCGAAACGTCGTGTTTTCGACGAACGAGATAACTTTTCGTGATTATATACTTTAGTGTACCTCTTTGGGAGTAAAGCGCCTTAAGTCCCTTCCGGGAAGAGATTTATGGGCAGGAGCATTACTAATACAACCGGGAACAGCGAACAGACACCTCTCGGAATTGTCAAAAGGTACATTGAAAGATGAATTGCCTAACTTTTTATTAGAGCGGATTATGTTCAGATACGTGCTGTTGGCGCTGAAAGGCTGCGCAATGGGAATGGCGGATGTTGTCCCGGGAGTATCGGGCGGGACGATCGCCTTTATTTCGGGAATTTACAGCGAACTGATCGAGTCGATCAAAAGTTTCAATCCGACTGCGTTGAAATTGCTCGGCCGGTTCGAATTCAGGAAATTCTGGCGCCACATCAACGGCAGTTTCCTCTTCTCCGTACTGCTGGGTATCGGTATCGCCATCTTTTCGCTGGCACGGTTGATGACTTACCTGCTGGCGCATCACCCGATCGAAATCTGGTCCTTCTTTTTCGGACTGATCGTCGCTTCGGCGGCTTTCGTCGCCCGGGATATTCGGAAGTGGAACCTCACTTCGCTACTGGGACTGCTTGTCGGCACCGCGCTGGCATTCTGGATCACGATCGCCTCCCCGACGCAAACGCCCAACGACTGGTGGTTTATCATGCTTTCGGGAGTTGTTGCCATCTGCGCGATGATTCTTCCGGGAATTTCAGGCGCCTTCATCCTGCTGCTGCTGGGCAAATACCAATATATCATGCAGGCCGTGGGCGATCTGAACATTCCCGTCATCGTGATCTTCGTCGTCGGAGCCGCGGCGGGCATCATCTCCTTCTCGCACCTGCTGTCGTGGCTGCTCAAACACTGGCACGACGTCACGGTGGCCGTGCTGATGGGTTTCATGGTCGGATCGCTCAATAAAGTCTGGCCCTGGAAAGAGGTCGTGGAAACTTATACGGATGCCCAGGGTGCCGTTCACCCGTTGGTGGAACAAAACATTACACCGGGACATTTCGAGGCGATCGGTCAGACCGATGCCCACTTGTGGCAGGCCGTAGCACTGGCGCTGGCAGGATTTCTTCTGATCTATGTCATCGAATTCATCGGCAAGCGGGTCGCTCAAAAAATCTCCGCTCCCCAAAACTAAAACCTTATGAAACGCTACGGTCTGATAGGCTACCCGCTGGGACACTCGTTTTCAGCCCGGTATTTCGCCGATAAATTCGCACGCGAAGGCATTGCGGATTGCCGGTACGACCTTTACGAATTGAAAACGATCGAGGAGTTGCCCGCTTTGCTGGAAGCGCAGCCCGAACTGCGGGGATTCAATGTCACGATTCCCTATAAACAACAGATCATACCCTATCTGGACGATCTTTCGCCGGAAACCCGGATGATCGGGGCCGTCAATTGCGTGCGCTGTGAAGGCAGACGTCTGACGGGTTATAATACGGATGTGACGTGACGTTACACCTTAAGCGACCCATCTCTAGGCGGTGAGCGTCCCGAACGGGCATTGGTACTGGGCACGGGCGGGGCGTCGCAAGCCGTGCAATATGTATTGGCACAGATGGAAATTCCGTTCGATCTAGTATCGCGGAATCCGGCAACGGGAAATTATACGTACGACGAAGTATCGGATGAAGTAATCGGTTCGCATCGGCTCATTATCAATGCCTCCCCAGTCGGGATGCATCCGAATGTCGAAGAGGCGCCCCGCATTCCGTACGCTTTCGTCACGCCCTCCCACTATCTTTTCGACCTGATCTACAACCCGGCCGAAACGCTGTTTCTGCAATACGGAGCGCAACGGGGAGCACACACGTGCAACGGACTCGACATGCTCGTAGGGCAGGCGGAAGCTGCCTGGGCCATATGGAACCGATAAGGGATCCTCCGACACGGCTCGACCGATCTTATCGAAGCCGGTTTCATTTCCGACGACTTCGTTCTCCGGACCTGAAGCTATGAATCGACGTTTTCGGTACGCAGTTTCGCCCCTTCTCCGAACCGTTCGAAAGTCGCAAGCAACAGAGGTTGTTCCGAGCCGTTCATAAGGAATTCGGGGGCTTCTTTAAGAGCTTCCCGAACTCCTTGAATAGCTGCAAAATAATAAATTACGGCATTTTGTCGAGCAATTCGGCAGCCCGCTTCGCATCTTCCTCCTTGACCACGAGCTGTGCCGGCATCGTGCCGATGGGATAGATCGCCGACATATATTCGTTGCGGATCGTCGAAAAAATTCCGGCTCCGTCCAGAATCGATTTGGCCATTTCGGCTTCGGTGACAGAGTTCCACTCTCTCAACACGACTAATTTTTCATCTTTCATAATCATCGCTGTTTAGGTGATATATTTATTCGGCCATTATATCTTTCGATGTAACAGTTTGACAATCGCAGCATCGAATCCGAAGGACATTTATTCGCATCCTCTGGCCGCATTAAAATTCAGACCTTTCCTAAAATGCGGGTACTCGGAGTACCGTATTTCCAACGAGGTCCACATTTTTTATTAAATCTTTGCATCCCGTCGTTTTTCGGTTCTTCGAACTTCCGTGCTCCCGGTTCCGAACTCCGTTCGTACCCGGCGAAAACGGGCGATGCAGGACCGGATAAATCCGGCTATCAACAAGATACGTTTTTTTTCGGAATGCTGCAAGATTTTTGCCACATATTTCCTATCCCGTCATTTTCAACAACGTAGAATCGTTCGGGCAATTTTTACTTGGAAATACGGAAATTCTTTCATATTTTTTCATTACCTTTGACTTCGCCTTAAGCATCGGCAAGACGCAGATAAATTTGCTTCTGCCCGCGACTTTTTCGTACCTTCGCAAAGGATGGCCCAAAACCATAAATTTTCGAATTATGCCGGATTTCGTCCATTTACACGTACATACGCAATATTCCATCTTGGACGGCGCAGCGGCCATATCGCCGCTCATCAAACGAGCCAAAGCACTCGGTATGAAGGCTCTGGCCATCAATATGTACGGCGTCAAGAACTTCCACGACGTCGCCACCGATGCGGGCATCAAGCCTATTTTGGGGTGCGAAACCTACGTCGTGCGCAACCGCTTCGAAAAGGACAAGGACGAGAAGGCGGGCGATCACCTGATTCTGCTGGCCAAAAACCTAACGGGTTACCACAATCTCTGCAAGATCGTATCCTACTCCTTTACCGAAGGATTCTATTACAAGCCCCGTATCGACAAGAAACTGCTGGAACAATACCACGAGGGATTGATCTGCTGCTCGGCATGTCTGGGCGGCGAAGTTCCCCAGGCCATCATGCGCAACGAAATGGAGGAGGCTGAACAGGTCGTGCGCTGGTTCAAAAGCGTCTTCGGGGACGACTATTACCTGGAGTTGCAGCTCCATCCGTCGGGCGATCCGCGCAAGGACGCCGACGTGTACGAGAATCAGTTACTGGTCAATAAGGCCCTGCTGGAGCTGTCGGCCAAATGCGGAGTCAAATACATCTGCTCGAACGACGTGCATTTCATTCTGGCCGAAGACGCCGTGGCGCACGATCATCTGATCTGCCTCAATACCGGCCGCGACCTGGACGATCCCAATCGGATGCGCTATACGTTCCAGGAGTATCTGAAATCGCCCGAAGAGATGGCGCAGCTCTTCCCCGACCATCCCGAAGCACTCGCCACCACGCTCGAGATCGCCGACAAGGTCGAGGAGTACAAACTCACCCATGCGCCTCTGATGCCCAACTTCCCTCCGCCGCCGGAGTTCCACATGCCTTTAGAGGAGTTGCGCGAATCGCTCGTCAAGAAGATCGAAGATCAGGAAGAGCTGGCGCGAATCGATGCCTGCCACAGCGTCGAAGAACTCGATGCCTGGGCGGAGGAGAGCAAGGAGCGCAGCGAAAAGCTGATGACGGCCAAACAGTTCTGCTACCTGAAAGACCTGACCTACAAAGGAGCCCACCTGCGCTATGGCGCCGAATTGAGCGAAGAGGTCGAGAAACGCATCCGGTACGAATTGAGTACGATCGAATGGATGGGATTCCCGGGTTACTTCCTCATCGTATGGGACTATATCCGCGCGGCTCGCGAAATGGGCGTGTCGGTCGGACCGGGCCGTGGTTCGGCAGCCGGATCGGTCGTGGCCTACTGTCTGAAAATTACCAACATAGATCCGCTGAAATACGACCTGCTGTTCGAGCGTTTCCTGAATCCCGAGCGTATCTCCCTGCCGGATGTCGATGTCGATTTCGACGAGGACGGCCGCGACGACGTGCTGCATTACTGCGTGCACAAGTACGGGCAGAAACGCGTGGCCCAGATCGTGACGTTCGGTACGATGGCGCCCAAGCTGGCGATCCGCGACGTGGCCCGCGTGCAGAAGCTGGCCCTCTCGGAGAGCGACCGGCTGGCTAAACTGGTACCCGACAAGGTTACGCCCGACAAGAAGGCCGGAGAAACGCCTTTCGACTTCTGCTACAAGGAGTCGCCGGAACTGGCCGCCGAACGGGAATCCCCGAACCAGTTGATCCGCAATACGCTCAAATACGCCGAAAAGCTCGAAGGCTCGATTCGGCAGACCGGTGTGCATGCCTGCGGCGTAATCATCGGGCAGGACGACCTGGAGAATTTCGCTCCGATGGCTATCGCCAAGGACGCCGATCTGAACGTCGTGGAGTTCGAGGGCAAAGAGGTCGAGAGCGTCGGCCTGATCAAAATGGACTTCCTGGGACTGCGCACCCTCTCGATCATCAAGGATGCCGTAACCAACGTCAAAAACGTGCACGGCATCGATGTAGATATCGACAACATTCCGCTGGACGACGCCCCGACCTACGAGGTTTTCAGCCGTGGCGATACGACCGGCCTGTTCCAGTTCGAGTCCCCCGGTATGAAAAAACATCTGCGCAATCTGAAACCCAACCGTTTCGAGGACCTGATCGCCATGAACGCCCTCTACCGCCCGGGACCGATGGAGTACATTCCCAACTTCATCGCCCGTAAGCACGGACTGGAGCCGGTGACGTACGACATCGCCGATATGGAGGAATATCTGAGCGACACCTACGGCATTACGGTTTATCAGGAACAGGTCATGCTGCTCTCGCAGAAGCTTGCCGGGTTTACCGGCGGCGAAGCCGATACGCTCCGCAAAGCGATGGGTAAGAAACAACGTGCGGTGCTGGACAAGATGAAGCCCAAGTTCATCGAAGGATGCAGCAAGCGGGGGCACGACGCCAAAATTTGCGAAAAGATCTGGGGCGACTGGGAAGCGTTCGCATCGTATGCTTTCAACAAGTCGCACTCGACCTGCTACGCTTACATCGCCTATCAGACGGGCTATCTGAAGGCGCACTACCCTTCCGAATTCATGGCCGCGCTGCTCAGCCGCAACCTTTCGGACATCAAGCAGATTACGCTCTACATGAACGAGTGCAAGCGCATGGGTATCCGGGTGCTTGGGCCCGACATCAACGAATCGCTCAACAACTTCTCCTCGAACACGGAGGGCGACGTGCGGTTCGGCCTGGCTGCGGTGAAAGGCGTCGGCGAGGCGGCTGTGGAGAGCATCGTCGCGGAGCGGAACAAGAACGGCAAATTCAAGGATATATACGATTTCTTCGAACGGGTGAATTATACGGCCGTAAACCGCAAATGCCTCGAAAACATCGCCTATGCGGGCGGCTTCGACTCGATCTCCGGGTTCCACCGCTGCAAATTCTTCGGCACCGATCTGCGCGACTCCAGTTCGACGACCTTCATCGAGCAACTGGTACGCTACGGGCAGCGGTTCCAAAGCGAGAAAGACAATGCCCAGCAAAGCCTTTTCGGAGGCGGCGAAGGGGTCGTGGATATTCAGCATCCCGTGATTCCGGCCTGTCAGGACTGGAGCACGCTCGAAACGCTGGGAAAGGAGCGCGAGATGATCGGACTCTACCTCTCGGCGCACCCGCTGGACGATTACGCGGGGATTATCCGCAACATGTGCAAGACGCAGCTTTCGGATCTTGACAACCTGGAATCCCTGCGCGGACAGGAGATCGCCGTGGCGGGGATGGTGATCGCCACGCAGAACCTCGTTACCAAGACGGGCAAACCCTGGGGAAAATTCACGCTCGAAGACTACAACGGCACGCACGAATTCGCGCTTTTCAGCAAGGACTACGAAAATTTCCGCAAATACCTGTTCAACGACTATTTCCTCTTCATCCGGGGCAAGGTCCAACCCAAGCCCTACAACGACAAGGAGCTGGAATTCAAGATTACTTCGATGGTACAGCTCTCCGAAATGCGCGACACGATGATTAAGGAGATGTATATCCAATTGGCGATCGAAGACATCACGCGCGAAATGATCGAGGAGCTGATGCACCGCCTCAAAGAGCCCGAAGGATCGACCACGCTGCGGGGGAATGTCTATGACCGGGATGCGCAGGTGAGTGTGAATATGTTCTCCAAACGACACAAGGTGAGCCTCACGTCGAATCTCGTTTCGTTCCTCGAGGACAATGAAATCAAATATACTATCGTTTAATACTTATAATCAAAACATCTAAAAAATTATGGCATTAGCAATCACAAAAGACAATTTCGAGGAGATCTCCGCATCCCAGCTTCCGGTAGTCATCGACTTTTGGGCGGAATGGTGCGGTCCCTGCCGCATGATCAGCCCGATCATCGACGAGTTGGCCGGCGAATACGAAGGCCGTGCGGTCATCGGCAAATGCGACGTGGACAACAACGACGACATCGTGGGCAAGTTCATGGTCCGCAACATTCCGACGATCGTGTTCATCAAGGGCGGACAGGTCGTGGACAAACAGGTGGGTGCCTGCACGAAAGCCGACCTGGTAAAGAAACTCGAAAAATTGCTCTAATACTTTCGGCAGACGAGCCGACGAAACACGTACGGCGGCGGGGAGGATTCCCTGCCGCCTCTATTTTGTCAGGAAGCGTATGACAGAATGTCATATCGGAGGAGGTGGCACACCGTTTGTTGAATCCATGCGAGAGAATGGCTCTCTTCGGCAGCGGCAACCAAAGTCCGCTGTATCAAAAAAACGATAAATAATTCAATTAAAAAAATACCATGATACGATGAAAAACGGAAAAATCGGGGTTACCACCGAGAATATCTTCCCCGTTATCAAAAAGTTCCTCTATTCGGACCACGAAATCTTCCTGCGTGAGCTGATCTCCAACTCCGTGGATGCCACGCAGAAACTCAAGGCCCTGGCCTCGATGGGCGACGTAAAAGGCGACCTGGGCGACCTGACGATCCGCGTCTCGGCGGATAAGGATGCCAAAACCCTGACGGTCACCGACCGGGGCATCGGCATGACTGCCGACGAGGTGGAGCGCTATATTAACCAGATCGCCTTTTCGAGCGCCGAGGAGTTCATGGAGAAATACAAGAACCAGGCGATTATCGGCCACTTCGGACTGGGCTTCTACTCCGCTTTCATGGTCGCCGACAAAGTGGAGATTTTCACCCGCTCCTACAAGGAGGGCGCCAAGACGGTACACTGGAGTTGCGAAGGATCGCCCGAATACGAAATGGAGGAAACGACCGAGCAACGCGACCGGGGAACCACGATCGTACTGCACCTTTCGGCCGATACGCTCGAATACGGCGAAGATTCGAAGGTCGAAGAGCTGCTGCGCAAGTACTGCCGCTTCCTACCCGTTCCCATCGCTTTCGGCAAGGTGAAGGAGTGGAAAGACGGCAAATACGTCGATACCAACAAGGACAACATCATCAACAACATCGCCCCGCTGTGGACCGTAAAACCCACCGAGATCACCGCCGAGCAATACAAGGAGTTCTACCACGAACTCTATCCCATAGGTGAAGAGCCGCTCTTCTCGATTCATCTGAATATCGATTATCCGTTCCACCTGACGGGTATCCTCTACTTCCCGAAGATTCGGAACAACTTCGAAATTCAGAAAAACAAGATCCAGCTCTACTCCAATCAGGTGTATGTGACCGACCAGGTCGAGGGGATCGTACCGGAATACCTCACCCTGTTGCACGGCGTGATCGACTCGCCGGATATTCCGCTGAACGTATCGCGCAGCTACCTGCAGAGCGATTCGAATGTCAAGAAGATTTCGAACTACATCACCCGCAAGGTGGCCGATCGCTTGCAGGAGCTCTTCACGACGATGCGTGCGGACTACGAACAGAAATGGGACGATCTGAAGATCTTCATCGAATACGGCATTATCACCGACGAAAAGTTCGCCGAGAAGGCAGAGAGTTTCATGCTGTGGAAGACGACCGAGGGCAAGTATTTCACCGCCGAAGAGTACAAGGAGGTCGTCAAAGGTAACCAGACCGACAAGAACGGTACGGTCGTTTTCCTCTATGTGGACGATCCCGTAGAGAAAAATTCGTTCCTCGAATCGGCCAAGGCCAAAGGCTATGACGTGCTGGTTATGGACGGACAACTCGACAACCACTATGTCAATTGGTACGAGTCGAAACACAAGGACGCCCGCTTCGTGCGCGTGGACAGCGACGTGATCGACAAGCTCATCCAGAAAGACGAAACGCTCAAGATGTCCCTGAGCGAGGCCCAGCAGGAGATCATGCGTCCCGTATTCGAAAGCCAGATGCCCAAGGACGAGAAGATCCACTACAACATTTCGTTCGAAGCGATGGCGGCCGATGCTGCGCCCGTGGTGATTACGCAGAACGAATTCATGCGGCGCATGAAGGAGATGGCAGCCATCAGCGGCGGAGGTATGAGCCAATTCTACAGCCAGATGCCCGATAACTTCACGATCGCCGTCAATGGCAACAACCCCATCGTGATCGACATCCTGGCCGATGTGGAGAAGAGCTACGGCGACAAGCTGAAGACCATCACCAAAAAGATCGATGCTGCGGTCGCCGAAGAGCGCCGTTTCGACGAAGTGGTCAAAGGCAAGAAAGAGGAGGAACTCACGCCCGAGGAGAAATCGACACGCGAGGAGCTTTCGAGATCGTCACCCTGCGCGACGAGCGCGATACGCGTCTGCGCGAAATTGGCGGAGAGAACAAGCTCGTCAAACAGATCATCGACCTGGCATTGCTCTCCAACGGATTGCTCAAGGGCAAAAACCTGACGGAGTTCATCCAACGCAGTATTTCGCTGATCGAGAAATAGCAGTAAATTACCGTATATCGAAGCGGCGGCCCCGAAAAGGAGCCGCCGCTATTTTATATCGGATAAAATCGTACGGAACTCTCATCCGGATTCCTCCATCGACGAAAATCCGAAATATCTTCCTCTTGGGAAAAATCGATACGATCAACCGGCGATTCGTAAAAAACAGCGTGAATTACAGGTTTTTTTCCAACAGCTCCATAAATCCTTTCGGAGCCCGACAGGGACGCCGCGTATCGCGGTGGATGAAACCCAGAACCGTAGAACCCGTATTGAGCAGCTCGCCCGCTTCGTTGTAAATTTCGTATTCGAACGTAATACGCGCTTTCGGCAACTCCCGGAGGGAAATTCGAACCGTGATCAATTCGTCGTAATGAGCCGGACGCAGGTACTTGGAGTGTACCTCGAGAATCGGCATCATCACGCCGTCCTTCTCCTCCATATCGGCATACGAAGAGCCGAAACTGCGGAGCAGCTCCGAACGGGCCGCTTCGTAATAGCAGATGTAATTCGAATGGTGTACGATACCCATCTGATCGGTATCCTTATACCAGACTCTGAATTTGAAATCTCTTGTCAGCATGGCGTTAAAACTCGATTAGTATATGGCCCGACGGCATTTTTCCCGCCGTCCTCAATAATTCCGGAGTACCTTTGGCGGTTATCCGAAGCACACCGGGCCTACCTTCGATCCGCACGGGATATTCACCCGGAGGCGGAAGCAGCTTGAGAGCCTCTCCCGAGGCGATATGTCCTGCGCAGTCCACATCGCCTGCCAACAGATACGGATGCGACAGCATCCGGGCGGCTTTGCGCATCTCTCCCCGCTCGATCAGACGACGAATGACCGTCGAACTCACCTTCTCGGCATCGACATCCTGTTTCTCGATCTCCGTCACACGGAAGCCGAACTCGTCATGCAATCCGTTGAGCAGCCGGTAATCTCCCTCCTTGTCGTGGCCGAAGCGGTGGTTGAAACCGACGACCAGATTCTTCACCCCCACCTTCCCGATCAGATAGTCCTTTACGAAACTCTCGGAAGGAATCCGGCTGAAGGCCCGGTCGAACGGAATCACGATCAGATTGTCGATTCCGAACCGGTCGAGCAGGTATATCTTCTCTTCGAGCGAAGTCAGCAGCCGCAGCCGCTCCTGTGTACCGAGCGTCACGCGGGGATGCGGGTCGAAGGTCAGCACGATACTTTCTCCCCCGACAGCGGCCGCCTCCCGGCGAATCCGGTCGAGCAAAACCCGGTGTCCGCTATGAACTCCGTCGTACGATCCGACGGTAGCCGCCGGCGAACGGAACGAAGGCAGATTTTCGAAGCCGTGGAATACTCGCATCGACACCTTAATTATTGTCGTTATTCTCTTCGGATTCCTTGACGCAGTAAGCAACCTTTTCCAGAAGAGTCGTAATATCGTAATTCTCCACGTAGATACCTTGCGGGAAATTCAGGCGTGTCGAGGTAAAGTTGAGTACGCCCTTGATGCCGGCGTTGATGATCGGCACGACCAGTTCGGGGGCGACTTTGGTCGGCGAAGATACGATGACGATCGAGATGTCGTTCTCCTGGACGACCTTCTCGAAACACTCCATGTGGTAGCACGGAATGTTGTCGATCGCGGTATCCACTTTTGCGGGATCGACGTCGAACGCGACCGTGATCCGCAGCTTCAGGCTCTTCCCGTTGAAATATTTGGTGATGGCCTGCCCCAGGTGACCCATACCGATTACGGCGATGTTCACCGGGCTTTCGCTGTCGAGGATGTTGCTGATAAAATCGATCAACACCTTTACATCGTAGCCTTTCTTGGTATCGCTCGAGAACCCGATCAACATCAGATCCCGACGCACTTGCACAGCCGTAATGCCGTGAATCCCGGCCAGCACGTGCGAAAAAATGTGGGTAATGCCCTCCCTATGGCAGGCGAGCAGCGTACGGCGATACTCGCTGAGCCGCTCGATCGTTTTTTCGGGAATTCCGTTGGGTATTAAAGCCATTTCAATCTACGGTAATGGTGAAGTCCGGTCGGTAGCTCACACGCATCCAGTTTTGGTTGACATGGTTGGACCCTCCGGGCATTTGCTGGAACGTATAAGAGGTTTGCAGCGGCGTGTAGCGGCGTCCCTCCATATCGTACTGGATGTCGGAATACATCGCCGGAACGAAGATCATCGCCGCATCGTAACCCCGGTAAGAGTAGAGCGACGGCAACGCCCCGAAAGCTTTGATGTAGTCGCTGTCGAAAGTCTTGATTACCTCGGCATCGCGTTTGGCGGGATAAGTCGAGAAGAGCACGAGCCGGTCCTTGAAGTAGAGCGCCCGATCGAGGTTCCCGAAGCGGTTCCAACGCGAATTGCCGACGATCGTGAAACGGGGAGGCGTCTTGCCGCGGGCTACGAGGTTGGTATTGGCCGAAGCGATGGCTGCCAGAATACGGTCCACTTCGAGCCCGCTGTCGCTCAAAACAATCAGCAGGTTGTCCTTGCCATTGGCCAGCAGCGACGAAAGCCCCTGGTCGCCCTCCTTGACAGCGTAACGATAATTATGCCGCGCGTAAGGTACACCCTGCAGTGCAGCCAGAATTTCCCGTTCGAACTCCCGGTCGTTCTTCTCTCCGTAGATCAAGGTAACCTGTTTGTGCTCACCCTGAGTCAGTTCTTCGATTTTGGCATATTTCCGCATCTGGGGCGGTGCCATCTGAAACAAAACATCGCTATCGACGTTCTTGACATCGGCCAGAGGCGATACGACCGGCACGGCATACTCCTCGGCATACCCGATTACGGCAGGAAGTTCCTCTTCGTAAACCGGACCTACGATCAAACGGGCCGCCCGAAAATCGGCGTCGTCCACAATCGTACGGAGTCGGTCGCTTTCCTGCCGGGTATTGAACAGATCGACCCGAACGGAGTATCCGTACTGGGTCTTTATCTTTTCAAGCCCCAGGAGAAATCCCTGGTAGAAATCGAGATAATTCGGATTCTGTTTGTCGCCATCGGTCATCGGCAGCAACAGCGCCACACGAAGCGGCTCTCCGCTGCTCAATGCCAGAAAATCCACCTCTTTCACCTGGGGTTCGACCGTCGTCAAGGTATCGCTCTCCGTTGGCTCGGGCTGTCCGAATCGCTCTTCCTGCACCGGCTCGGTCGCGGACTTTGCATCGCCGGGGACTTTCAGCATACTTCCCGAGCGGAGTTCTTGAGCCGAGATACCGTTCAGCCGCTCCAGATTTTCGACCGTCGTGCCGACGCGCCGGGACAGCGCGTACATCGTCTCCCCGGGAGCTACGATGTGATACATATAACCCTCCTCGGCAACCAGGTTCAGACGATCCTTGTACTGCTCCCATGCCGCCGTGTTTTCCGCTTCGTCAGTCTTGCCGACCGCCTTTTTGCGAATCAAAATGACCGAACCCGGTTTCAGGTGAATCGGATCCAGGCCGGGATTGTCCTCCATGATGGTTTCGACCGAGATCGCATAGCGCCTCGAAATCCCATAAAGGGTTTCGCCCTTCTGCACCGTGTGCTGATCGAAGGTCTTCTTCAGCTTTTTAGGAGAAAGCTGCTCCTGTACGACGACACCCGTTTCCACGACCGGGATTTTAAGGCTCTGGTCGGCTTTGAGCCCTTGAGCGAGCTGCGGATTTTCGGCGGCGATCACCTGTTCCGCCACTCCATAGGTTTTGGCCAGCGAATAGAGTGTTTCCCCGTGCCGGACGTTGTGGACATAGTATTTTGCACCGTTGATATAAACGATCGTCTGCGATTTCTCGATAGACTGCGGCTCCTGGGCATAAAGGTTCGCCCCGGCCGTCAGCAACATCGCGGTACAACACAGTTCCTTCAGCATAGTCTATTGTTTCTCGTTTTTCTCCCGGCAGCGGATTTCGGTAATAATTTTCTTGGTATAGAGCGGGAAATCGCCGTTCATCATCCAGGAGTAATAGCTCGGCTCGACGCGGAAAACCTCCGCGACCGAACGGCCCTTATATTTGCCGAATCCGAAGACCTCTTCCCCTTTTTCGTTATAGAGGATGCGTCCTGCAAAGTCGGCGGATTCCGCCCGCGTGGAAAATTCAGCCAGAGCCGCGACATCGTTCTGCAACTCCCCGTAACAGTCCAACTGGGCTTTCAGCACTTCGTACGTCGCCAACGTATCGGCTTCG
>OGHC01001002.1_pt1 | contig 14646 bp, 10 predicted proteins | sample 1571381 | NCBI WGS metagenome assembly OGHC01 (sample SAMEA2581945, study PRJEB24529) | metagenome | biome: Human gut stool | place: China | collected 2011 | reverse complement strand
TACAGCGGCTGGTTGACCGTATCCCGCCGGATATACTGGTGGAACTGAAACGGCAGCAGCGGCACACAAGGGAACGGTGATTGATGGCAGAAAACATTTCACGCCGCAGCATGGCGGCACCGCACTTTGAAAATTAAATACGGAGGTACTATGGAGCATATCAGATACAAGAAAGAAACCGAAGTCGTGACTTTTCAAGGAAAGGAAATCACGCTGGAAAATCTCTCCCCGGTGTTCACGCCGGAACAGGAAGCGGTCAAACGCCGGGAACTGGAGCAGCAGCTTTATGAGGTGTTCCGCAAATATGCCGATAAGCGGCAGAAAGAGGAAGCCGGGGCATAAGGTTTTCCAAAGCCATCGTTGATTTGCGGGGCTGCTGACGGTATAATAAAGGTGTCAGCAGCTCCGTTTCTTTTTTAAGAAAAGGAGCGACAATATGAACAATCGAATAGACGCAATCTATGCAAGACAATCGGTAGACAAAAAGGACAGCATTTCCATTGAAAGCCAGATTGAATTTTGCAAATATGAGTTGAAAGGCGGTAACTGCAAGGAATACACAGATAAAGGGTACAGCGGCAAGAACACAGACCGTCCAAAGTTTCAAGAACTGGTGCGGGACATCAAGCGGGGCTTAATTGCAAAAGTCGTGGTTTACAAGCTCGACCGTATCAGCCGTTCCATTCTGGACTTTGCCAACATGATGGAGCTGTTCCAACAGTACAATGTAGAGTTTGTGTCCTCTACGGAAAAGTTTGATACCTCCACCCCGATGGGGCGGGCGATGTTAAATATCTGTATTGTGTTCGCCCAGCTTGAGAGGGAAACCATACAGAAGCGGGTAACGGACGCTTACTATTCCCGCAGCCAGCGAGGTTTCAAGATGGGTGGGAAAGCCCCTTACGGCTTCCACACCGAACCAATCAAGATGGATGGTATCAACACAAAGAAGCTGGTGGTAAATCCAGATGAAGCGGCAAATATCCGGCTGATGTTTGAGATGTACGCCCAGCCCACTACCTCCTATGGGGACATTACCCGGTACTTTGCGGAACAGGGGATTTTGTTCCATGGCAAAGAGCTGATACGCCCCACGCTGGCGCAGATGTTACGCAATCCTGTCTATGTGCAGGCAGACCTTGATGTGTACGAGTTTTTCAAAAGTCAAGGGACAGTCATTGTCAATGACGCCGCCGATTTTACAGGTATGAACGGCTGCTATCTGTATCAAGGTCGGGATGTGAAGCCCAGCAAAAAGAACGACTTGAAAGACCAAATGCTGGTGTTGGCTCCCCATGATGGCATTGTCCCCTCCGACATCTGGCTGACCTGCCGTAAGAAGCTGATGAACAACATGAAAATCCAGTCTGCCCGGAAAGCCACCCATACATGGCTGGCGGGAAAAATCAAGTGCGGGAACTGCGGGTATGCCCTTATGAGTATCTTCAATCCCTCCGGCAAGCAATACCTTCGCTGTACGAAACGGCTGGATAACAAGAGTTGTCCGGGGTGCGGGAAAATCATTACTTCGGAACTGGAAGCGGTTGTTTATCAGCAGATGGTAAAGAAACTGACAAGCTACAAGACGCTGACAGGCAGAAAGAAAGCGGCAAAGGCAAACCCGAAAATTGCAGCACTGCAAGTGGAGCTTGCCCATGTGGACAGCGAGATTGAAAAGCTGGTGGACAGTCTGACGGGTGCAAACAATGTCCTGCTCTCCTATGTGAATGTGAAGATAGCAGAACTGGACGGGCGCAAGCAGGAACTTCTGGCGAGGATAGCGGAACTAACGGTGGAAGCCATTAGCCCGGAACAGGTCAGCCAGATTTCCGGCTACCTCGACACTTGGGAGAATGTATCCTTTGACGACAAGCGGCGGGTGGTGGATTTGATGATTACCACCATAGCCGCCACAAGCGACAGCTTGAATATCACATGGAAAATCTGACGGGCGGCACACCTCCCGTCAGACCGTTACCCTGTGTAGTCCCTTGTAAACTGTACTTTATTACCTTTAAAACCACAGATATAAACGATATTATTACAAATACGGTTGGGACTATAATCAGATATTTTATTGCACGCTGGATAACAGGTAGTTAAAAAAAAGAGTATTGCTAAATTCAAAAATGAGTGACTTTTATGTAATATGCAGTTCTGTCGTAGTTATTATGTTCTTGTTTCAACATTTTGTTTCATCATTATTATGGGAAATGGCAGTGTAACTTCAAGTTTGGTTAAATATAGAGAGAAATGTTATACCTCGGCTAAAAAGATACAATATTAGATGTTTCATGAGCAGTATTTGAGTTTATTTTAAATTCAGGTATTGCTTTTTTATTTATGCAAAGTTTCACGGGGCCGCTGGTATTTTTTCTCATGTTCATTTATAATTGCTGATAGAGAAAACTGGAAAGAACACCCAATGAATCAGAAAGTAGAGAGTATAAACACATGAAAAAAAGAATTTACAGCATGATATTAATATTAATGACCGGACTTTGTGCCGGATGTGGCAAAGAAGGAGTAAAAAATAATAATACAGGAATAGAAAGCGAATCTTCCCAGGTGGAAGATTCGGTCAGTTTTGAAAACACAGAAGACACAGAAAGCACAGAAGACACAGAAAGCACAGAAAATACAGAATACAATGACGTCGTATTAAATGAAGAAACGGATTTTACTTATGACTATTCGGAGGACATCAAAGCGGATGTTGACAATGTGGTATCAGGTTCCGCATCACTGCAGGACGAATTGAAGAATATTGAGAACATCGTAAAGAAATATACGCCGCTGGCGCAGGCAGCCCAGACACAGACAGAAATGAATCTGTCATCCAGATGGTTTTTCGACATATGGGATACGGAATTAAATAACCTTTGGAGCAGATTCAGTGATCTGGCAGATCCGCAGACAAAGGAGAAGATCCTTACAGAACAGAGAAACTGGATCGACATGAAGGAAGAAGTGACCTTGCTTGACATTGGATCTTACGAAGAAAACGGCAGTATGTATCCGCTTCTTCAGAATTCTTATCTGGAGGAGATCACGAAGAACAGGGCTTATGTTATTGCAAATGAGCTGGCAAAGATAAAGGGGGAATCCTTTGTTATGCCGGAAAAATCAGCAAAGTACGGTCTGTTTGTGGACAATCAGGGGACTGGCAGCGTATACAGTTCCCTGATCACCAGACAGGGGCTGGAAGGAGAGGATGAAGCGCTTATCTCCATTTACAGAGAGGGAGAAACAAAAGGAACATTTGTTGACAATGGAAACGGGGAGCTGGCTTTCACATCAGATGACGGAAGTGTAAAAGGAACCATCAAAATCAACGGATGGGATGGCGCAAGTTTCAAGGTTACAGAGACATCAGGAGAGGCTGTTTTTTCTGCAGGAGAGGAGGTCAATTTTCCGTTTGCATTTTGACAGCATTGTTTGATATGTTGTTTGTAATGATTCAGCGATATAACAGACAAAGAATCATGAAACTCGTAAATCGGCAGTTGCGGAGGTGAATAAAATATATGCTGAATGTGAGAAATGCTGATATGGCAGATTTTGAACAGATTATGAAAATTTATAAATATGCACAGGATTATATGATAAAGTCCGGAAATCCTGTACAATGGGGGCATTTTTATCCGGATGCAGAGCTAATAAAATCTGATATTTGTCAGAATGTATGCAGGGTAATATATGACAAAGATGGGAGACATGGGGTATTTGCATTGTTTAAAGGTGCAGAACCTGCTTATAAGCATATTGAGAATGGGAATTGGCTGAATGAAGAGCCTTATCTTACTATTCACAGACTTGCTGGGGATGGTCAGGTGCATGGTTTGTTTCAGTGTGTTTTAAATTATTGTAAAAATATTTCTCAAAATATCAGGGCAGATACCCATGCGGATAATCAAATCATGCAAAAGCTGATGGAAAAGAATGGTTTTATGAAATGCGGTATTATATATGTTAAAAATGGAACACCAAGAATTGCATATCATTGGACTGCTTCATAACTTTCAGTTGTGCGTCCGGCAAAGGGCAATTAACCTGGCAGGTGCAAATTCTCTCTGATACATGATATGACAGTGGAAATTTCCTGAATTGACAAAAAAGTTAGAATAGACTAACATGCAAAATAGAATGACAGAGCAGAAAGGGGCGGGAAATGGAAAGAGAGAAGAAAAAGAGGGCAATGATTGCGGGAATGGTCTCAATGACATACTGGTGCCGTTTATGGTATATTATCTGGTCGCAGATATCGGAATGCCTGTGGTAATTGCTGATGTTTTTGACGGCATTTCTTTTATTACAGGATTCGGGTGTGAAAAATTTGTCAATCAAGAAGTTTAAATGCGCTATTTGACTCCAACCCGCAGGATAACATTTTTCAAAAGAAATAATGTGTGATACAATATTTTAAGATTGAATTTTCAGGAGAAAACAGATGTCCCTACAATTTATATTTGGCAATTCGGGCAGCGGAAAATCGGATTTTCTGTATGATTCCGTGCTGAAACAGGCGAAAGAAAATAAAGAGCAGCAGTTTTTAATCATTGTGCCGGAGCAGTTTACCATGCAGACACAGCGGGAACTGGTCGAGAGGCAAAAACAGCATGCAATCATGAACGTGGATGTGCTCAGTTTTGCAAGACTCGCATACCGCGTCTTTGATGATCTTGGAAAACAAAATGTGGTTGTGCTGGAAGAGACCGGAAAAAATCTTGTACTGCGCAAGGTGGCAGAACAGAAAAAAGCAGAACTGAAAGTGCTTGGTGCGAATATGAATAAGATGGGATATGTCGGCGAGGTAAAATCCCTGATCTCAGAGCTGATGCAGTATAATGTCAGTCCGGATGCGCTGGCAGAGTTTTTGGAGAAAGAACCGCTTGGGGAGGGACTGCGCTTAAAAATGAAGGATGTCCTCACGATGTATCAGGGATTTACGGAGTATTTAAAGGGCAGATATATCACGGCAGAGGAAGTGTTAGAGCTTCTTTATGATGTGGCAGAAGAGTCCGAACTGCTTCGTAATAGTGTGATCGTGTTGGACGAGTTTACCGGATTTACACCGATCCAGAACCGTCTGATGGAAAAACTGCTCGTGCTGGCAAAGAAGGTCAGCGTGTCTGTCACGATGGATGTCAGGGAAGATTTTTACCAGTGCAGGGGTGTACATGAACTTTTTGCCATGAGTAAAAAAACGGTGGCGTCGCTACTGAAAGTGGCAGAACTGTGCAAAGTTCCGGTGGAGGAGCCGTTGGTACTGCCGACCGGAAAACAGAGGCGCTATGCCAATGCTGCCGACCTTTATTTTATGGAGCAGAATCTCTTTCGTCCGGGAGCGGGAAGCTACAGATACAAAGCACCGGAACAATCTATGCAGCATATCCGCATCACGTCCCTGAAAAATCCGAGGGAAGAATTAAAATTTGCTGCCCGAGAGATCGTGCGTCTGACGAGGGAGAATGGTTACCGTTACCGGGATATCGCAGTCGTGACAGGGGATGTGCAGCAGTATGGCAATTATGTGCCGGAGATCTTTGAGCAGTACCATATCCCGTACTTTATTGATCAGACAAAAAATATTTTGTTCCACCCGTTTATCGAGTGTATCCGGGCGATCTTAGAGATGATCGAATATGATTTTTCTTATGAAAGTGTGTTCCGGTTTTTGCGGTGCGGGCTTGCAGCGAGAGTCGTGACCGAGGCAAAAAATTCCGACAAGGAGCCAGATCCGGCTGCAACGGAAGATTTGACGCAGCAGCCGGAAACAGGATACCATGGACTTACAGAACAGGAGATCGACCGCCTGGAAAATTATGTCCTCGCACGGGGCATCCGCGGTGCATCCCGCTGGAGCAGACCGTGGACGTTTGTAATGCCGGATGGGACATTGGAGGATATGGCACGGTTAAATGAGATCCGTGAGGCGGTTTATGAGAATTTTAAGCCGCTGCTTGAGGCATTCCGTGGAAAAGACAATACGGTCAGCACACAGACCTATGAGTTATACAGTCTGATCAGACGGCTTAACATGGAGCAGTTATTAAAGGAGCGTGGAAACTTTTTCGAGGCGCATGGCAATCAGGCGCGGGCAAAGGAATATGACCAGATCTATAAAATCGTGATGGATCTGCTCGACAAAGTGACGTCTCTGCTGGGCGATGAGACGATGACGATCCGGGAATACAGTGATATCTTAGATGCCGGATTTGAGGCGGCAAAAGTCGGTATTATCCCGCCGGGTAACGACACGGTGACAGTCGGGGATATCGAGAGAACCCGTCTGAACCATGTAAAAATCTTATTTTTTGTCGGTGTCAACGACGGAGTTGTGCCGAAAGCAGGGAATCAGGGTGGCATTATTTCCCAGTTTGAGCGTGAAAAGATGGCAGAATATCACCTGGAACTGGCGCCGGGCGCAAGGGAAAAAGTATTTATCCAGAAGTTTTACCTGTATTTAAATATGACAAAACCGTCCGAGCGGCTGTATGTGACATTCTGCCGCGTCAACTCCGATGGAAAAGCACTGCGGCGTTCGTATCTGATCGGGACACTCTTAAAACTGTTCCCACAGCTTGCGGTGGAAGAACCGTCCGAGGAGGAGACATTAGAAGGTGCACTGACTGCGGAAAGTGCCCTGCCGTTTCTGATGGAAGGGCTGACAAAACCGGTGGAGGATGAAGAGGCATGGACTGCACTTTTGGCATGGTACCTGTCGGATGAGGGTGAACGGGAAAAAGTAATGCAGCTTTTTGATGCGGCGTTTGGCGCCCATAAAGATGATGCGATCAGCAAGGCAGTCACGAAAGCTTTATATGGGAATACCTTAGAAAACAGCGTGACAAGGCTCGAACAGTTTGCTGCCTGTGCGTTTGCTCATTATTTAAGTTATGGACTGCGGCTTAAAGAACGGGAACTGCAGCAGTTTGCGAGTGTGGATATGGGAAATATTTATCATGATGTGTTAGAGCGTTTTGCAAAGGGCATAGAGCTGTCGGATTATACCTGGTTTGATATCCCGGAGAAAGCGCAGGAAGCCCTGCTTTCCCAGAGCATGGAAGATGCGATCGCAGGCAGCGGGATTGGGGATGTATTCGAGGACGCAAGAAACAGTTACCTGTTAAAGCGGATGGAGGCAACGGCAAAACGGACGATCTGGGCACTGATGTTACAGGTGCGGAAAGGAAAGTTTGTGCCGAGCGGTTTTGAGGTGTCATTTTCGCGCGCCGAGCGGCTGGATGCGGTGCAGTTTCAACTGGGTGAAGATGAAAAAATGCGTCTGCGCGGCAGGATCGACCGCGTTGATACTTACGAGACAGACGATAAGGTCTATGTAAAAATCATTGATTATAAATCGGGCAACACCACTTTTTCACTTTTAAATTTTTATTATGGACTGCAGCTCCAGCTTGTCGTCTACATGAATGCGGCACTGGAACTCACAAAGAAAAAATATAAGGGAAAAGATACGGAACCTGCAGGTATTTTTTATTATCACATCACAGATCCGATGGTGGATGCGGATGGTCAGGAGTCCGAGGAGGAGATCAGACGGAGTATTCTAGAACAGCTTAAAGTGGGAGGTCTGGTCAATGAAGATCCGGAAATCTATGGTGCGATGGATACTGATTTTTCAGGCACATCGACAGTGATCCCGGTAGCCTTAAAAGCGGACGGCTCCTTAAAGGCGACATCTAAGACGGCGAGCACCTATGAGTTTGGACTTATGTCCCATTATGTGCGAAAGAAGATTGAGCATGTGGGAAAAGAGATCTTTGCCGGAAATGTGGCGGTAAAACCTTACCTGTTAGGAGACAGGAGCGGCTGCGATTACTGTCCATATCACACGATCTGCGGATTTGATGTACGCATGCCGGGATTTTCCTATCAGCAGTTTGAAAAATTTGACAGCAGTGAGGAGATCCTTGCACATATCCGGGAAGAGATTGGAGAGCCGGGAAAAAATCCGGACGGTGAATAAATGTGATGTGACAGGTGCAAAAATAAAAAGTCAGAAACGGAGCAAAACATGGGAATGACATGGACAGATGACCAGCGAAAGGTCATCGAACTCAGAGACAGAAATATATTAGTTTCCGCGGCAGCAGGTTCCGGTAAGACTGCGGTGCTCGTGGAACGTATCATAAAGATCATTACGGACAAAGAGCACCCGGTGGACATTGACCGTCTTTTGATCGTGACATTTACCAATGCGGCTGCGGCAGAGATGCGTGAACGAATCGGAAATGCACTGGAGAATGCCTTAAAAGAACAGCCGGACGACGAACATTTACAGCGTCAGCTTTCTCTTTTACACAATGCCCAGATCACGACGATCGACAGTTTTTGTCTGTATGTGATCCGTAATCATTTTCATGAGATCGATCTCGAACCGAATTTCAGAATCGGGGATGAGGGCGAGTTGAAACTGTTAAAAGAGGACGTGCTCGCAAAGGTGCTGTTGAAAAATTATGAGGAGAGTGCGCCGGAATTTTTAGCATTTGTGGACGGATATGCATCCGGCAGAAATGATGCGGCGCTCTCCGGCATGATCTTACAGCTCTATGAGTTTTCAAGGAGTTATCCATGGCCAAAGAAATGGCTGCCTGCGGCAGCAGAAAGCTATGGCATAGAGGACGAGGCATCTTTGGAAAGCGCAGCTTTCATGCAGTCGCTTCTTCAGAACTTAAAACGGGTGTCAGAGGATCTTGTGGTACTTTCCGGGCGGGCATACAAACTGACGCAGGACGATGACGGGCCGGATATGTATGCGAAAGCATTAGAGGGCGACCTGGAAAAATATAAGGAGATCGCTGCGAGTGAAAGTTTTGCGGATTTTTATCAGAATTACCGCAATTTATCCTATGACAGGCTTGCTTCCTCCCGTGGATTTGACGGAAACGAAGAAAAATTAGAGCTGGTCAAAAAACTGCGAGAGATGGGAAAGGATGCGGTCAAAAAAATAAACCGCCAGTATTTTTTCACATCACCGGAGATCATGGCAGAGCAGATGAAAAAGACGGCGCCGATGGCGGCAGAGTTAGTGCGTCTGACATTGGAATTTGACGAGGCGTTTACGGCGGAAAAACGGCGGAAAAATCTGGTGGATTTCCATGACCTTGAGCACTTTGCGTTAAATATCTTTGTCGATGAGGAGACCGGCAAAGTCAAAAAGACTGCCGAGGAGTTCCGGGATAATTTCAAAGAGATCATGATCGACGAGTATCAGGACAGCAATGAGGTGCAGGAGACAATCTTACGTGCAATTTCACGGGAGGAGCGCGGTGAATACAACCTTTTTATGGTCGGGGATGTCAAACAAAGTATCTACCGTTTCCGTCTGGCAAGACCGGAACTATTCATGGAAAAATACGATACTTACAGCCTGACGGATGCAAAAATGCAGCGCATTGACCTGCATAAAAATTTCCGAAGCAGAAATGAAGTACTCGATTTTTCCAACGATATTTTTTACCGTATCATGAAGCGCAATCTTGGAAATGTGGAATATGATGCGGATGCAGCACTTTATCCGGGAGCTTCTTATCAGGAAGAAACGGACATGTTCACACCGGAAATTTTACTGGTGGACGGGGATGATGAACTGTTGGATGATGCTGCAGCGGATGATAAGAAACTGTTAGAAGCACGGATGATTGCAAAAAGGATCAAAGAGCTTATGGGAACGCAGAAGGTGACCGACAAGGCAACCGGGGAACTGCGCCCGGTGCAGTATTCGGATATGGTCATTCTGCTGCGAAGCCTGAGCGGATATGCAGACCGTTTTGCTGTTGTGTTAAATGATGCAGGAATCCCGGCACATACTGTTTCGGCGACAGGATATTTCAGTACGGTGGAGGTGCAGACCGTGCTCTCCATGCTTCGTATTTTGGATAATCCGAGACAGGATATCCCGCTGACAGCGGTGCTTCGTTCACCAATCGCAGGACTTTCGGATGAGGAACTTGCGAAACTGCGTTTAAAAGACAATGACGTCAGATTTTATGAATGTGTTTTGGAGGAATGTGGGCGCCTGAAGCAGGAAGCGGAGGAAAATCCGGGGCAGGAGCGGGATACTTCGGAAGAAAAACTGTACCGGTTTTATGCCACCTATGAAAAACTCCGTCAGCTTGTGCCGGACACCCCGATCCATGAGCTGATCGAACTGCTGTTAAAGGAGACCGGTTATGGGGACTATGCCGCGGCAATGCCGGCCGGTGACAGGCGTCATGCAAACCTTTTAATGCTGGTGGAGAAGGCGATCGCCTATGAAAATACCAGTTACAAGGGACTGTTTCATTTTGTGCGCTATATTGATGAACTGCAGAAATACGATGTGGATTTCGGCGAGGCAGATCTGATCGGGGAAAACGAAAATGTCGTGCGCATTATGAGTATCCATAAGAGTAAAGGACTGGAATTTCCGGTCGTATTTGCCGCCGGGATGGGAAAAAACTTTAACCGCCAGGATACAAGAAGCCGTCTGGTATTGCACCCGGAACTTGGCATCGGTCTTGACTATATGGACGGAAAACAGCGTGTAAAATCAGTGACGATCGCAAAACGTGCTATCGCAAAGCAGATCGATATGGAAAATCTTGGCGAGGAACTGCGTGTCCTTTATGTGGCATTAACGAGAGCGAAAGAAAAGCTGATCTTAACCGGAAGTCTGAAAAAGGCAGAGGAGACACTTTCCTATATAAAAGCATTTCCAGAGGAACTGTTATCTTATCTGGGACGCGAGAGTGCAGCCGGTTATTTGGACTGGATTCTGCCTGCGGCTGCATCCTGTCAGGATAAATATCAGATACGTCTGATGCGGGCGGCAGAACTGGTGCAGGAAGAACTGGAAACACAGATCAAAGATGACTGGAACCGTTCAGCCTGCATGGAAAAAGCTGCGCAGGCAGATGAAAAAAAAGTGCAGCAGTTCTCGGAGCGTTTTCACAGACGGTATGCATATGAAAATGATGTGCAGAGAAAAAATAAGTATTCCGTGTCGGAGTTAAAACATCGTGCCATGCGGGAGGCGTTTGAAAAAGAGGAGGAGGCAGTTCCTGTTTTTCAATCCGAGGAGGTTGTGCCGTATGTGCCTGCATTTGCAAGAGAAATAGAGCAGCAAAGTGAGGATGCCAGCCCTGGAGCACTTCGCGGAACGGCAATGCACCGCATCATGGAGTGCTACCAGTTTTCTTCCGGTGTGTCCGCAAAAGAGCAGGTCGCCGGGATGCTGGAGAAAGAACAGATCACACCGGAGATGCATGGACTGATTCGCATACCGCAGGTTGAATATTTTGTAAATGCAGATATTGGAAAACGGATGGGAGCAGCTGAAAAAGACGGAAAATTGTACCGTGAGAAACCATTTGTCATGGGATTTACGGATGAACAGTTAGACGAGTTTGGTTTTGCTGAAAACACGGAACAGGCGGAAAAGGTAATAAGCATGGGGCGTGTAGGAAATATAGGAGAAACGGAATATACAGGGAAAGAGCTGACCCTGATCCAGGGAATCATCGATGTATTCTGGATTGAAAAGGACGGTATTGTCCTTCTTGATTATAAAACAGACCGTGTGGATACGGAAAAGGAATTGTCCGAGCGTTATGCGGCACAGTTAAAACTTTACGAGGAAGCGCTAAACCGAGTCTATGAAAATGAGAAAGATGCAGCCGGAAATCCGCTGAAAGTAAAGGAAAAACTGTTGTATTCCTTCCGGCTTGGGAAAGTGATCCCGGTATAGAAAATTTAAAAACATTGTACAAAAGCCAGTCTGATTGGAGTTTTGTGCAATGTTAAGAAGCAGATAAGCATGCAGCAGAAAGGAAATTTGACCATGTCACAGATTATTTTAGCATCCGCGTCCCCAAGACGCCGTGAACTTTTAGAGCAGATCGGTCTTAACTTTGAGGTCTGTCCGGCAAAGGGGGAGGAGATCATCATAAAAAAAGAGCCAAAAGAGGTTGTCATGGAACTTGCAGCACAGAAGGCGAGAGAAGTCGCATCCATGTTAAAAACATATGGAGATGAGCATCGGACGCTGATGACACCGCAGGATACTTTAGTCATCGGTGCAGACACCATTGTTGCCGCGGGCAGCGAAATCTTAGGAAAACCAAAAGATGAGGAAGATGCCTTCCGCATGATCTCTTTATTGTCAGGGAAAAGCCATTCGGTGTACACGGGGGTTGCTTTTGTGTTTATCGACCGGACCGGCAGGGCAGGGGAACATATCTTTTATGAAAAGACTGACGTTTTTGTCAGACAGTTAAAGAAAAGTGAAATTTTGCGTTATATTGCGACAGGAGAACCGTCGGACAAAGCCGGTGCATACGGAATCCAGGGAAAATTTGCAATTTATATTGACAAAATCGACGGTGACTATAATAATGTGGTAGGACTTCCGGTTGCAGCGATTTACAGAGAGCTTGACCGGCTTGGAATTGACCCATATACATGGTAGATAAGCGGGAAAATACAGTGTGAAAAATGAGATTTTTACACTGCACAGAATGGAGGATTATTATGTACGATGAAGCGGTAGTACAGTATTTTTTGGAACATCAGATGCAGCTTTTTAAAGAAAATGTTGCAGAATCGCCGGAGGAGGCCGAAGAATTTTTAGAGGACTGCATGGCAGTTGTCTGCAAAAATATCAAAGAAGTCCGTGCTTATTTTGAAGATGAGGGCGCAGATATTGCCGGAATGAGCAATGCGGATTTAGCAGAGGCAGAGGAAGTTTTTGCAATCCCGGACGGCAGATATCTGATCGTGGAAGCGTAGGAATGACGTTTTTATGGAATACGCTATGCCAAAATACAGATGCGTGTGAGAAATCGGTAAACAGGACAAATAGACAGGTAAGAGGAAAAAAGAATGAAACAATATGATGTGATTATTATTGGAGCCGGTCCATCTGGTATCTTTTGTGCATATGAACTGATCCATGCAAAGAAGAATCTGAAAAGTTTAATGATCGAGAAGTGCAGACGAATCGAAAAGAGAGAATGTCCGAAACGTAAGACAAAAGTCTGCGTTGGATGTAAACCTTGTTCCATCACGACCGGATTTGCCGGAGCGGGAGCTTTTTCTGACGGTAAACTGTCACTTTCCCCGGATGTCGGAGGAAATCTGCCGGAAATTTTAGGCTATGATAAAACCGTGGAATTATTAAAAGAATCCGATGATATTTATTTAAAATTCGGTGCAGATACAAAAGTTTACGGAGTGGATAAAGAAAAAGAGATCCGTGAGATCCGCAGAAAAGCGATCAATGCAAACTTAAAACTGATCGAATGTCCGATCCGCCACCTTGGAACAGAGGAAGGCTACAAAATCTATTCCAGACTGCAGGAGCATCTGTTAGAGCAGGGCGTTGAGATGGAATTTAACACCATGGTCAAAGATATCATCATTGAGGATAACAAGGTCAAAGGGATCATTACCGAAAAAGATGAGGAATATCTTGCAGCAGAGGTTATTTCTGCAGTTGGACGAGAGGGTGCTGACTGGTTTTCACATATCTGCGGACAGCATGATATTGAAACAAAGGTAGGTACCGTAGACATTGGTGTACGTGTGGAGGTGCGCGATGAGGTCATGGAATTTTTAAATCAGAACCTCTATGAGGCAAAACTGGTTTACCATACACCGACATTTGATGATAAGGTGCGTACCTTCTGTACCAACCCGTCCGGTGAGGTCGCAACAGAATACTACGATAACGGACTTGCGGTGGTAAACGGTCACGCATACAAGTCGAAAGATTTAAAGACCAACAATACCAACTTTGCAATTTTGGTTTCCAAAAACTTTACCAAACCATTTAAGACACCGATCGAGTACGGTAAACAGATCGCACAGCTTTCCAACATGCTCTGCGACGGAAAGATCTTAGTACAGACATTCGGTGATTTCAAGAGAGGAAGAAGAACAACGGAGGAACGCCTCTGCAGGAATAACCTGATCCCGACTTTAAAGGATGCTGTGCCGGGTGATCTTTCCTTAGTATTCCCGCACCGTATCATGGTCGATATTGAGGAAATGATTATGGCACTCGATAAGGTGACACCGGGTATTGCCAGCGACGAGACACTGCTTTACGGTGTGGAAGTAAAATTCTATTCCAACAAGGTAGTGGTCAACTCTGATTTTGAAACCAGCGTAAAAGGACTGCGTGCGATCGGAGACGGAGCATCTGTGACGAGAGGATTGCAGCAGGCATCTGCAAACGGAATTTCCGTTGCAAGAAGTATCTTAAAATCAATGGAACAATAGGACTTTCTATCAGATTGGGTAAATTAGGATGAAGAGAAAATTTACAAGGGTAGCAGCTGTGCTGTGTGGCATGTCGCTGTTATTGACCGGATGCCGGATCGGAAATAAAAATATTGTGGTTTCGAATATATTAAATGACCGTCAGGTATTCAAGATCGAGGGAACCGTCTGCAGTTTGAAAGAGGCGCGGGTTTATCTGACGAATTATCAGAATATCTACGGGACGGCATATGGTGTGGATCTCTGGAAACATGATTTCGGGGATGATTCATTGGTAAAATATATCAAAGCGGTCACAATGGAAGAATTAACCCAGGTGGTCAGCATGGATCTGCTTGCACAGTCAAGGGAAGTTGCACT
>OGHC01000999.1_pt1 | contig 14663 bp, 9 predicted proteins | sample 1571381 | NCBI WGS metagenome assembly OGHC01 (sample SAMEA2581945, study PRJEB24529) | metagenome | biome: Human gut stool | place: China | collected 2011 | reverse complement strand
GAACTCGTGTTACCGCCGTGAAAGGGCGGTGTCTTAACCGCTTGACCACCGGGCCGTATGGTAGCGGAAATAGGACTTGAACCTACGACACCTCGGGTATGAACCGAGTGCTCTAGCCAGCTGAGCTATTCCGCCATCTGTTCGCCAACATCAAATCAGCAAGATAGATTATAATATAATACCCTCGATTTGTCAAGGGATATTTTAAATTTTTTTGAAAATTTTTATAATTTTTTCAAAATTCTTAATTCTATCTGTATTTTTAAGCATTTTAAGTGAGCAAACATATATAATTTGCGATCACTGCCGTAAAAATACTTATTTTACTGTTACTTCATTATTGTTAGCCGATAAATTATTTTTATTCTGAGCTTTGCTCAAAATAAAAGGTGTGGCTGTCCCCCACCTTTTGGCAGAGGACAGCGCAAACTTATTAAATTTTAATTTATTTTACCAAATTACTCTGCATCCGGAATGCTTGCGAGCTTTTCGAGATGAGCGTACTTCTCCTCAGCTACCTTTTCAGCCTTAGCAAAGAGCTTTTCTGCTCTCTCTGGGAATGAACGGGTAAGTGAGTTGTAACGAACTTCGCCCATAATAAAGTCACGATAAGATGCACTTGGAGCTTTGCAATCGAGCATAAACGGATTCTTGCCCTCATCGGCACGGCGTGGGTCATAACGGAAGATATTCCAATAACCTGCCTCAACAGCCTTCTTCTCTTCCTGCTGAGCAATGCTCATACCGCCCTTAATACCATGGTTGATACATGGAGCGTAGCAGATGATAAGTGATGGGCCGTTGTAGCTTTCAGCCTCTACCATAGCCTTGAGTACCTGATTGTTGTCAGCGCCCATTGCGCACTGTGCAACATATACATAGCCATAGCTCATTGCGATAGCAGCAAGGTCTTTCTTCTTAACAGCCTTGCCGGCAGCAGCAAACTGTGCAACAGAACCTACCGGAGTAGCCTTTGATGCCTGTCCGCCTGTATTTGAGTAAACCTCTGTATCAAATACGAGGATATTTACATTTTCGCCTGATGCGATAACATGGTCAAGACCGCCAAAGCCGATATCGTAAGCCCAGCCGTCACCACCGAAGATCCACATTGACTTCTTAGCAAGCTCGTCCTTGTCGATAAGTGTCTTTTTAGCAAGCTCGCCAACCTTAGCGTCATCAACATTCTTTTCAAGCTCTGCAATAAGTGCGTCTGTTGCAGGACGGCTTGCTGTTGAATCGCAAACTGTGTCGAGGTAGTTCTGACAAGCTGTCTTTAACTCTTCGCTGTCTGTATCTTTCTGAATGTTCTCAACATACTCTACAAGTCTGTTGCGGATAGCCTTCTGACCGAGAGCCATACCAAGACCAAACTCAGCATTATCCTCAAAGAGTGAGTTCTGCCAAGCAGGGCCAAAGCCTTTCTTGTTCTTTGTGTATGGTGTTGCCGGAGCAGATGCACCCCAAATTGATGAACAGCCTGTTGCGTTAGCAATGAACATTCTGTCGCCAAAGAGCTGTGTAACGAGCTTAGCGTATGGTGTTTCACCACAACCTGCGCAAGCGCCTGAGAACTCAAGGAGTGGCTGCTTGAACTGGCTGCCCTTAACTGTTGAGAACTTGAACTTATCAGCAACTTCCTGCTTTTCGTCAAGAGTTACCGCATAATCAAATACAGCCTGCTCTGCACGCTGGCTGTCGATTGGCTTCATTGTAAGAGCCTTTTCGCCCTTCTTGCCGGGACATACATTAGCGCAAGCGCCGCAGCCCGTGCAGTCGAGTGTTGATACAGTCATAACGAACTTGAGCTCCTTAAGACCGATCATTGGAATGCTCTTTGTGCCCTGTGGAGCAGCAGCAAGCTCGTCCTCTGTCATAGCAACAGGACGGATTACAGCGTGAGGACATACGATAGCACACTTGTTACACTGAATACAGTTGTCTGAATTCCACTCAGGAACATCAACTGCGATACCACGCTTTTCATAAGCGGCAGAACCGTTAGGAGCAGTACCGTCAACATGGTCCATAAATGCAGATACAGGGAGCTTGTTGCCCTTGTACTCATTTACAGGCTTGAGGATACCGTTTACATACTCAACGAGTGCGCCCTCGCCCGGAACTACATCGCTTGCCTTATCGGCAGCGGCATTTGCCCAATCAGCAGGAATTTCAACCTTCTTGAGGTCTTCCATACCACGATCAATAGCTGCGTAGTTCATATCTACGATAGCCTGACCTTTCTTCATATATGACTTCTTAGCGGCTGCCTTCATAAGCTCCTTAGCCTTTTCAGCCGGGATAATGTCTGCAATCTTAAAGAAAGCTGACTGAAGAACAGTGTTGATTCTGCCGCCAAGACCGATTTCCTTACCGATCTTAATACCGTCGATTGTGTAGAAGTTAATATTTCTTGTAGCAAGAATTCTCTTCATCTTGCCTGGGAGTCTTTCTGAAAGCTCGTCAACATCCCAAGGACAGTTGAGGAGGAATGAACCGCCTTCCTTGAGGTCGTCAACGATGTCGTACTTGTCAACATATGATGGGTTGTGACAAGCAACGAAGTCAGCCTTAGAAATGTAATAAGTTGATTTGATAGGCTGATTACCGAAACGAAGGTGAGAAACTGTAAGACCGCCCGACTTCTTTGAGTCATAAGCAAAGTAGCCCTGAGCGTACATATCGGTGTTATCGCCGATAATCTTGATTGAGTTCTTGTTTGCACCAACAGTACCGTCAGCACCAAGACCCCAGAATTTACATGAATGTGTACCCTTTGGAGTTGTGTCAGGGTTTTCAACGATAGGAAGTGAAAGATTTGTAACATCATCAACGATGCCGATTGTAAATCTTCTCTTAGGAGCGTCGCTCTCAGCGTTTCTGTAAACAGCAATGATGTCGGCAGGAGTTGTATCCTTAGAACCAAGACCGTATCTGCCTGTAAACACCTTTACGCCGGCAAAGTCAGAACCGTTGATAGCAGCGAGAACATCAAGATAGAGTGGCTCACCGATTGAACCCGGCTCTTTTGTTCTGTCGAGAACAGAGATAGTCTTAACTGTCTTAGGAAGCTCGCTTAAAAGGTAATCTGCAACGAATGGTCTGTAAAGGTGAACCTTTAAAAGGCCAACCTTTTCGCCTGCTGCGTTGAGGAAGTCTACAACCTCTTCTGCACAATCACATACAGAACCCATAGCAACGATAATGTGCTCTGCGTCCTCTGCGCCATAGTAGTTAAATGGCTTGTAGTTTGTGCCGATCTTCTCGTTTACCTTGTTCATATATTCAACAACAACTTCAGGCACTGCATCATAATACTTGTTGCAAGCCTCCCTTGCCTGGAAGAAGATGTCGTCGTTCTGAGCTGTACCTCTTGTTACAGGGTGCTCAGGGTTAAGTGCTCTTCTGCGGAATGCCTCTACTGCGTCCCAATCGAGCATATCTGCGAGATCTGCATAGTCCCACTCTTCGATCTTCTGAATCTCGTGAGAGGTTCTGAAACCGTCAAAGAAGTGGAGGAAAGGAACTCTGCCCTTGATAGCCGAAAGATGTGCAACGGCAGCAAGGTCCATACATTCCTGCGGGTTGTTAGAACAGAGCATTGCATAGCCTGTCTGACGGCAAGCGTAAATATCCGAATGATCACCGAAAATTGAAAGTGCGTGGCTTGTAAGTGCACGAGCAGATACATGGATTACGCCCGGTAAAAGCTCGCCTGCCATCTTATACATATTCGGAATCATAAGAAGTAAGCCCTGTGAAGCTGTGTATGTTGTGGTCAACGCACCGGCTGCGAGTGAGCCGTGAACTGCACCGGAAGCACCGCCTTCCGACTGCATTTCTGTAACCTGTACTTCTCTGCCGAAAAGGTTTTTAGTGCCCATTGCCGAGAACTTATCGGTAAGGTCAGCCATTACGGAAGAAGGTGTGATAGGATAGATAGCAGCAACATCTGTAAACGCATAAGAAACATGAGCAACAGCGCTGTTACCGTCCATAGTTTTCATTTTTCTTGCCATTGGAATTGTCCTCCTTAAAGTATGTCAGCGACAACACCGTTTGCCGCATTTAATACAATTTTTAAAGATACATACTGTATCATAATAAATTTTAACACTTAAATGTTAATTTGTAAAGAGGTTTTCAACAATAACATATAAGTTTTTACCCGATTTTTCTAAAACTTTACCAAATATTTTAAATTTCCGCATAAAACCGTGTTTTTCGCCGATTCAGGCGATTTTTCGACAAAACAAAAGTTTGTTAATTGCCACAAAACCGTAAAATCCGTCAATAATTTTTATACGCAAAAAATTGTCATACATACATTATGCGAAAATTGTATTATTTTGGCAAGAAAACATACAACTTAACGGCGGATATTTTTGAAAATAATAGTCATTTTTATTAAAGAAATTATATTGCGATTAAAGAATTAAAATTAAATAAAAAAAGCGTATAATAGGTTGGATAATTAATTGACATAATATGACTTTATATAACTTATAGGGTACGGAGGCAGTATGTTGAAATTAGGACTTGACATTGGCTCAACTACAATAAAATGCGTTGTTTTAGACGAAGAAAACAAAATTATATACAGTACCTATGAGCGACATTATTCTCAGATAACCGAGAAAATCGCCGAAATTCTTGCAACTGTACGCAGCAAGGTAAAGGGTGTTGAAAACGCAGCCGTTGCGCTTTCCGGTTCTGCCGGTATGGGTGTTGCGGAGTCAAGCAATATTGACTTTGTGCAGGAGGTTTACGCAACAAGAGTTGCCACAAACACATTTATTCCGGGCACAGATGTTGTCATTGAGCTTGGCGGCGAGGACGCAAAAATTCTTTTCCTTACAAACGGTCTTGAAGTGCGTATGAACGGTACTTGCGCAGGCGGTACGGGCGCATTTATCGACCAAATGGCAACCTTGCTCAATGTTCCGCTTGAGGAGCTTGACTCACTTGCAAAGCAATACGAAAAAACCTACACTATTGCATCTCGCTGCGGTGTATTTGCAAAAACAGATATTCAGCCTTTACTTAATCAGGGCGCAAGAAAAAGCGACATTGCCGAAAGTATTTTCAATGCAGTTGTAAGCCAGACTGTTGCTGGTCTTGCACAGGGACGAGAAATTGAGGGGCAGGTTGTGTACCTCGGCGGCCCGCTCACCTTTATGAGCGAGCTTAGAAACTGCTTTGACAAAACCTTAAACACAAAGGGTATCTGCCCTGAAAATTCACTTTACTTTGTTGCCTGCGGTGCGGCTCTCTGCGCCGAAAAGCCTATTGACTTTGACAAGGTAATAGATGAAGTTAAAAATTATCGTGGCAGCGGCAACTTTGCTTTTAATCCGCCGCTTTTCAAAGATGAAGAGGACTACAAAAAATTCTCTGACCGCCACGCAAAGGCTACCGTAACCCAAAAGGAGCTTAAAGGCTACAAGGGCAAGGCTTATGTGGGTATGGACGCAGGCTCTACAACCGTAAAGGGCGTTGTGCTTAACGATGACGGCGAGCTGCTCTACTCAAAATATCTTCCGTCAAAGGGAAATCCTGTTGAAATCATCAAGGGATTTCTTGAGGAAGTCTATACAATCAATCCCGAAATTAACATAGTTTCATCTGCCGTAACAGGCTATGGTGAAGAAATTATAAAGAACGCTTTTGATGTTGACTACGGCATAGTAGAAACCATTGCGCACTTTACCGCCGCAAAATATTTTATGCCTGATGTTGAGTTTATCATCGACATCGGCGGTCAGGACATCAAGTGCTTTAAAATTCACAACGGCGCAATCGACAACATCTTCCTCAACGAGGCTTGTTCTTCCGGATGCGGCAGTTTCTTGCAGACATTTGCAAACGCTCTCGGTTACGAAATTGCCGACTTTGCAAAGCTCGGACTTTTTGCAAAGCGCCCTGTTGACCTCGGTTCGAGATGTACGGTATTTATGAACTCAAGCGTTAAACAGGCTCAGAAAGACGGTGCTACAATCGAGGACATCTCAGCAGGTCTTTCACTCAGCGTTGTTAAAAATGCGCTTTATAAGGTAATCAGAGCATCAAGTCCGGACGAGCTCGGCAAAAGAGTTGTTGTACAGGGCGGCACATTCCTTAACGATGCTGTACTTCGTGCATTTGAGCAGGAAATGGGCGTTGAGGTTGTTCGTCCGAACATTGCCGGACTTATGGGCGCATACGGTGCGGCTCTCTATTCCAAAAACAAATCAAAGGGCAACGGCAAGAGTAAACTTGCAAATAAAGAGGCTCTCAAAAACTTTGTTCACGATATAAAGGTAACAAACTGCGGTATGTGCAGCAACAACTGCCGACTTACAATCAACAGCTTTGGCGGTGGCAGAAGATTTATTGCAGGCAACCGCTGCGAGCGACCGATTACAAAGAAATCTCAGTCAAACGAGCTTAATATGTACGCTGTCAAGCTGAAAATGCTTGAGGAATACAAGCCTGTTGAGGGACTTCGTGGCAAGCTCGGTATGCCGATGGCACTCAATATGTTTGAAATGTATCCGTTCTGGTACAGATTCTTTACAGAGCTTAAATTTGAGGTGTTCCACTCACCGTTCTCTACAAGAAAGCTCTACCAGAGAGGTCAGCAGACGATTCCGAGTGATACCGTATGTTTCCCGGCAAAACTTGTGCATGGTCATATTCAGACCTTAATAGACGAGGGTGCGGAAACTATATTCTACCCATGTATGTCATACAACTTTGACGAGCACCTCGGCGATAACCACTACAACTGTCCTGTTGTTGCCTACTATCCCGAAGTTATCAACAACAATATGAAAGACGTGCAGAAAATCTGCTTTATAAAGGAATACTTCGGCGTACATATGCCAAAGCATTTCCCGCAGAAAGCATATGAGGCACTTTCAAAATATTTTCCTGACCTTACTCTCAACGAGGTAAGAAAGGCTGCAAAGCTCGCATATGACGAACAGCATAAATACAGAAAAAAGGTAATTGCAAAGGGCAACGAGATTATTGAAAAAGCCGAAAAAGAGGGCAAAAAGATAATGGTGCTCGCAGGCAGACCTTACCACATAGATCCCGAAATCAACCACGGCATTGATAAGCTGATTTCAAGCTTTAATGTTGCTATTGTCAGCGAAGATGTAATATCTCCGAGGGTTGAAAAATTCCACACTAATGTACTTAACCAGTGGACATATCATTCAAGACTGTACGCTGCCGCTAAGTATGTTACAACAAGAAAGGATATGGAGCTTATACAGCTTGTTTCCTTTGGCTGCGGCGTAGACGCCATTACTACTGACGAAGTAAGAGAAATTCTTGAAAAAGAGGGCAAAATTTACACGCAGATTAAAATTGACGAAATCACAAATCTTGGTGCAGTTAAAATCCGTATCCGCAGCTTGCTTGCTGCCATTGATAACGATTAATCACCGTATGGATTAATCACCGTATGAAAGGTTGTGCTATAAATGGCTGAGCTTAAATATGACAGCAAAACAGGTCGTTTGCTTTTTACAAAAGAAATGAAAAAGGAATACACAATCCTTATGCCGAATATGGCACCTATTCATTTCAATATACTTCAGAATGTTTTTAACTACTACGGCTACAAGTCGGAACTTCTCGACACTTGCGGCCCTGAAATTGCACAGACAGGTCTTAAATATGTTCATAACGACACCTGTTACCCTGCACTTTTGGTAATCGGACAGTTTATTCACGCTTTGCAAAGCGGTAAATATGATGTGCATAAGGTCGCACTTATGATTACTCAGACAGGTGGCGGCTGTCGTGCGTCAAACTATATTTTTCTCTTGAGAAAAGCGCTTAAAAAAGCAGGCTTTGAGTTTGTGCCTGTAATTTCTCTTTCCTTTGGTATGGAAAAGAACAGCGGTTTTTCACTCACACTTCCGCTTATCAGAAGATTTGTGGGCGGTCTTGTGTACGGCGATCAGCTTATGCTGCTTTCTAACCAAACCAAGCCTTATGAGGTAAACAAAGGCGAAAGTATGGCGCTTGTTGCCGACTGGAGCGAGAAAATCTCGAAAATGCTTATTGACGGCAGTGGCTACACACTTGAGGAAATTGACGAAAACCTCGATAAAATCACAAAATCGTTTGCGGAAATCGAGCTTAATAAAGTGCCAAAGGTTAAAGTCGGCATCGTAGGCGAAATTTATGTAAAATATTCAAAAATGGCAAACAACGGACTTGAGGAATTTTTGGCATCGCAGGATTGCGAAGTTTGCGTACCGGGTCTTATGGGCTTTGCGTCATTCAAGGTTGACAACAGAATTGAGGACAGCAAACTTTACGGCGGCACAAAGCTGAAATCGACTTTCTGCAAAATGCTGCTTGACTACCTCACAAAACTCGAAGCACTTATGATTGAATCGGCAAAGAAATATAACTTCGTTCCGCCGCACGAATACGCTCATACAAAACAGCTTGTAAAGGGCATTATCGGCTACGGCAGCAAAATGGGCGAGGGTTGGCTTTTGACCGCAGAAATGCTTGAACTTGCCGAAACAGGCTACGAAAACATTGTTTGTACTCAGCCATTTGGCTGTCTGCCAAACCACATTAACGGCAAGGGCGCTATCCGTAAAATCAAGGAAGTAAACCCAAAGGCGAACATAGTTACAATCGACTATGACCCCGGTGCTCCAAAGGTAAATCAGGAAAACAGAATCAAGCTTATGCTTGCTGTTGCAAAAGAGGAACTTAACAAAGAGCTTACCGAAAAACAGGACGCAGAGCAAAAATCCTAACAAAAGCAGTCCGATATTTTATAATCGGACTGTATTATTTTTAAGGCTTTTTAAGTTGTGATAATTCAGATAGCTTTGGTCGGGCAACAGAGTTTGAAAAATAACGAACTATTCGTCCAGAAATTAAAATTTAGGCTGGCTAATTTTCCCCACCAATTTTAAACAGAACATTTTTAGAAAATTAACATTAACATCTACATATAATAATGTATAGCAAAAATTTTAAGAGGTGAAACGAGTGAAAAAGAATAAAAGCAAGGCAAAAGCGCCAAAACAGCACCCACTGCTTTACAGCGTAAAGCAAAACAAGGAGCTTACCGCACTTTACTTTATACTAAGGCTTGTAATTATATTTATATTTGTTCTCAACATCATCCGTGGCAAATACGAAAGCGCAATGACCTGCGGACTTACATTTATACTTATGTTGATTCCGTCATTTATCGACCGCCGACTTCATGTTGAACTGCCGAGCGTGCTTGAAACCTTTATGATACTGTTTGTATTCTCGGCAAATATTCTCGGTGAAATCGGTTCATTCTATGAAAAAATACCTTTTCTCGACACAATTCTTCATACGCTGAACGGTTTTATCTGCGCAGGCGTGGGATTCGGACTTACCGATATTTTGAACCGCAGTAAAAAGGTTAAATTTAACCTTTCCCCTATTTTCGTATGCCTGTTTTCGTTCTGCTTTTCAATGACGGCAGGGACAGTGTGGGAATTTTTCGAGTTTGGCGTTGACACTTTTCTCGGCAAAGATATGCAGAAAGACACAATCGTCACAACAATCAACTCTACCCTGCTTTCGGGCAACGATACAAACGCCGTTACCCATATAAGCGGAATAACATCTACAACCGTAAGCGGCAAAGACCTCGGCATCAACGGCTACCTCGACATCGGTCTTATAGACACAATGAAAGACCTGCTTGTAAACTTTATCGGCGCAGTTGTTTTTAACGGTTTGGGATTTATCTACCTTAAAAACAGAGGCAAAAAAGCAAGTTTCTTAAATAACTTTATCCCGAAAAAGGCCGAAGATATTACAGAAGAATAAGTTTAACAATCAAAATCCGACAGTAGTAAAAACTATTGTCGGATTTTTTGTTGTATCCTAATTATTGGTAATATTGATAAATTATGACTTATCAAACTAAGTAATAAAATGTAGCCAATTAACGTTTAGATAAGCACAGGTAAATGAATTTCAATAATTCTTTCAAAATAACATAATCACTTTAATATAAATAAGTTATGTTATTTTAAAATATATCTGCCCTCTTCTTTATGTATTTCTTGCTTACCGTCAACACAAAATGCTGGCCTGATACCATTCATATCGCATGCATTCGTGCTTCCAATTTCACCTTCCGGTCCTACTGCATATACACAAGAATCATATGTAGAATCCGCACTTCTTAACCACCAACTTACAGTAAACTTTCCATTATTCGTAGTAGCAAAACGATTCTTATTATCTTTAAAATACAACAATGGCACCCCTTCAACTCCGACATGCCCATTTTTTTTATATCCAAGTTCAGTAAAAGACAACAAAAACACTTTTCTTACAATAGTTATCACGCTATCATCTATTTGATTCAAGCATCGTTCATCTAAAATCTCTATTTCCGAATCTTGAATTAAGCAACGAGTTTGAATAGGTAAATTATCAAAAAACTCTCCCATTAAGTAATTATCAATTTCGCTTTCTTCATAGTAAGCCGAATAATCACTAACTCTTCTATTCTCTGGAAGAATTTCTTTTCTTAACAAAAGTGTTTTACCATTATAATCATTAGTTAATACAATATATGGAACAAATCCTGTTTTTTCTTCAATATATATGATTGGTTCAATTTTACATTTTTCAGAATACGCCAAATCACTTATTGTATTATATTCCTCGGTTACTGTTTGTCTTTTACTACAAGCATTTAATAGAACTCCAAGAACAATTGCTAATACTACTACTTTTAATACTACTTTATACTTTTTTCTGAACACTTATGTGGCTCCTTAATTTTTCTGCTTTTTACGTCTTATTTTTGTAAATGCCATACACATCACTATACTTACCATGATTACAGCCATTAGGCTCCAAAATCCAACTGCAGATTCGTCTCCTGTTGAAACAGATTCTATCTTTTCTCCTCCATTTTCATTTGTTCCCGAACCAGAATTGTTACCTGTATTATTATCTTTTCCCGAATCAGGATTTTCTGGTTGAATATCAACAAATGTCAGGGGCTGTGTGCTTTGAGATACTGTTTTAATTTTCAGTTTATTATTATAATATTTTTTATTGCTGAAATCTATTATAGCTTTATTACAGCGATAATGATAGCTTAGCAAAATCTCGTTACTTATCGTATCACTTTTGTTTTTATACTCTATATAAAGCCACTTGCCCTCATGAATAGCTTTAAATATATTTCTTCCTATGCTGTTAATTGTCCTCACCGCCTTTAGTTCTTATATTTCACTGAAATCATTATAGCATAAATATTTCATAAAACAACAAATTTATACTGAAAATATTAAAATTTATCCACGCAAAAAATAAACACCCGACTAAAAAGCCGAGTGTCAATTTTACCGCTATTAATCATTTTATGACAGCCATGCAATGTCGGTATCGGTTGCAAGGTTATCTATGCCGTAGAGCACCAGGATATTATCGGGTTTTTCCTGCTGTGCAAGTTCTGAAATGCTGTTTTTGTAATAACGCATATCGACGAGTATTACCTCACTGTAATTTTCTGCAAGGAACGGCGCAAGACAATGTGAAAAGCTGTCCTTTACAAGGAGAATTTTTCCGCCTGCGGCATTTGTATTCTTAATTCTTGTCATTGCGTGGTTTCCGTCTATGAATACAGGGTATTTATCGTCCTCTTCAAGATGATTGTAGAAGTACATAGAATGGTAATCCTGTTTTTCGTCACCCTCAATAATCTCTACGCTGATATTCTTTTCGGTGTTGTTTTTGTTGTTCCACACCTCAATGGTGTCGGGCTGAGTAAGCCAAAAACCACTTGTCGAATATGTTGTGCCGTAAAAATCATCGTACTTTTCAACAGTAAACAAGCTCTTGTCGGCAGGAGTAATTCCAAGCGCCTTGCATATCTCTGTGTAGCCTGTATATGCGCCTGCCGTTGTCCAATGGTGGTCTGTCTTGTAGTAAAGCTGTGTACCGCTTGCGTAAGCATTTTTGAAAGCCGAACGCAAATCAACAAAATTTGCGCCGCTCTCTGCAAGCACCTGCTGTGCATTCTCTATCTTCTCGTCGTCGTTATATGAATCGTGAACCGCAGGCAGAACATCGCTTGCAATGTAGCCTGTTGACGGCACAAGAGTTACCGTTACGGGCACATCAACCGATTTTGCAAAATCAGCTATTGTCTGCACATTGCTTTTAAGTGTGCTGTCATCAAGCTGAGGCTTGTTGATAAGGTAGCCGTTCTTACAGTTATACACTCCGTCAGCACCGTTGTTGCCAACCGAAAGATTAAAGTATGCGTTTGCGCCTACCCACTGCGTACGCAACGGAAAATGGTCGGCAAAATATTTTTCAAAATCTGTGCCGAACTTGCCGTCAAGCACTGAATTTACCGTTACTGTCGGGAATTTTTGCAAATATCTTTTTTCGCTTGAGCTGTAATCCGCTTTCGGATTTATTAAAAACCAAATTGCAAAGCCGAATATAAAAAGTATAAACACAAAGCTCGGCAAATGTCGGCAGACAGGCTTTGAGGATTCCATATGTTTTGCTGAATGTTTTGCTACATATTTCATAAATACTCTTCCTCCCTGCCGTTAAAATCTGAAATATAGGAACGGGTTATAGCTCTGATTTACAAGTGAGGCTGTGCAAAGTATAAGTACGATTGCAACAAATGCGGTCTGCGCAAAACCGATATACTTTGTATTCTGTACCTTTGCGTAGAGCTTTGCTGCAAGCGGTGTGCTTGCAACAGCCGCCGCAATAATAAGCGGCAGGTACGAAAGTATAAGATTGAGCGCCTGCTCACCGCAAATGCCGTTGCCAAAGTTAAACAAATCGCCAAGGAATGTGCCGAGCTTGCTCATATCTGTAAAGTAGAAAAGTCCCCAGCCGATAACTACTATAAACATTGTGTAGATATGCTGAATTGCCGACGGCAGTTTGTCGAGAACCTTTTTGAAAACAAACTTTTCAAAAATAAGCAAAACGCCGTAGTAAAGTCCCCACAACACAAAGTTCCAAGACGCACCATGCCAAATGCCTGTAAGTCCCCACACAATGAGGAGGTTAAGCACTTGTCTTTTTACGCCCTTTCTGTTGCCGCCGAGCGGAATATAAACATATTCCTTAAACCATGTGGAAAGCGAAATGTGCCATCTTCTCCAAAACTCGGTAACAGACTTTGAAATGTACGGATAGTTAAAGTTTTTGAGGAACTCAAAGCCATATCGGAATAGCCCGAAAAGTCAAAATAAAGCTGAAAGCTGTAGGCTATAATTCCTACCCAAGTGCCGACAACGCCGTTCTCGTCAGTGGTAGCAAACATTGCCGTGCTAAGATTACCCATCTGATTTGCAATCAAAACTTTCTTGCCAAGACCGATTATAAACAGATTTACACCCTTTGTAAACTCGTCCAAGGTTTCTTTTCTGTTTGTGAGCTGTTCGGCAACATCACGATAACGAACGATAGGGCCTGCAATCAGCTGAGGGAAAAGCGCTACATATGTACCGAAGTTAATCGGATTTTTCGATACGGGTGCGTCACCCCTGTAAACATCAATTACATAGCTCATTGTTTGGAATGTGTAAAAACTGATGCCGATCGGCAAAGAAATCTGCGGAGTAGGCAGATTTAAGAACGGCAGCATATTTACGGTTTCTACAATCATTCCCGTATATTTAAACACAGCAAGTGTGCCGATGTCGATAACGCAGGTGAGTATAAGCACAAGTTTACGCTTTTTTTGATCATCTTTAAATTTATCGACAAGGTAACCGCCTATGTAGTTTACGGCAATGTTTATGAGCATAAGCACAATGAGCTTTGGCTCGCCCCAGCCGTAAAACAAAAGGTTTATAAAGAATAGAAAGATGTTTCTGCCCTTTCTCGGCACTATATAATATATGAGCAGAGTAAGCGGCAGGTACGCAAACATAAATACAAGGCTTGAAAAAACCAATCTGTATACCCCCAAATATTCTATAAAATAAGTGCAAAATCAAGCGTTAAATATCTTTTTTAACCTGATAATTCATTGCTCTGAACGCAGTATAATAATTGTCGGGATTTGCACACTATAAAATACCCTCACCGCTTTTTGGTGAGGGCGATTACAGTTTATTTTACATTATTTTGAGAATACAGTCAATGAAAACAGCGCAAATATAATTGCTTTTCGGAATTTTTGGCATTATCAACTAATTTCTTTAAAAGAAAACTCTCTTTTAAACTCTTTTGTTTCACTGTTTCGCAAAACGGCGCTTTTGTGTTGCTCAAGAGTGCCTATGAGTGCATACATATCAACCCATATTTCGTTGTCGCTTTCCTTTTGACTCTCATCAAAAACAAGCTCAAGTCCTATGTGCAGGTGGCTTTCTGTAATGCCGTTTATATTCTCGGTATCGCTGTAACCTGTTCTGCCCACATAGCCTATAACATCGCCTGCCGTAACCGTATCGCCCTCCTTGAGGTTTTCGGCATACGGGCGGTTTTGCCTTAAATGCGCATAGTACCAATATCTTTTGTTGTCAAGCGAGCGTATGCCGATTCGCCAGCGGCCGTATCTGTTCCAGCCGTGGCACTCGACCTTGCCCGATTCAACGGCTATAACGGGTGTGCCGACTGCCGACATTAAATCGTGCCCCAGATGCGGTCTTGTG
>OGHC01000995.1_pt1 | contig 14731 bp, 18 predicted proteins | sample 1571381 | NCBI WGS metagenome assembly OGHC01 (sample SAMEA2581945, study PRJEB24529) | metagenome | biome: Human gut stool | place: China | collected 2011 | reverse complement strand
CAAGGAATACAGCTGGACCAGCTAATTCTTCTGGCTTCAGAAGCATCAGATGCAGTTAACGGACATATTCTTTACGTTGATGGTGGTATCCTTGCTTACATCGGCAAGCAGCCACAGTAAGAATAATACAGATAAGTAAATAAAAACATAATATATATTGTTTTATTCCCGGGCAGTTTAAGCTGTCCGGGATTTTTAGACTCTTTGTCAGGATCAGGAGGGCAATATTTTTTAGCATAACTGTCGGTAGACAATTTTTTAACTATCTGATATAATTTATTTTGGAAATTAAAATATTGTGCAGGAATATAATTGTATGCACAGAAATGTGAGGGTTATATGAAGTTAGAAGTAAAAGATATCACCAAATCATTTGGCGATAAACAGGTGCTTCATGGAATTTCTTTTGAAGTTCAAAGCGGAAGAGCACTTGGACTTCTGGGAAGAAATGGTGCCGGTAAGACTACAACGATAAGAATTCTTATGGATGTATTCCGTGCCAATTCAGGAGAAGTTCTTCTTGATGGAGAAAAGTTTAACCAGAGAAAGCATCTTATAGGTTATCTTCCGGAAGAGAGAGGTCTTTATCCTAAGAAGAAAGTAATTGAACAGATGGTTTATCTTGGAAGAATCAGAGGAATATCAAAATCCGAGGCTGTTGCCAATTCAAAAAAATGGCTGAAAAGGCTTGGCGTTCTTGAATATGAAAATGCAAAGCTTGAGACTCTTTCAAAAGGTAACCAGCAGAAAGTGCAGCTTGCATCAACATTGGTATGTGATCCTGATATAGTTATTCTTGATGAGCCGTTCAGTGGTCTTGACCCTGTTAATTCAAGAATTTTACAGGATGTTGTCATGGAACTTATAGGGCAGAATAAGATAGTTATTTTTTCAAGCCACCAGATGAGTTATGTTGAGGAATTCTGTAAGGATATAGTTATTATCAATAAGGGAGACGTTGTGTTATCCGGTGACCTTGACAATATTAAAAGAGAGTTTGGAAAGAATCAGCTTGTTGTATCAGCTGTTGATAAGACATTGGATGACCTTGAAAATATTATTAATGAACATATGTCAGATATTCTTGAGATTACAGGAAGAACAAAGGAAGAACTGATTATTAAAAATGTTGCAGATGTATCAAGAAAACAGATTCTTTCAAAGTTTATCAGTGAAAATATAGAGATTGAACGATTTGAGACTTATAAGCCGTCTCTTAATGATATTTTTGTTTCAAAAGTTGGTGATGCAGATGAGAAGGAGGCGGCAGAATAATGAAAAAATTCGGAGTTATTTTTCAGTATGAACTGATGAATTACATAAAAAATAAGAGTTATGTAATTACTACTGTTATTATTGCACTTGTTGCCGGTATTATTATGTTTGTGCCAAATTTCATTGACATAGGTTCTGTTACGGGTGAGAACAAAAATGATGTATCCGATGAAAATTCAGGTGCAGATTCTGACAGCACTATACTTGTATATGATAAGAGTGGTATGGTTACTGATATAAGCTTTATACAGAACTTTTATCATGATGATGCAATAAAAAAGGCTTCAGGAGAAAACGAACTTGTTGATAAAGTCAAGGCTGATGAAGTATCAGCCGGCTTTGTAGTTAATTCGCTTACAGACTATGATTACTATGTATATAATCAGAGTATGACAGATGATAATCAGGTTGTTTTCACACAGGTGATGACAGTGTTGAATCAGATGGTATATTGCCAGAAAAATGGTATAGATTATGCTTCATTAACACAGGCATTTAATCCGCAGATTGACTGCCACGAAAATATTCTTGGCAAAGACATGGGAAGCAATTACTGGTACTGTTATGGACTTGTGATGATTATTTTTATGATTATTATTATGTATGGCTCTATGGTTGCGACTTCGGTAACGCAGGAGAAGAGCAACAGAACAATGGAAGTGCTTGTTACAAGTGTTGATACTAATCTTTTATTCTTTGCGAAGGTACTTGCAGGTGCAGTAGCAGCACTTATTCAGTCAGCTGTTATGCTTGGAACTGTTCTTATTTCTTATAAGATTAATCAGGATAAATGGGGCGGCATGCTTAATATGGTCCTTGATATTCCGGCAAATGTACTTGTTGTGTTTGCACTTTTTGGAATAGGCGGATTTTTATTCTACACATTTATATATGGTGCAATGGGGGCACTTGTATCAAAGACAGAAGATATAAATAAGAGTGCGGGCGGCGTGCAGATGGTAATTATGATTGTTTACTTTATTACACTTGCATCTTTGACGGATGTTGATGGAATCATGATAAAAGTTACATCATTTCTGCCTGTAAGTTCTTACAGTGCCATGTTTGCTAGAGTGGCAATGGGCTCTGTAAATACATGGGAAATTGTAGTATCATTTATTATACTTGTGGCAAGTATTGTTGTTGTAGGAATAATAGGTGCGAAGATTTACAGAATGGGTACATTAAGATATGGTAATCCAATAAAACTTTCCAATGCATTTAAATCAATAAAAGAAAACTAAGATAAAAAGAACAGGCTGTGTATGATGGTATAAAAGTCATGCACAGCCTGTTGAAATATACGGATATTAAATTTTTAATTAAAGCTTTACGAGTGTTCCGCCTTTAACTTCAATACATTCTTCATCATTTTTCATAAGCCATGCAGAAGCAGCAGAAGGATTGTATACAAAACTGTTGTCAGCTGCAAACTGAAGGCGGTTAAATACGTCGTTATAATCGACAATTTCTATATTGGTTGCATACCAGATGTCGTCCTGACCTGATATCATTTCACAGAATTCTTCAATTATATTCCAGTTATCATTTCTGTCAAATTCAAAACTGTGTCCCCATACATACATCATGTAAAGATATTGCTTTTTCTTTAATGACATGAATTTTTTACCGAATTCTTTGAGATGATGGTTGTGGTGGCATGTAGGGAGCCAACGCATGTAATCATCAGGCATTCCGAATCCGTTTTCATCACCCAAGAGGATAGGAGCTTCTGCAAACTTTGCATTTGTTTCAGCACTGCAGACTGTTGAGTATTTATCGGCAGCAATTCTGCCATATACGATACCGGCATTTCGTGCAATGTCTACACATCTGTCGTCGCATGAACCGTTAGGATAAGCGATTCCTCTTACGGGATAACCAAATACTTTTTCAATTTCCATTTTATCATCATATATTTCATGAAATATTTCAGGTGACGGGCATCTTGCGATAGTAGGGTGTGTTACTGTGTGTACGGCAACTTCATGACCGGCATATAAAGAAGTCCATTCTTCTTTTGGAATACGGTTTTCCATGTCAGTAAGACCTGAATTCAGATTAAATGTTGCTTTTATTCCATATTTATTAAAAATCTTGACAAGACGTCTGTCTTGAACCTTTCCATCATCATAGCTCAAAGTAAGAACTTTATGCTTTCCTCCCGGAAAAGCTTTATATATTTTATTCATTTATACAATCTGCCTTTCTGTATGCAATTGATAACTTTTATAAAAACTGAATAATATTATAGTATAATTGTCATGATTTGTCGATAAATATTAGACGTTTTAGCAATTGTTTCAAGTAAAATACATAATTTTTTTCCTTAATAGTATTTGCAGCTGTGATTGGCAGACTGTAAATTTTTTCATTATTAATATATGCACACACTTCGCCTACGGTTTCGCCTGAAATGACAGGAGCTGAAAGTGTCTGCATATGTAATGATACATTTACTTTATCATCGTGTGATAAAAGTGCAGTGAAACCATTATTGTTCTCGATTTTTAAATGAAGTACCGATGGATTACCATTTTCAACGATTATATCGTCTGGCTGCATGTCTTTGGAGATGATTTCTGACGGATAGTACGTGTTTCTTGCGTAATCCAGAAGTTTCCGTGTATCTTTCCATTTATATGTTTTATTATTGGGCCAGCCGCATGCCATGAGTGCAACAATAAATGTACGTCCGTCACACCTGTATGCACATACATAACAGTAGCCTGCATCTCCTGTAAAACCGGTTTTTCCCGAAATTACATTATCATACATGTCTAAAAAGGCATTGGAGTTAGAAACACTGTATGAATTATATGTTTTAAGATTATTATCAGAAGTTTTTAATGATGATGTAAAAGTGTGGTTTTTGGATTGTGTTATATTAAGAAAATCCTGATTTTTAATGCAATATGCCATTATTGTCGCGAGGTCTCTGGCTGTTGTTGAATGTATTCCATTTTCATCTTCGCTGTCAAGGCCGTTCGGGGTTATAAAATATGTATCATGACAGCCAAGTTCTGCGGCTTTCTGGTTCATTGCCGATGCAAAAAGAAGGACAAGCATTCTGGACTGTTCGTCGGTGTTGGTTTCCGGACTCATACTGTCTTTGTCATCTCCATCGTATAGATAATGCAGAGCGATATTTTCGGCGATTATTACAGCTGTATCATTGTGTGATTTTAACATGAGTGAATACAGCAGGTCATTTATAGAAAAAATCTCACCTTTTACAGCATTAAGCTGTACATCAGGCATTGATGCGGCATATGCTGATGTTGTGCACAAAATATTTTCTTTTGCATATTCAAGTGCAACTATGCATGTCATTATTTTTGTAGTGCTTGCCATTGGAGCTTTTTCATTTTCATTTTTGCCATATAAAACACGTCCGGTATCGCCATCCAGAAGTACGGCATATTTTGCAAAGATTGAATCAGGGGATTCTTTTGCGTATGAGGCCGTTGTAAAAAGATTAAAAAAATGTACAGTCATAATTGAAATTATAACTGTATATAATAAAAATTTTTTGAAAATATTGATTTTTTTCTTTGTCATATTAAAAAATCTGATATAATGATTATTATAATATTTATGCAGTAAATATAAATAAAATACAAAATTTTTATATAATGCGGAAAGGAGTTTTATATGAGTTATATAGAATTTAATAATGTAAAAAAGATATATAAAATGGGTGATGTTAAGATAAAGGCACTTGCAGGGGCATCTTTTACTATAGAAAAAGGTGAATTTGCAGTTATTGCAGGACCGAGTGGTGCGGGAAAAAGCACAATTCTTAATCTGCTTGGTGGAATGGATACAGCTACGACGGGTGAGATTATAGTTGACGGACAGCATGTTAATGAAATGGATGCAAAGCAGCTTACAGCATATAGAAGATATGATATAGGATTTGTTTTCCAGTTCTATAATCTTGTGCAGAATCTTACTGCAAGGGAAAATGTAGAACTTGCGGCACAGATTTGCAAAGATCCGCTTGACATTGATAAGACACTTGACGCAGTCGGTCTTTCAGACAGAAAGAAAAATTTCCCAGCCCAGCTTTCGGGTGGTGAGCAGCAGAGGGTTGCAATAGCAAGAGCACTGGCAAAAAATCCAAAGATTCTTCTCTGCGATGAGCCTACAGGTGCACTTGATTACCAGACAGGCAAAGCTGTGCTGAAGCTTTTACAGGATACTTGTATTAAACATGGTGTTACGGTTGTTGTCATTACACATAATCTTGCCCTCACACCTATGGGAAATAAGGTTATCCGCGTTAAAAACGGAGTTATATCAGACGTTACAGTCAATGAAAATCCGGTGCCGATAGATGAAATAGAATGGTAATATTTACATATTTTGGAGGATTTATACATGGGTAAGACAGTTATAAAGGATACTTTCAGGGAGATAAAAGGCTCTTTTGGAAGATTTTTTGCCATATTTGCCATAGTGGCTATTGGCGTGTCATTTTTTGCAGGCATAACGGCATCGTCATCTGATATGAGATATTCGTCAGACAGCTATTATGATGAATATAATCTTTTTGATTTAAGACTTCTTTCGGATGCCGGTTTTACGGATGATGATATTAAGGCAATTCGTGAAACTGATGGCGTAAAAGGCGTCTTTGCAGCACATGAGGCTGATGTGCTTACTACAATCGGCAATGCACAGGTAACAGTGAGAGTGATGGGTGTTCCTGAAAAAAATCGTGCAGATGACAATGAAGATTATATTAACAGGCTGCGTCTTAAAGAGGGCAGGCTCCCTGCGAGTGACGGAGAATGTGTGGTTTGGTATCCAGATTTTTAAGACGGAAAAGTTGATATTGGTGATACAATTACTCTTCGCTCCGGAGATGAAAAGGATATATCTGATACGCTGAAATTCAATGAATATAAGGTTGTGGGACTTGTATACACGCCGTATTATGTAAGTTATGATATCGGACAGAGTTCGACAGGAAGCGGAAAAGTAAATATATGTATTATGGTAAATGACGACTGTTTTGCTGGAGATTATTATACAGAAACATTTGTGACAGTAGATGGTGCAAAGCAGCTTAATACGTATACAGATAAATATTTCAGCTGCGTCGATGATGTCAAGGTAAGGCTTGGAAATACAGGCACAAAGCAGATTGAAGCAAGAAGAAGTGATATAAAAAATAATATAGAAAATGAAAGACAGGCCGCATTAAATAAAGTATACGATTCTGTGAGTGAGTCTGTGAGGGAACAGATTTATTCGCAGTACCGTGCATATTATCCGGGGATAGACATAACATCCATGGCAGAGCCGCTTGTTGAACCGGCTGTAAATCAGGCTATTGCCAATCTTGATTTATCTGAAATCAATGATAAGTTTGACAAGGCAGAAAATGAAGCTCTTGGCAGTGAATGGAAATGGTATGTGCTTGACAGAAATTCACATTATTCATTCAGGGATTATAAGTCTAGTGCAGAAAGAATGGATGCGATAGCGGTAGTATTTCCGGCATTTTTTATTCTTGTTGCGGCACTTGTGTGCCTTACAACTATGACAAGAATGGTTGATGAACAGAGAGGCCTTATAGGTACTTATAAAGCAATTGGATATGGCAAAGCTGCAATAGCCATGAAGTTTGTGCTATATTCGCTTATGGCATCGCTTTCAGGAGGAATAATCGGATGTATATTCGGTCTGAAAGTATTTCCTCTGATTATATATAACAGCTGGAATATTATTTATTATATGCCAAAAATAAAATATGCCAATCATATTATTCTTTCGATTATTGCAATTGCATCTATGGCAGCAGTTATTGTGGCTGCTACGCTTGCAGCATGTATGAGTGAACTTTCGGAGGTTCCGTCAACGCTTATGAGACCGAAATCACCGAAAAAAGGCAAGAAGATTTTGCTTGAGCATATTGGAATTATATGGAAACATCTGTCATTTTCAGGAAAAGTGACTGCAAGAAATATATTCCGGTATAAAAAGAGATTCTTTATGACAGTTGTCGGAATTGCAGGCGGGTGTGCACTCATGCTTGCCGGATTTGCGATAAAGGACAGTGTTTCTGCACTTATACAGAAGCAGTTTGTACAGATTATAAAGTATGATGCGACAATAAGTTACAGTGATGAATCGGTGCTTGATACAGTTAAAGCTGATGACAGAATCGATGATTATGATACTATACATACATATCTTTCGGATGTCGGAAATGCAGAAGTGATTGAGGATGAAGACAAGCAGCAAAAAGAAGATATAACCATAGATGTTGTGGAAAATGCGGATGAATTTGAAAAATTTATTCTGTTAAGGAAGCGTAATACAAATGTTACGTACAAGCTGGATAATGATGGTGTATGTATTACAGAACAGCTTGCAGGAACGCTTGGTGTAAGGGCAGGTGATACTATATATCTTTCATCCGATTCAGGAGTAAGAAAGCCGGCTGTTGTATCACATGTGGTTGAAATGTATACAAACAGTTATATATTTATGACAGCCGGTTATTATGAAAAAGTTTTTGGAGAAGAATATTCACCGAATGCAATTCTTGTAACCCTGACGCAGAAAAATGATGATCTGCAGAATGAAATCGGAAGTGATTATCTTTCAATGGATAATGTAAAAGGAATAACATTCTGTTCTTCTAATATAGAAAAGTTTAATAATATGATTTCATCAATTAATCTTGTTACATATGTATTGATATTATCGGCAGCAGCTCTTACGTTTGTAGTTTTGTATAATCTTATTAATGTGAATGTTTCTGAGCGTATACGAGAAATTGCAACGATTAAGGTACTTGGATTTTTTGACAAAGAAGTTGCATCGTATGTTTATCGTGAAAATGTTGTTATATCAATAATAGGTTCGCTTGCAGGACTTATACTTGGAAGAGGACTTCATCTGTATATAATGAAAACAATTGAGATGGATAATGTAATGTTCGGCGATGCGGTGCGTCCTGTATCATATGTATATTCATTTGTGCTTACGATGATTTTTGCATTGTTTGTCAATCTTGTTATGTATAACAGATTAAGGAAAGTACCTATGGTTGAATCATTAAAATCAGTTGAATAACGTGATTATTTTAAATACATATTTGGGACCTGCCTTTCATATATTATGAAAAACAGATAAACAGGAGAAAGGAGCAGTGTCTGATTTAAAAGAAATCACATGTCTTTTGCCGGAACGGTTAAAGCGGATTGTAGAGACGGAAGTTATGGTGCCGGGGAAAAACGGATTTTGTAAGCTTTCGGAAATACGAATAAGGATTAACCGTCCGGCAATTCTTATGTACAATAATAATAAAGAGAAAGTTATTGAAAATATAAAGATAACATCTGATGATATTGCATACATTATACAGATGGTGACAAGGTATTCAATGTATGCATATCAGGACAGTATACGTCAGGGATATGTGACTGTAAAAGGCGGCCACCGCATAGGTGTAGCAGGGCAGGCGATAACCCGGGACGGACATATATGCGGACAGAAATATATATCATATATAAATATACGTGTTGCACATGAAGTGGTTGGGTGTGCAGACGAAATAATTGATTTTATATGCAGCGGCGGATTTAAAAATACACTTGTCGTATCACCGCCGGGCTGTGGTAAAACAACGATTCTGCGTGATATTATAAGACATATTTCATATGGCATTGGATGTGTTCCGCTAAAAGTTGCCATTGTTGATGAACGTTCTGAAATAGCCTCGAGCCATGTCGGAATTCCGCAGAATGATATAGGAATACGCACGGATGTTCTTGATATGGGGCTTAAAAGCGAGGGGATGATTATGCTTGTAAGGTCAATGTCACCTCAGGTTGTTGCCGTTGATGAAATAGGAAGCATGGAAGATGTAATGGCAATAAAGCAGATTATAAACTGCGGATGTCATATCCTTGCATCAATACATGGTTATGGAATTGCAGACTGTATGAACAGACGTGAGCTTGCAGGGATGTTTGGAGCTAATGGATTTGAAAGAATAGTTGTACTTTCGGACAAGAATGGTGCAGGAACGATAGAAGAAATGAGGGCTGTAAAAAATGGGGGATTATAATGGATATCATAAAAATTACAGGGGCAGCAGTTGTTCTTATGTCGAGTTTTATGCTTGGAATGTACTTTGTTGTAGTAAATAAGATGCGTATAAAAAATCTTGCAGATATAGATGAGACATGGAGAATAATATCGGCAGAAATCAGATTTCAGTCGGGAAGTCTCCCCGAGATATTTAAAAGATTTGCTTCGCATGAGTATTCATTTGGGATAAAAGCACTTTATAAAGATGTATATGAGAATATGGTGGTTGACAGTGAAAAGGCAGCATTTGACATTATATGGAGGGAGAGCGTCAGAAATAACGCATCAAAAAGCTGTTTTTTAAGGGAAGATGAAGAGTTTCTTATGCAGTTTGGAAATATGCCGGTGCATCTTGATATACAGACGCAGACGGACTTTGTCAATCATATGATAAGTATGCTTGATGACAGAATAAAAAAAGCACAGGATAAAACGGACAGCCAATGCCGGATATACAGATGTATGGGTATTGCAGCAGGAGTTTTTCTTGTGCTTGTTTTGATTTAAGGAGGGGTGCCGGTGGAGGTAAGTCTGATATTTAAAATTGCGGCAGTTGGAATTCTTGTATCGGTGTTAAGCCAGGTGTTAAAGCACAGCGGCAGGGAGGAGCATGCATTTCTTACAAGTCTTGCAGGACTTCTGCTGGTGCTTTACTGGCTGGTGCCGATAATTGTGAATCTGTTTGAAAATATGAAAAAACTGTTTGATTTTTAATGCTTTTAACAGACTGGAGTGTGCTTTATGAGTGTTTTAAAAATAGCTTCAACGGCTGTGTGTGCCGTGTTTTTTGCGATGATTTTAAAAAATGCGGGAAGCCAGCTATATGTGCTTGTGACGATGGCTGTATCTGTGCTTATTATTATTGCGGTTGCCGGGAAAATATCCGGAATTATTTCACAGATAACGAAGCTGTCATCATACCTTAGTAATGCGGGGCAGTATATGGCACTTATGATAAAAATAATAGGAATTACATATGTGGTGCAGTTTACATCAGATTTGTGCCGTGACAGCGGATACAGTGCATTGGCTGGACAGGTTGAGGTGTTTGGAAAAATAACAATAGCAGCAGTGAGTATTCCTGTTGTAAGCATGCTTCTTGAGACGGTGGAAAAATGCGTGGGATATTAAAAAAATTATTGTGTGGCGTGTTAGTATTTTTATATGCAGCATCATTTGTGATGTTGGCTTATACAAGTGTAAATGCTGAGTCTGTGACGGAAAAAAGCGGAAATTCTGTGGAAACAGATAATGATGGGGATACGGAAAATGCTGAATATGGATTATCTGTTGACGATTACGATTTTTCTGAAATTGATGAAATTATGAAAAAATACAGTTATGACAGGGAAAATACGGATTTTGAAAGTCTGGTGAAAAGCATAGCAGAAAGTGATTATTCACAGACAGGCATTATTAATGTGGTTATAAAGAATTTTCTGGCAGTTTTCAGGGAAAATACTGATACAGTTATAAAAATAATTATGCTTTCACTTCTGTCGGCAGGAATTAATTTTATTATTCCGTCATTTAATAAAAAACAGGTTTCAGATATATCGGAGATAATGCTTTATACAGGACTGGTAGTTATTGTTTCGGGATTTTTTTATTCATCATGTGTAGAGTGTGTGAATGCTATTGATGCCGGCCTTAAAATATATAAAGCGGTAATACCGGCTTTTCTTTCGGCTGTAACATTTATGACAGGGAGTGTGACAAGCGGTGTTTACTATGAAATGATGCTTCTTATGATAACAGTTGTTAATATTATATTTAAAAATGTGCTTCTGGGGCTTATTAAAGTGGATTTTATGCTTATTGTGGCAGATGCGTTTACAAAGAGCGAAAGATTTTCCAATATATGTAAATTTATTCCACCTGTTATTAAATGGACATGCAGAATTGTAATTACACTGTTTTCAGGAGCCGGATGGATTAAGGGGATGATAACTCCTGTTAAAGAGAGTGCGAAGAAAAAAGCGGTATATAAAGTGCTTAAAGTGCTGCCGGGAATAGGAGATTCAGCAGAAACAGTTTCTTTTACGATATTTTCGGCGGGAAGTGTGATAAAAAATGCAATAGGCATCGGAGGTGTTATATTGATAATATCGGCTGTAAGCCTGCCTGTGATAAAACTTTTAAGTTTTACTGTAATATTAAAGTTTACTGCTGCTGCAGTCCAGCCGGTTGCCGATAAAAAGTTCGCGAATATACTTGATGCTTCGGGAACGGTGACTGGTCTTATGACGCTTCTTGTTGTTATGTCGGCATGTCTTTTTATATTGTTTACTGCGATAGTGTGCACAGTTACAAATAATAGTTGAGGAATAAAATATGGATAAGCTTCTTGGCTGGGTAAAACAGATATTTGTCATAAGCATTTTGTCAGAACTTGTAATTCATATTCTGCCTGATGAAAAATATGAAGGAGTTGTAAGGCTTCTGTGCGGCTGTATGATAACTGCTGCCTGTATAATGCCTGTGCTTAATATTATAAATGCAAAATATGATGCGGATATTGATTTATTTGCAAAAACTTCACAGATAAGTGAACTTAGGTCACAAATAAGATTTTCAGGAAAAGACTCGTCAGATGTCATGATTGAAAAATATATAGAAACACAGCAGGAATTCGTCACGAAAAAGGTTATGGAAGATGGATTTACGCCATCAGAGGTTGAAATAGTAATTGACACAGATGAAGACAGTGATACATATCTTGATGTCCAGAAAATAAATATTGCAATTGATAAAAAAGATAAAAAAATATTTTATGGTGAAAATAATAAAGAAATTGTGATATCGGAAAAAGTTATTAATCTTCGTAGCAGCATAGCACAATATTATGAATTAAATTCCGGGCTTGTTAATATTTATATTTTATAAGAATGTGGTGTCATAACGGATGTCTTTACCGGTGCCCGCATTAAGAGGCACGGAAAGGGGAATTTGTTTTATGGATAACGGATTAGTTGAAAAAATGTTGAATAAATCGGGAAAGGAAAAAATATTAATAGTATTACTCATAGGAGTATTGCTCCTTGTAATTGCAATTCCTGTAAAAAGTGACAAAACAGGCGGATATGTATCGGGCAGTGATACATACAAAACTTCTGACGAAGAAATATCGGATTATGATGTATATATGGAACAGCGTATAGAAAAGATTCTGTCACAGGTGGACGGAGTCGGAAAAGTTAATGTTATGGTTACGCTTGAAAATACGGATGATACAGCTATAGGCGGTGTTGTTATTGTGGCACAGGGAGGTGATAACGGTTCGGTTGTATCTAATATTACATCAGCACTTGAGGCGTTGCTTGGAATACCCGTCCATAAAATAAAAGTATTAAAAATGTCATAATTAGGGAGGCAGTTTTGAAAAAGATCAAAAAAAATCAGGTTATTATCACGGCACTTGCCATTATGATAGCTGTTGCAGGCTACATAAATTATACGGGGAATTTATCGGATATTATTTCAGTCAAAGATACTAAGGATGCAAGTTCAGACGGAGTTGTAATTGATGAGAATACGGGCGAAATTGTAAATAATGATGCAGAGCCGGATGACAATTCACTCATGGAGCCGGGCAGTGTAATGCTCACATCAGGAAGCAGCGTGTCGGACAGCATTATATCTGAAGCAAAGTTAAACAGGGAACAGCTTCGTGCAAAAAACAAAGAAATGCTTATGGAGATAGTAAATAATGAATCGCTTGATGAAGCAGCAAAGCAGGCCGCTGTAAATAAACTTGCTGATATAAGTGATACATCACAAAAGGAAATTGCAGCTGAACTTCTTCTTGAGGCAAAAGGATTTTCTAATGCGGTAGTGTCTGTGACAGACGGAAATGTGGATGTTGTAATTAACAGTACAAAGCTTGATGATACATTAAGAGCACAGGTTGAAGATATTGTTAAAAGAAAAACAGGAGTAAGTGCAGATAAGATTACAATAAATATTTGCAATAATTAGGATTTTTTATTATAATGAACCTAATAACAATTTGACTTAGGAGGTTCACTATGACTAAAGAGTTTGAAGATAAAGGAAATAATTATTCTATTCGTGAGAATGTAAACATTGGCGAGGTTCGTGTTGCTGATGAAGTCGTTGCCATTATAGCAGGACTTGCAGCTACGGAAGTTGAGGGCGTTGAGTCTATGGCAGGCAATATTACGAATGAACTTGTTGCAAAACTCGGAATGAAGAATCTTTCAAAAGGTGTTAAGGTTACGGTTGAGGATAAGACAGTTACAGTTGACCTTGCACTAAATATAAGATTTGGATATGAGATTCCAAAAGTATCAAAGAAGGTGCAGGAAAAAGTAAAATCAGCAATTGAAACTATGACAGGTCTTGATGTTGTAGCAGTTAATATCAAAATTGCAGGCGTGAACATTGAAGCAGAATAAGTTGTCTGAATAATTCAGGCAGGCTCATTAAACGCCAGACCGTATTTATAATATAAGCGGTCTGGCTTTAAAATTATACAAACAGGAAATGGAGAAAATTTTATGACAAGATCAGTTATGAGGGAACATATTTTTAAGATACTTTTTCGTGCAGAATTTTATGACGCACAAGAGATGACACAGCAGATTAATTATTATCTTGAAGAAGTTCCTAAGGTTACTGAAAAAGAAGTGAATGAGATTACAGGTAAAGTGCTTAATATTGTAGATAAGATACCTGAGATTGATGAGATGATTAACTCAGTATCAAAGAGCTGGCCAACAAGCCGTCTTGGCAAATCAGAGCTTACAATTATGCGTCTTGCCGTATATGAAATTAAGTTTGACGAAGATATTCCTACTAATGTAGCAATTAACGAAGCTGTTGAACTTGCAAAGAAATACGGTGCTGACAATGCACCTTCATTTATCAATGGTGTGCTTGCACAGCTGGCAGACTGATTAGCATATTGGGGAGAATAATGTAATGGCGGGCGTATATACGGTTGCACAGATGAATTCTTATATAAAAAATATGTTCCGTCAGGATTTTGTCCTTAGCAGGGTTGATGTCAGGGGAGAAGTGTCAAATTGTAAGTATCACACTTCCGGACATATATATTTTACTTTGAAAGATGAGAGCGGGACACTTGCGGCGGTAATGTTTGCAGGACAGGCCCAAAATCTGTCTTTCAGGCTTGAAAACGGCATGAAAGTTGTTGTCAGCGGAATTTACATCACTGCAATCAAGAGCGCTCGCGGCGGCATCGAGAAACCAGAACCGAAGAAGGGATTCTTCAAAAGATTATTTAAAAAATAAAAAACCTCATAAAAAATACGAAAGAAAAATTAAAGAAATAACAAAAAAATATTGGAAACAAACAATT
>OGHC01000990.1_pt1 | contig 14760 bp, 10 predicted proteins | sample 1571381 | NCBI WGS metagenome assembly OGHC01 (sample SAMEA2581945, study PRJEB24529) | metagenome | biome: Human gut stool | place: China | collected 2011 | reverse complement strand
CGCCCCCGGGATACGTCGGTTACGGCGAAGGAGGCCAGTTAACGGAGGCCGTGCGTCGTCAGCCCTACGCCGTGGTGCTCTTCGACGAGATCGAGAAGGCCCATCCCGAGGTCTTCAACGCCATGTTGCAGATCTTCGACGAAGGACACCTCACCGACGGCTCGGGACGCAAGGTCGACTTCCGGAACACGATCATCATTATGACCTCGAACATGGGTTCGCAGGTGATCCAGGATAACTTCGCCGAGGCCTTCGACGGCAGGAAGCTGCCCGAAGAGGTTGTCGAGCGGACGCGCCTCGCGGTGATCGACCTGCTGAAACAGCAGCTCAAACCGGAGTTCCTGAACCGTATCGACGAGATCGTGATGTTCGAGCCGCTGACGCACGAAGATATCGGGCGGATCGTCGATATTCAGATGAATATAGTCCGCAAACTGTTGAAGGAAAACAACATCGAGCTCGACTATACGAAGAAGGCGAAAGAGTGGATCGCCCGCATAGGTTACGATCCGTTGTATGGCGCACGTCCCGTCAAGCGTACGATTCAGCGTTATGTGGTGAACGATCTGTCGAAGCGGATTTTGGCGGGCGATGTCAATCGCGAGCATCCGATCGTCATCAATGCTGACGCCGATGGCCTGACCTTCAAGAACTAAAGGCGAAGCGCTTTTGTCAGGTAGATATTCGTATTCGTGAAAAATCCCCGCTGTTTTTACAGCGGGGATTTTTTATGGGACAGGTCGGTTTAGCGCACCGAAAATCCTTCATCGGCTTTCATCGGCACCGGTTTGTCGCGGTAGAAGCCGCTTTCGAGCTTGTCGCGGATGGCTTTGAACGCCTCGATCGTGAACTTCACGTCGTCGAGCGTGTGGGCTGCCGTCGGGATCAGGCGCAGGATGATTTCGCCCTTCGGGATCACCGGATAGACCACTACCGAGCAGAAGAGGTTGTGCTTCTCGCGCAGATCGACGATCAGGTTGGTCGCTTCGGGGATGCCGCCTTTCATATAGACGGGAGTTACGGGCGACTGGGTTACACCGATTTCGAATCCGTTCTCCTTCAGTCCGCCTTGCAGGGCACGGGTGATTTCCCAGAGCTTCTCCTGGTATTCGGGGTGCTTGCGGATCAGATCCAGACGCTTCAGCGCGCCGATGACCATCGGCATCGGGAGCGACTTGGCGTAGAGCTGCGAACGCATGTTGTAGCGCAGCAGGTTGATAAGCCAGCGGGGACCGCAGACGAAGGCTCCGATGCCGGCCATCGACTTGGCGAAGGTGTTGAACAGCACATCCACACCGTCCACGACGCCGAAGTGAGCGGCCGTGCCCCGTCCGTGGGGACCCATCGTGCCGAAGCCGTGGGCGTCATCGACCAGCAGGCGGAAGTTGAAATCTTTCTTCATCGCCACGATCTCGTCCAGTTTGCCCAGGTCGCCCTTCATGCCGAATACGCCTTCGGTGATGACGAGTACGCCGCCGTTCTGCTGCTCCGCCAGTTCCGTAGCGTGCTTGAGTTGCAGGCGCAGCGACGCCATGTCGTTATGGCCATATACGAAACGCTTGCCCTTGTGCATGCGCAGGCCGTCGATGATGCAGGCGTGTGCCTCGGCGTCATAGACCACCACGTCGCGCGGGGTGAGCAGGCAGTCGATGATCGAGATCATGCCCTGATAGCCGAAGTTCAGCAGGAAGGCGTCGGGTTTGCCGACGAACTCTGCCAGTTCGCGCTCCAACTGTTCATGGTATTTGGTCTGACCGCTCATCATGCGGGCGCCCATCGGGGCTGCCATGCCGAATTCGGCGGCACCTTTGGCGTCGGCTTCGCGCACTTCGGGGTGATTGGCCAGGCCCAGGTAGTTGTTCAGGCTCCAGTTCAGCATCTTCTGTCCCCGAAAGGTCATGTGGGGACCGATTTCTCCTTCGAGTTTGGGGAATGCGAAATACCCGTGGGCATAACCCATGTCCATACCGATAGGGCCTCCGGCATTCTTTTCGAGGCGTTCAAAAATATCTACCATACGAGTTTTTTATTTGATTTTAAGATTATGCGTTTCAGTACTCCACAAAAGTAAAAATAATTGTCGGGATGTTCAAACCTCCCGGATTCTTTTCGTGAAAAGTGGTATAAATACTTACTGTTTGTCACCGGATAAGCGGCATTGGATTTCCCCCCCCCTGCATCCCGTTTTTCCGGTCGTTGTTTTCGTGGTTCCCTGTATTTCTTTAGTATAGATTTCCTACGCTGTTCTTCGGTCGTCTTTTTGAGTTCTTCTTTACGGGCATCGTCCCGTGTTTTTTTATCGCTTCTCCCGTTTCTGAATTCAGGTGTATATGTTCCCAAATAACGATAAACTTTTCGTCGGGTCAATCTTGATTTTCCGGAACTTTCGTGCGAAATTTGTCCGTACAATACCCCGCGTGGTGTTCGTATTTGAAAAACATTTTCTAACTTTGCCCTGCCTGCCCGTATGGGCGGCGACATATTAGTTTAGTGAAAGTGTTTCGCTAATCCTTGGCAGGAAATCTGGTAAATGTTATTTTACTTGTATTTATTTTGTTGTACACCAATAAAATAGCAGTCATAGCACCTTGCAAAAGAAACAGAATAGAAACAAAATCGGTATTTTAGGATATTCTTCGGTTTTTACTTTTCACTTGATTTTATTCCTTGCATTTGGTTGCACACAAAGTGTTTCTCAAAGTTACTCTCCCCACGACTTACCCCTTCCTCAAGAATATCGTTTGGCTAGCTATAGAGAATTTTGCAGCCAAAAGAGAAAATAGGCAAATGTACATCTTAAGGGTATACGCTCATTGTTTTTTGCACCACGCAAAAGTAAGTACTTCTATCAAATCATAGGCATATATGAAAAGGCAAATATGCCTACCTATATTTAGTTTACTTTGATTTAGCATATATATAGGCTAATAGACTAAACTAAACTGAATTTTCAATGGATTTCCACATTCTATCCTACACATATGCACAGCCAAAAGAGAAGAAATTTTCACCATGTGTTTTTCTCTTTTCGATGCAATAATATCATAATTTATCGGATAGAAATGAATACAGGTTTGTTTGCCCCATTTTATTCCTTATAAAGTTACTTCTACTGCTTTGTGGAAGGTAATCTAATTAATTCGCAATTAACCGTACCTATTGTTTTTTCTTGGTCAAATTTTACTGCTTTAACCAAATTAGCCCAGTCTCGAAACTTCATTTCAGGACTATCTCCATAATGCGCTTGCACAACTTTTATTGCTTCCAAGGTATGGGGTGTATCTATAGCTAAAAGGGGTCTTAGCTTCTCTAGTAACTTGACATCTGAAATAGTTGTAATCTTACCATTCTCGATAGATGGAGTATGAGTTATCACTTGTGCCTTAGGAGATGAATTTTCGAAAAATGAATCTATATTCTCAAAAAACATCAATAAGTCCTTACGCTTAAAAAAGACTGGTTCATCATCATTTTTCAATCGCTTACGCAATAATTCGCCTGGAGAAACTTCTTCTTGAAAAAATGTTCGTGAATAAAACGACACGCTCTTTCTTTCATTTAATCGTTTTTTAGCAATATGAAAATTCCAACATACTAAAACGTCATTTATTCTATCATAGCCCAAGAAAATGAAAGGATAGGCAGATTCCTTTATTTCTGAGAATTCATCTTTTATTGGTAGTTGAGCTCGTGTCGTATCAGGTCTATCTTTAAAATATGCAGAAGAAAGATTTTTTACATACACATAATATTTCCTCCCTTTTAACGACATTAAAAAGGGTTGTATTCCGCTTATATATTGAAAACTGTCTGCTTTTGCAAGTACATTCAACATTAGCTGAAGCAATGTTTCTGGTAGAACTTTCTCATTCATCATACGCTATAAACTTGAAAATAGTTTACTATGTGGGTATATTGCAGCAATATTATCCGGAACATCAATTTGTGATAAATCACAATCGAAATGGATATTAGTAATTTCATTCGGAATACTTTCACTATTCAATGACGGTATATATATAGCAGGAATCAGTTTATAGGAATCTACTGCCTGTTGATAATCAAAATAAACATCATATACCTTTTCAAATTCAGAACCTAATGTTCGAAATATAATTTCATTTAACTTATACCGCAATTCCAATGAACAAATTTGAGTCTCTATGTCCTCTTTTAAATCAAAGATATTTTTTCCTATTCCAGATTGAATAACAAAGATCGAAGATATAATCAAATTGGTGTTTTCAGTGGGAGATAATTGATCATACGAAAATTTATGTATTCTATGAGATTTAGATGTGCTTTTTACCTCTATTTTATCTATTCCATCATTAAAATCATATACATCATTTAATGAAGAATGCCATGCTTTTAATAAATATTCCGGATTACTGGCTATAGATATAACAAACAACTCCGCCCATAAGCCTTGAATTGTTTTTTGTGGAGGTAAATTAAAGCATCGAAATAAATCAACCAATTTTTGTATTTCATCATGCAGTTGTTTTTGAGTAGGATAATTGCCTAATTTACTTAATACAATTTCTACTACATCTATGAAATAATTGATATAATCGACATTCTCTGTTTGCAATGCAACTATTGTATAGTAATTCTCTATCGGTTTATCCGTATTTGACAATTTCAATCTACATAATTGATTGAATTGAATAGAGATTAAATCCAATTTTATGTTCGAAAGCGAACTAATATTCGAACTAGCAATAAAAAAGATTGGAAACCCCTCATAAGATATGCCTATTTTATGCGTATCAGAAAAAAGGAATATTATCAGCAGCATAACAATTATGCTCCGTCAAAATTTTTGTTTGTAGTTTACTAAATATGGAATGAAGTGATACTTTCATATTATTCTTCTGTTTCTACATAATTGATTGCGAATTCTTCCGGATAATATATCGCCAAAGTATAAGCCGTTCGTCCCGCCCATTGAGTAGAATTGCATTTTAGTTTTACATGATGAATCTGAATACAAATTGAGTCTTCAAATTTTATATTCGCATCACCAGGATATACGGTACTACCGGACATCGAACGTCCAGAATGCAAATTATTTATTCTAAATGTATCAATATCAAAAGCACGTTCGCGGGGTATTCCTCTATATGCCATTTGTATGATATATGCGTACTCTAATGCTCCTTGTTTTTTGGTACTTAAGTATTTTATATATCTTAAAGTTGCCTCTTTTCTTGCAGCATCAGGCATATTCTGAAATTTAAACTCTGTTAAAAATTCAATGATTCTCTGAATTGGAAGCTTGACATATCCATGATTTCGATCGTCCGTACCATAATTCTCAAACAATTTCAATTCTACATCTGCAAGGAAGCGGTTTACAAATGTGGTATTTTCATCAATTGCTTGGAACGCATTCATTTTACGCCATCCATTCAATTTTGTTGTTACAGTATGTTTAGATAAGATATTTTTTCGCGTGGCATTTAATCTATTAGAGATTAATAGTAGTCGCTCAACATCTTCAAGGTTTTTATTATCGAGAAGCCATTTTCTCATTTCTTCTTCATGCTCTACATATTCTTTGTATTCAATTATTACCTCAAAAGGTAAAAACACACGGCATGACCAAAGATAATTTTGCTTATATCCAAAAAAACGACATCGCTGTTGAATTGTATCTGCGGTAGATTTTCCGACACTACATCTCGGCATATATGTTACTGCAAGATGCTCTACAGTAAAACCCCGATTAAGCATATCTGCTCCAACCAATATGTGAGAACAACTGCTAGCCCAATCAATCTCTTTATTTTCACCTTGTCTCTTATTCCTGCTTATAACTAATTCAACATTGGTGTCAAGAATGATATCATCTATACAGCACCAGATATCCTCAAAGGATGGGGCTGACTCATTGTGAGCTTCATACATCCGTATAGATTCTGGATAACATTTTGCAAAGCTATCTTTCAATTCTTGGTATCCCAGGTCTTGTTCTCCATTAGCTAAAATATTCGACCATGCATCAATGATATTTTTTATCCATCTATAAAATTTCTCGCTCGCATCTTGATCTCTATCCGCATGTATCATCATAGATAAAAAAGATTCTTTCTGTAAAAGTTTTACTATGATAGCAACACCCATTAAATGTAACTGTAAGGCGTTTACAAGTGAATCCGGACAATCAGCAAGGTTATTGTGCTTTGAATGAAAAACTTCTCCTTCAGGAATTGTTATGATTAAACCTGGCTCATCACAAAAAAAAGTTTTGCCACCAGTATAAGTTTTGCCAGGAGTCAAAACAGTATGATGCTTAGGTGATAGTAAGTCCATTATACTTATTAACAATGGTCCTTGCGGAGTTGCCGTATATTGTATGTAGGAATGGTTTGCCAAAGCCCCCTTTAATTTCATGATACTACTATATGTAGTTGTATATTCATCATCTTCCCATTCTTCTGATTTACTATTTTTGTAAGCATAGCCATTCAGACTTGCTTGATCAGCTTCATCATCAATAATTAAAACTCCTGCTTTTCCTAATGTCTGTTTAAGTTGCATGGAATTAAACATTGCAGCCAAGTCTGAGATATACTTATGATGTTTAAGCACTGTTATCAAAATAGTTGGTTTAGAACTAATATTCAAAGCATTGCGTATCCTTTGCGCATATTCTAAAGTCGGATTTTCAAAAAGTTTATAGTATGCGCTATTTGCACTTCCATTAATTAAATCCTTTCTTAATCGTTTAGTGGTCTGAGAAAGAAGATTGTTTTTAGTTCCGGCAAAGTATATAATTATACGAAACCCATTGTCGTGAGCAAGTGCAGAAAGCGTTGTGAAAGACATGGTTTTACCACTTTGTACATAACCTACCACTAGATTGGTTACAGACTGCACTTCATTTTTGTAGGGGTTTGTACAATGCGATAAGATTTCAATTGTTTCAGAACTCAATGTATCGATGCCATCTTCATCTAATTTTTGCCCAAAACGAGACAATAATTCCATTGTTCGTTCCCCTATGACTGGAGAAAAATCATTTTTATGAGTATTGAGTATTTCTATTTCCATAACTACTGCAAAATATTTTGATTAAATAATATACGCAAATTTGATGCGAATTTAGTGCCTTTATCTGGTGCCATAATTTCAGCTAACGTCAATGCCTTAAAAATAGCAACTATCGGTGCATAGTCCTGTCCTTTTTTAAAATGCTCAAATCTCGTAAAGAACGGATGTGCTAAATTAATTTTGCATGATATTGATTTGGTATCAAGAAATAGATTTTCTTCTGTGTCAGTAGTAATTACAGAGTACAAAGAATCAGTTTCTGTTTCAGTTACCAAATCCATTGTGAGGATATAATTTTTCCCATTGTATTGAAAAGATTCACTATAGCTATCAAGTGGTTTTGCATTTATAATTACATCTTCGTTTTTCTGCAAATATTGTTGGTTGCTAATTTTGGCTTCCACTTCACTAACTTGACGAGATAGTTGTTTGGGTTTTGCCTTCTTTTCCAAGTCCTTTTTTATAGCTTTGGAGATTTTTGTGTATTGATCTTTACCGCGTTGTCTATAATTATCCGTTTGCCCAAGAATATTCAGATTGTCCGCTTTTAATTCATCCTTTAAGGCGTCCATAAAAAGATATAAATCTTCTTCTTCTCTGAAACCATTTTTATTAAATGATACTTCAAAACCCTCTAATTCAATTTCTCCGAATAAACGTCTGTATCTAAAACTACCAGACTGTCCAAATATAACAGTTGGGAAATACCTCTCATCTCCTCCTCCAACAATTACTCGACCTCGACGCATTAACACTAAACCATTTGCTCCATTTTGGATTTTATCAAGTATTGCTATGAATCCTTTTGCTTTATATTCCCCCATTTCAAAATCTATTTCTTTTCTCCAAAGAATATTTTCACCATCAGGAGTTTTATAGAAAGGGGCATAAAGTATTCCATAATCTGGTGCTTCAAGACTTTGACCATTTACAATGATCTCAACATTCCCAGTTCTAAGGAACTGTCTGTAAATACTTGATAAGTGTCTGCGTATCTTTTCCATTTGCCCTGGTTTTGGCGCATTTGTGGATAATTGAGATAATATTATTCTTGTATAATGCTCATTAGCTGGAGCATTTTTCTCAATCACAACAAGTTCTTCCTTTTCCTCTGTTGTTACTTTTTGTAAATCAAATTCAGTAAAACGTTCAACATCTTCTCCTAAAGCTTTTGTATATACACACCATTTATTTGCGAGCCAAACAGATGCTGTTTTCATACCCATTCCAAATTCATTTAAGCCGGTGTCATCCAATGGAATATGCGCAGGCTCAAAAGCCCTTTGATAGTTTACAGCATCAATACCTGCGGCATTGTCAGATATTAAAATTGTTCTATTCTCCCAATCAACAGAAATCTCAATGCGAAGTTTGTAATTAGATTCTAAATCAAATAATTCTGTTTTATGATTCAAGAAACTTTGCACTGCATTATCTACATACTCTCCCAATGTATTTGAGACGGTATTGTTTAAATTTCGAAATGTACTATATACATTGGGTTTTAATGCAATTGACACCTTATTTATTTGTTTCATTTCCATCAAATAACAAATTTATTGCAATACGTTTTACAACTTCTACATTAACCGCATTTCCAAAAGCTTTAAATGCGCTGGCAATCGTATCAGGATATTCCGCCAATTCTTCCATACATTGAAGTTTGGCTCCTTCTTTTCTTGTCATGTACCGACCTTTTTCTCCATTGGGAGTTATCAACCACGGAATTATAGGAATTTGAGTTGTTGTTAACACCAATGCAGGCGAATAGGTCGGCAATTTCACACGCATTCCAGATGGACGGAACTGAATAATTTTATTATATATTGTAGGGTGTTCTTCATAACCACAATTCCATTCAAATTTTTGATGGCTATTTTCGAATCCTTCTTGCTTAATTTCATCAATCCATGCATCAATCCATGATTTATTATCTTGATAGAATTGTCGGTTCTGTCTGATGAATTGTTTTTTCCAATCCGGGAATTGTCGTCCTGTTTTAGGTTTTCCTTGAGAATATATGGGAAGAAGTTGCAAAAAATCATCTTTTGAGTTTCCAACTATATCTTCTCCAAATTTACCTTTTTTCCCAGACAATTGTTGCCGTTTCTGAAAGTAAGGTGCTACCCCCTCGTAATCATAAGTGGCACCAAATTCCATTGCCCAAATAGGGAATGTTGGTAGTGTACTCTTATTTTGAGAAAGTAAATCCAAGAATTTTTGCCATGCTGCCATGTGCTTTCTCGTGACTGGACGTAAAGACATATAGTCTGTATCTTCAGGAATTAGTATTTGAGAAATATCACAGTCAGGCCTTTCCTCATGTTTTGGAAATGCAAAAGTTTGCAACCCACCTCTACTTTTTAAACGACCAACAATATACATTCTTGTTCGATGCTGGGGAATACCAAAATAATGGGGAGATATAATATCTTCTTTTACCTCATAAAGCATTGATAGCTTTTCATGAATTACACGATACGTATTTCCTTTATCATGAGATTTCAAGTTAGGAACATTCTCAAGAAATACAAATTCAGGCTTGTGAAATTCGAGAACTTCCATTATTTTATTAAACAAGTTGCCCCTTTCTTTCTCATCCTGAAACCCTTGTTGTTTTCCTGCTTGTGAAAATGGTTGACATGGAAAACCACCACATAAAATATCATGTGATGGAATGTCCTTTTCGATATTAATAAGATTAATATCCCCAGCACACTTCATACCAAAATTACTCTCATACAAAGTGCGTAAATCTTGCTGGAGTTCACTAGCAAATACACATTTGCAGCCCAATTGCTCTAAGGCCAAATGGAATCCTCCTAATCCTGCAAATAAATCTATAAACTTATATGTTGGCATAATTGGATCGTTTTTAAATTTGGTGTCATAATTAATTTTTCAGACATCCAATAGGTACAACATAGACTCCATCTGTTCGCTTATAGGCAAAATCACCAACGCCTGTCAGCACCATACAAAAAGCAGGAGCTTTCATTCGAGATGTATCTATGATATTTGAGAGTGCCATTAATGTTTTTGCACCATCCTCAATCAATTTCTCTCCACCCAATTTTATTTCAATGAGACCATACGAACCATTACGCAAATGTACTACAGCATCACATTCCAAACCATTCTTATCTCTATAATGATAGACAGAACCATCTAAGGCATCAGCATAAACCCTAAGATCTCGAATACACATTGTTTCAAAAAATAACCCAAAAGTATTTAGGTCGTTAATTAAATCATTGGGACCTAAACCAAGGGCTGCCACGCCAACCGAAGGGTCAACATAATACCTTGTATCAGATGTACGAACCGCTGTTTTACTTCTCAAGTTAGGATTCCATGCCGGCATATCCTCAATTACAAATATTTTCCGCAAAGCGGTAAGGTACGCATCTATCGTTTCATCGCTGACATCCTCTGGTTCATTTGTTGATATGTCGGCAAGGATTGTGGCGATACTTGCTTGAGAGCCTTGATGCCTGGCATATGAACGCATAATTCTTTTTGCCCGTTCTGCATCTCGTTTTACATTGTCTACTCGTGATATATCGCTATTTGTTATCGCTTTATAATATTCTGTTGCCTGTAATAGTGCCGCCTTTTCTGTTTTCTTTTGCAAAGCTTTAGGCCACCCCCCACGGCAAACAACAAACGCAAGCACTGGCAATGTAAGTTTATTCAAGGCTCCTATTTTATCCGGGGCAAGGAACAGTTCCGACAGACTTATCTCACCTGTAGAATCCCCTGATTCCCACAAACTCATAGGACGCATGGTGAGCCATCCATATCTTCCAGTACCTGTGTGGTGAATTTCCTTAGCTTCGACAGGTACAGCAGAACCTGTAAGCATAAACTGCCCGTCTTCATCTCGGTGATCTACTTCAAACCGAATAGCATCCCAAAATTGAGGAACTTCCTGCCATTCGTCAATCAAACGAGGAGTTTCCCCTTCGAGCAAAAAACTAATATTGGTTTGAGCCATTTGCCTATATTGCTGTTGCTTAGTAGGGTCATCCATATAGATAACACTTTTGGCCTGTTGTTCAGCCGTGGTCGTTTTACCACAAGCTTTAGGTCCCTCTATCAATACAGCACCCATCGCCTCTAATTTATCACGCAGAAGTTGATCCGCTATTCGATTCTTATATTCCATACACCGTATTTTTCTGCAAAGATAGCTTATTTCTTTGTATTCCAAATCAATTTCAAAAATATATTTGGAAATTTGACGCAAAATCATTTGGAAATTTGGCTTTGTTTCGATTGGAAATTTGGCGTATAATTATTTTATACTATTGCGGTGATATTATTTACGGCATTTTCTTTGGAATATTCTCTATCTCTGACCTCATAATTAGGTATTAAGCATTTGCCACAGCCGTTTTCGTTTGGGCTTGCCCGTGTGCCACGAAATATCTTTCGGGGGAGCCTAATACCCCAACCGCCTTACGGCGTCGGGTAGGCTGCCATACAATCTGCAAGCAGAGGCGGTGGGATTATCCGATATATGACGGATTATAGAATGGCAGTCAAATGGATAAACAGCCTTTCCCGGTCGGAAGATTTTAGACCTCAATTCGCGAATAGGTTTTAACCGACAAAAGGGAGCTGAAAAAATTGTTACCAATAATTGTTTCTCGCGGGTTAAGAACGGATTTGCTTCTCCGACATAATCCGTTCATTTCTCAGCGGTCGAATTACGACCTTTTCCTTGTCGATAATGCTACCGGCATTCGAGTGTAAGAATCCTGTTTTAGAGTACGATTTCGGTCATCAAAGTTCAACCGCATTTCTTTTCAGTTGTTTGCATGAAACGGTTTACTTTAGTTTTCTTGCCCTATATATAGAGAAATACTAAACTAAACAGAATTATATATACCCGCGCGGGAATAAACTACACCTGCAAAAAAAACATCGGGAAACCAGAAAATTCGGCAGTTGCTTTAGTCGAATAATCCGTTTACTAAATTGACCGCATCGTCCTTTTTCTGATTGATGATTTTGGCGTAGACTTGCGTCATTTTCACATCAGCATGGCCGAGTAATTTCGAAGTGGTGTAGAGGTCTGCTCCGAGCGTCAGCATCATTGTCGCGAACGTGTGGCGGCTCGTGTGAAATGAAAACCGCTTATCTATTCCAGCCGCTTTCGCCCAAGGTTTGAGAAGCGTGTTTATCATCGTTGGGCTCGGCAAATCGAATACATGATCTTCCGATGTCTTCTCTCCACGTTCCGGCATCCACTTCAAGGCTTCGGGGGAAAGCGGCAGATAAATCGGCTCTTTGGTCTTTTGCATAGATACAGCCAAACGATATTGTCCCCTATCAACAAAGACATCTTTCCACTTTAAACTGATGATATCGCTTATCCGCAGTCCGCAGAAGCAGGAGAACAAATAAGCCTGTTTTACGGCCTCGTTTTTCATCGGAGTAGCAATCAATGCCCGCACCTCTTCAATGGTCATATACGACCGCTTGCTCTCCGGCAGACGGATTTTATCCGAATTGTTGATCTTCGTAAAAGGATTGACTTTTATAATTTCCGCTCGCACGGCTGCATTCAAAGCTCCGTTCAGAATGCGGTAATAGGTGTGTAGCGTAAAATTAGATACTTGTTTGCCCTTCGGTCGATATTCAGTCAATAGATAGTCGATATACTCTTGACAAAACGCCTTGTCGATTTGATCCATCGTTACCCGTTCTCCGGCATAATTTTTCAAGATGCGGATAGTAACTTGGATTTGGTTTCCATCTTTCTTTCCTCGCTTCGCCTGATTCTCTTTGTAGGTTTCCATCCAGTCCAGAAGAAAAACCTTTTCACGGGTTTCGATACCCGCTTCGCCGTTGGTAAGTTGAATGATTCGTTTCGATTTGATGGCATTGGCTGCGGCCATAGTCGTTTGATTCCGCACACGGGCATTGTTATCCGTTTCGGGGATAAGATACATCTTCAGATACTCATACGTCCGTTTGCCGTCCCGATAGATATCCAAATACAGACTTTTGTTTCCATTGGCCAACTCTTTCATCCGAAGACGGATAGGTTCTTTGACTTTTGCGGGCTTCTTTACTCGTGGCATAGTTCCTCCTTGCTTTACTCGTTATTCCTGCCACAAAGGTAGAAAGAATAATCCGAATTAAGGAACAAATAAAAAACAAAAATGTACCGAAAAAGAACCAAACAACAATAATCAAGTAAAACAAGAGAAGATGTAGATACAGCGTAATTACTTATTATACAGATTGTTTATTTTCACTTGATTAGTTTTTGTTTTCTCCTTCAATCTATACTATATAAATCTGGTAAATTTCAAAGTACAAGGATAGGCAATACGACACTCATCGCCGTGCGTAGTTATATATCATTATCCAGATATAGACTATTCGGTGTGGGGTATTGTTTATTTGTACTTGGGCTTACCAGAGCCTCCTGCCAGATAAACGAACGACTCCACACTTTCTTTTTTGTATAGAGTTTTCTTATAGGAGTCGGTGAGACGTATTGCTAAATTATGAATAATAGTGATTTATCTTTTCTGACAGACTGCAGTAATGAACAATTGAGATTGTTAGCGGATGTTTTAGTCTTTGATCCTAAGGATCATAAGAAGCGTTATACGGAGAGGTTGTCTGCAAGAGCATCGTATGCCGTGTATTATCCGCACGACATGAAGAAACTGTTGCCTGAAATCGTGGACGAATACCAACGTTTCGGAGGAAATACGATTGCCAATATAATACGGGGGCATGGAGTCCCGTACCGAGAGATACTGAAAGATGTGTGCAAAACAGTCGGTATTGCTAAAAGTGATACTGATACAGTCGAAATAATGGAAGCCGCGCTTCTTAAGACTGTCGCAGATAAAATGTTGGAGCAGATTGCAAAACAAAATGCTTCCGGAGAACAGTCGGTAGAAGAGATGAAAAAATATGTGGAAGAATTTACTCATTACCCGGATCAAATGACGGAGCTCATTTTGATGTCTTTCAGTAGTTGGCTTAGTCATATGGGAGTAAGGTTGGTGATACGATATGCGAGTGGGCGAGTTGTTATGGTCCCGTTAGGTCCTATTGCATGGGCGATTACTGCTGCTTGGATGGCTTTGGATTTTGCTTCGCCGGCCTATCGGGTTACTATTCCTTCGACGATTTTAATAGCTTGTTTAAGGCATATTCACAATAAATCTGAGAGGGATTCCAATATTTCATTCAGCATAGAATAGGTGGTAATCGCGGTCTTCGCTTATTCAAACGTCCGATTTCATAAAAAATTCAGCCGGACTTCTTTACAAGTCCGGCTGAATCGGAAAAATACTTTTATACAAGAAAAATTCGCTTAATTGATGTTTTTACGGTCGGGAACCGTATTGGGCGATGCAGCTTCCATGTCGGTTTGCAACTTGACCATCTGAATGGCCGCCGCTGCCGCTTCATTGCCCTTGTTTCCGTATTTTCCGCCCGCCCGGTCGAATGCCTGTTGCTGGTCGTTCACCGTCAGGATACCGAATGCTACAGGCATATTCCACTGTATCTGCAACTGGGTGATACCCTGTGTCACGCCCTGGCAGATGAAATCGAAATGGCGGGTTTCACCCTGAACGACGCAGCCCAGAGCGATCACCGCATCCACGTCCGTATATTCGGCGAAAAACTGGGTACCGAGAGTCAGCTCGAAAGTGCCGGGGACAT
>OGHC01000989.1_pt1 | contig 14771 bp, 14 predicted proteins | sample 1571381 | NCBI WGS metagenome assembly OGHC01 (sample SAMEA2581945, study PRJEB24529) | metagenome | biome: Human gut stool | place: China | collected 2011 | reverse complement strand
CGCATCCGCCATCCGCCACTGAAATCACTCGTCTGACGTCCGAAGTCTTCCCGGCGGAAACCGAGTCCGAGCAACGCTTTCTCTACATCCTCCTCGTAGTTCGTGGCGTCGATTGAATAATACTTCTCGCTCAGGGAGGATACTTCCTCGATCAGAGCCATATAACTGTCGCTTTCGTAGTCCGTCCGTGTCTCCAACTCCTTGTTCAGTTTCTCGATTTGCGCTTCCATTTCGTGCAGATGCGCGAAAGCCTGTGCCGTTTCGTCGAACACCGTGCGTCTGTCCACCGTCATCAAGTGTTGGGGCAGATAGGCCACCACGCACTCTTTCGGTGCAGAGACCTTGCCGCGTGTAGGTTGCCTCACGCCTGCCAGAATCTTGAGCAGTGTACTTTTTCCCGCCCCGTTTTTCCCCATCAGGGCGATGCGGTCTTTTTCATTAATAACGAAAGAGATATCACTAAATAAAGTCGTGCCGCCAAATTCTACGGCCAGTCCGTCTACAGAAATCATATTATTCTTTTAAATTGAGGCGCAAAGATAGCGAAATATATGAATATTTTTTATATCTTGCGGGCTGAAATAGGATATTAACTTGTTGGAATAGGATATTAACTTGTTGAGACAGGATATTAACTTAAGTATATAGAAGGATGTAGATGGAAAATAATATACTAAATAATATGGAAAGTACGCAAACATCTGAATTCAGACCGCTTATACTTGTGGCTGAAGACGACGACAGCAACTTTAAACTGATTAAAGCGATCATAGGTAAAAAATGTGATATCCTGTGGGCACGGAACGGAGAAGAAATGGTAAATTTATTTCAAACACACGGGGAAAATGCTAAAGCGATGTTGATGGACATTAAAATGCCGTTGATGAATGGGTTGGAAGCGACGAAAATTATTCGTGAGTCCAACACTACGATTCCCATTATCATGCAGACTGCCTACGCTTTCAGTTCGGATAAGGAAAATGCGATGAAGGCGGGAGCTACGGAAGTGCTGGTGAAGCCGATTACGCTAGGGGTTCTTCGTGGTACACTAAGTAAATATCTGCCCGACTTGCAGTGGTAAATGAACAATAAAACGCAGATTAACGCAAATTATCATAGAAAAGATTCTATAAGTCATTGATTAATATGTCAATTGAATATCAATGGAATATCAATTGAAATGAATTAGTCAAGACTTGGAGCCTGTTTGAATAATCTATGCTAACTTGCGTTAATCTGCGTTTTGATATATCCCCCCCCCTTTTTTGAGGAGGGGAGAAATTAGTTCTTATGGCTGAGAGCCGGATGTATCGTCGGGAGTAGTAATAGGCTCAACCCACGTTTCATCGTCATCCCATCCGGTGCGGCGGAAGCCTTTGATGGTGTACGTTTTGCCTTCCAGCGTATATTTCACTTCGATGCCGTCCGCTTTCCCGTTTGTCGGAGTCGTAACGCTTTCTAAAGTGACTTTTCCGGAAGTGACTGTAAATTCCCCTACGGGAGTCGTTCCATCGGCAACCATATTGCCTGCTGTCCCGTTAAAGGTGAGTTCTTCCACATTACAACTGATTTTGCCTAGAATACCTTGTTTGAAAAGGCTTGTATTCGGCAACTTGATCCACAACTTGTCCTTATCATTATCTGCTGTATTGTACAGATACATATAAGTTCCGTAGACGTTGTATGATTCGTCATCGTCCTCTATTGTGCTCATAAGCAGTTCCTCATTGTTCTCGTCCAGCACTTTGACGTAATATTGTCCGCTTAGCGGGTATATAGGGGCAAACTCCTGCTCATAGTCTCCATAAGTGTCGCATGACACGAAAGTGACCATTGCGAACATCAGGACTAATAAATAATTAATAGGTTTCATGTATATATCCTTTCTTTCTATTGTTCAATATCCTTATTATTTTTTATGCCACCACAGAGGTTCGGTAATTGCCGGAACTTTCGTAGGCGCATTCGTATTATAGTCCAACGACTCTTTTGAGTAGATGAAGCGGTGAGCAAACTGACCCTTAGCTAACGAACTGTTGGGGTTATATGCCAGCGTACCCAAAACGTAATCATCCGGATCACCGTCTGTTGTATACTCGCTGACTTCCGGAATACCGGTGCGGTTGATATCGAACCATGCATCCCAAGCCTGGCAACGGGTGCTGGCAATCCATTTCTGGGTAAGGATACATTTCAGCATACTTTCTTCGTCGGTGTCTTGGAATTCGTAAGGTTTTCCAACTGCAATAAATTCAGCAGCTTTGTCGCCATGGTTCCATCTGGCGAAAGAAAATTCAACGGCTTTGTCATAATGAGTCTTTGCACTGCCTTTGTCTCCCAGCCGTGCGTAGCATTCCGCCAACAGGTATTCGGCTTCGGCCGCTGACATATAATAAACAGGATCGGTAGCACCGATTACGGCACGCGAAGTTGTTGAAATGCTATATGCGCTGGAAGTTCTGTTTCCATAAGGAATCGCTCTGTATTCGGTTCTGTCAGATGCGGCAGTCTTCTCGTAAAAGTCTCCGATGCGCGGATCTTCATATTCGGCTAGATAGTTATACAACGTCGTACAGGCGCGTACATTATTTGTCGTATTCAACTGTCGGCGGTCATTTTCATAGAACGGATTGGACTTATTTACGACATCCTCGAAACAGTGTACCGTTGCGTCGTCTTTCAGAAAATCACCGGCAGCGAGCATTGTTTGTATCTCCGCCTTGTTCGTGTCAAAGTCTCTCATGAGCAACTTCAACTTTAAAGTTTTGGCAAATCTGATCCATTTCGCGATATCCCCGTCATAGATATAATCTTCCACGTTCATGGTTTTCAGACCTTTGGCAGAGGCTTCCGCTTCCTTGTCGATTGCGTCGTCCAGCATTTTGATAATGCCGGGATAAACCACCGTTTTACTATCGTCGTATTTGCAGTTCTGACCTTTCAGGGCTTCGGTGAAAGGAATATCTCCATAAGCGTCGGTGAGCACGTGATAAGTAAACGCGGTCATGATTTTTCCGACCACCCAATAGTTCCACGCACCTTCCTCTTCCGATTTCTTGATGACGAGATCGAGATCAGGCAAAACGTCCGCGTACGGAATTCTCCACAGACGGAGGTCGCTGGAAGAAGTCATCGCATAGTTGACCAGCGTGATATATTGGCTGGATGACGGATTCTGCGTGTAGTGCTGTGACCACATAGAACCGTAGAGTTGGTACAAATACCCCATTACGGCAGCCGAGCCGGTGAATGCGGACGGCAGTAACGTCGTTACCGTCACTTGTGATTCGTCCGGATAATTCGGATTTTTGTTGACGTCCAGATAGTCCTCGCAAGAGGTGAACGTGCCGGACAGGATGGCGCTTAATACACCTATATATAAATACTTGAATTTTTTCATCTTCGATCGTTTTTTTTAGAATACAACTTTAATACCTCCACCTATATTGCGCGTAGAAGGCAAGGCGGCAAATTCTCCCAGTTCGGAAGCGATATCGTTACCGAAAGTTGTGGTTTCCGGGTCTACGTAATTGTTAGCTTTCGGAGTCCACATAAAGAGGTTGCGTCCGATCAGGCTCAGGTCTAGCTGCTGGATACCCAGTTTGGAAATCCATGCTTTCGGGAATGAGTAAGACAAGACCAGTTCCCTCAGTTTCACATAACCTTTCGGGATGATGAAGTTCTCGAACTGGCTGTCTGAGTAAGAGTCGCTGTAATAACTGCTCATGTTGTCGCTGGTCACGGGACGGTTGTTTTCGGCGTAGCCTCCGTCCTTGAGGGCGATTACGGAGTTGGGCACGACGAACGGTTCGCGGTTGTTGAACAGCGAGCGGGTAGTGTTGCCGACGAAGTGCATCAGCTGTGCGGTGTAGGAGTACATATAACCGCCTTTACGCCAGTCGGCCACAGCGGAAAGGGTGAATCCTTTGTAGCTCACGCGGGTGTTGAAACCCATATTGAAGTCGGGAGCGGACGAACCGATCGTCTTCATTTCGCTGTTGCTGGTAGTCGGGATACCGTTGGCGTCGACAATCACTTTGCCGTAGTAAGGGCTGTTCTCGTCCTGTACGGTAGCGAGGGCGGGCACTTGGAAGATTCCGAGCGGTTCGCCGACTTTGGCAACGAAGTTGGCGCTGTAAGCCGTTTTCAATACGTATTCGGTCACAGGCTTGTCCCCCTCGTTCCACAACTTGTTCACCTTGCTCCAGTTCTTGCTGAAGGTGACTCCCAAGTCCCATTCCACCTCTTTGGTGCGGATCGGAGTCAGGTTGAGGGCGATTTCGATACCTTTGTTGGAAATTTCGCCAACGTTGCGCACGGCACTGGTGTAGCGTGTTTCCGGGGCGACGTCTGCCGCGATGATCTGGTTTTTGGTCAGCTTGTCGTAGTAGGCGAAGTCAATGCCGATGCGGTTGCTGAGGAAATTGGCGGTCAAGCCCAATTCCCATTCGGAAGTCTTCTCCGGTTTCAGGTTGTTGTTGGGCTGGCGGTTGTATTCGGTCAGTCCCAGCGCCCCGTTCAACGGAGTGTCCAGATAGCCGTAGCCGGATGAAATATGATCGGGGATGTAGTATGCCAGCGTTCTGTACACGTCGGCGTCGTTACCCGTCTGTCCCCATGCGGCGCGCACTTTCAGGAAGTCTATCACGTTGTTTTTCAGCGAGGGGAACATATCGGTCAGGATGACGGACGTGTTGATTCCTCCGTAGAAGAAACTGTTGTGGTGGATGGGCAGTGTAGACGACCAGTCGTTGCGTCCGGAAAGGTTGACAAACCAGAAATTCTTATACCCGAATTCCACCTGTGCGAAGGCTCCGATTGTTCTGCGCAAATCGCTGTAATTGGTGCTGACGGGCTTGTCGGTCCCGTTCTGCAGATTGTACCATCCTTCCATGAACAGCCCTTCGAGAAACGACTTCAGATAAGACGATTTCCGTTGGTTGAGGTTCCATCCTGCCGTACCTCCGAGAGTGATGTCTGTGCCGATATTGTAGTTGGCGCTCAGGAAGAGGGTTGCGTCGATCTGGTCGTAATTATCGGTACGTTCGGTATAAGTACCCTTTTCTTCGGATTTGCCTCCGATGCTGCTGTATGAATTGTCGGCGTACGTCAGTTTCGCCGTGCGCAGCTTCTGGCGGGCGTTGGTGAAGTCACCTCCGAGACGTCCTACGGCCTTCAGACCGGGAATGACCTCGTAAGACAATTCCAGTTTACCGTAGATGCGGTCGTCCTGATAGTTGTTCTTATTGTTGGCGAGTACCCAGTAAGGGTTCTGCGCGTACCACGTGTAATAGTTGTCTCCGTTGAACCGTTCGTCGTTGAAATCCTTCATGACAGAATAGTCGATGTCCACCGGGTGCTGTATCAGTTCCTGCTGCATGGTGGCTCCCGCGTTTCCTTGTCCGGCGGCGGCTTTCGTCATGTCTTTGCGGATATACGTGATGCTGGCGTCGGCGGCGAACTTGCCGAATTTCATGTTGCCACGGAACGACAGGGTGTTACGTTCGTATTTGTCGGCATTGTTGGGCAGCACGCCGTTAGAGGAGGTGTTGCCGTAAGAAAGCATCAAGCCCATCTTTTCGTTACCGGTGCGGACGCTGATGTTGTTGTTCATCTCGAATCCGGTGGTGTAGAAGTTGCGGAGATTGTCTTTCACGAACGAGTAGTGCTTTTTCATCGGGGTAGTCAGTTTGCTGGAGCCCCATTCGTTGAGCCGGCCGTCCAATGCCGGTCCCCACGATCCGTTCTCGCCTCTGTCCCACGTTCCCCATCCTTGTCCGAACTTGTCCTGTTCCTGCGGCACGCGGAGCACGTTGGAAGCCATGAAAGAGCCGTCGTACGAAACGGTCAGTTTCTCTTGTTTGGCGCGTTTGGTGGTGATCATCACTACACCGTTGGCAGCGCGCGAGCCGTAGAGGGCGGTGGCTGAGGCGCCTTTCAGCACGGTGACGGATTCCACGTCGTCGGGGTTGATGTCGTTTGCCCCGTTACCGAAGTCGATAGCGTCGCTGGCGGCAATGACACCGTTGCCCTGGTCGTTGGAGAGGCTGGTGTTGTTGGACATCGGCACGCCGTCGATGACGTATAGCGGCTGGTTGCTGGAGAAAGAGGAATAACCGCGCACGATTACTTTCTGTGAGCTACCGGCCGTTCCGGAGCTGGAAATGTTTACACCGGCTATTTTTCCGGAAAGTCCGGACATCACGGAACCTGACTTGGCTGCGACCAAATCGTCATTTTTCACTGTAGAAGCGGCATAACCTAGTATTTTCTCGCTTCTTTTGATACCTAAGGCGGTAACGACCACCTCGTCCAGCGCCTTCGCGTCCGAACGCAGCACGATTTTTAAAATCCCTTCCTTGATTGTCACTTCCTGGGGGATCATTCCCACATAAGAAACACGTAAGGTTTTGGAGGAGCTTGGTACGTTGCTGATTGTAAATTTACCGTCAATATCGGTGATTGTACCAAGAGTGGTGCCATTGACTAATACTGAAGCACCTACGACAGGCTGTCCATCTTCTTCGGATGTTACCAATCCGGTCACTTTGGATGTCTGCGCTGTCGCCAGACCTATGCCTATAAATAGGAAGGTCATGAAGAACATCAATTTTCTTTTCATAAATTCTCTCTTAATTTTAACCTAAAAACACATCATTTCTCTCTAACAGGCTGCAAAGATAATATAAATTATAATAAACTAAGAAAAGTAATGCGTTTTTAACTAAATACTGTCATATTGAAAGTGAATTTCGGTATTGACATGGGATTTTGAAATGTCATATGGATTGTTTGCTTGCTTTTAGATTATTTGGTGTGTCATAAGGAAAGTGTTGTAAGTGTTTATTTTGATAATAAAATATCATTGATTCCGCTAAATGGGTGACTTTTTATTATTTCAGCTTCTTCCCCTCACCATTTTCTGTAGCATTCCGTTGTAAGTGCTTTCAAATTCGGCCGGGTGATTGAGTGCCCAAAGGATGTAATCTCCCGGTTCGTTCTTTTTGAGCAGGGTAGGGCGGTATCCGGGACTGAGGATTTTCCATAGCGTGCCGTTGATTCCTCCCAGTTCTTTTCGTCGGGCAAGGGCGAAAATGGCTTTGGCGGTCTGTTCGTTCCGGATGCCGATAGCTTCCATATTTAGTCGTAGTATAGCTTCGAAGTCCCCTCCGGACGAATCCTCTAAAGACAAACCCCTTACAGCAACAGGCGAAGCCTGAGAAACGCCGTTTGGCGGAACGGGCGGCTTCTCGCTCTCCTTTCTCATTTTCCCTTCCCTCTCTGTCTCTTTGTCTTTTTGGGTTTCCGATTTGCTTTCATTTTCCCTCTCCATTTCCTGTTTACTTTTAATATCTGTATCCGTTTCTTGTTTTGTTTGTGGCATTGTTGCTGCGGATTTGCCCGGATCTGCTGCAAATTTGCCCGAACTTACTGCAAATTTGCCCGAACTTACTGCGAATTTGCCCGGATTTGCTGCGGATTCATTCGTCTGTTCTCCGTTTTCCCCCTTTGTCTCCTTTGTCTCTTTTCTCTCCTTTGTTTCCTTTGTCTCCTTTGTCTCCTCCTCGTTATCATTCGCTTCTTTCTCCTCCTTGATCATCCAGAAGTTTTCCAAAGGCAATTTGTATTTTCTCCGACTGTCGATGATGATTTTGTGATACTGCTCTTGGATGGCTTGCGAGGTCAGCACCCCGTACTCCTTATATATATAGGTGTCGAACAATCCCACCGACAGACAATCGTCGATGATGGCCTGCATTTCCTCCTCCTCGCAACAGGCTTCCTGAGCGATGTCGAACAGTGTGTCCTTGTTCCAAAGGACATAATAGCCTTTTTCTTTGTAGATAAGACAAAGCAGGGAAGTGAGCGCGGCAATTCCTGCCGCGTGATGGCGGCAGGAGATGCGGCGCACTTTCCGGTCTTGCAGGAAATTGACATCTAGGGGGAAATAATCTAATCCGGGTTTGGAAATGCGTGCCATGATAAATTAAGTTTTAAAAAGTGATACATTGTGCGGTTTATCGGAACTCGTTGCGTACGTCGAAGCAGGGGCACATCTTGATAAACTCGTTGGGCGAGATAATGCCGTCACCGTTGCGGTCGGGGCTGGTGTCCCGGTGGCCTATCACTTGTCTGATGTCGGGGTAAACGAGCCGCAGGTCTTCCACCAGGCGGATGAGCGCTTCGCGTTGGGCTTCTGTCCGGGTGTCGGCGGGACGGCCTTCCTTGTCCAGCCCGCCCACGTAGCAGATACCTATGCTTCGGCGGTTCCAGCCCGTGCAATGCGCTCCGTCGAGGGAGACATCCCTTCCCGGTTCGATGGTTCCGTCGAGCCGGATTACGAAATGATAGCCGATGGAACGGAAACCGCGCGCACGGTGCCAGCGGTCGATGTCGGCGGCTGTGAAATCCTGTCCCGCACGGGTGGCGGAACAGTGGATGATAATCGTGTCTCTCATTACAGCGTCCTCCTTTCTTGTTGGTTGCGGCTTGTGTAGATGGCGAATCCGAAAGCGATGGCTTCGTCTTCCGACAGTTGGCGGTAATATTGCCGGTTCACCGGATGCTGGACCGGGATGCAGGGGGATTGTACAGGCGGGACAGGCCGATGATGGGACGACAACGGTAAGGGTTCTTTCATGATAAAAGCGTCTCCTCTGTGCTGGCGGACGCGTAAGTTGTGGAGGAGTAGTCGTTCCGGATAGCGCAACTGTAGTCTGAGCCAGTTTATGAATGCGGGATTCATGTGTTCTCCTTTGCTCATCGCCTGCATGGACGGGTAGGCGCGGAGTGTATTTCCACTTGCGTCCGTTACGGCGCAGGGAACACCCGAATACTTTGAACCCGTTTTTCCGGGAGGCCGCAGTCCCATTCGGATGGCGTGCATTATGTTGTCATGTGCGTCACACCATTCGAGGTTCGACACGTGGTTGTTCAGCGTGTTTCCGTCGAGGTGGTTTACTTGCGGCAGATGTTTCGGGTTGGGAATGAACGCCTTAGCTACCAGACGATGCGTGTAGTATTTGGTGTAGATTCCTTTTTGCATGAGCTCTGTCTGCTCGTAGCCTTCTCCTGCGATCGTGGTGCAGAGAATCAGTTTCGACTTGCCTTTAAAACTCAACACCCGTCCATGGTCCGAGACCATGTAGTCGGGATTTTCTTCGATAAATCTCCAATTTTCCATACTTGATATTGGTAAACGTTAATAAAATTATATTCTGTTAAAAAACGGTCTGTTCTTTTGTCTCCGCGTGGAGAAACGGCGTTTCCTGCATTCCAAGAACGGCGTTTCCCGGTGTATAGAAACGGCGTGGACTGGATATGTTAAACGGCGTTTCTTCCTCCTCCGTGCGGGGTTCGAGCCTTTCGGCGCAATGGATAAGAAACTCCAATTCTTCCCGGCAGCCTTGAATGGCTTCTTGCAGGGAGTCTACATTGTACTGCCTGCAAAGGATTTCCCATTCTTCTCGTTCCTGCCGGTTCATTCTGTTCTCGTCTTTTCGGGTTCGTCCTCGGCGTCGATGTCCAGAAAGTTTTCCGCATGGAACGTGCGCCATCCTTTTGCCTCGATGTCGTAGTAGACGACGAACGTGTTTTCCGGTCGTGGAATATAAGGTTGGTGGAAACTGTGTTCGTATCCGGTGAGTGTGCCGATGGCGTGGCGGACGCTGCCGTCTTGTTTGGTGTAGTGGAAGCGGACATTTCCGTGATGCATCTGCCGGATGAGGGCGCCTATCCGGTGGGCGGTGACGAGTGCGTCGTGCCGGTTCATACCATTGTTTTGCCGGATGGCGGCTGCCTGTTTCATGAGCCGCACCCGTTGAAAAGAATGCTCTTCTTTAATCTTGGTCATTGTTCTTCGGTTTATTTTGATTATGAGGCAAAAGTAGGGAATGGAAAGGGGAAAGATTGTCCGAGCTTGACACATAAATGAGGAATTAAAGAAGAATGTGTCAAGCGTGAACATGATTGTTAAGAGAAATAGCCGTTCTTTGTGGAAATTTTTAATTAATACAATAGGAAAATGGCAAAGAAATTGGTAAAAAGAGGGTCGGAAGTGACAAGTAATAGTGATGCAATCTGTAAGGTAACCGGACTTCGGCATTGCGATGATAGCACAAAAAAAGAGATTGTGGACTATTTGGTGAAAATAGATAAGCAGAATGATATACCGGAATGTTATATTGTAAATAATTCAAATAGTTCGACTTCTTCGGTGAGACGTGTGTTCAGTTGCGTCTGGGATGGCAGTACTTCAATACCCGATTTTACGACGTTATTTAATATTAGCGCGTGTGTCCTCAAAAAGGCTAAAATCGTTGTAGCCCTTCCCGGATTACTGTGTGCGGTTGTATGCCTTTTACTGAAAGATTCGGCGAAAGTGAAGTGCCGGGTTATAAACCGGCACCATCTGGTAATGGATATCGAACTCTTTGAGGATAAAATTATATCTGTTGAAGATTGGGAGGAGATGAAGAAAGAAGAGGCGGAAAAGAATAAAACAGATAAGAATAAAACAGATAGGAAAAAAACAAATAAGAAAAAGTGAATCAAGGTTCTCCTAAAAAACGGAAAAACAACCCTACTTGCGCCGGAGTAAGCAGGATGGATTTCTCGCTGTATCCCGTTTGGGCGAGTGCAGCCTGCAATTCTGTATTTTTGGCTATCCACCCCCGCAGGGTGCGGCGTGCTGAGGCGGTTTGTATATCGGGCAGGTAGAAGGACGCTAACTGGCTTTTGCTATAAGTCCGGATGCGGATGGAAGGGGATGTTTCTGCTTTCATTGTCGGTTGTCTTTTAAGGGGTTTTATCAGATTCTATGTTTGTAAAGGTAAGGCTTTTTAGGCTGATTGGTGATGTGTTGTGCAGAAGCGGTTGTGGGCATGGTTTGTGCGGACTCGTGCCGGGTTGATGTCTCTTGTGACAGGTCGGTACGTTATGGTTCACGTTTTTTTTCCTTCCGGTTACCTTTGCTTTCGTAATCGGTTACAGAGAGGAATTTAATTTATCAATCATTAAAAAAAAGGAAACAGTATGCCATTAATTTACAAACCTTATCAGGCAACGCTTGCCAACAAGGAAGGACAGAAATTGTATTATCCCCGTCTGGTGAAATTCGGGAAGGCAGTCAATACGCAGAAAATGGCGGAATTGATTGCGGAAAAAGCCTCGCTGACGGCGGGTGATGTCCATAATGTGATTCGTAATCTGATGTCCGTGATGCGGGAACAGTTGCTTAATAGCCGCACGGTACGCCTCGAAGGCTTGGGAACGTTTACCATGATCGCTAAGGCGAACGGGAAAGGGGTGGAGCTTGAAAGTAAAGTCAGCAGCGCGCAGATTACTTCGTTGCGTTGTCAGTTTACACCGGAGTACACACGTGAGGCGAACGGAAGCGCTACCCGTGCGCTGACTTCCGGAGTGGAATTTGTACACGTCAAGGATGTGGCGGGCTCGTTTGTCGCTGCCGATGATTCAGGTGAAGATCCGGACGACGGAAAGAAACCGGATGGCGGAAACGGTAGCGGAGAAGCTCCGGATCCGTCTGAATAATGAGGAAACGGACTTTAAGAGACTGGATTTTAAGACTGGATTTTAAGAGAGGATTTTAAGAGACCGGATTTAAAGAAAAAAATTAAAAACAGAAGCTTATGAAATTGTTGTTGGAAAAATTGCTTGACATTCTTGAGGCAATATTGCGTTTCCGCAGACGCCGTAAAGAGTAGATTGCTGTTTGTGGAAATTGTGGAAAAATGAAGCTGGCTCGCTTATTATTTGTAAGTGAAGAGATGAAAAATCCCCCTTACTATTACCTTAGTCCGTTGTGATATTAAGGAATGGTAAGGGGGGATTTTTTTGTGGGGAAATCAGATCAGTCGGTCTCGATCTGGAACTTACGGCTTACTTTCATTAGATTGATGGTGTAAGTCACCACGTTTTGGGCTTCCTGAACCATCGTCAGGTATACCATGCTGACGCGGATACTTCCCGACTGGCTTTGGATGCGCTGCAGTTCCTTGCGTTTCAGCAGCGAGAGTTGTCCGTTAAGGTCGTTGGCGCGGCGGATTTCTTCTTCCATGTTATTGTAATCGTTGTTTTCCAGTTTTCTGCGACATTGCTGGATCAGGTAAGTGATGTCTTCGGCCGCGTCGCTGAATTCGCCTTTTTGGATAGCGTCCAATGGGTTGAAGTTGTTGTCGATGTGCTCCAGACACGGTTCGCAGAGACGGGAAATGCTGTACACCAGTTCGCTGGCGAAGTCGTTGCCCTGGTAGTAGTAAAGCCCTTTTTCGAGCACGGTGTTGTTGTCGAGACGGCACATGGCTACGGTTCCGGTGCGTTTCATCTGTTTGATGAGTTGCTTTTCGAATTTCGTGGAGCCCATCGCGCGACGCAATCCCCGCAGGTTCTCGTGGAGGAAGGAGGTGACGGTGAGTTCGAAATTCGTTTCCGCGTATTCCAACACTTTGCCGAGCTCTTCGCGGGTGTGCTTGCGCATCAGTTGCAGAGCTTCTTCGCTGTCGGTGGTCTGCATCAGTTGTTTCAGGGTCTCGTTGCCTTGCTCTTTCGCTTTGCGTTTCTTGTACATCACTTGGCTGCGTATCAGGATGAACACGGCGATGCCGATGAGGACGATGATGGAAATGTTTCCTCCGTAGTGAAGTACGAGGGCGACGAAGAAGCAGAAGGTGAAGGCGGCTCCGGCGGTGATGAACCAGCCGCCGATGACGCTCAGTACGCCTGTGATGCGGTAAACGGCGGAGTCACGTCCCCAGGCACGGTCGGCCAGTGAGGTTCCCATAGCTACCATGAAGGTGACGTAGGTGGTGGAAAGGGGAAGTTTCAGTGATGTTCCCAAAGCGATGAGCAGGCCTGCCAGCACGAGGTTGACGGAGGCGCGGACAAGGTCGAACGCTGCGCCGTCGGCTATGATGGCTTCGTCTTTGCGGAAGCGGGTGTCGAGCCATTTCTTGGTGCTGTTCGGAGTGATTCGTGAGATTCCGTTGGCGAGCGCCATGCTGAAACGGACGATTGTACGGGCTATCGGGGTGCTTCCGAAGGTTTCTTCGCCTTCGTCTTGGCGGGAGAGGTCGACGGAGGTCTTGATAACGGCGTGCGCCTTTTTGGAGGTGCAGAGTGCGTAGACCATGATTGCTCCGGCTCCGATCAGGAAGTACCACGGAGTTTTGGCGGGTCCTAGCAGGGAGGTCATTAGGAAGTTGTCCGGGTTGCCCGATCCGTTGGCGGTGTAGTCTATGAAGGAGGAGAAACCGGCGAGGGGAACACCGATGAAGTTGACAAGGTCGTTGCCGGCGAAAGCGAGGGCGAGGGCGAAGGTGCCCATCAGCACGACTACTTTGAAGACGTTGACTTTCAGCCAGTGGAGGACTTGCATCAGCAGGGTGAAGAATACGAAGAACACGGTGATGAGCAGCAGGGTGTTGTCCTGTATCCAGTGTTTGTTTTCGGGTGTCATGAAGGAGCTGTCTTTCAGCCCTTTGATGAGCATGAAGTAGATGATGGAGGTGGCGGCGATGCCTCCGAAGAGGGCTATGCTGTACTTCATCTTTTTAGTGTAGTTGAAGGTGAATATCACACGGGCGATCCACTGCACAAGCATTCCGAAGAAGAAGGCGATGGCTACGGATACGAAGATTGCCATGATGACGGAAAGGGCTTTGTCGGTGTTGATGAGGTCGCCCAGCGCGAGGGTGTCGCTGTTGTGCACTTTGATGAGCGCGAGGGCGAAGGTTCCTCCAAGTAGCTCGAAGACTAGTGAAACGGTGGTGGAGGTGGGCATGCCCATTGAGTTGAATACGTCGAGAAGCACTACGTCGGTCAGCATGACGGCAAGCAGGATGCACATGATTTCGGCAAAGTAGAAGTGCTCGGGCTGGTAGATGCCGTGACGGGCTATGTCCATCATCCCGTTGGACAGGGAGGCGCCGATGAAAATGCCGACACCGGCTATGAACAGGATGGTCTTGAACGATGCGGCTTTGGCGCCTACCGCAGAGTTCAGGAAGTTGACCGCGTCATTGCTCACGCCGACGATGAGGTCGAACACGGCGAGGACGAACAGAAAAATGATAATGCATAAGTAAATTGTCTCCATAAATGTATGTATGTAATTTCGGCGGCAAAGGACGGAATTTGACGTTGCAGGGAAATGTCATAGATGTTACATTTGTGTTACAATCTTCTTTCTTTTGTCTTGCAACAAAAGAAAGAAGCAAAGAAAAATTCAAGGCTTACTTTTTTCTCCTACTCGCTTCCTGCACTCCGCTGAAGGGCAGAAACTCGCTTCGCTCAAACAGTCTGCCCTTCTTTACGCTCCGTTACGGGAGCTCGCTTGACGGAGAAAAAAGTAGGCCGGGGGAAACCATGCGGATGGGAGCGGTTATTGGGGGACATGGCTGGTTGGTCTTTGGGGGTGGCGGTTATTGGGGCATGGCTGGTTGGTCTTTGGGTTGCTGGGTGTTATTTGAACAAAGCCGGTTATATAGTGTGTATTGCGCTCGGATGGCGGGGGTTCCGGGTGTTCTTTTTTTGAATATGTTTTGTAGCTTTGCGTCTACTCGGCAGGCTTTTTGGTTGTCGGCGAGTTGGATGGTAAGCATTTCGATCAGGCTGTTGCGCAGGTCGGGGTCGAGGACGGGGGTGATGGCCTCGATGCGGCGGTAGAGGTTGCGGCGCATCCAGTCGGGTGAGCCCATGAAGACTTTGGGATTGCCGCCGTTGCCGAAGTACCAGATGCGGGCGTGTTCCAG
>OGHC01000988.1_pt1 | contig 14774 bp, 8 predicted proteins | sample 1571381 | NCBI WGS metagenome assembly OGHC01 (sample SAMEA2581945, study PRJEB24529) | metagenome | biome: Human gut stool | place: China | collected 2011 | reverse complement strand
AGTAATTGGTATGGATGACCCGCTTGTCGGCGGTATTGTTGATGTGTTTGAGGCAGAAGGATTAAGAGTATTCGGACCGAGAAAGAATGCGGCTATCCTTGAAGGCTCAAAGGCATTTTCAAAAGATTTGATGAAAAAATATAACATTCCTACAGCTGCATATGAGACATTTACATCAGCTGATGATGCAAAGGCATATCTTGAAAATGCTGAGTATCCTATCGTATTAAAAGCAGACGGACTTGCACTTGGAAAAGGCGTTCTTATCTGTCCTACAAAGGAAGAGGCACTTGCTGGTGTTGATGAGCTTATGCTTGATAAGAAATTTGGCTCAGCTGGAAATACTATTGTTATAGAAGAATTTATGACTGGCCGTGAGGTATCAGTTTTATCATTTGTTGATGGCAATACAATTAAGATTATGTCATCTGCACAGGATCACAAGAGAGCAAAAGATGGCGACCAGGGTCTTAATACAGGCGGCATGGGCAATTTTTCGCCTAGTCCTTTCTATACAAAGGAAGTTGATGATTTCTGTAAGAAATATGTATATCAGCCTACGGTTGATGCCATGAAAGCTGAAGGAAGACCATTTAAAGGTGTTATTTTCTTCGGACTTATGCTTACACCTAAGGGACCAAGAGTCCTTGAGTACAATGCACGTTTCGGTGACCCTGAAGCACAGGTTGTTCTTCCGAGAATGAAGAATGATATAATTGATGTATTTGAGGCCTGCATCGACGGAACACTTGATAAGATTGACCTTCAGTTTGAAGACAATGCATGCGTATGTGTTGTTCTTGCTTCTGACGGATACCCTCTTTCTTATGAAAAAGGATTTGAGATTACAGGTATGGATAAATTCCATGATGATGAAGGATATTTCCTTTTCCATGCAGGAACAAAGTTTAATGAAGAGGGCAAAGTTGTAACTAATGGCGGACGTGTACTCGGTGTTACCGCATTGGGCAAGGATTTAAAAGAAGCCCGTGCAAATGCGTACCGTGCTACGGAATGGGTTGATTTTGCAAACAAATATATGCGTCACGATATAGGAAAAGCTATAGACGAAGCAGACGTTTAAGATATTATGAGAAGCATGCCCATATGTGTGTGCTTCTCATATTGTATAAATAAGAGGCTGTGTTATCGTAACACCGTTTTTTGGCAGTAAATGCCGCAATATTTAAATTATTATTAAGTAATATTATTAAGTAAAAGGAAAGTTTAAAAATGAAAATAACATCAGTAAAGGGAACTAACGATTATCTTCCTAACGAAGTGGAGATTCGTGATTATCTTCAGGAAAGAATTCTCAGTGTATATAAGGAAAACGGTTTTGAACATATCATTACACCTGCAATAGAAGATATTGAAAATCTTGATAAGAGCGACGGCGGTGAGAATCTTAATCTTATATTTAAGATTATGAAGCGAGGAGATAAGCTTGACAAAGCACTTGCTTCAGGAGTTACTGCTGCAAATGAAAATGAACTTGCGGATATGGGCTTAAGGTATGACCTTACACTTCCGTTGAGCCGTTATTATGCCAACAACAAAGATAAGCTTACACTTCCAATGAAGTGTATACAGATTGACCGTGTATACAGAGCCGAGAGACCTCAGAAGGGAAGACTTCGTGAGTTTATCCAGTGCGATATTGATATTATCGGTTCAGAGTCTACGGATTCAGAGATTGAACTTATTCTTACAACAACAAAGGCTCTTGATGCAATCGGTCTTAAAAATTATAAGGTTAAGTTAAACGACAGAAGACTTTTACGTGCTGTTCTTCAGTCATTTGGATTTGCTGAAAATGATTTGGACAGTGTATGTATCACATTCGATAAAATGGACAAAATCGGTCTTACGGGAGTTGTTGAAGAACTTACAGAAAAGGGATTTGCAAAGGATGCTGTCGATAACTTTGAAAAGTTCTTATCAGAGGGTGATTTTACTCTTGAAAGCTTAAAATCACGTCTTGAGGACAAAACTCCGGCAGAAAGCCTTGAACATATCATTGATACTGTAAATGAACTTACAGGCAATGCGTTTGAACTTGTATTTGATTTGTCGCTTGTAAGAGGACAGGGATATTATACAGGAACTGTATTTGAAGTTGAAAGTATTGATTTCAAGGGAGCTGTTGCAGGCGGCGGAAGATACGACCACCTTATCGGCAAATTCCTCAATGAAGATATTCCTGCTGTAGGTTTCTCAATCGGTTTTGAGAGAATATTCGGAATTCTTATGAATAACGGAATCAGTATTGAACAGAGAGCCGACAAGATTGCGGTTGTATATGAGGACGGACAGTTAAAAGATGCTGTCAAGGCGGCTGATGCTTTAAGAGCACAGGGGAAAATCGCGTCATTATACATCAAGCCTAAAAAGCTTGGCAAGTTCCTTAACAAACTTGAAGAACGCGGTTACGACGGATTTCTTAATGTCGGCGTGAGCGAAGAAGTGAGCATGTTTGAGAAGTAAGCAGGGCATAAATAGCATGTAAGACATGAAAACAGGTGAGCTTGAGAAGTAAAGAACAAAAGATGAAATATTATGGAGGGTTAAATGGGCAGAAAAAAGAAAAATATAATTATTATAATATGTGTATTGAGCATAGTCATTGTATATTTTTTAATTAACTTTCTGATATGGGGGATTGTACCGCCTAAGAAGAAAATATATTTTTTAAACAATGAAGTGTCATTAAAGTACGAAAGAAAAAAACGTAATAATGGAATTATATCTGTTGTGTATAAAGATTCTGCGGGGAATGATTATATATTTGACAGAAACGGGAAATTGACGGGATATTACGATGTCGGCGGAGGAGCTGATTTTCCGGGTTATGATGCGGCTGAAATAAATCCGTCTGATGACAGTGATGAAGCATTGATATATTCTTTGGGACAGAAAGCGAAAACTGTTTTTGAAGAATTGATTATCGATAAGAGCAGAATTTCACAATATGAGTTAATTACTTCCGAAACATTTACTTCATATGGGGTGTGCCAATTCTCGTTTGTGAAGAGTATTAACGGATTTAATACTAATGATACGTTAAGTATTGCGATTGACAGAGACGGAAAGATAAAATCATACACAGGCAGTCGTCAGGGGATATTTGATAATCTTACAGTCAATGCAGATAGGTCTGACATAGAGAAATTTATAGATGAAAAAGTGAATTCGCGGTATAAAAATCAGACTGTGAAATATAACGTGAACAGCATGACTATAGATAAGAAAAAGAATAAGTTTTATATCAGATGTTTTGTCGGCGTTGAAACAGAAGAGTATATTACCGGGGACGAATATGAATACAGGCTTAAATAGTGCCACATTTTTAAGATAAGAAAATTTTAAGATAAGTAAAACAGTGCTGCCACATATTAAAGGACGTTAGTCTTTAGATATGCGGCAGCACTGTTTGTTAATTTGTGCGGACAATGTCACAAAAAGTAAAATGTAATTATTTTTATATGAAAATTAATAGACATATGATAAAATATCAGTTATACTTGTATTTGTATAAATACAAAAATATGTGAAATTTGCAAAAGATATTGCGGAGCGTGATTTGCTTTTTTGATTGCTGCGTATATTGATGCAAAAGACAAGCAGGAGGGTTATGAAAAATACTAAATTATTATTTGAAATGTTACTTGTAGGATTGATTTTTGTTACATGTCTTTTTAAAAGCAGGGAAAGAGTTTGTGCGGGAGAGCTTCAGGTGGAATGTGTCTTACATAAAATTGAAATATGTAACATATGTCAGCATGATTTTAATAGTTCATTATGTTCACATACAAAGGGATTATCTTATGGCGGAAAAGAATGTAAACCAAATGAGGAAAAGTATTGCAATATATGCAGTGAGAATATAATTTATTGTGAACATAAAGAGGGGGTTGTTTATGACACAGTGGAGTGTGACCCATGGGAAAAATGCAATATCTGCGGAAATAATTATTTCGACCCTTATGGTGCATGTTCACATTGGAAAGGTGAGTATTATGGGGGAGAGGAATGTTCTACATATGAAATATATGTATGTAATATATGTGGAGAAAATTATTGGGGAGGTAATTGTCCGCATCATGAAGGAGCTTGGTATGATGAGGGGTATTGTGAACTTGATAAATTAACAATATGTAATATCTGCGGAAATAATTATTATGACCCCAACGGTGCATGCTCACATTGGGAAGGTGAGAGGTATGGACAGGTAGAATGTACGACAACAACAATATGTAATATTTGTGGAAATAATTATTATGATGCAGGAGGTGCATGTTCGCATTGGAAAGGGAACAGATATGGAGGGATTTTGTGCCAGTATAATAAGGTGACAATATGCAATATCTGCGGACAATGCGAGTGTGAACATGAGACGGGTAGAATTTATGGAGATAAAGAATGTATTCCCACAGACAAAATGATGTGTAATATATGTAATGACTGGTACATGAATTGTTGTCATATAGTTGGACGTGAGTATAAGAATATAGCATATTATTTCTATATTGAGAGCAGATATGACCAAATGAATAGTGATGTATCAGATTTAGAAAAAATAGGAAATGATGAGAATAATCCATATAATGATTCAAATAAAATATATGCTGTGGTAAAGTATGAAACAAACAGTAATGAACAATTTATTAACGCATGGAATTCGTTAGGCATATATGATGAAAAAGATTGTTGCATATATACGGTTATAATGAATATGCATGGTAATGAAAGTGAGATATCAAATGGTGTCGGGAAAGGTTACAGTTTTAAGTTAAATACAAGTGATATTGAATCATTAAAAAAGAAACCGGTGCAAAGATTGGTTTTGTTACAATGTTCGGTCGGTAAAATAAGTTCAGCAGGAAAGAATATAGCATCTTCATTTGCAAGAGTTGTAAGTGGACGAGTTTTGGCAGGAGATGCGGAAGTAAATAACAATATCATTGAATATACTGATATGTGGCAATTTCCGGATGAAGATAATTTTACATCTATAGATAAGGGAACATATATGAGATATTATGTAAAAGAGGAAAGTAACGGATGGTTTATATATAAATATGATTGGAATGAGCGTAAAATAAAATATGAATATATGGCGGAAGCCGTTAAAAAGTTTAGAATATATCAGCTTTTAGCTTTTTTTGATTAAAGGATATAATATATGAAGAAAATAAGTATGAAAAAGATATTCAGCCTTATTTTGATAGTTTTTGTTATCGGAGGAGTATCATATATCAACAGTCCGAGATATATAATAAAGCGGACGGTAATGTGGTACGAAAGAGATTTTACAATACCTGTATTTTGTAAAAAAGTAAGGTTTGAATATGACGGAAAAACAGGAAATTATACGGGGAAGTTTAAAATCAGTGAACATCAGTCCCAAAAGATAATAGAAAAATTAGATTATTGTCAGGAAAGAGGATTAAAAGCACATGAAAAGAATTCTATAGTAAATGAAGAGAATTTAGAAAGCCTGAGTCCGAATATTCTTAACTGTACATATATATGTACGCTTATGTTAAAAATAAATTATGAAAAGCATGAGTGGGAAAAAAGAGAATATGTTGACGGAACGAAGTTATATCCTGAAGAGTGGATGATAGAAGATGACGCACAGATATTGGAAATCTATAAAAGTCATCCGCAAAGATTGGGAAAGTATACATTGTATAAGGGAAAAGATGTTATGTCATACATAACAATATATAAAAATTCAAAAAATGAATATTATTTCTGCATAAAATACACAGATTTCTCAGATTGGGATGGGATAAAGATGGATTAATAAGGTTTGGAACTTTAGTAAAAATAAAGTTCCAAACCTTTTTTACGCTGTTCTGTCTTTTCCGAACTTGCACAATATTTATTTCGCCCCTGTTACAACAGCTTTGTCAAGGGCAGCTTTTATGCCGGAGAGAATCATGCTTGAAGTGTATTTGCTTTCGGCACTGTAAGTTATATTCTGCGTGCTTCCGTTTATTTTTACGGCAGAAGCGATTTCTTCAAAATTATCATTTAACATAGGATACATTGTTGTTACGCTGTCAGACAGATTGACAAGCTCTATATTATTAATATTGTTTTTATCAAGATTTATTTTTATATCTACAGGATTTCCATCAAGCATAATAGAAGCAGTGTATACACCGGGTGTGTAGGTTACCGGTGAATTTTTGTATGTAGAATTCCTGACATCTGAGGAATCAGTATCCGCAGCGGATTTTACATCGGTAGATGTCATTCTGGATGATGAGCCGGAATCATTTTTTCCAATATTGAAATATAATACAATGCCGGCGATAAGGACAATTGCGGCAATAACGGCGATGATAAGCCATTTCATACGGATTACAACAATTTTTGTCTGAGAATTCATAGTCATTTACCTCGTTTTTTGTTATTATAAAGATATGCGGAATCAGTATGAAATATGAATGGAGGAAATAAAATGTCACTTCAGATTGTAGCAGGTGGTTCGGGGGCAGGAAAATCAACATATATATACTCGGATGTAATTGAGAAATCCATGAAATATCCTGAAAAAAACTATATTGTCGTAGTTCCTGAACAGTATACGATGGCAACACAGAAGAAACTTGTTGATAGCCATCCGCGAAAAGGAATTCTTAATATAGATGTTGTGAGTTTTGAGCGTCTTTCTTATAAGGTGTTTGAAGAAATAGGCGGACAGAATCATCCGGTTCTTGACGATACAGGTAAAAATCTTATTGTCCGTAAAGTCCTTGGCGATAACAGGGATAAGCTGAGATATTTTGGCAGCAATATCAACAAGACGGGATTTGTCTCAGAATTAAAGTCGGTTATATCGGAATTTCTTCAATATGATATAGACGTAAAAAGACTTGGTGAAATTCGGGAAAGAGTGGAAGACAGCAGACAGCTTTCAGCCAAGCTTGATGACATTTCGGTTGTATATTCTGCATTTAAAGAATATCTGGCTGATAATTATATAACTTCAGAAGAGATATTATCTGTTCTTTGCAGTGTTATTGACCGTTCGGAAAACATAAAAAGAAGCGAAATTATACTTGACGGATTTACAGGATTTACACCGATACAGTACAGGCTTATTGAACTTCTTCTTATATATTCAGGTAAAGTTATAGTTTCAGTGACGGCAGATTCAAGAGAAAAGCTTAATGTCAATGAGGGGGTACAGCAGCTTTTCTTTATGAGTAAAGAGATGGTATCAAAGCTTTATAGAATCTGTGATGTAATACATGTTGACGTGTTAAATCCTATAATACTTGACAATGAAAAAAATCCGAGATTTGTTTCGGATGAGATAGCTTTTCTTGAAAAAAATATTTTCAGAAATAATAATCAGTCATATAACAAAAAATGTGAAGATATAAAAATTATTACTGCACAGACACCAAAGGAGGAACTGAATTACTGTATCAGTGAGATTTTAAGGCTTACAAGATACGAAGGATACAGATATCGAGATATAGCGATAGTTTCGGCTGATATGGCTTCATATGGAATTCTTGCCGGAAATATATGCAGACAGAACAGGATTCCGTGTTTTGTCGATAACAAGAAGCCTGTAACCGACAATCCATTTGTCGAGTATATAAGAAGTGCACTTGAAATAATTGAAAAGAGCTTTACATACGATTCGATGTTCAGGTATCTGCGTTCGGGAATGTCGGGAATAAGCCGTGAAGATGTTGATTTGCTTGACAATTACTGCCTTGCAGTCGGTATACGTGGTTCAAAGCAGTGGCATGGCACATGGGTAAAAAAAGGCAGAGGCAGAAGTGCATATCCGCTTGATTATCTCAATGAACTTCGTGAAAAGATTATGAAGCCGCTTGAGATACTTGAGAAAGCATTAAAAGACAAAGATTCACTTGTAAAAGATTATGCAAGAGGGCTGTACGAGTTTATAAAAGCGTCCGATTGTTACAAAAAGATTAATGAATACGCAGATATGGAAGATACGGGAGCCGAGTATGAGCAGTTATATAAAAAAGTTGTGGGGTTTCTTGATAAAATAGTCGAACTGCTTGGTACCGAAAAGATTGCAATAGCTGAATTTAACAGGATTGTTGATTCTGGCTTTGCTGAGATAAAAGTCGGACTTATACCGCCGTCATCAGACTGTGTCCTTATCGGTGATATAGAAAGAACGCGTCTTGATGATGTAAAAGTCATGTTTTTTGTCGGTGTAAATGATGGGCTTATACCAAAATCAAATGACAAAGCCGGGATTTTGTCAGAGACTGACAGAGATGTACTTGAAAATGCAGATGTGACATTGTCACCCGGTGCAAGGCAGAAGGCTTTTGTTCAGCGATTCTACCTTTATATGATACTGACAAAAGCTTCGGACAGGCTTTATATAACATATTCATCAAAGGGTGATGACGGAAAGGGCAGACTGCCGTCATATCTTATAAGAAATATAAGAAAGCTGTATCCGTCGATAGGTATTAATCCTGCATCACAATTTACATCGCAGATGTCATATATAAAGATTCCGAAAGCGGAAATTGTATACAGTGATGAAAATTATATAAAAATGCTTGGTGAAAATATTGCAGCGTCACTGTTTGGCGGTGAAATTACAGGAAGCGTTTCATCATTTGAGACATTTGCATCATGCCAGTTCGCATATTTTCTAAGATATGGACTAGGACTTGAGGAACGTGAAAAGTATACATTTGAAGTTGCAGATTTTGGTACTGTGCTTCACAGTGTGCTGGAAAGAATCAGTTCACATTTAAAGCATGAGAAAAAGCCGATAGCAAGTCTTTCTGATGAGGAGAGAAGAAAGCTTGTATCGGAGACACTTGGAAATATCAGTGCGGATTATGCTGATACAATCCTTAAAGATTCGGGAAGAAATGAATTTCTTATAAGAAGGATGGAAGACCTCGCTGACAGAACTTTGTGGGCTGTCGGAAAGCAGCTTGAAAAAGGTGTATTTGCACCTGACGTATTTGAGATGCCGTTTATCATAGATGAACATGAGATAAGGTCCGGCGAAAATACTGGAAGAATGGTGATAAAAGGAAAGATAGACAGAATTGACATCTGTGAGGATGATGACAATGTCTATGTAAGAATTGTCGATTACAAGTCAGGAAAATCTGATTTTGACCTGCTTAAAGCATATTACGGAATAAAGATGCAACTTGTTGTATATATGCGTGCGGCAATGCAGATAGAGAAAAAACGCCACCCTGACAAGAATATTATTCCGGCAGGACTTTTGTATTATAATATTGACAATCCGATTGTGGAACTGGACAGCACGGCAAGTGATTTGCCGGATGATGGGACATCAGTTGAAAAGATGATATTTGAAGCACTTGCAATGAAAGGTGTTGTCAACTGTGACGGTAACATAATTAAAAATATGGATAGTTCTGATGTGAAAAAATCTGATGTTATTCCTGTAAGTTACAAAAAGGATGGCACAATTGATTCACGAAGCCATATTTTAAATACGGATCAGTTTATTTCACTTGATAATTATATTGCAAAGAAAACTTCTGATGTGGGTAAAAAAATATATTCGGGAGCTGATAAGATAAATCCGTATAAAGATGGCAATTACAGCTCATGTTCATATTGTCCGTATAATGAGGTGTGCGGATTTTCACAAAATCTTGGTAATATAAAGTTCAGGCAGATTCAGAAATTCGATGATGCACAGCTTTGGGAAAATATAAAGGAAGGAGTTGACGAGGATGGCAGCAAACTGGACTGATAAACAAAAACAGGCCATTTACGTTTCGGGCAGAAGTTCACTTGTGGCTGCCGCCGCAGGCTCAGGAAAAACAGCTGTATTAGTTGAACGTATAATAAAAAAAATTACAGATGAAAATCATCCTGTCGATATAGACAGGCTTGTTGTTGTTACATTTACAAAAGCGGCAGCAGCCGAGATGAGGCAGAGAATCCGTGAAGCACTTGATAATATCCTTGAGAGCAGCCCGGGAAATGAAAATATCATAAGGCAGCAGTCACTTATACATAATGCAAAGATAACGACTATTGACAGTTTCTGTCTTAATATTGTGAGAAATTATTTCTCGGATATTGATGTTGACCCGGGATTTCGTACTGCGGATGATGGCGAAATCAAGCTCCTTGAAAATGATGTCATGGATGATATGCTTGAAGAATACTATTCTTTCGGAAATGAAGATTTTCTTCAGTTTGTCGATGCTTACGGAACAGGCAGGGATGATTCTAAAATTGTTGATATTATAATGAAAATATATAATGCGGCAAGAAGCTGTCCGTGGGAAGATGAGTGGTATGAGGAATGTCTTGAAAATTATCTTGTTACAGAAAAATCAATGGACTCCAATCCTTGTATACAATATTTATTTAATGATTTAAAGAAAAGTCTTGAAGATTTTGACGGTATATTTGATAAGCTTGAAAAAATATGTCAGAGTCCGGATGGACCTGCAGGCTATCTTGCGACAGTAAGCGAAGACCATCAGCTTATAAAGATGCTTATCAATTCTGAAAATTTTGAGATGCTTGTAAAAAGGATAAATCTTTCTTCATTTGGAAATATCGGAAGATGCAGTAAAGGTGTTGATGAAGAAAAGAAGAATTATGTGAAACAGGAAAGGGATAATTTCAAGAATTTCCTGACAAAAGATGTTAAAGGAAAGCTGATAACGGGGGATATTAATAAGATTTATAAGGATATTGTGGATAACACTCCGGCAGTGAGAATGATGGTTCATCTTGCTCTTGAATTTTCGCAGAGGATGAGCGGGGAAAAGAAGAGAAGAAATGTTATTGATTTTAATGATATGGAACACATGGCTCTAAATATTCTTATAAAACGTGAAAACGGACAGAAAATCCGAACTGATGCGGCTAAGACGCTTGCCGGCTTTTATGAGGAAATACTTATTGATGAATATCAGGACAGTAATCTTTTGCAGGAAGTGATTCTTACAGCTGTTTCAAAAGATGGACAAAACATTTATATGGTAGGTGATGTCAAGCAGAGTATCTATAAGTTCAGAATGGCATGTCCGGAACTTTTTATTGAAAAATATAATTCGTATGATGTATATAACAGCGATTTACAGACTGATTCTGCGGAATCTTTAGATGCAGTAAAAATAGAGCTTCAGACTAATTTCAGAAGCCGCAGGAATGTACTCGAGTGTACGAATGATGTATTTTACAGGCTTATGAATGAATCATACTGCGGCATGGCATACAATGATGAAGTAAGGCTTAATACAGGACTTGTATATCCCGAGTGTCCGCCTGATGTTATTATTAATGCAAAAAAATATAAGACAATGAATTTTGGCATGGATGATAAGACAGAAATATATGCTTTTGAATCTGATGATGATACGGATTCGGGCAGTCATGAGACTGAGGCGGGAGCTGTTGCTGATATTATAGAAAATCTTATGAGCCGCAAAAATGGCAGAGTGTATATGGTGTATGATAAAAATGCTGATGGTGGATACAGACCTTTAAGATACAGTGATATTGTTATTCTTACAAGAACTGTTTCCGGATGGGCACAAAGTTTTGTCAATACGCTTATGAGCAGGGATATTCCGGCATATTCTGACACATCACAGGGATATTTCAGTGTAAGGGAAATACAGATTTTAGTAAGTTTTCTTACAGTAATTGATAATCCGCTTCAGGATATACCACTGTCGGCTGTTATGCTTTCGTATTTTGGAAGATTTGATACGGCAGAACTTGCCACTATAAGGCAGACTGATAAAAAGACAAGACTTTATAATCAGCTTACATCATTAGAAAATAATGAAAAGGTTGCGAAATTCCTTAAACTTCTTAACTCATACAGGGTAAAAAGTGAGATTATGTCTGTGTATGACCTTTTGTGGGATGTTATTTACAACACAGGATACTATGATTATGTAAAGACAATGCCGGCCGGGGAGAGAAGGCAGGCAAATCTTGATATGCTTCTTTACAGGGCTGCACAGTTTGAAAAGACAAGTTACAGTGGATTATTTAACTTTTTAAGATACATAGAGCGTATGAAAAAATTTGAAGTCGAGATAGGTGAAGCGTCGCTGCTTGGCGAAAATGATAATCTTGTGCGTGTAATGAGTATCCATAAGAGCAAAGGCCTTGAGTTTCCTGTTGTTATTCTTACGGGAATGGGTAAAAAGATAAATAATAAAGATGCTGCCGGAGATGTTGTAATTGACAGGGAACTTGGAATAGGTACTAATGTTGTGCGTGTTAAAGAAAGAACAAAGAGCCAGACAATTATAAAGAGTGCAGTTTCTAAAAAGATTATCCGTGATAATATAAGCGAAGAGATGAGAATTCTCTATGTTGCGATGACGAGAGCAAGAGAGAAACTGTTTATCACAGGAACTGTAAAAGATGAAGGAAAGGCAGAAGAGACATGGCATAGCAAATCCATATTTCTTGCTGAAAAAGGGATATTTGACTATGCTGATGATGCGTCATGCCAGAATTATTTTGATATGGTAATGCCGCAGGCACTCATGGATGAGAGTGTTAATAATGGAAGATTTTTTGTCACATTTGGTAAACCGCAGGACTTTTTTGATACAAGCGGGGCTTCATATATGGATGACTTTGTGCAGACAGATGATGTCACACAGACAGATGCTGCTGTTGTGGCGGATGAATCGATAGAAAATGATTATGATGAAAACCCACAGGAGGATTTTGAAACACAAAATCAGGAAATTGTGGAACTTCCAGAATATCCGTATGAAAATGATACTGAAAGAAAAGCAAAAGTTACGGTATCCGAACTTAAACAGATGCAGCACGATTCGGATTTTGATGAAAAATCACAGATGCATGAATCTATTGCAGGTATTACGGATACAGAAGAAGATGATGAGCCTGTTCCGTCATTTATGAGTGATGAAGAAGCGGTTCTTAAAGGAAGCAGGAGGGGAAGTGCATATCACAGGATTATGGAATGTATTGATTATGGTAAACTTCCTGATAATGAAGATGAAATGATTGATGCCATAAAAAGTGAAATCGCAGACATGCTTTCTGATGAAAAAATTGACGAATCACAGAAACAATGCGTAAAAGTGCGGGATATTGCAGCATTTTGCACTTCACAGATAGGAAAACGTGTAAAAAATGCGTCAATGGCAGGCAAAGTCTGGCGTGAGCAGCCTTTTGTGTTCGAGATGACTGATGAAAATGACCAGGCATTTGGACAGCTTATACAGGGCGTAATTGATTTGTATATAGTTGAAAATGATGAGATTACAATAGTCGATTATAAGACAGACAGAGTTTTAAAAGGCAAAAAGGGCGAAGAGGAACTCAGAAGCCGCTACAGTATACAGCTTGATTATTACGCAAAAGCATTAAGCCGTCTTACAGGATTAAATGTAAAAGAAAAAATTATATATTCATTTACGCTTGGATATGCAATAGATGTATGATTTTTAGTTAAATAATTGTTGCCCTGTTGATAATATTGATATATAATACAATATGTATTCGTGCGTAAATCAGTTACATGGAGGAATAGAATCATGGTTAGAACTTATAGTGTTAAGTATAAGAGCAAGAGCAAAATGCTTACAGATGCAGAAAAGGTTGAAGCAGCAAAGAAAGCTATTTTAGATGAAACAGCAGCAAAGTCTGTTGAGATCAAGGATGATGGACAGATTGTAAGTATTGAAGCTGAGGAAGATGAATTCACTGAAGTTATGAATACCGTAGTTAATGTATTCAGAAAAATTGATGATAAGTCAGAGGTTTCATATAAGTTTGCACTTAATATGAACAGATAGTCTTTTTAAGACGGTTGTGAGAAGCCTGTGATGCAGCCGCATCATAGGCTTCTTGCTGATTATTATGATGACAGGTCAAAGCCTGTGTCTGCACGAAAATAATCAAAGTATAGAATGCTTTGTAAAAATATATTTTATTATAAAGATTTATAGTGAGGAAAATTTAATGCCTGATATTAAAAGTGAAATAGAAAAAAGACGTACATTTGCAATCATATCCCACCCGGATGCCGGTAAGACAACACTTACAGAGAAGTTTCTTCTCTATGGTGGTGCTATCAATCTTGCTGGTTCTGTAAAGGGCAAGAAGACGGCAAAACATGCAGTTTCTGACTGGATGGAGATAGAAAAAGAAAGAGGTATTTCTGTAACTTCTTCTGTTCTTCAGTTTAATTATGGCGGATATTGCATTAATATTCTTGATACTCCGGGACATGAGGATTTCTCGGAAGATACTTATCGTACACTTATGGCTGCCGATTCAGCAGTAATGGTTATTGATGCATCAAAGGGTGTTGAGAAACAGACAATTAAGCTTTTCAAGGTATGTGTAATGAGACATATTCCTATTTTTACATTTATTAATAAGATGGATAGAGAGGCTAATGATCCTTTTGAACTTCTTGATGAGATAGAAAGTGTCCTTGGAATAAGCACTTGTCCTGTAAACTGGCCTATAGGATGTGGCAAGGAATTCAAGGGCGTTTATGACCGCAATGAGAGAGAAGTTTCTCTTTTTAAGGCGGCAATGAATGGTCAGAAAGAAGTAGATACTAAGAATATGAGCATAGATGATGCTGCTTTAAAGGATGAAATCGGACAAGCTTTTTTTGATAAGCTGAATGAAGATGTAGAGCTTCTTGATGGTGCAAGTGCAGAATTTGACCTTGAAAAAGTGCAGGCCGGTGATCTTACACCTGTATTTTTTGGTTCAGCACTTAC
>OGHC01000974.1_pt1 | contig 15011 bp, 12 predicted proteins | sample 1571381 | NCBI WGS metagenome assembly OGHC01 (sample SAMEA2581945, study PRJEB24529) | metagenome | biome: Human gut stool | place: China | collected 2011 | reverse complement strand
TGCTGCTGAGCCTGCTTCACCGTAAATTGTGAAACCATCTGATTTTTCAAAACCATTGTCACCAAATACATATCCAAAAGCATAGTTTTCTATTACATTTACACTTTCAGGTATATATACTGATTTCAATTCTTCACAGTTTAAAAATGCTTCGTAATCAATTCTTATTAATCCATCATTTAATTCTATTTTTTTTATTTTACTGCCTCGAAATCCACCCTCTCCTATAATTTTTACCGTAGACGGAAGAATTACTTTCTCACAGTCAATCGTATTAACATCTCCAATCTTAATTACTTTAAACCCGTTCAAAGTTTCCGGTATATTTAATATCTTACTTCCTATATAATCGCTGGCAGTAATATATGCTCCGTTTCCGGGAATATTATATTTTAAAAATGTATACTCTCCTGATTGTTCTTTGACTGAAAATAATACATTACTACGCATCAGTTTAATACGTTCATTATTTTCATTTAATATGTAATTTCCTTCTTCGTCCTTCAAATCCCATAATAAATCGGAAGAACACGGCTCGCCCAATGTATACGTCCACTCAACACCTGTTTCGTTGTATATATTTTTAAAAGCCAAACTGCATGCAGCAAAAAAAACCTCCGGATATTCATAATACTCAAAATTTTCATATACAATAACCGCTTTAGATATATTATTTTTTAAAAGTTCAATGATTTTATCCGAAACTATTTTTGTTATCTCTTCTTTGCTTAATGTATTTTCCTGTTCCAATGTAATATATACATCATAAAAATTATAATAATCAGAATCGTCGGCATATTCCAATGCTTTAAATGTAAGATTTTGCGAATGTCTCTGTGAAAATGTTTTATATGGCATATTTACAAATGCTGTATTTATGCTGTTCACTCCTGCCGTGTCACCAAAATGATCTTTATCGATTCTTATTGAATCATCACTCCATGTAAGGTCCGATAAGTACCATTTACCATTGTCTAACTTTACTGCATTCCACGCATGTCCGCCGCCATCTGCATATCCTGACAACAATATCGTATCTACACCAATGTAATTAAGATATAGCTGTGCTGCCTTCGCATATCCCTCACATACAAAATCTTTCTTCTCCACACTTCCCATAATACTATGTGTATAATATTGTGTATTTTCATCATCACCGTAATAGTAATCTGAATTCAGACAGATTTCATCAAATACAGCAGTCTGCTTTTCATAATTTGTTGCATATTCTTTTGTCAAATCATAATATTCATGAATTCTTTTTTCTATAAGTTTCCTACATTCTGCTCTTCTTGACTTGTCCCGATAATTTACTGACCACGAATCATCACGGTTTAAGATATATATTATAATATCATCATCATTTTTAATTGTAATTCCCGCTCTTGCAGTTGTATAATCGGTATTTCCGTCTTCATCGTCACCTGTTGAATACATTGAATATAAAAAATAAAATATCGGCATGTCTTCATACAAAGCCGTTTCAACTATTGCGTACTCATCTTCAGTGAGATTATAGTCGCTTTTATGCAGCAATTTGTCTATACACCACTCATATTCATTATTACTGCTGTCATTTTCATCTTCCCAAAACAAATAATATGTAGCTTCCAGCTCACCATTATAAAAATCCCAGCATATATCCCTTAAATCTTTATAATATCGCTGCATGGTCTCACCAGAATCCCAAGTTGCAAGCTGATTGTAGCAATATAAATAACTTGTGCTTTCAGGTGTTATCTCAGGGTACTTGTTTTCCGTTTCATTATCCGAAATCGTCACTGTGTCATTTTCATGATAAGTGGTTTGTGCCGCATACGCCCTATATCCAATCCCGCCGAATATACCCGAAAATATCAGTAACACTGCCATCGCTGCCGAAAGAAATTTAATTTTAATTTCCTGTCTGATACGCATAAATCAATCCTCCTTTTATCTTATAAATACAGTTTTATATGTTATAAATGTTTTTCATTTATACCGCTCCAAGTGTCACATCAAACCCAGCAATCTTTTTAAGAATCTTAACAGCATCTCTTGTGTCAACTTTGCCGTCGTCGTTGACATCCGACGCTTCAAGGTCGATTGTAAATACTGTGAATCCCGCAACGTATTTTTTGATTAATACAGCATCGCGGCTGTCAATTTTTCCGTCGCCGTTGGCATCACCATAGGTAACAGGAACAGCAGGTGTATACGCAACCTCAGGAAGTTCAAAAATCTTTGTATTACTTGGGCTGTCAATTTTTATTTTTCCCTGTTTTAATACAAATTCATCAATATAATCAAATCCTTCATTTTCATCGCATTTGAATATAACTTCCGATTCGGATTGATTTTTCATATTGATTTTATATACATCTTTACGCGTTGCAATATACATATAATCATCATAAATATACATACCGATGATTTCCTTAAATGTTTTAAAATCCGTGGCTTCGCTTCCATCTATTTTTGATTTTACAATCGTCTTTGTATTGCATATATAATACCAATAACCATTGTAATAATTAAATTGCTTAGCGTTTTTATTTCTGAAAATATAGCCCTCATATGAATCGCTTTTATCACACTTTACTGTCTCTGACCAACCGTAATGGTTCAATTCTGTAATTTCATCATCACTTTTCAAAAAGTAATCTGTATTATATACACCTTCCCAAAACGAATCTTTTCCCACATCATCCCATGTAGCATCAAGATGATAGTTGATACCATCCAAATTAACTATATTCCATGCGTGATCCAAATCCGATGAAGATGCAATATAATTGGTTATTTTATATTTTCTAAGCATATATTCCATAAAGTCTGCATATCCGCTACACACAGCCAGTCCGTTATAAACCACACCTTCTTTTTGATAACTTTCTGTAGGAATCGTGTCTAAAACAAAATTTTTATAATCATATTCACATTCCCTCATTGCCCATTCATATATCGCCAGCGTTTTTTCCAAATCCGACATACTTTCATCTATCTGTTCCGTAAAGTCTGCTATTCTTTTGTTGAATTTATTATATTTATCGTAAGATAATTTCTCATCAAATTTATTTTCTTCGTTAAAAAATTCAGCAGGAACCGTTAATGATAATGCCGCCAGATAATCTTCGTCATATTCCCGTAAAATATAATTTATGTAAGAATATTGGGGTTTCGTGCTCAAATATCTGACATAATTGTATATATCACCTGCTCTGTCCTTATTTATTTTTAAGTCTCTTAACTGAACAGTATAAACATTATATGGCAAAGCCACCGAATACTTACCTTCAGTTATTCTTTCCTCAATAATTTTAATTTCTTCTCCGTTTTTTAACCGTTTCTGTAATACATCAAAATCATTTCCTGCCTGTTCTTTATTAATCGTCTGATCATTTTCATTTGTGTATTTATCTTTAGCAGAGACAAGCACACTTTTAATATATGTACCATCATCACTGATTTTAACAGAATCAATCCAATAATACTGTCTGTCGGAAACTCTTAAATCATTCAAATATCTATACATTTCCGCAATTTTTTCTGTGGTGAATCTCCAATCCGAAATATCTATTCTTCCGCTTGCTTTATCTATTTCTTCCGCAAGCAATTCTTTCCATTCACCGTTATCAAGTCTTGTATGTAATTTAATATAATCATTTTTTGCTGTTATTTTATCTATTGTATTATCTTTATTTACATATTTATCTTTTACAGAGTACCAAAGAACACTGTTTCCGATAAAATCGCTTATAAAACACAAATTCAGCCAATAATAATCACTCTGCCGCATTAATTCTTCAACATATTTATTTGCCGCATCAATTTCATCACTTTCCAATCCGTTAATTATCTCTGTTAAATATGTATTTTCATCATCTGCATCAAATGTATTAATATTGTCTATACATGATTTAACCAGGCTTTCATACCCCTGTGCCGCATGCACTTTTAATATAGATTGGCTCAAAAAGACCTTCGGACATCCCGTAAATACCAATCCCGCTGCCAGCATTACACAGGCCGCACGTTTAATTGTCTTTTTATATGTGTATGCTTTTCCCATAACATTCCCCATTTCAAAAATATTCCTATAAAAAAAGCGGACGAAAGTTTCCCTCCGTCCACCTGTTTTTAAACATTATTAAGAAACTTACTGTTCTTGTACAGTTTCTTATATTTTTTATTTTCTGTTATTTAACGGCTTTTCTTGACTTTTCAACTATTACTGCTGCAGAAGCCATCATCATTATTACTGCCATAATCATTACATAAATTGATGTATCACCTGTGCTTACTGATGCATTATTATCTGTTGAGGCATCTCCTGATGGTGTTGTGCTGTCATTATTTGTGTTTCCGTTATTTCCATTATCAGGTGTTTCTGCCTTTTCTGCTATAGTTATTGCTGTCTTTGATGTGATTGTCACTCCGTCTGCTACCCATTTTCCATCCTTGTAAACTTCACGGTTGTATACAACCTTAAGTTCATAATCACCTGCATTAGCTACTGCAAATGTTGCCGTATACGGTGCAGATGTCCACTCACCGCTCGGATTAATGCTCCATTTTGCAGGTACATATCTCATATCGCCTGCCTGAGGATTTACATTATCCATTCCGATGCCTATAGCAGTAAATGTAATATCTTCGCCCTTTGTATACTGTGATGCCAAAGGATTTTCTGCCTTTTCATCTTTAACTTCCGTTTTTAATGATTCCAGTTTTGGAATTGTTACTTTTTCTGTCTCGCCGCATACAGTACATGTTCTTTCAAGAATACCATCTTCTGTTTCCGTTGCGTCTTTTTTTATAACATAATCGCTATATTTGTGGCCTGTTGCAGGAATTTCTTCTGTTGAAAGCACCTTATCACACACGCTGCACTTTGTTACTTTTTCGCCTGCTGTTGTACATGTTGCTTTCTTTGTTATCTCTGTTACTGCTGTATGTTTTCCTGTTGCCGGTATCTTTACCTCTTCTACCTCGTTACATACACTGCATGTTCTTCTCTTTAATCCGTCTTTTGAACATGTTGCCTCTGTAACTACTTCGTATTCGCCGAACTTGTGGCCTGTTGACTTAACTGTCTTTGTATCGATTAAATCGCCGCATTTTTTACATATGACTTCCGTTACGCCGTCCTTTGTACATGTTACGGCTTCTTTTACAACTTCTTCTGTATCTGCATGTTTGCATAATACTCGTACGGAACCGTATACTGAATTAACTGAAAGATACTCACCTGCCAAATTAGAAGGTGCCAAATCTGTTATCTTTAATACTGAAGTTCCTATTGCAGCTCCTTCTTTAATTTTAAATTCTGCCGTATATAATTCTCCGTTTTTCGTATTGTCTTTTGTCAATGCAACAGCATAAGAAATAAAATTTGTTATTTTTGCATCAGCATTTTTATCTCCCAATACAACTACATCTTCGACAAACACATCTTCCGATAATGTTGTCTTTACCAGTTCCAATACATCTGTATCATAATACAGTCTGAATTCAAAGCCTGCCGTACCCTGATTATTTGTATATGATGCCGTTACCTTTACTGTATCCCCCTCATAGCCCTGTGCGTATGATACGGACACCAAGCCATTTGAATCATTTGCATCACTTGCAAATGCGTTGCCCGTTGACACAAGAACTGTTGTTGCAATAAGGCATAAGCTTAAAAATGCAGCTATAAATGCTTTGCTTTTTCTCTTCATTTTTTAACTCCTCCTGTTTTCCCTGATTTTTTCTTTATTAAAAACAACAACACAGCCACCGCAATAACTACTACGGCTGTAATTACTGCCGCTGTATTTGTTGATTTAACCGTATCTGATGAATTTACCTCTATTAAAGAAACACTATTTTCTTCTGTACCGTTTATATTTTTACTGTCCGATTTATCCATGCTATCTGATTTATTTATACTGTCTGATTTATTTATACTGTCTGATTGACCTTTAACTCCAGCCTGTTCTTCCGGCGTATTCTGTAAATTCTGTTTGTTTTGTATATTCTGTGCGTTCTTATCTGAAAACTGTACTTTTATGTCTGTATTGACGTCTTCAAGATTAGAATCGCAAGCGTCAAACTCATCAATATAAACCGATTCATAAGTTAATTCTTTCTCATTCTCGCGATTTATTTTAAAGGTTATAGAAAACACAGTTCCCGTGTCGTTACAATCCTTTGCTTGTGCATATGCGTATCCCAAAAATCCGTCCCCGTCGGGATTTATAATTGATGATTTAAAACTATCCAAAGTTTCATCAACCGAAACAATACTTAATAAACTGCTGTCATAGCACAGCTTAAACGACATTCCCGCAATTCCGGGATTTGATACCATCTCAAACTTTACATTAACAGTATCCTCTTCATGTAAAATCTCCAAAACCACCGATGCCGGACCTGCTGCTGTCACCGGTTTTACAGGTATTGCCATCACTGCCGTGATTACACATAAAACTATCACGCAGATTCGTTCTAACAATCTTTCTAATTTATTTTTAAAAAACATTTTTTCTCCAAAAATAATATTTTATACCAAATTCATTTTACCCCCCCCCGGTATTTTTCTGTCAATACACTTTTTAATAAATTCAGAATAATTTCTTCCGCAATTTTTGCTGGATTCATATTTTTTTTGCTGTTCTTATTATATATTAAGCAAAAACTAAAATGGTGTAATTCAACGTAGAACGCTGTTTTCACGACGCAGAATGTTTGTTTTTGCATAAAAAAAAGACAATTATCCTTTTTTATTGATAATTGTCTTTTTTATATTTTTTTATTTATTTTTATAACTTATACCATCATTCTTCTAAGACTGCTGTAACTATAACACCTCTTACTCATGAATTTCTCACTGTATTTTTCAAAATTAGTATATGAATGTTCAAATTGTCTTGAATAAAGATGGGCAATATCAACCTGCTCGGTCTTTGAAAGTTTTCTGCCATTAGTCACCCACGCTGCAACATCAAGATGTCGTAATGCCGCATATCCGATTATCGCATTTTTTACTTTAAGCACAATATTAATATCATAAACCGCATCAAGAAAATACCGGTAAATATAGTACATAAGAAGCTGCCTGTACTCAAACTGTCTGTCATTATAATATTCCTCAAACTCAATTACATATTTTTCATATGATGAACCATCATGACAAGATTTCATAAACTTTTCCTGAATATCACAATACTTCAGCCAGTCCGGGTTAATCACTTCCATTCCGTCAAACTTTTCAAAAAATCTGCCTATATCTTTAAAGCCTCTGAATGAATCATCTGTTTTCTTTTTCTTTACATCAGCTATAATCTTATCAAGTATTTTTTCATCTTTAAAAGATTTTACAACATTGGCAATCAAATCGTCCCTTTCATCATCCATATGCTTCTGTATGCGTATAGCATATTCAATAAGTATAAGGCAGACTTCATCAGGTGTATATTTTTTATTCTGAATAATATCATATGCACATTTCCTTGCATTACGAAGCTGCATATACAAAAAACCATCTATATCATTATAGCCTGTTAGTGGCTTACCGTCCTCTTCCTCGTCAAATGTGAGAACTTTATCATAATTAAATATTATCTCGCCAGCCGTCTTGCATGATGGTGCAATTCCTATCTCTTTCACACTTCCGTATTCATTAATAAATCGCGGAAATTCCGCACACGTATCACACAGCTTGTCTTCTCCCAATGCAATATACAAATCACACAGATTATTATCGTTAAGAAACGGACATCTTCCGTTTTGAAGTGTAAATGTGCAGCCTCCTTCTTTTTCGGGAACCATGACACTCTTTAACCTTTTGCCAAAATTTCCATCCACAGTCTTATAATATCTGTAGGATTTATCATCTACATCTACGTCCCATCCCGCACAACATGTATCGGTACACGCACCTGCAATGCACTTAAAATCTTTATAATAATGTGGTGTAACTATTTTCATACTTCTGCCTTTCATACATACCATTTATTTCATAAGATTATGATGCCTGACATCCAAATCTTAACTTGATTTACACTATGCAATAATGTTAATATGTTTAGAAGAATATCGCAATACAAAAGGAGGAGAAAATGCGAAAATATATGCTCGCAGCACTATGCTGCATAATGTCGCTTTTCATTCTTACCGGATGTAAATCATCTGTTCCGGAAAATACTGTTTTTTCCGTTGATGACTTATCCGGCAAGAAAATCGGTGTACAGCTTGGAACTACAGGTGACACATTAGTTTCTGACTATGAAGAAGATGGTTCCGGCACAGTAGTTGAACGTTATAATAAAGGTAACGATGCAATCCTTGCATTAAAACAGGGCAAAATCGATGCCGTTGTTATTGATGTCCAGCCTGCACAATCATTTATCAAGACAAATTCTGAACTTATGATACTTGATGAAGAATTTGTTACAGAAGATTACGCCATGTGTATCTCAAAAAACAAGCCTGAGCTTAAAGCTTCCATTAACGAGGCATTAAATGTAATTAAAGCAAACGGCACTCTTGATAAAATCATTGACAATTATATCGGTGAAAATGCCGGAAAAACACCTTATATTTCACCTGACGGTGTAAAGCGTAACGGCACTCTCGTAATGGCTACAAACGCTTACTTTAAGCCATACGAATATTATGATAACGGTAAGATAGTCGGTATTGATGCCGATATGGCTCAGGCTGTCGCTGATTATCTTGGAATGAACTTAAAGATTGAAGATATGGAATTTGATTCAATCATTACCGCTGTCCAGTCAGGAAAAGCCGACTTCGGTGCTGCCGGAATGACCGTAACAGCAGAAAGACTTAAAAATATTGATTTCTCTGATACATATACAACTTCAAAACAGGTTGTAATCGTAAGAGATAATGATGCCATTAAGAATTCCGGCAATGTAGTTGAAAAATTCAAAAATGATTTCCTTACAGATAACAGATATCAGTTTGTGCTTACAGGTTTGAAAAATACTGTTTTAATTGCATTCTGTGCTGCTCTTATGGGTATCGTGATAGGTTTTGTAGTTGCTGTTATACGTTCAACACACGATAAGACAGGAACTCTTAAAATAGGTAATTTTATATGTAACCTCTACCTTACAATAATCCGTGGTACACCAACTATGGTTCAGCTCCTGATTATTTATTATGTAATATTTGGTTCAGTAAGTATTAACAAAATACTTGTAGCAATTCTTGCATTCGGTATTAACTCAGGTGCTTACGTTGCCGAAATTTTCCGTTCAGGAATTATGTCAATCGACAACGGACAGTTTGAGGCTGCAAGCAGCCTTGGTCTTTCATACAAAAAGACTTTTATATATGTAATACTTCCTCAGGCATTTAAAAATGTACTTCCTGCACTTGCCAATGAATTTATTGTTCTCTTAAAAGAGACTTCAATCAGTGGTTATATCGGTCTTACAGACCTTACGCGAGGTGGAGATATTATAAGAAGTATCACTTATGATGCAATGCTCCCACTTCTTGTTGTAGCATTAGTTTATCTTGTAATGGTTGTAATTCTTTCGGCACTGGTTAAAAAACTTGAAAGGAGATTAAGAAGCAATGAGCGATAATAACTCAAACGATAATATTATCTTAAAAGTTGAAGGCTTGAAAAAAGTTTTCGGCGACCATGTTGTACTTGAAAATATCAATACAACAGTAAAAAAGGGTGAAGTAATTGCAATTATCGGACCATCAGGCTGCGGTAAATCAACATTTTTACGTTCACTCAATCTCCTTGAAAAACCTACAGAAGGCCATATTTATTTTCATGGAACAGATATAACCGATAAAAATGTTAATATTAACAAACTTAGGGAAAAAATAGGAATGGTATTCCAGCATTTTAACCTTTTCCCTAATATGACAGTAAAGAAAAATATCATGCTTGCTCCTGTCCAGTTAAAACTTATGAGCGAAGAAGAAGCTAATAAGAAAGCATTGGAACTTCTTGAACGTGTAGGGCTTTCCGACAAGGCTGACACTTATCCTAACATGCTCTCAGGCGGTCAGAAACAGCGTGTTGCCATTGCCCGTGCCATGGCTATGAATCCTGACGTTATGCTCTTTGACGAACCAACATCGGCACTTGATCCTGAGATGGTCGGCGAAGTTCTCGGAATTATCAAAGAGCTTGCAGAATCAGGCATGACAATGCTTATAGTTACACATGAGATGGGATTTGCAAAAGAAGTAGCTAACCGCTGTATGTTCTTTGCTGACACCAAAATCATGGAAGAAAATACTCCAAAAGAGCTTTTTGAAAATCCTCAGACACCAAGATTACAGGATTTCCTCTCAAAGGTACTTTAATTTTAACTGTCAGTACTAAACTTCAGGCATAAAAAAACTGCTGACCCGAATAAATAACGGTCAGCAGTTTTTTATGTTCAATTATTTACATTCAATTATTTAATATTCTTCTTCATAGCATCGAGTTCATCATCAATGCTCTTTGCATCATTCTTAAATTCATTGACGGACTTGTTGTTTTTCTTTGAATCGCCATTGTTTTTATTTGATGCAAACAACACTTTGGCAACAAATCCTGCCCCACCAAATATAAGAACAAGAATTAAAACCCACTCATATAAAGACATTGTTACAAGACGGATATCTGTATTAAGTATTACTGCTGCAAGTATAAGAATCACAGAAATAGCAGTAAATACTTTCGATGCAAACGAACTTGTCGCAAACATCCATATAATTCCGATAATAAGCGGAACTATCACAAGACCTGAACTGATACGGATTCCTGCTACTGAAAATCCGCCATAACCAAACCAGCTTGAATGTACAATCACTTTCTGTGAAAAAATAAATAATCCCACAGCAAGCATTACAATCCCTCCAACAAATTGTAACAATTCATTCTTTGTTTCCTTCAATTTTTCTACCCCTTTCAATTTTATTTAATCTATTGTATTATTTATACTAAGATTCCTAATAAATACCCTTCTGCGGCATCTACAACAAAACTTTTGACGGAGGATACCGACATTGAAAAATATAGTTAAAAATATCTACAACGATATAATGCACATCAAAACATTCATCATTATATTTATCATTGCATTTATCTCGTTAAATCTATTATTTCATAAAATATGCCTAATTTCAATAATAACCGGATTTCCATGCCCCGGATGTGGTATGACAAGAGCGTTTGTAAACCTTTTGACATTTCATTTCAAAGACGCATTTTACTGGAGTCCATCCATATTTTTATGGGTACCGCTGTTAATTTATGGCATTTTAAACAGATATATTTTCAAGTGCTCAAATAAAATTTTTACAATTCTTTTATGTATAACAGGAATTATTACTATTATTATTTATATTGTAAGAATGATTACACTTTATCCTGACAACGCACCAATGGTTTATTACGAAAATAATATTATGCACTTGCTTTCTTATGGTTTATCACATATAAAATAATACTTCCTGCTACTATAAATAAAGAAATAAACTGTGATGTTGAAAGATTACCAACTGTCCCCCTCACGTCATTTCGTAGAAATTCAACAAGAAATCTTCCTATTCCGTACAAAAACATATAAATGCATCCTATATCTCCTGAAACCATGCCAAATCCCGTTTTTGCCTTCAAACTGCTCTCTTTTGCTTTCTTGAATACAACATCTGCGAGTATAATGAGGATTATCGCTATCGCAAAGTCTCCTACTGCAGATATAAGCTGTGTCGGAAGCATTTTTAGTGCTCCCGGGGCAAGACTGTCTTCAGGAAATACCACACCAAACACTGAATCTGTAGGTCTTCCGTAACAACACCCTGCAAGAAAACATCCGATTCTTCCAAAAGCCTGTGCAAGTGCCACTTCCGGCATAACAATATCAAAATAATCCAGGAATTTTAACTTCTTCACTTTGCAATAAAGCATGCAGCAAAGAACACCCGAAATAATTCCTCCATATACTACAAATCCTTCTGAACCGATTACGGCTAGCGGATTTTGCAAAAACTCTTTAAGACTTACAATTATATATAAAATCTTAGCTCCAAGGAATCCTCCGACAGCCGCTATAATCGCAAGATCTATTATCGCTTCTTCTTTCATTCCTTTCTTTTTTGCTCTATATTCTCCCAGAAATAAAGCAAGTATAAATCCAATTCCTATCATAAGCCCGTAGCCGTGAACACTAAATCTACCTATGTAAAATAAATCTTTTTTCATAAATCCTCCATGTGTGACTATATCTTTATTTTTATATAGCCCAGATATTTTATTACTTAAAAATTTTACCGCATTCCCAAATCAGTATATGCTTTTTGGATTCTTTCTCTTACTTCTCTAAAAAATCCATCTGCATCTGATGACATATACGGTGTGACAAAAAATGTTTTTAATGTATACATGCACAAAATTCTTAATTGCTGCTCGTCTAAATTCAATGCGGCACTCTTAATCTGCTTGAGATAAACATGCCATAAAATTATAAATTCCCTGTATGGCTCACCTTCATGCATATCAATCCATTTTTTTACTTTTATCTTAAACAGATTGTCCTTGTTGCACTGTCCTTTTTGAAGAATATATTTAAAATGCGTATCATCTTCCCAATATCTTCCAAGCGGAAACATCCTGCAGACCCCGGGTCTTGCATCATGTATTGCACATCTGTTGTCACTAAGCAGAAATCCACACGCATTAGTATCCGGGTTCATTCTCATATTCGGAAGCATAATCCCGTCAACAATATTTATCTCTATCTTATCATTAATAAGCTCGTTAAATGACTTTCCAGTCTTTTGTGTCAATCTGTATACATCATATGGGTCAAGCACTATTGAAGCTTCCATTCCCTTACAACATACCTGCCTGCACCCGGCACAATTGCCTGTATCTGCCTTTACACAGTCATTTTCCGAATAAAGTTTTCCGTCAGATATTTCTTCAAGACTTTCCTGTCTAATCATATTCTTTTACTCCGTTTCTTTTGCAAATATCGAAAAGACAGCATTTTGTGCAATGCGGCTTTGTTCTTGCCGTACAGACATCACGCCCGTGACAGACCAGCCTGTGGCACAAATCGCTTCCCTCTTCCGGCGGAACTATCTCCCATAATGCCATCTCTACTTTTTTTGGCTCTTTTTCGTCTTTTACAAGACCGATTCTGTTTGACAGCCTTATGCAATGTGTATCCGTTACTATAGCAGGCTTCCCAAACACATCTCCCATTATAAGATTGGCACTCTTTCTTCCTACCCCCGGCAGCTTTAAAAGTAAATCAAAATCATCCGGTACTCTGTCATTAAACTGTTCATGCAGCATTTTCATACATGCACTTATGTCTTTTGCTTTACTTTTGCCGAGTCCGCATGGATGAACTATTTTTTCAATATCATCAACTACCTCATAAATATGTTCATACATATAAGCCAAAATCTCCTTTAAAACTTCTGTACTCATTCCCTTTCTCCTCACATACAGTATCATGGATAAAGCCCACCATACATTCTACAAGCAGGATGCTTCATATCCAACCTGTATATATAGTGTACACGCTGGGAGTAGATATTTCTTGATTCCATATATGAAGTAATATATTTTCTATCTCAAACTTTTCATAACCCTTTTTGCACAAGCATCAGAATCATTACACTCTCTTTTCATGATCTTTATCCAAAGGCTTCTTATCTTCTTCCTTGTTCCTGCACTTCCATAATGCCATTGGATGCTTTGCTACATTTCTAAACTCATCACTATCCCCGAATACCCAGTCAGGATAATAATTTCCTTCTGAGAAAGCCTTCCAGAACAGCTTTTCCTCCTTTGTGGGCACCAGAACAGATGTAAGATAGTCTTTTACTTCCTTTTGTACAAATTCCAGGTCAAATCGTTCTCCTTTACGAAGCACTGAATTCAAATCACGCTTAATCTGCCGGAATGACACGTTTCCGATATTATCAAGCTCAAATTTTTCCGGTGGCTGCGCTGACCCGATTGCACTATAGAAGACGGCACATTTACGAAGCATCGCTTCCTCACTTTCATCAAACAGCCCAAATTTTACCATGTTATGCATATCATATAAATCTCGTGGAGCTGTTCTTGTAAGTAATGCTACTGTTTTAGAAGCAAATATCTCCAATGGTGCTACGGAAAAAACGGTAAGCTTTTCCTCATTCCATGGCAGTCTTACTTCTCTCCGTGCCACAGGAAGCACATGACAGCGCAGCATATAGTTAATCTCAATCTTAAGATTATCCTTTGTCCCTCCGCAATTTACATATTCATACACAAAGGAATCCAGTGCATGATGACTCTTTGATTTCGGACTCAGGACATATCCGTTTGCCATCATATACTTGCTGATTTTGTCTGTGATAATCCCCCTGTCTGCAAGCATTTCTTCCCTTTCAATACTTCTGCAATAATCCAAATCAATATCCACCGAAAGTCTTGGCAAATCAAAAATAGTAAGATTAACGGCAGTGCCGCCTTTTAAAGCAATTCCTTCGGACAAAAGCTCATCCGATTCCATGAATTTCAACACATCCGCCAGACGGCATACCTTTTCCAGCGTGTCTCTCGGAAAACCCAGTTCTTTTGCCATTCTGCCCAGAGTTAATCTATCCCATTGCATCATAAGCATCCACCCCCTTATCTATCAGTCCTTTCAACGAAACCGGTGCATAAAGCTTCCATCTTTTATGAAATACATTATCCTGCGATTCCTTCATCAGGTAGCGCTTTGCATCAGAGGAACCATTCTCACACGTCTCAAAAAACTTGGCTGAAAAATGGAATTCTTCCTGCATTTCTTCAAAAAAATATCCGCATTTCTGATACAGAAAACCATTGTTGTTTCTTGCCAGACATTCCAACACTTTCTGTTCATTCAGTCCCGGCACCAGCATCATACACCGTATTACTTCCTCAATTCCTGCTATCTTTTCAAAATCACGAATACTGTCTACAACAGTCTGTTCCATGGATGTCACTCGTATTTTTCCCTGCTGTACTACTTCCA
>OGHC01000963.1_pt1 | contig 15162 bp, 13 predicted proteins | sample 1571381 | NCBI WGS metagenome assembly OGHC01 (sample SAMEA2581945, study PRJEB24529) | metagenome | biome: Human gut stool | place: China | collected 2011 | reverse complement strand
AAAAAATTGTTTAAGCATCTGAGTCATTGCTTCGCAATGCCACCTCCCCTATCGAGGGGAGGCTTTGGCATTTCGTAAAGCTTTCTCTCTTCGCCAGAGGCTCCCCTCGGTAGGGGAGCTGTCGAGCGGTAGCGAGACTGAGAGGTTACACATTAAAATAAAAGGAGCACACCATGCTGGCGAGTATCTTTTCGCTCAACGTCATCCAGACCGCGCTCGAGCTGGGCTGCATCTACGCCCTCGTTGCGCTGGCTCTGTTTCTGAGCTATTCCATCCTGAATATCGCGGACCTGTCCACCGACGGCTGCTTCACCCTTGGCTGCGCTGTCGCCTGTCAGGTGGCGCTGACCGGCCACCCCTTCCTCGCCCTGCTGGCAGCGATGGCGGCCGGTGTGTGCTCCGGTTTCATCACAGCTTTTTTGCAGACCCGCCTCGGCGTCGAGAGCATCATGGCCGGCATCATCGTCAACACCGGCCTCTACACCATCAACCTGGCCGTGATGGGCTTCTCGTCCACCATGTCGCTGGTCAAGACCGATACCGTCTTCTCCATCGCCAAGAGCGCCCTGCGCTTCACGGGCGGCGGGTATAAGCTGGTGCTGGCGGCGGTAGTCATCGCGCTGGCCGGTGCCGCCATGGTGGGCTTCCTCGGAACCCGCCTCGGCCTCTCGATCCGTGCCACCGGTGATAACGCTGCCATGGTGCGTGCTTCCAGCATCAACCCCGCCTTCACCATCACGGTGGGCCTCTGCATCTCGGGCGCACTGACGGCCCTTTCCGGCGGCCTGCTGGCTCAGTACCAGAAGAGCTGCGACATCAACGTAGGCACCGGCATGGTGACCATCGCACTGGCTTCCCTCATCATCGGCGAAACGCTGGTGGGCAAGCGGACGATGGTGCGCCGTGTGCTGGGCGTCGTGTTCGGCAGCTGCCTCTACCGTTTTATCGTGGCGGTGGCTCTCCGCTTCAACGTCCCGGCTGCTGCCATGAAGCTGGTCAGCGCCATCATCGTGGCGGTGGCCATCTCGATGCCCGCCATCCAGGAGAAGATCGCCTTTGAGAAGCGCCGCAGTGCGGCCCGTCAGGCACGGAAGGAGCGTGTGTAAAATGGAAATGCTCGAACTTCGTGACCTGCACAAGACCTTCAACCCCGGCACCGTCAACGAGAAAGTGGCCCTGAACGGCGTCAGCCTGACCATGGAAGCGGGAGACTTCGCCACCATCGTCGGCTCCAACGGCGCGGGCAAATCCACCCTCTTCAACGCCATCACCGGCGGCTTCATCGCCGACGAGGGCAGCATCACGCTGGGCGGCGAGGACATCACCTTCGCGCCGGAATATCAGCGCAGCCGGGTCATCGGCCACCTGTTCCAGGACCCGCTCAAGGGTACGGCCCCCAACATGACCATCGAGGAGAATCTGGCGCTGGCCTACCTTCGCGCCGGGACGGCCCCCAACGCCATCTTCTCCCGCATCTCCCGCAAGGATAAGGAGATCTTCCGTGAGAAGCTGGCCCTGCTGGATATGGGCCTCGAAGACCGGATGAAGCAGCCGGTGGGCCTGCTGTCGGGCGGTCAGCGTCAGGCGCTGACCCTGCTGATGGCCACCCTCGTCACCCCGAAGCTCCTGCTTCTGGACGAGCACACCGCCGCTCTCGACCCTGCCACCGCCGAAAAGGTGCTGGACCTCACCAAGAGCATCGTGGCCGAAAAGAAGATCACCTGCCTGATGGTCACCCACAATATGCATCAGGCATTGGAGCTGGGCAACCGCACCCTCATGATGGACGCGGGCCGCATCGTCTTTGACGTCAAGGGTGAGGCCCGCAGCAAGATGACCGTGGACGACCTGCTCGAGAAGTTCCGCGAGAACGCCGGCAAGGCTCTCGACAATGACCGCATCCTCCTGAGCAAGGTGGAAGCCAACAACTGAGAATAAGCAGAAAGACTGCTGCAAAACACCTCTCCCAAAGAGAGAGGCTGGCCCTGTTGCAACAACAAAAAATCCCCCCTCGCTGTTATCTCGCAGCGAGGGGGAATTTTTATGTGATGTTGGATTGGAATATCATGAAAATTCAAATTGAAAATATCAGGAATCAATGGACATGGTGCCCTTCAGCAGGACAAAGATGTAGGGAGAGGTCTTGCCATCGACCGTGATGGTCTTGATGCTGACGGAAATCTCTTCCGGGACGTAAGAGGCGGTCTTACCGTCGACGGTCTGATGATTGGAGTTGGAAAGGAAGAAATGCTTCTGGTTATTGATGTATGTGCCAGAGGCCTCGTAGAGCTGTGCAGAGTTCAGCTCTTTGTATTCTTTATCGAAGTCCCGGAGGGGAGCATTGTAGATGGCGTAGGCGGCCACAGGAGACTCGCCGTTCCTTGCGAAGTATCTGAGGTTACCGCCCAAGGAACCAGACTTGACATATTGATACTTGGTGGCACCCGGATCCCCCAGCTTTGCCTTGATGGCATCGTAGGCGGTCTGCTCATGACCCTTATAATCCGGATCTTCATTGGTAGTGCTGTAATCGACGTTCGGGTCAAGGGCGTCCATGCCGGCCTGCAGAGCATCATCCAGTGCCTTGCTCTCCTTCACGTTATAACCGGTTCTTGCCCGGACGGTGTTGATGAAAATAGAAGTGTCGTATTTGGGGTCTGAGCCGCAGGCTGTAAAGATACACAGGGAGACTGCACTGGCCGCAACGGCGGCAAGGATTCGTTTGAGCATTTTCATAAGATACCTCCTAACATTGTGAAAATCGATGATGCAGAACAGATTGTGTATTCTGCTGTTAAATTGAGTATACCCCCCCCCCCTAAAAATATTCAATTAGTAAATCTCCCAAAAATCTGTAGAAGATTTTGTGGGAAATGAGGAAGAGAAAAGCCGTCTCAGCGACAGAAAACAAAAAAAGCCTCCGCCATGCAAAGCATGGCAGAAGTCTTTGTATCAAAAACTATGGTTACAGCATCTTGGAGAGGAATGCCTTCAGGCGGGGATGCTTGGGGTTGGTGAACAGCTCCTGCGGCGGCTCATCCTCCTGAATGCGGCCCTCGTCAATGAAGATGACGCGGTTGGAGACTTCGCGGGCAAAGCCCATCTCATGGGTGACCACCAGCATGGTGATGCCGGTGTGAGCCAGCTCTTTCATCAGCTCAAGCACTTCACCCACCATCTCGGGGTCGAGGGCGCTGGTAGGCTCATCGAAGAGGATGACGTCCGGGTCCATTGCCAGTGCGCGTGCGATGGCGATGCGCTGCTGCTGGCCGCCCGAAAGGCTCTTGGGGTAGACGTTGGCCTTGTCGGCCAGACCTACGCGGGCCAGAAGCTCGTCGGCGCGCTTGGAGATGGCCTCTTTGTCCTTGAGCTTGAGCAGGCTGGGGGCCAGCTCAAGGTTTTTCTTGACGGTCAGGTGGGGGAAGAGGTTGAAGTGCTGGAACACCATGCCCATCTTCTGGCGGACAGAGTCGATGTGGTCGTCGTCCACCTCCACGCCCTCAAATTTGATGCTGCCGCCGGTGGGGATCTCCAGCCGGTTCAGGCAGCGCAGGAAGGTGGATTTGCCGCAGCCCGAGGGGCCGATGAGGCAGACCACGTCGCCGCGGTAGATGTCGATGTCGATGCCCCGCAGCACGTCCAGAGTGGGGGCAGCCTGCTTTGCGCCCTTCCGCTTTTCGCCGCCGTAGGTCTTGGTCAGGCCCCGGACTTCCAGGATCTTATCGGTCACTTTGTGCCAGCCTCCTCTCAAATTTTGCAAGCAGCCAGGTAAAGATCATCACCAGCACCAGATAGATCAGTGCCACGCCAAACAGGGGGAACATGGCCTCGTAGGTGCGGTTCATGATGCCCTGGGCCGCATACAGCAGCTCCTTGCCGCCGATGACGGTGATAAGGGAGGTATCCTTCAGCAGCATGATGAACTCGTTGCCCAGGGCAGGCAGCACCGCCCGGATGGCCTGGGGGATGATGATGACCACCATGGTGGTGATGTAGTTGAGGCCCAGGCTGCGGCCGGCCTCCATCTGGCCGGGGTCAACGGCCATCAGGCCGCCCCGGATGATCTCGGAGACGTAAGCGCCGGAGTTGATGCCCAGCGCCAGAGCGCCTACCATGGTAAAGTTGCGGCTGTTGTTGAAGATGACCATGCTCATGATCAGCAGCTGCACCATCATGGGGGTGCCCCGGATCACGGTGGTGTACACCTGGCACACGGCGTTAAAGACCCCCAGCACCGGGTTCGAGCGGCCGGGGCGCTGCTGGTCGTGGGCCACACGCACCAGCGCCACCACGCTGCCCAGCAGGACGCCCATGGCCAGAGCAATGGCAGTGACCAGCAGGGTGGTGCCTACGCCCCCGATGTACTGGAGCCAGCGGTCCTTCAGGACAAAGGCCTGATAAAATTTGTAGAACAGCTCCTGCCCCATGTCCAGCCGGCCGCCGCTTTTCAGCAGCTGGCTCAACAGTTCGTATTGTGCGGCCATTCGCATCCTCACTTTCTTTTCGTCTGTTGTGATCTTGTCAGAATTTTGTAACCTATATCCCTTAAAAAAGGGGAGGTGCCCGGTGGGCCGCCTCCCCTTGAGGGGTCTGTTTACTCAGCCTTGATGTACTTGTCCACGATGGCCTGCAGGGTGCCGTCGGCCTTCAGCTCCTCCAGAGCGGCGTTCACAGCATCCAGCAGAGCGGTGTTGCTCTTGTTCATGCCAATGGCGTAGTCCTCCTCGGCGTAGCTGGTGTCCAGGATCTTCAGGCCGGGGTTGGACTCCACATAGGCCTTGGCGGGCTCGTTGTCGATGACCACAGCGTCCACCTGGCCGTTGTTCAGGGCCTGTACAGCGGTCAGGCCGCTGTCGTAGGCCACGACTGCATCGTCGCCAAAGTCGTCGGAGCAGTACAGGTAGCCGGTGGTGCCGCGCTGGGTGCCGATCTTCTTGCCGGCCAGATCGTCCACAGAGGCAATGTCGGAGCCCTCGGGCACGATGACGGACTGGATGCCGGTGGCGTAGCTGTTGGAGAAGGACATCACAGCCATCCGCTCGTCGGTGACAGTGATGCCTGCCATGGCGATGTCGGCCTTGCCCTGCTGCACGCTGAGCAGAGCGGCGTCAAAATCCATGTCGTCGATCTGCAGCTCCAGGCCCAGCTTCTCGGCAATGGCCTGTGCGGTGTCCACATCGATGCCCTCAATGGTGCCGGCGTCGGTGGTCATCTCGTAGGGAGGGAAGGTGGCGTTGGTGGCCATGGTCAGCTTGCCAGCCTCAACGGTGGTCAGCTCAGCAGCGGCAGCGCTGGTGGAAGCAGCCTCAGAAGAAGCAGCAACAGAGCTTGCAGCAGCGGAAGAAGCGGTGGAGGCAGAGCCGCCGCAGGCGGTCAGAGCCAGAGCAGCAGCGGAAACAGCGGCGGCAGCCAGGAAGCTGCGGCGAGAGATCTTTTTCATATTCAAACACTCCTCTTTATGTGCATATCGTTTGCATCTCTCTGCTGCGATGCGATTCATCGAAAAATCAGAGAGCGTGTTTAGTATAGGTTGTACAATTTGAAAAGTCAAGTGTTGTGCAAAAATTCCATCAAATTGAAACCGAATTGCAAACAATTATGCAGAATAAAGCTTGAGAGCGATGTATATATGCAGAACCTCTCGGTCTGCCCGGATGCGAAAGCCTCTCCCTTTGGGAGAGGTGTCACCGCAGGTGACGGAGAGGGCAAGCTCAGTGCGACAGAGCCGCCGCACGGCGATAGGCAGCCCCTTTGTCAGAGCGAAACTATCGCGACGTCTGCAATTCTTTGGCAGCGTCCTTGCCCTCTCAGGCGCTTCGCGCCAGCTCTCCCAAAGGGAGAGCCATTATACGCTTCTTGCCAGCTCTTCCACGCTCCGCTTCGGCACGCAGTAGTCACCGTTCTCATCGAGATAATACTTGATGCCGGTCTTTTCCGTCATCGGTACGACTCTGGCGGCGTGAGTGGGGCAGCCAAGAGCGACCATGAACGCCAGCTTGTCCGGCGCGGCGATGCCCAGCAGCTCGCTCAGGGCGGGCTTATTGATAGCGCCCATGATGCAGCTGCCCACGCCCTTGGCCCATGCGGCGAGGGTGATGTTCGCCAGCGCGATGCCGGTGTCGGTGTTCAGGTCGCCGGGGATGGAGCTGTCCTGCACGACAGCCAGGTACATCACAGGCTGCTCGTCGGCTTTGGGAGCACCCTGCTCCGGCGGCAGATAGGCGGCCCACTTGACCAGCGGATGGACCTTTTTCACCATCTCGGGGCTCTGCACCACCACCAGCTTCACGGCCTGACGGTTCGCGCCGCAGGACGACAGGCGCAGGGCCTCCACCATATCGTCCACCACATCCTGCGGCACCGGTTTCTGGGCGAAGCGGCGGTAGGTGCGGCGGGTGTTGAGCGTTTCCATAATAGACATCGGCAGACACTCCTTTATATAAGTTTGATTTGATTATAGCACCGGCGAAAGAGCTGCACAAGGGAGGCAGAGATCTATTTCCGCTTCCAGGCGTGGCCGCTGGGCATGGGCAGGCCCAGCACCAGCGCGATGCCCACAGCCAGCGCCACGGCCACCTTGAAGGTGGAGATGCCGTTGGCCAGCGAAAGGGCATTCTCGCCCTGGATGAAATAGTAGGCGGTGTAGTAGATGCCCGCGCCGGGGACCAGCGGGAAGATGCCGGTCAGCAAAAAGACCGTCACCGGCGTCTTGAGCAGCACGGCGCAGATACGTGCCGCCAGCGACAGCGGGATGACCGCGATGAGGGAGGCTGCCGCCGCGTCGGCCCCGTATAAGACAGCCAGCTCGTAGACGAACCAGCCCACTGCGCCCACCAGCCCGCAGTAGGGCAGGGTGCGCCTGGGGCAGGCAAAGAGGATGGCAAAGCTCAGGGTGCCGGTGCCGGCCAGCAGGAACTGGCCCATCAGCTCCCCGATCTGGGAATTGGTGAGAGAAATCATGCGACCACCACCCCCGTGAGCAGAGAATACAGGCTCAGCACAAGGCCGGTGCCGATGGCGATGCTGGCCGCGATGAGCAGGGCGTCTATCATTCGGATGGTGCCGGAGAGGTAGTCGCCCTGCACGAAGTCCCGGATGCCCATAGTGAAGGCGATGCCGGGGGTCAATATCATCAGGGCGCCGATGATGGCGTGGCTGGCCTCAGTGTCCAGCAGATGGCACCCCAGAATGCAGACCAAGGTAATGAGCGCTGCCGCCGAGATCTTGCGGAAGCCGTTGGAAAGCCTCCGATTTTCACAGAGCAGCAGATAGCCGCTGACGATGAGACCCGCTGCCGCTGCCGCCAGTGCCGAGCGTATCGTGCCGCCGAAGATGAGCGCAAAACAGGCTGTGCCGCTCATCCCGGCGAGGAGCTGGGTCTTGCCCTTGGGGAAGGGGATGCGCCGGGCCTCGGCCAGGCGGTGTTCAGCCTCGTCCAGTGTGATGCCCCCGGCTGCTATCTCGCGGGAAAGGGCATTCACCGCGGCCACCCGGCCTAAGTGAGTCGTCCGCACCGGCACGTTCCGCACTTCGGCGATCTCTGCCGTGCCGGCGCTGGCGAAGATGCCGTTGGTCAGCACATAGACATGGAACTCCCGCAGGTGGAAGGAGCGTGCCATGATCTCCATGGTCTGCTCCACCCGGAACACTTCCGCACCGTTCTCCAACAGGGTCTGCCCGGCCGCCATGATAAAGTCCATGATGCGGCGCCGCTGCTCGTCGCTGGGATATAACTCTCTGCTGTCCATTCCGGCCCTCCCTGTCATGCCCGCCAAAGGGGGCATATCATCTCATGCTATACTGTATCATAATTCCGGCGGCTTGCAAAGGCGTCTTTTCACATTTTTGCACAACTTCCGTCCTTGCCGTCGGGGGCGCAGTGTGTTACACTGATAACAACTATGGAAAGATCCAGAAACCACAGGAGGAAATGACCGTGAAGCAGAGTCTGAGTTTCGCGCGCCGTCTGGCGGCGCTGGTGCTGGCAGCTGTGATGCTGTGCGTGGCTGTCCCGGCGGCGTTCGCCGAGGATGCCGCACCCGGTGCCACCACCATTGGCGGTGCAAACACCACCCTTATCCCTGAGGAAGAGGAAAATTGTCTGAGCTGGCTCTTCGGCTCCAAAGATAAAATTACACTGCCCTATCTGAACATCAAGGGCAAGGGCCTGCGCCGGAACGTGTCGCTGGACCTCGTGGACTGCCTGGTGGGCATCACCTACACGGAGCTTGGCTCCATCGGCAGCTATGTCAGCGCCAACGCCGCGCAGGAGGCGTGGAAGGCCCAGGCCGTGGCCATCCACTCCTATCTCGAGTACCATAAGCAGTACGGCTCCTCGGCCAACGCCCTCATCTACACCCCCGTGGAGGACATCCCGTCCTCGGCCCGGTCGGCTATCCGCAAGGCGGTGGAGTCGGTGAAGGATGAGGTGCTGACCTGCAACGGCAGCGTCATCGACGCCGTCTGGTCGGCCAGCGCAGGCTACAACACCCAGACCGGCGTCTACGGCACCTGTTCCAGCCTCGACGCCTGGGGCTCGGATGTGCCGTATCTCAAGAGCGTGGAAAGCCCCTATGAGCGCCAGTACCACGAGAAGATGCGCCGCATCATCGGCAAGGATTATGACTATGTCGAGTACAACGACAGCCGCACCGGTGAGCCCTACCAGAGCGCCGACACCACCCACAAAGACCTCGGCGGCTTCGTCCAGTACAACACGCTGGTGTCCAATGGCCGCAGCTACCGCTATATCGGCCAGTTCGTGTCCTCCCGCTACTGCTTCGATTTCAGCACGGATGCAGCGGGTGTACCCTGTATGTACTACTACGGCTTCGGCCACGGCGTGGGCATGAGCCAGTGCGGCGCCGTGGGCTACGCCGCCGAGGAGGGGATGGGCTACCGCGACATCCTGAAGCACTACTACTCCGGCGTTTCCATCCGGACGGTGGGCAGCGGTACGAGCTCCGGCGGCGGTCTGTTCAGCTGGCTGCGTCGCCTGCTGGGCATGTAAAAAATCAAAAGGAATTGCGCAAAATACTTCTCAAATGGGACGTGATTTGGTATACTGTACACGCTTGTACACAAGAGACAGACGATTTCGCGTTTCACGCTCCAAAGCGGGAGCGATACGATAAAGAATAACAGGTGGAGAGAACGGAATGCAGTTGGAGAAGGAAAAGAAAGAAAAGCGGGAGCGGGAGCGCTGCCGCGCACTGGCGCAGCGCATCGCGGAGGAGGCAAACCCCGCCTCGGCGGCCCTGCTGGGAGAGCAGATGTCCCAGCTGACGGAAGCCCTGCACCGTGCAGGTGTGGAGGCAGAAGAGTGGACAGAGAGCTCTGAGGCAGAGCTTCTGGTGGTGGCAGACCCCGCGTGGGAAACGCTGCCCGAGACCCTGCCCGCCCGGGTGCTGCTGGTGAGCGATGAGAGCACCGTTATGGCGGGCTGGGCCGAGCAGCTGGCCCAGAGAGGGTATTTCCGCGATTTTGGCTGGCGCAGCAAGGGCCGCGCTCAGCAGTCGGCGCTGTTCTGCACCAGCCAGCCCACTCAGCTGAAGATGGTGCGGGGCTACGAGATGGAAATGGACATCCTGCGTGACCGGATGGTGCGCGCCGAGCGCACCAGCGGCGAGGAAGCTGAGCTCATCGCCCGGCTGCGCAGCGACCTTTCGCTCAGCCGCAGCCACGAGCAGCAGCTGGAAAAGGCACTGGGCGAGGTGACGGGCTCGAAGTTCTGGAAGATGACCTGGCCCATGCGCTATGTCGTCAGCAAGAGCCGCCAGCTCTGGCACACTCTGCCCTTCTTCGTGCTCCTGCGGGAGCTGCGCAGCGGCGGCATCGAGGGTGTGCGGGAACTGGCCCGCGCCCGCCGCGAGTACGCCGCCCTCTTCCCGGGCAAAGTCATGCGCGCCGACCGGTTCGCACCGGTGGAACTGCTGGTGCGGCAGGCAGGCGACCAGCCTGCAGGCCCCAGGATCAGCATCGTGGTGCCGCTCTACAACACCCCGCTGGACTTCCTCGAAGAGCTGCTGGATTCCGTCGTGAACCAGACCTACCGCAACTGGGAGCTCTGCTGTGTGGACGCCGGCACTGCCCCGGGCGTGGGCGAGATGGTGCAGCAGCGCGCCGCTGTGGACCCTCGTATCCGCTACAGGAAGCTGGAGAAGAATGAGCTCATCCCCGGCAACACCAACAAAGGCATCGAGATGGCCACCGGCGACTTCATCGCCCTGCTGGACCACGACGACATCCTCCATCCCTGCGCCCTCTGGTACGCCGCCAAGGCCATCGCCGAGCAGGGAGCCGACTTCGTCTATACCGATGAGGCGACCTTCGAGGGCAAGGTGGAGAACGTGGTGCTCTACCACTTCAAGCCGGACTTCATGCTGGACAACCTCCGCTCCAACAATTATATCTGCCACCTGACCCTCTTCAGCCGCCGGCTGATGGACGCCGCATTCGTCCCGGAGCGGATGGAGTACAACGGCAGTCAGGATTACGAGCTCTTCCTCCGCCTGACCGAGACGGCCCGGAAGATCGTCCACATCCCCCACGCCCTCTATTACTGGCGTTCCAGCCCCGGCAGCACGGCCAGCGACATTTCCGCCAAGACCTACTGCATCGACGCGGGCATTGCCGCCCTCAAGGCTCATTACGCCCGCTGCGGCGTGGCCGTGGACGATGTGTCCCTCATCCCGGGTACACCGGGCTACTACAAGACCGACTACACCATCGACCATCCGGGCCGGGTGAGCATCCTCATCCCCACCTGCGACCACATCCGCGACTTGGTGACCTGCGTGGAGTCCATCTACGCCCGCACCACCTACCCGGATTTTGAGATCATCCTCATCGAGAACAACAGCAAGGCCCCTGAGACCTTCCGCACCTACGAGCGGATGCAGAAGGAGCACCCCGATAACCTCAAGGTCGTCACCTGGGAGGGCAAGGGCTTCAACTACAGCGCCCTGAACAACTTCGGCGAGAAGTTCGCCACCGGTGAGTATCTGCTTCTGCTCAACAACGACACCGAGGTCATCACCGCCGCCTGGCTGGAAGAGATGGTCATGTACGCCCAGCAGAAGAGGGTGGGCTGCGTGGGTGCCAAGCTGCTCTACCCGGATGACACCATCCAGCACGCCGGTGTCGGCTTCGGCATCGGCGGCGTGGCGGGCCATCTGCACAAGTACTATCCTGCCAGCTCGGACGGCTATATGGGCCGCCTGAACTATGTGCAGGACGTCTACGCCGACACCGCCGCCTGCCTGCTCATCCGCAAGGAGATCTACGACGAAGTGGGCGGTCTGGACGAGAGCTATGCCGTGGCCTTCAACGATGTGGACTTCTGCGTCCGCGTCCGTCAGGCAGGCTACACCAACGTCTTCACCCCGTTTGCCCAGCTCTACCACTACGAGAGCAAGAGCCGCGGCATGGAGGACAACCCCGAAAAGCAGAAGCGTTTTCAGGGTGAGGTGCTGCGTTTTCAGGCCCGCTGGGGCGACCTGCTGGCTGCAGGCGACCCCTGCACCAACCCCAACTTCGACATCCAGCGCGAAGATTTCAGCCTGAAAATATTACCGCTGGAATAAATAAAAGAGGAACAACCTCTCAGTCTCGCTTCGCTCGCCAAGACCGGGTTGCGGCACCCAGCATCCGCTTCACTTTGCTTGCGTATTGCTGGCCGCTGCCCCAACAATGACTCCCTGCTTCCGCCACTGGCGGCGGTCGTCATTGTTGCCCCTAAAAAGGGGAGCCCTTGGCATGGCGGAAAGGTCTGAACTACAAAAATGAGGAGCATAAAACTTGGAACTCTCTGCCTGTATAGTTGTCTATAACGGCTGCGACGAAGCCCTCAAGGCGGCGCAGACGGTGCTGCAATACACCCGCCGCCACCCGCTGACCCTCTATCTGGTGGACAACGCCAGCCCCGACGGCAGCGGCGCACGTCTGGAAGCCGCCGTGAAGGGCGGCGCTTTGAGCACTCAGCCCGGCCAGAAGGTCGAGGTGCGCTGCCGCAGGGAGAACGGCGGTTTCGGCACCGGACACAACACCGTCCTGCCGGAGCTGACGAGCGACTACCACTTCATCCTGAACCCGGACATCCAGCTCACTGCCGATACTCTCAGCGATTTGGCCGACTGGATGGCCGCCCACCCGGATGCTGTGATGGCCCGGCCGGGGCTGCGCTTCCCGGATGGCCGTTCCCAGAGCCTGCCGCTGCGGCGCTGTGCGCTGCGGCCCATGGTCTACCGCCAGCTGCCGTTTTTGAAATTCTGGGAGAAATATAACCGTGCGTATTTGATGGAGGGGGAGGATCTGTCCGCTCCCGTTGAGATCGAGTTCTGCACCGGCAGCTTTTCTGCCGTGCGGACGGCGGAGTTCAAGGCCGTGGGCGGCTTCGATGAGCACTACTTCATGTATGTGGAGGATGCCGACCTGACCCAGAAGATGCGCACCACCGGCAAAGCCTACCTCGTGCCGCAGTACACCGCCATCCATGCATGGCATCGTGCAGCCCACCGCAGCCTCAAGCCCTTTTTGTGGCAGACCGGGAGCCTGCTGCGGTATTTCCACAAGTGGGGGTTCAAGTTCTGAGCCTTTGCTGATGAAACAAAAGAGCGCTCTCCGCAAAAATTTTTGCAGAGGGCGCTCTTTCCTTGCTTTTTTTTCGATTTGATAGTAGAATAAGGTGTAATACTATCGCAAGCCTGCCAGCAGTGCACAGCGAGATCCTGCCAGCGCGCGTGGCGCGGGAAGCCCGGCTGGCGGCGTATTACCACCAACATTGTTTACAGCGGACGCAGCTCCGCTTTGAATCCATACAGGACCCGGCGGATACGCTGTCGGGCCTTGTACAAGCTGCACAACTTTTTTATTTCATAATATAAGGAGTGCACAAAAATGAAAGGTATCATTCTGGCCGGCGGTGCCGGCACCCGGCTCTATCCGCTGACGATGGTCACCAGCAAACAGCTGCTGCCCGTCTACGACAAGCCGATGATCTATTATCCTCTGTCCACCCTCATGCTGGCGGGCATCCAGGACATCCTCATCATCTCGACCCCCACCGACACGCCCCGCTTCGAGGCGCTGCTGGGCGATGGCAGCCAGTACGGCATCCATCTGCAATATAAGGTCCAGCCGTCCCCGGACGGCCTGGCTCAGGCTTTCATCCTCGGTGAAGAGTTCATCGGCGACGACTGCTGCGCAATGATCCTGGGCGACAACATCTTCTACGGCAACGGCTTCTCCAAGATTTTGAAGAATGCTGTCTCCAACGCCGAGAACAAGGGCCGCTGCACCGTCTTCGGCTACTATGTGCCGGACCCCGAGCGCTTCGGCATCGTGGAGTTCGACGCAAACGGCAAGGTGCTGAGCGTCGAGGAGAAGCCCCAGCATCCCAAGAGCAACTACGCCATCACCGGCCTGTACTTCTACAACAAGGAAGTCGTTAAGATGGCAAAGCAGGTCAAGCCCTCGGCCCGCGGTGAGCTGGAGATCACGACCCTGAACGATATGTACCTCAAGCAGGATGAGCTGGACGTCCAGCTGCTGGGCCGCGGCTTTGCATGGCTGGACACCGGCACGATGGACAGCCTCGTGGAAGCAGCCGACTTTGTGCGGATGATCGAGAAGCGTCAGGGCATCAAGATCAGCGCCCCCGAGGAGATCGCATTCAAGTACGGCTGGATCGACCGCGACACCCTGCTGGAAAGCGCAGAGCGCTACGGCAAGAGCCCCTACGGCCAGCACCTCAAGAATGTGGCCGACGGCAAACTGCGCTACTGAGAAGAGAGGCACATTGGTATGAAGATCATTGTTACTGGATGCAGGGGCCAGCTGGGCACCGAGATCCTCAAGCAGCTGCGGGAGGGCCGCAGCGAGATCGGCCCGATCCCCGAAAAGCTGCTGAACGCCACCGTTCTGCCGGTGGACCTGCCGGAGCTGGACATCACCAACTACAAGATGGTGGATGACTTCATCCGCCGTCAGCGCCCGGACGTCATCATCAACTGCGCCGCTTTCACCAACGTGGACGGCTGCGAGGTGAACCATGACGCTGCCTTCAAGGCCAACGCCATCGGCCCCCGCAATCTGGCACAGGCCGCCACCAAGACCGGCGCACGTCTGGTACACGTCTCTACGGATTACGTCTTCTCCGGCCGCGAGAACGGCGGCATCCCGCAGGATGAGGCCACCATTCCCGGCCCCATCAGCGCCTACGGCTCCACCAAGCTCATGGGTGAGAAGTATGTGGAGCAGTTCTGCCACCGCCACTTCATCGTCCGCACGGCCTGGCTCTACAGCTACTACGGCAAGAACTTCGTCAAGACCATCGTGAACGCCGGCAAGAAGTTCGGCAAGCTGGAAGTCGTCAACGACCAGTGCGGCAACCCGACCAACGCCGTCGATCTGGCCCACGAGATCCTGCAGCTCTGCGTGACCCACGAGTACGGCCTCTACCACTGCACCGGCGAGGGCATCTGCTCCTGGTATGATTTCGCATCGGAGATCATCCGCCTGTCCGGCGTGGACGCCACCGTGGCTCCCTGTACCAGCGAAGAGTACAAGGCAAAGCACCCGGACAGCGCCGACCGCCCCAAGTGGAGCGCTCTGGACAACCGGATGCTCCGCTGCACCGTCGGCAACGACGTCCGCGACTGGAAGGACGCGCTGGCCTGCTTCTTTGAGCACTGGGACGGCGACAACGGGATGAAATGACCCTCTCAGTCACCGAAGGTTACGGAGAGGGCAAGGCCGCTGAAAATGAAGAGAACACTGAGGAAAATCATATTATGAAAAAATATCTTATCACCGGCTGCGCCGGTTTTATTGGTTCCAACTTTGTGCATTATATGCTCAAGAAGTACCCCGAGATCCTGCTGGTCAACCTCGACAAGCTGACCTACGCCGGCAACCTCGAGAACCTGAAGGACGTTGAGGGCGACCCCCGCCATGTCTTTGTGCAGGGCGACATCTGCGACAAGGAGCTGGTCGAGAGCCTGTTTGCAAAGTACGATTTCGATTACGTCATCAACTTTGCCGCTGAGAGCCATGTTGACCGCTCCATCAAGAACCCTGAAATTTTCGTCCAGAGCAACGTGATGGGTACCGTCAACCTGCTGCAGCGCGCCAAGGAAGCCTGGTACGACGCTGACGCCAAGA
>OGHC01000960.1_pt1 | contig 15217 bp, 7 predicted proteins | sample 1571381 | NCBI WGS metagenome assembly OGHC01 (sample SAMEA2581945, study PRJEB24529) | metagenome | biome: Human gut stool | place: China | collected 2011 | reverse complement strand
GATGGCAACCGGTACCGGCGCCTGCCGTTGCAGAAACAGGAGAGCCGCTTACTTTGACCGGAGGAACTTCCTGCGTTTGGTCGGATAGTATTATTCTATGTACAGGTGGAGTGGATAAAGATATTTTTCTGGATGCTATCAGTGGTGATTATAAGCGAATTGCAAAAGAAGATTATTTGCTGCAACCCGTTGCCTGGTATCGGTTTAATGGCCGGTTGATGGCATACAATACCCGCCGGAACCATTGGGAGGAATGGGAGGAATCTGCTTGCCTGGCACGGGCCGGTGCTGCTTTATTAGGGAAAGGACAGCAATTATTTATTGTAGGAGGCGAACTGAAACCGGGTATTCGTACCGCAGAAATCAGCAGAATTACAATCAAGTAAAATGATTAAAGCATATGATGACGCACAAATGGATTTTTATTTTATTGTTGCTTGTATCGATGGCAGGCAATGCTCAGGAGCGGAAATATTCAACGTTCTATTATCAACGGGCAACTTTATTTGAAGAACTTCCGGTCACTTCGAAAGACATTATCTTTTTAGGAAACAGCATTACGAATGGAGCGGAATGGTCGGAACTGTTCAGTAATAAGCATGTCAAGAACAGGGGGATCAGCGGGGATATCTGTATGGGGGTCTATGATCGTCTGGATGCCGTTTTAAAAGGAAAGCCGGCAAAGATCTTTTTGTTGATCGGTATCAATGATGTGAGCCGGGGGACTTCGGCGGATACCATTGTCGGATATATCGGGATGATTGCTGCTAAAATAAAAAAAGATTCCCCTAAAACAAGGTTATATTTACAAAGTGTGCTTCCGGTAAGCGATCATTATAATATGTTCAAAGGGCATACGGCACATTGGGAAGAAGTGGCGAAGATAAATGAAGGATTAATCCGGCTGGCGGAGAAGGAAAAACTGACATATATCGATCTTTATTCCCACTTTGTAGACTCAAAGACGGGTAAGATGAATATTGAATATACCAATGACGGTCTCCATCTTTTGGGGAAAGGTTATTTGAAATGGGTAGAGATTGTGAAACCTTATATTTCGAAGAAATGAAAAAGATATTCTTAGGAGCCTTATGTCTCTTGCTGTGTTTGGGGGTATCGGCCAAAGCACCTGTAAAGATTGCCTGTGTAGGAAATAGCATTACGTATGGCTATACGATTGAAAACAGGGAAAGAGATTCGTATCCTGCCCAGTTACAACGTATGCTGGGTGAGGGGTATACCGTTGGAAATTTTGGAAAATCCGGAGCGACTTTGCTGAATAAAGGTCACCGTCCTTATATGAAGCAGGAAGAGTTTCAAAAGGCGCTGGCTTTTGCCGGAGACATCGTTGTCATTCATTTGGGCATTAATGATACGGATCCGAGAAACTGGCCCGACTATCGGGATTTTTTTGTCAGGGATTATCTGGCACTGATCGACTCTTTTCGTGTAGTAAACCCTGATGTACGGATTTTGGTGGCACGGATGACTCCTATTGCCGATCGTCATCCGCGTTTTGAGTCCGGTACGCGTGACTGGCATGGAGAGATACAACAAGCCATTGAGACCGTTGCAAGATACGCCAATGTACAGTTGATTGATTTTCATGAACCGCTTTATCGTTATCCTTTCATGTTACCGGATGCAGTACATCCTACGGTAGAGGGAGCAGGTATTTTAGCGGGAGTTGTGTATTCTGCCATTACCGGAGATTACGGCGGTCTGCGTTTGTCCGAAATATACAGTGATAACATGGTGTTGCAATGTGGATGTCCGTTGGATATTCATGGTGTGGCCGATGCCGGTGAAAAAGTCACCGTCAGTATCGCCGGACAGACAGAAAGTGTGAAAGCAGGTGCAAACGGTAAATGGGCTGTATGCTTGAAACCGCTGCAACCGGGAGGCCCTCATACGCTGACCGTCTCTACCGGAAAGCGCCGGTTGCATTTTGAGAATGTGCTGGTAGGAGAAGTCTGGCTTTGTTCCGGACAGTCCAATATGGAATTCATGATGAAGGAGGGAGTGGATGGCAAGGTCGATATTCCGCAGAGTGGGAATGCGGGCATTCGTTTGTTCGATATGAAAGCCCGTTGGCGTACGAATGCAGTAAAATGGGATGCTTCCGTGCTGGATTCACTGAATCATTTGCAATATTATGCAAATACCGAATGGGTGGAATGTTCCCCGAAGGCGGTGGCGGATTTTTCAGCCGTTGCCTATTATTTTGGGAAGATGCTGCAAGACAGCTTGCAGGTTCCTGTAGGGTTGATTTGCAATGCTATCGGCGGTTCGCCTACGGAAGCTTGGGTAGGTCGTAAAGCTTTGGAATAGGAATTTCCGGCTATTATGCGCGATTGGCTGAAGAATGATTTTGTTCAGAAGTGGGTACACGGGCGTGCGGCTTTGAATATTAAGCTGACAACTGATAAATTACAGCGCCATCCCTATGAACCTTGCTATTTGTTTGAGTCGGGAATAGTGCCGTTGGATAGGTATCCCATAAAAGGGGTTATCTGGTATCAGGGAGAATCGAATGCCCATAATTATGAGGCACATGAGAAACTGTTCCGTTTGTTGGTCGGTAGCTGGCGTGAGAACTGGAATGATCCGGATTTGCCTTTTTACTATGTACAGTTGTCTTCTATCGACAGGCCGTCATGGCCTTGGTTTCGCGATAGCCAACGAAGGCTGATGGATGCGATTCCTCATACGGGAATGGCGGTTTCGAGCGATTATGGCGATTCACTGGATGTACATCCAAAGAATAAACGTCCCATAGGCGAACGGTTGGCACATTGGGCATTAAACCGTACTTATGATAAGAAACAGGTTGTTCCGTCGGGACCTTTGTTTCGTAGTGTGGATTTCCGGGAGGATGCGGCTTATGTGGGTTTTGATTATGCCGACGGATTGCATACGGCTGACGGGAGGCCAATCAGGGAATTTGAAATAGCCGAGACGGAAGGGTTATATTATCCGGCCAAAGCCGAAGTTGTGGGAAATCAGGTGAGGGTATACAGTGACCGGGTGAAACATCCATGCTATGTCCGTTATGCCTGGCGGCCGTTTACCCGTGCAAATCTGGTAAACTCTCAGAGCTTGCCGGCTTCTACTTTCCGTTCCCGCTAAAAAAAGCTGTTCTCCGGATAAAAAAGACCGTATCCGGAGAACAGCTTTTAGTCTTTTTTTGTTTTATCTTTATATTCCTTAATATAAAGATAACATGAAACAACACCGACTCATCTTTCTTCAGACTGTCTCATTCTGTTTTTCTCTGTTGGCAATGTCATTGGATGGCTTTTCTCAGAAGCCGTCGGCCGTTCCTCTCGACTCTTTGATTACTGTAGGATATGCCACCGGCAACATTAAGAACCTTTCCGGTTCTGTGGAAAAAATCACCGAGTTACAGATGAACCGCGATCAGATACTGAATCCTCTCGATGCTATTCGCGGACGTGTTCCCGGACTTACCATACAAAAAGGAACAAACGGTACGGCCACTTTGGATGCCGTCCGCCTGCGCGGAACGACCTCGCTTACCAGTGGCAACGATCCTTTGATTATTGTAGACGGCGTGTTCGGTGATCTGAATATGCTTTCGTCTATCTATCCCACTGATATTGAAAGTTTCACCATTTTGAAGGATGCTTCCGAAACTGCCCAGTATGGATCTCGCGGAGCTTCCGGAGTGATTGAAGTCACCACTAAAAAGGGCGTTAGCGGCAAAAATCGGATCAGCTATAACGGTAGTTTTGGTATAGCCACTGTCTATAAGAATCTTAAAATGCTTCCGGCAGGTGCTTTCCGTCAAGTAGCAGCTGAGCAGGGCATTTCCATTCTCGATTTGGGGAATAATACGGACTTTCAAAAGGAGATTGAACAGACCGGCTTCCAGCAAAATCATCATATTGCCTTTTATGGTGGCTCCGATGCTTCCAATTATCGTGTCTCTTTAGGGTATGTTGACCGGCAAGGAGTGATCTTGAATGAGGATATGAAGAATTTCACGTCCAATATGAATATGACACAGAAAATCTTCGGTGATTTTATCCGTTGCGAGTTGGGTATGTTCGGTTCGGTACAGAAAAATCACAATCTTTTCGATTATCAGAAGACTTTTTATTCGGCAGCTACCTTTAATCCTACTTTTCCGAATCATAAGAATACGGAGACGGGTTCCTGGGATCAAATCACCAATGCCAGCCAGATAACCAATCCTCTGGCATGGATGGAAGTGAAGGACCATGATGCAACGTCTCACATCAGCACCCATGCGAAACTGACATTTAATCTGCTTGATGAACTGAAACTCGTCATGTTCGGGTCTTATACTTATAATATAGTAGAGAACTCCCAGTATCTTCCTACTTCGGTATGGGCACATGGACAAGCCTATAAAGGAACCCAAAAGATGGAGTCGCTTTTGGGTAATCTGATGTTGACCTACAAGAAGAATTGGCGGAAACATTACTTTGATGCGTTGGCGTTGGCAGAGCTTCAAAAGGAGACGTATACCGGATATTACACCACAGTCACTAATTTCAGTACCGATCTTTTCGGCTATGATAATCTTCAGGCAGGAGCTGTCCGGCTTTGGGAGGGGACGAATTCTTATTATGAAGAGCCACACTTGGCTTCTTTTATGGGGCGTTTCAACTATACTTATGCCGACCGTTATATTCTTACGGTCAATGCCCGTACGGACGCCTCTTCCAAGTTTGGTAATAATCATAAATGGGGCTTTTTCCCATCTGTCTCGGCGGCATGGGCGGTGAGTGAGGAGAAGTTTATGAAACGCATTCCTTTGGTGGATAATCTGAAAATTAGTGTGGGTAATTGATTGGCAGGTTATCAGAATGGAATAGATTCTTACACCACTTTGAGATTGGTTCGCCCCAACGGAGTAGTACCTGTGGGAAATTCTGCCGTAGTCACATTGGGCGAGATGCAGAATATAAATCCTGATTTGAAATGGGAAGTGAAGCACACTTTTAATGCCGGAGCAGACTTGGGGATGTTTGGGAACCGCCTGTTGTTCTCTATCAACTACTACAATTCTAAAACGACCGACATGCTTTATCTGTACAATGTCAGCGTCCCGCCATTTGCCTACAATACATTACTGGCCAATATCGGCTCCATGCGCAATAGCGGTACTGAAATAGCCATCGGCATCACTCCGCTTAAAACCCGGGATATGGAACTGAACATCAATGCCAATATTACTTTCCAAAGAAACAAATTGCTATCCTTGAGCGGCGATTACAATGGAGAGAATATTTCGGCGCCGGAGTATAAGAGTCTGGCGAGTCTTGACGGAGCCGGCTTTCACGGCGGATACAATCATATTGTTTATCAGATAGTAGGCCAGCCTTTGGGTGTCTTTTATCTTCCTCATTCCAGTGGACTCGTTTCCGACGGCAACGGTGGATATACCTATGGTATTGCTGATCTGAATGGTGGCGGAGTCAGTCTTGAAGATGGCGAAGACCGCTATGTGGCCGGGCAGGCGGTGCCTAAAACGCTGTTGGGCTCCAATATCAGCTTTCGCTATAAACGGTTTGACGTTTCGTTGCAGGTCAATGGCGCTTTCGGGCATAAAATCTACAACGGCACCTCGCTTACTTACATGAATATGAATATTTTTCCCGATTATAACGTTATGGAAGAGGCTCCCCGACGGAACATCAAGGACCAGACTGCTACCGATTATTGGTTGGAAAAGGGAGATTATATCAATTTTGATTATCTGACTATCGGCTGGGATGTGCCATTGGGTAAGAGCCGGAAGTATATCCAGTCGCTTCGCCTGGCACTGACGGTGAACAATCTGGCTACCATCACCGGGTATTCCGGACTGTCGCCCATGATCAACAGTTCCACTGTAAATTCCACATTAGGAGTAGATGATAAACGGGGGTATCCGTTGGCACGTACGTATACATTAGGATTGAGTATTAACTTTTAAAGAAAGGTTGCACTATGAAACGTTCATTTATTTATGCACTATATTTTTTGTTGTTGTCATTGTCACAAATATCCTGTGATGACTTTCTCCGGGAAAATCCCCGGGATAGAATAGGTGAGGAAGAAGCCTATCGGAACCTTCCGGAGCTCTATCTGAACGCGGTAGCCTCTCTATATAACCATATAGGCGGTTATAGCGACAGTCAAGGGCTGCAGGGAACCGGCCGTGGTATTTACGATCTGAACACTTTCACTACCGATGAGGCCATTATGCCGACTCGGGGAGGCGACTGGTATGACGGTGGTTTCTGGCAAGGACTTTATTTGCACGATTGGGGTGTCAATAATGATGCCATACAGGCAACTTGGGAGTATCTGTATAAGGTAGTAGTACTCAGCAATAAGTCTTTGGAGCGAATTGATCTTTACGCTGAGACCCACACTGATAAGGAGTTGGCGTCTTATCGGGCTGAGGTGCGTGCATTACGGGCACTGTATTATTATCATCTGATAGATCTGTTTGGAAATGTCCCTTTGGTTCTTTCTTCTTCCACGTCGATGAAAGAGGTGACGCAGAAGAGCCGCAGGGAAGTGTATGATTTCGTGGTACAGGAATTACAAGAGTCAGCTCCGGAGTTGAGTACGGCTCATAGCAATTTACCCGGCACTTATTATGGACGTATTACCCGTCCGGTTGTCTATTTCCTTTTAGCAAAATTGGCTTTGAATGCAGAGGTGTATGCTGATAATGACTGGACGGACGGAGTACGTCCGGATGGACGGGAACTTTATTTTACTGTTGACGGAAAGCGTTTGAATGCCTGGCAGACAGTGGAAGCCTACTGTGATTATATTACGAAATTCGGATATCGTCTTGAAGAAGATTATAAGACGAACTTCGCAGTTTTCAATGAGTCGTCGGCCGAGAATATATTTATTATTCCAATGAATAAAAACCTGTATACTAACCAAATGCAATATCTTTTCCGTTCCCGCCATTACAATCATGCCAAAGCCTACGGACTGAGCGGCGAGAATGGCTCCAGTGCAACCATCGAGGCGTTGCGCACTTTTGGGTATGGCACTGCGGAGGTCGATCTCCGTTTTGATATTTGTTATTTTGCCGGTATTGTATACGATTTGAAAGGGAATGTAGTCCGATTGGACGATGGCACGGTACTTGAGTATCTGCCTTGGGAAGCTGCTTTAGATATATCCGACACCCCATATGAAAAAACGGCAGGAGCCCGTATGAAGAAATATGAAGTGGATGAAACGGCCACGAAAGACGGTAAACTGATGGAAAATGATATCGTACTTTATCGCTATGCCGATGTGCTCCTGATGAAGAGTGAAGCAAAAATCCGCAACGGCGGAGCGGGCGATGAAGAATTGAACCGGGTTCGTTCCCGAGTGGGCGCTTCGTATCGTGAAGCTACTTTGGAAAATTTGCTTGCCGAAAGACAATTAGAATTTGCCTGGGAGGGTTGGAGACGGCAAGATCTTATCAGATTCGACTTGTTTACCCGTGCATATAGCAGCCGGCCACAACTGCCGGATGAGGGAAATGGGTATACTACCGTATTTCCGATTCCCGATAAGGTAAGACGTATGAATCCGAATCTGATTCAGAATCCGGGGTATAAATGATGAATGAGAGGGGTATGCAACTTTCCTTTAGTTTCTACTTATAATTAATATATAAAATGCTTTGTTGGCTGATAAATGCTAACAAACATACTAATCACCTGTAAAATAAATAAATATTTATTTGTTTTACAGGTTTTCTTGTTGTATTTTTACGATAATTAAAAAAAACTATTAAAAGTTATCTGAAATATGTTAACCTATAAATGATGATATGAAAAATTACATTTTACTGTTTTTGCTGTCTTTTGTGTTTATACGGGTATCTGCGCAGGAGTTATCTCAAGAGATATCTCTTCCTCGTGCGGGAGATATACTTGATAAGACACAGTTAGATTACACGACTTCTGGTGCGAGTGGGGGAGAGGTGATATGGGATTTTCGTAAACAGACAGTACGTGATGATAATTACAAAGTAAGTTATTCTGGTAAGATTGATTCAATATTGTGTCTTTCGGAATCAAGGACACAGTATAAATATAGGCTTTCAGGAGATTCGTTACTTTTTGTCGGTTATGAAAATGCCAATATCCGTATCGAAAATAAGCTTCCGGCAGTTACTTTATGTTACCCTTTTGTTTATGGTGATTCTATCGGGTCTTACTTTTATGGCGAGGGTAGTTACAGCCATTCTTTAGGAATTTCTTCTTATGGATTTACTTCTACCGTAGCAGATGGCTTAGGTTCTCTTTTGCTCCCTGGTGTAGATACTTTACGACAGGTTCTCCGTATTCGTCACAATCAATATATAGGGCAAGTTTATCATGCTGATAGTAAGTTTATGAACGATAGTATTTCTTGTTTGCCGGATAGTGTACGACAATGGCTGAAACATGATCCGGCCAGGTGGCATGTTGTTCATTGCCAGTGGTATGTTCCCGGTTATCGCTATCCGGTATTCGAAACGTTTGAGAACTCTATTTATAAATTCGGTTCTTTGTACAAGCATTTTAATACAGCTTTTTATTATCCTCTTACGGAACAGTGCTATCTTGCAGACGACCCGGAAAATCGTATTATTCGCGATCGGTTAGCTATGCTTGATGAAAGAGCTTTCAAACAAGAATCGAACGATTTTTCATTCACTTCCGGCGGACAATATGGCAATGTTTTATTAAACTATATGCTGACTTCCGAAAAACAACTGACATTACATTATCAGGTTGATGAACCGGTACAATTGGAAGTGATTATTACGACGATTTCGGGTATTGTGCTTTATCATCAACCAGTTCATACCGTTTCTAATGGAATTTATACCGAACAGGTGAATCTTGCCGGACAAGGAGAAAATGAATTTGTTCTTTGTACTATTGTTAATGGGCAACAGGAATCTCAAAAAATTATCTGTTACTAACTTCGTATAAATTATTGTTATTATGAAAGCACTATATACATTATTTATTTGTTATTTATTTTATTCAACTTCACTATGGGGACAAGAGGAGACTCGTCCATTCAAAAATCTTATCCCTTCACCTAATTCATGTGCGTTAGTTCAATATGCTGATTTTCCGGTATCTTTATATACAGGTACTCCAACTATTGATATACCGATTTATACGATTGATTTAGGAGGTTATCAACTACCTGTAAGTTTGAGTTATCATGCTTCCGGTATTCGGGTAGCTCAAGAAGCTTCTTGGGTAGGCTTGGGGTGGACCTTGAATGCAGGAGGGGCTATAATGAGAACAGTAAGAGGGAGAGATGACCTTGAAGAGGGGTATTATAGTAATACGGAAGAAATACCCGAGAAAGGGGAAGATATTGTAAATAGTAATTATACACGCCTTATTTATAACTCATCTACCCATTTGTTTCATGACCGGTTAATTGGTGATACGGAACCGGATATTTTCTATTATAATTTTGCCGGATATTCCGGACGTTTCTATTGTAAATGTGGGGGAGAAAAGTTACAGGAATCAGATCCTGGAAATGGTTTTATCAGTGCCAATCCGGAAGATAATTTAAGAATAGAAAAAGTATATCTAAACAATACAACTACTTTTATTGGATTTAAAATAACGGTACCAGATGGAACAGCTTATTATTTTGTTCAACCTGAAACGAAGTACTCGGATGTGTATAAGAATGAAAGAGCCAGTATGTCTGATCTTTATGGACCTTATTCTAATTTCTATTTGGATGTGATCAGTAAATATGAATATACCACCGGGTGGTATTTGAAAGATATATATTATCCTAATGGAGATCGAATAACCTTTGACTATGATGAAGAATGGAATGCTTATGTATCTCCTGTAAGTGTCTCTCAATATACCTATCATATTTTAGCAGAAGAGGGGAAAAAATTTCCTGAACCTTTTTTTAATAATAAAGGAGTTTATTCTATTGATTTAACAACAGAATATCCACGTTTGAAGCGTATAAGTTGGAAAAATGGGAATATTCAATTTATTGCTTCTGATGAACGGCGAAAGGATATACGTTCTCTATATGACGTAAATCATAACCATGAGTTGCAAAATGGCTGGGCACGTTCATTGAAAGAAATAAAAATTTATGGTTCTGGTAGCCAGAATAAGCTTTTAGAAACGTATCAATTCCATACCTCTTATTTTGTTCCTGATACATTACTTCGTGATAAGAGTTATGATTACTTATGTCATCGTTTAAAATTAGATTCTATTACTTTGAAAGGAACATCCGAGCGTTGTTTGAAGTATAGAATGGAGTATGATACTCGTTATCCTTTACCCGATAAGAATAGTTTTTCATGTGATTATTGGGGATATTATAACGGTAAAAATAATACTTGCCTGTATCCTTCTGTCGTTACAAATAAAGATTATATTGGAAAAAATAATGTGATAGCAATGCCTAAAGGAACTCACTTAAGTGGTGCTGATCGGTCTGTAAATCCACGTCTTGTTACTTCTTCTATGCTGACAGCTTTAGAGACACCGGAAGGGGGACGTACCGAGTTCACATATGAGCCAAACAAAATAGCTGGAGAAACGGTACGTATTCCTCTATCATCAGATGGAGTATATAGAGGTTCGGTACATTTTGTAAAGCCTGCTAAAGAACACCTTTGTACATTTGTTTTTGATATGCCGTGTGATGGTTATATTGATTTTGAGTATCGGTATCATGGTAATGAATTCCATGCTGCAGAAGAAAAGGGGACGGCTATGGTTGCTTTTGGTAAATATTACTTTACTATTCAGGATATTGACGACAGAGAAAATTTTATAATGAATAAGCATAAACTTTATTTATCTAAGGGTATATCAACGATTGACCTTCAATCCAACACGACAGTGGTTGAATCGGAGATAACCATAAAATTCTATGAAATTCCTTATTATACAGGCCTTCCCCCTTCTTGCGGGGTTCGCATTGCGAAGATTAAATCACCTTCGTCCATAAAGAGATATCAATATATAGATGAAGAAAAGCAAAGCACAGGGGTTCTGCTGCGTGATTTACTACATACAGTTCGCGAGGTTTATTATTATTCTGAAGCTAATTCCCGCATGTCAATTTTCGGGCAAGTCATAACTTCCGAGGGAATAGCTGCTGTTTTAAAGCAGTGTTCGGCTCCTGTTAATCCGATAGAAAGTCAGACTGCAGGTGTATTATTTGGATACAACTGGGTACAGGTTTTTACTGAGATGAATAAAGGTAATCTGAGAGAAGATTTTTATTATTATAATCGAAAAGAGAAAGAACCTGCCATTCCTGGCTTTCCTGGAGAGTTTGTTTTTACTAATGGAAAATTGAAAAGGCATTGTGTTTATAAAGATGATAAGTTGGTGAATACTTCTTATTATACCTATCAGGAAACTCCATTATATACGTTGAAAGGGCTTCGGGAAGACGAAGGAAATTTCTTTAATATTTCATCGTATAAAATACCATTCAAATTTTGTGCACTTTCAACGAAATGTGATTCCATTATAGATGTATATGAAGAGAATCCGATAATTCATAGCAATAGAACGAATTATAGATATAACCTTGATAATTTTCAACCTCGGCAAATTACTAAAGTGGTAACAGACCGTAACCGTAGTGAAACACAAGAATTGTTTTATACTACTGATTTTAAGGATCGTTCTCCTTATAGAGAAATGTGTAGCAAGGCTAATATGGTTTGTACTCCGATAGAAGAGAATTTTTATAAGGGAGCACAAAACAGGCTCATAAAGAAAACTTTGCATGCGTACAAAGAAAATAAGCAAAATATACATGGAGGGCATTTTGTTCCGGATGCTGAGTATACTTATTATCAGCCGGAAAGTTTGGCAGAGCCTACTGTACAGTACGGTGACTTTAGTTTGTATAAGAAACCGGATATCCGCTATGTTGGTTATGATTCTTTGAGTAACCATACTTCTATTGAAAGTCGTATGGGGCAAAGTGCTGTCTATGTTTGGGGATACCACAGGCGTTATGTGATAGCTCAGATATTTAATGCGACATTGGAAGAAGTCAAAGCACAAGGAGTTGACATTGAAAAAATAGGTGGTACTGCCGAGCCCACTGCAACACAGTGGCAGGCTTTACATGCTTTGCGAAGTAAACTCCCGAAAGCGGATGTGAGCGTGATGACCTATGAACCGGAAGTTGGTATTACTTCAAAAACGGATGGACGTGGAATGACGACCTATTATGAATATGATGATATGGGGCGGTTGAGTTGTGTACGTGATAATGATTATAATATTATTCAAACAAACCACCTTAAATTAGCAACCGAGAAATGAAACGTTTTAGTAGATTATACATTATAGGATTCCTTTGGACTTCACTGTCTCTCAGTGCACAGGAGAATATTCTGACTTCTCGCGTTTTGCGTGAACCGGTACAAAAAGTGTCAGAAGTAAATGATGCTAACTCGGTCACTACTATTGAGTATTATGATACAGCAGGCCGCTTGATACAAACGATACGGAAAGGGTTTGGACCGAATGGTGAAGATTTGGCGGATTATATTCAATTTGATGAAGCAGGCCGGATAGCGAAAGAGTATCTCTCTACTCCTTTTACCGGAAATAATGGAGTCTTTGTACCTGTCTCTGAATTTGAACAGAGCACCCAGACATGGTCTCGTACGCATCTGTATGAAGCTTCTACGGAAGGTCGGATAGTAGAAACTTCCGGGATGCATGTCGGAGGAAAAAGTATAAAATATGATTATCGGTTAAGTAATTCTTCAGAACCGGAGTTATCGGCTTTAGAATTCAGGATGCAGAACAATACTACAATAAATAAACGTATGGCTGCGAGAGGGGCTTATCAGGTGGTGGAAGAAATAGATGAGGATGGACATCGTATTCTTTTGTTTACTGATAGCGATGGGCATACGGTGCTAAAGCGTCGCGTAGATGGAGATGTATATCACGATACATATATGGTATACGATGCTTACGACCATTTACGTTGTGTTCTTCCACCTGCTGCTGTAGATGCTTACTCTTCTTTTGATGATCAAAGTCTTTCAGCCGGTAATTTTCTCGACTTGTATGCTTATTTTTATATTTATGATAACGATAACCAATGTGTTGGCGTAAAATATCCGGGTGCGGACTGGATTTACACAGTATATGATGGAGATTATCGCCCCATTCTTTCCCAAGATGGTAATCAGCGGAAACGGGATGAATGGAGTTTTATTAAATATGACGGCTTAGGGCGTGTTGTTATAGAAGGCATAGTTAAAGATAAACGTACTCGCGATGATTTGGCTGATATATATGAGGATGTATTGGTACACGAAGAATATATTGGAACTGAAGGACCTTGTCGTGGATACACAGATCATATAAAGATGGGACAGAATCGTTATATTTTAACTTGTATACGTTATTATGATAATTATGCTTTTACAGAATTTTCTTCTGATTGGTCTTTTGCTAATATGGCGTCATCCGCTTCTGCCAAAGGTTTGCTGACAGGGGTATTTGAAGCTGTGTTAAATCAACCTGATAAAGGACGTTTTACGATTAATCAATATGATGATAAATCACGCTTGATTCGTCGCGACTCTAAAGAGACTCTGTCGAACAATACATTGTCTGCCGATTATAGCTATAATTTTAGTGGAGCATTGATACGAAGTGACTCCCGTTACGGTAATCGTTATTCTTTGAGATTGGATTATAATTACGATCATGCAGGACGGGAAAAGAACAGTATATGTGTTTTGGGATATGGGACCACTCATTATACTTCTCCTCTGCGTGCTTTTACTTATGATTCCCATGGTCGTATTTCTGAAAAAATGATGCAAGGAAATAAAGTTAAGATGACATATGGTTATCATAATGACGGAACGTTGTTCAATATTGGCAGCATGAATGGCTTTAATGAAACTCTTTATTTCGGCAATTCTATGTTACCCTATCAATTGTCTCGTTGTAATAATGGTAATATAGCTGATATATCCATTTCTCAGGGCGGGCGTTTGTATTTCTATCATTTTGATTATGATGGTTTTGATCGTTTAACGTCGGGTATGATGTATGGAGTGAATGGTAGTCGTATGAGGAATGATGAATTTTTCGATTACGATAAAATGGGTAATATAACCTCTTTACTTCGTTTGGAAGAATCGGGGTCGGTGAATGATTTGGATATTCATTATCGTGGGAACCAATTATTGAAAGTGACGGATGGAAATCATAGTTTTCCTGCAACTTATGATTTTGCTATTTATCCTGATCTTGTTGACCACGAACAAGAATATTATTATGATAGTAATGGGAATGAGATAGCTAATCTCGATAAGAACATTGTTGCCACTCGTTACAATATTCTTAATTTACCTGATACAGTGCAGTTTGGGAATGGAAATCGTATAGTGAATTATTATCTTTCAAATGGTACTAAGTTAGGGAGTGTGTCACGCACCTATACGACTCCACTGTCGGTCCCATTGGATGGAGTAACTCATAGTGCTGATCCTTATGTGGAAACTACGGAATGGCGTAATGAAGGGATGCATTATAAAAACGGTATAGAGGAACGAGTAGATATTGAAGACGGTTATTTACAGTTAGATGTAAATAAAACATCCGGTGCTTTAAATGCTATCGGTTATTATGCATATATTTGCGATCATCTGGGTAGCATTCGTCAAGTATGTGATGCTGTGACGGGGGATGTTGTACAAAGTTTGGAATATTATCCGTCCGGATTGATTTTTCGCAGTACAAACTATGACTTGCAATCTAATAAATACACAGGTAAGGAGTTAATTTCCATGCATGGATTGAATCAGTATGATTCGGATGCGCGTATGCAGGAATTTCAGATTCCTCATTTTACGACGCGGGATCCGTTATGCGAGGAGTATTACGATATCAGTTTGTATGCTTACTGCGCAAATAATCCGATGAGGTATGTTGATCCGGACGGACGATTTATAGGAACTGCCATAGGGACAATTGTTGGAGGAATAAAGGGAGCATATGAGGCTCATAAGAATGGCACTGATGTTTGGGCAGGGGCTGCAGAAGGAATGGTAGCTGGTGCTATAACAGGCGCGGCTGTAGATCTTGCTGTTGCAGCCACGGTTGCTACTGGAGGTGGTACCTTGAATATCATTGTTGCTGTTATTGCTGCAGGCACG
>OGHC01000955.1_pt1 | contig 15261 bp, 10 predicted proteins | sample 1571381 | NCBI WGS metagenome assembly OGHC01 (sample SAMEA2581945, study PRJEB24529) | metagenome | biome: Human gut stool | place: China | collected 2011 | reverse complement strand
CGTCTGGCACTCTCTCGAGAACGAAGAGGACCTGCCGGAATAAGCTTCCGCAAGGTTCTTTGCTCCTGAAATAAGACGATAAAAAGCCGCTTTTTGTGCTGTTTGGCACGAAAGGCGGCTTTTGCTTGTTATCTCTGTGCCAGCGCCTTACCTTTTGCGTAGTAGCGCTGCATTTCTTCCCGGGGAACCATATTTCCGCCGGTGGCCCAGACCAGATGGGTGGCGTTTGCCAGCGCACCGGCGGGCAGAGCGGCTTCGGTGTAAGCGCCAAGCAGCTGCCCGGGCTGGGTGAGCACCGGGCCGTACATTCCCGCCAGAGCACTGGGCTCAAGGAAAAGCTCTTCTGTATCAGCCAGCTGTGCCAGAAGGGTGTACATCCGCTCGTCCTGCAGGGTGTAGCAGCCGCTCATAAAGGGACGCATCAGCCCGCCCACAAAGCCGGAAGCGCGCCCCACGGCAAGACCATCGGCGGCGGTGCGGTTGTCGATGCCAAAGTCCTGCACACAAACGCTGCTGTTTTCGCCGGTGGCCATGCCCAGCATCATGCAGGGGGAGTGGGTGGGCTCGGCAAAGAAGCAGTGTGCGGCATCGCCGAACAGCATCTTCAGGCCAAAGGCCACACCGCCGGGGCCGCCGCCCACGCCGCAGGGCAGATAGGCGAAGAGAGGATGCTCCGCATCCACGGTGACGCCCTGCGCGTCCAGCTGCTTTTTCAGCCGCAGTGCAGCCACAGCATAGCCCAGAAAGAGGGTCTTGGAGTTTTCGTCATCCACAAAGTGGCAGTGGGGGTCACCCGCCGCCAGCTTACGACCCTCAGTCACGGCGATGCTGTAATCAGAGGCGTACTCCACCACCTTGACGCCCCGGCTGCGGAGCAGGTCTTTTTTCCATTGCCGCGCGTCAGCGGACATATGCACAGTGACCTGAAAGCCCAGCTTCGCGCTCATGATGCCGATGGAAAGCCCCAGATTGCCGGTGGAGCCCACCGCGATGGAATACTGCGAGAACAGCTTGCGGAAGCGTTCCTCTGCCAGAACGGCGTAGTTGTCGGTAAAGTGCAGCATCCCGCTGTGCAGGGCAATGTCCTCGGCGGTTTTCAGCACCTCGTAAATGCCACCCCGCGCCTTGATGGAGCCGGAAATGGGCAGATGACTGTCCAGCTTGACCCATACCTGTCCGGCGATGGGGATACCGCTGCGCTCCTCCAGCATTTTTTGCATCCGGGGGATGGGCTGAACAGGGGACTCGATGATGCCGCCCGCCGCAGCGGTCTCGGGAAAGACGGCGGCAAGATAGGGCGCAAACCGCTCCAGCCGTGCGGCGGCGTCCTCAATGTCGGAAAGGGTCAGCGGGCAGGCAGCCGAAGCATGTGCAAAGGGCAGTTTGTCCGGGTTTACCCATGCAGTCTCCTTCAGGGCACAGAGGTCAGAGACCACGGGATATGCCGCGATCCAATCGGCAACAGAACGCCCGGAGATGCACTTGGCAGGTGAAACCATAGTGGATCCTCCTTTATATATAAAAGTAAAAGCAGATGGCGCGCCCGGCGGTTTTTGCGGAGCGCTGCGTGTCTTGAATATAAAGGTTTTTACAGGAATTGTCAACCGGCTGCTCGCCGGGCGGATCAGAGCGCCACGATCTCGGTGGTCACCAGCTGCTGCTCTGCGCCGTAGTTCAGCTTCATGGCGTAGTCGGTCAGGGCACAGAATTCCTCAGCCTCCTTCCGGGTGGCAAAATAGTTCTCGGTAAGTACCTCGGAGCTGCCGCGGGCGTGGAAGATGGTCTTTACCACAAAGTTGTTTTCGTCCATAGTGTGCCTCTCTTTTCCAGTAGATGAGGGAGACGCTGCCGTCCCTCGGTGTAATTGCAGTATAACAGGACAAATGTCCCACAGAACGGACTTTTAACGGAAGCAGGACATATTTTTGCGCAAACCGGTCAAAAAGCTGCACCAGCCGGAGGAACAGGAGAAGCTTGGAAGGAGAGCAGCACACTGCCCAAAAACCTTGTTAAAAAACTGGCATTTTGCCATTTTTGTGTAAAGTATACAAGAATAAACACAAAAAAATGGCATTGTGCGTATTGCTATTTTATAACTGATATATTAGAATATAAGTGAGAGAGCGAGGCACTCCTGCCGCGCATAAACGCAAAGCAATATGAACGGAGGACATCCACTATGCCTATGAAAATGGGTTGGCGCTGGTATGGCGAGGGCAACGACCCCGTCACCCTGAGCGACATCAAGCAGATCCCCGGCGTGACCAGCATCGTCTGGGCACTGCACAACAAGATGCCCGGCGAGATCTGGGAAATCGACGAGATCCAGAAGGTTGCAGACCAGATCCACGCCTACGGCTTTGATATGGATGTTGTCGAGTCCGTCAATGTGCACGACGATATCAAGATCGGTCTGCCCACCCGCGACCAGTATATCGAGAATTACAAGCAGTGCATCCGCAACCTGTCCAAGTTCGGCGTCAAGGTCATCTGCTACAACTTCATGCCCATCTTCGACTGGACCCGTACCGACCTGTTCCACCCGGTAGGCGACGGCTCCACCGCACTGTTCTACGAGAAGGACAAGATCAAGGGCGATTACAAGGCGATGGCTGAGTATATCATGTCCTTCACCGAGAAGTATAATATGACCTTCCCCGGCTGGGAGCCGGAGCGCATGGCAAAGCTGGACGAGCTGTTCAAGGCTTACGCCCCTGTCACCAAGGAGAAGCTGTGGGAGAACCTGAAGTACTTCCTGGAAGCTCTGATGCCCACCTGCCACGAGTGCGACATCAAGATGGCCATCCACATGGACGATCCTCCTTGGGATATCTTCGGCCTGCCCCGCCTGCTGGTGGACGAGCCCAGCATCGACCGCTTCCTGAAGATGGTGGACGATCCGTACAACTGCCTGACCCTGTGCACCGGCAGCCTGAACGCAAACCCCAACAACAATGTTGCTGAGATCGTCCGCAAGCACTGCGACCGCATTGCATTTGCTCACATCCGCAACATCCACCACTTCCCCAACGGCGACTTCTCCGAGGCTGCTCACCGCGACTGCTGCGGCGAGACCGGCATCATCGAGATCCTGCGCGCCTACCATGACTGCGGCTTCGAGGGCTACATCCGCCCCGACCATGGCCGTCAGCTGTGGGAGGAAGGCCCCGGTGTCTGCCGCCCCGGCTATGGCAAGTATGACCGTGCTCTGGGCATCCAGTATATGCTGGGTATCTGGGATCTGCTGGACCGTCTGGATGAAGAAAAGAAGGGCTGATGATTATGAAGCTGTCTGATATCAAAAACGGCAATCTGTCCGCCGAGTGGGCAGAAAAGGGCTATGAGCTGCCCAGATTCGACATCGAGGCCGGCAAGGCCAAGACCCACGCCGAGCCCACTTGGGTGCACTTTGGCGCAGGCAACATCTTCCGCGCTTTCCCCGCTGCCGTGCTGAACGATGCACTGAACAGCGGTAAGTACGACCGCGGCGTCATCGTGGCCGAGAGCTTCGACTACGAGATCATCGACAAGGCTTACCAGCCTTACGATAACCTGAGCCTGCTGGTCTGCCTGAAGTCCACCGGCGAGATCGAGAAGAAGGTCATCGCCTCCGTTACCGAGAGTCTGAAGGCTGACTATTCCTTCGGTGCCGACTGGGCACGTCTGGTGGAGATCTTCCAGAACCCCAGCCTGCAGATGATCTCCTTCACCATCACCGAGAAGGGCTACGGCGTTGCGCCCGCTGATCTGGAGCGCGGCCTGACCCCCGTGCTGGCCATGGGCAAGGTCACCGCTCTGCTGTACGAGCGCTTCAAGGCCGGCAAGCTGCCCCTGACCGTGCAGAGCATGGATAACTGCTCTCACAACGGCGATAAGGTCAAGACCGCTGTCCACGCCTACGCTGCAAAGTGGGTGGAGCAGGGTCTGGTGCCCGCTGAGTTCCTGGCCTATGTGCAGGACGAGACCAAGATCACCTTCCCCTGGAGCATGATCGATAAGATCACCCCGCGCCCGGACGCAAAGGTGCAGGAGATGCTGGCAAAGGACGGCTTTGAGGATAACTACACCATCGTGACCGAGAAGCACACCTTCACCGCTCCCTTCGTCAACGCCGAGGAGACCCAGTACCTGTGCATTGAGGATCACTACACCAACGGCCGTCCTCCGCTGGAGCTGGGCGGTGTGCTGTACTGCGACCGCGAGACCGTGGACAAGATCGAGAAGATGAAGGTCTGCACCTGCCTGAACCCCCTGCACACTGCCATGTCCATCTATGGCTGCATGCTGGGCTACAACCTCATCTCTGCCGAGATGGCAGACGAGGATCTGCGCTCCTTCATCCAGAAGATCGGCTATATCGAGGCTATGCCCGTTGTGGTTGATCCCGGCGTTCTGAACCCCTACGAGTTCATCGGCGCTGTCATCAACCGCCGTCTGCCCAACCCCTTCATGCCCGATGCTCCCCAGCGTATCGCTACCGATACCTCTCAGAAGCTGGCCATCCGCTTCGGCGAGACCATCAAGGCTTACGAGGAGCGCGGTCTGGACAAGTCCAACCTTGTGTTGATCCCGCTGGTGCTGGCAGGCTATGCCCGCTACCTGAAGGGCATCGACGACAACGGCCAGCCCTTCGAGATCTCTCCCGATCCGCTGCTGGCTGAGCTGCAGGCCATCGTCAACCCCTTGGAGGTCAAGGAAGGCGAGCAGGATTTCAGTTGCCTGAAGGCTCTGTACAGCCGTGCCGATGTGTTCGGCGTGGATCTGTACGCCGTCGGTCTGGGCGAAAAGATCGAGGGCATGGTCAAGGAGCTGTACGCTGGTAACGGCGCAGTGCGCAAGACCCTGCACAAGTACACTCTGGCCCGCTAAAACTTTATAACGCTATTTCCGTGACCCACGCTGCGCTTTTGCTTTGCCGCAGCGTGGGTTTTTGTTTTGTGAAAATTGTTATGTAAAAATAAAAACCCGGAGCGTCCGCAGACGCTCCGGGTTTCCGAATAAATCATAATTCTTCCGCTATTCATGCGCAGAGCAAAGCAGAGCGCATAAAAATCGTTCCAGTGTCCTTATTTCCGGCAGTCGTGCAGGCTGGCGGCGGGCAGGGCGCTGCTCAGCAGGCTCCATGCGGTATCCATGCTCTCGTTCAGCAGATAGGCCTGATTCTTCTGGACGTAGATGTACACCGCCTCTTTGGTGCGGTAGGCGCAGTATACGGTGTTCCAAGTGTAGCGGTTGGTGGGCTCGGTCTTGTTCTGCTCACCGGCCATCCAGACCGAAAGCCCGGCGGCGTCCAGTTCCAGCCGGTAGAAGGGGCGGGGCAGACCCAGCTTTTTGATCTGCTTGGAGAGGTTGGCAAAGAAGGTACCGAAGTATACGGCGGGCAGACCGATGGCTACAATGGCCAGTACGGCGGTCAGCAGCCCGGCACCCTCCCGCTTGCCGATCTGGCTCAGGCAGATGCCGGCACACACCAGCAGAATGGCGGTGAACACCGCCGGACGCTGCCAGCCCTTGTTGTGGCGCAGCAGGTCAAAAGATGCAAAATCGTGAAAGCTCTTTTCGTCCATCTGAACGGAAACGCAAACATTCTGGGTCATAAAGTTACCCTCCTTTTTGGGCATAGTACCACATTTACCGGCAAGAAGCAAGCAAAAGATGCACCGGCGGCGGTGCATCCGGCTTGCAAACCGCCCGCAAGGCGTGGTAAAATAAGATATTATCTGGGGTGTATCTGAAAAGTCGAAAATTTAGTCTATTTCTACAAGCACAGCTGGATTTTGCGTTAAACAGCCTTGAAATCCACAAAGGATTCCTGCGGCTATTTGCCTTAAATCCCGCTTGTGCTTGCGAAATATTCGTCATTTTCTTTGTTTTCAGATACACCTTACGAAAAAGGGGGAAGCCTTGCATGGAAAAGCGCAACTGGAAGCACAGCGTTACGCTCAAGCAGCGCATGGTGCTGTGCTTGGCAGCCTTTTTTGCGGCCTTTGCGTTGCAGCTTGCCCTGAACGGCTATCAGGCACGGGCGGTGCAGCAGGTACAGGACGACCAGATGGGCAACTTTAACGCCATCAGCCGCTTTCAGGGCGGTGTGGAAAGCTCCATCAGCATTCTGGAAGCGTACCGCTGGGAGAACGGCGAGACTGAGGAAATGCTGGAAAAGCTTCAGGCGGCCTGCTCCACCAGCAACGCATGGCTGTGGCGCATCCGATCCAATATGGACGGCTTGCAGAACGTCAGCGATGAGCAGTGGGTGCTGTACGGTGCGGTGGAGACCACCTACGGCAGCTACAACACCCTTTTGGAAGAGCTGGAGAGCTATCTTTCCAGTGGGCAGGAAGCAAAGGCTTCCCAGCTGTACTACAACAAGGTCTCGGTCTGCGGCGGGTATCTGAGCCAGTACACCATGCAGCTGCTGAAAGCCTCGATTCTGGATGCCCAGACTACTTACACCGAGATCTCGGAGCTGGGCGAGCGGATCGCCCTGATGCAGATCGTGGTGGTGGCACTGTGCGTGGCGCTGGGCTGCGCCTCCGGTCTGATGGTCATGCAGCTGCTGACCCCGGTGTCTCAGATGATCGAGGCCTCCCGCGCTATCAGCCGCAGCCAGTTCGATACCCCGGACATCCCGCTGCCCAAGCAGCCGGAGATCGGCCAGCTGGCGGAGTCCTTCAACCGCATGAAGCACTCCATGGCGCAGCAGGTGAGCACCTTACAGGAGAAAAACGAGATCGAGCGGGAGTTGCATCGCCAAAAGACCGAGGCGCTGGAACTGCAGAACCGCATGGAGCGCAGTCGGTTACAGCAGCTGCGCAGCCAGATCGACCCGCATTTTTTGTTCAACACCCTGAACGTCATCCAGCAGATGGCGGGCACAGAGTCCGCCTACCGCACGCAGGCGCTCATTATGGCGCTTTCCCATCTGCTGCGTTACAGCCTGATGAGCAACGATGAGCAGGTGCCCCTCTCCCGGGAGGTGCGCGTTGTGGACGAGTACTATTCCATCTACCATGTGCGCTTTGGCGACCGGGTGCAGATGGAGTGGGCGTTCTCGGATTCGCTGGATCTGACCGAGACGATGGTGCCGTCCTTTATCTTGCAGCCTATCGTGGAAAACGCTTTCAAACACGGCATCTGCCCCAAGGAAGAGGGCGGCGTGGTGCGCATCCGCATGATTCCCCTGCGGGAAAAAGGTCTGCTGTGCATCCGGGTGCTGGACAACGGCATGGGCATTGAGCCGGAGCAGCTGGAACAGCTGCGCATGGCATTGGAGCAGCCCGCGCCCCGCTGGGAACATATCGGTATTTATAATGTGGCTGCCCGTCTGCGGCTGCTGGATGCCCGCTGCCGGGTGGTGGTGCGCTCCCGGCCGGGGCGGGGAACTGCGGTGATCCTGTATCTGCCGCTGGTGGAGAATGAGGAGGAATTTGAGGAATGATTCGTCTGTTGATCGCGGATGATGAGAGAATGGAGCGGGAGGCGCTGGCGGATATCGTCATGCGCCGGTTCGAGCATGAGGTGACGGTGGAGATGGCGGAAAACGGCCGCAAAGCCGCCGATACCGCTGTGCTCTGGGAAGCAGACCTGATTTTGATGGACATTGAGATGCCGGGCATGAACGGCCTGGATGCCGCCCGCGCGGTGCTGGAGCAGCGGCCGGAGTGCAAGGTGATCTTCATCACGGCGTACAGCCTGTTCCAGTACGCCCACGAGGCGGTGCATCTGGGTGCCTGCGACTATCTGCTGAAGCCGGTGAACCCGGACGAGACCGAGGCCGCCATCCGCCGCGCCATCCGGCAGATCGAGGCCGGGCGCCGTCTGGCCGAGCTGGCTGCGGAAGCCCCGGAGCCGGAAACCGCCCCGGAGCAGGAGGCCGAGCCCGCCGGGGAAGGGGAGAGCGACCGCAACGCACTGGTGATGGACCATGTGCGCAAGTATATGGAAGATAACTATATGGCCGACCTCTCGCTGGACAGCGTGAGCGAAATTTTGCACATCAGCCCGGCGTACCTTTCGGCGCAGTTCAAAAAATACCAGAAGATGAATTTTCTGGACTGTCTGACCGAGCTGCGCATCAACGCCGCCAAGGAGCTGCTGGCCGACCCCTTCCGCTCCGCAGCGGAGGTGGCCTCTATGGTGGGCTACGAGGACGCCAGCTACTTTGCCCGCGCCTTTAAAAAGCGCACCGGCATGACCCCCACCCAGTACCGGAAGGAAGCGGCAAAGGCAGCCCGGGAGGCGCGGCTGTGACCCGCCGTCAGCTGCTGCGTCTGCTTGCGGCAGCTCCGGCGCTGGCAGTTACAGGCTGTACGGCGCAGTCTGCTTCTTCGCAGCAGGAGAAGCCGCTCATCCTGCGCTATGCGGAGAACCAGCCGGAGGACTACCCCACCAGCAAGGCGGCAAAGGCCTTTGCCGAGCTTGTGGCGCAGCGCACGGGCGGCCGGGTGAAGGTGCTGGTTTACAGCGGGGCGGAACTGGGCGCAGAGCAGAGCGTCATCCAGCAGATGCAGTTCGGCGGGGTGGATTTTTCCCGCGTGTCCCTGAGCCAGCTGGCAGAGTACGAGACGGAGCTCAGCGTGTTGCAGCTGCCTTACCTGTACAGCGATGCCCAGCAGATGTGGCGGGTGCTGGACGGCAGCATCGGGGACGAGTTTCTGGCCATATTGGATGGGATGGACTTAGTAGGGCTTTCGTGGTTCGACGCCGGTGTGCGCAGCTTCTACACCCGGGAAAAGGTGACCGGGCTGGATGATTTGCAGGGGCTGACCATCCGGGTGCAGGAGTCGGATATGATGAGCGACATGATCACCGCACTGGGCGCAAAGCCGGCGCAGGTGGTGTACAGCAAGGTATATGCCGCCCTGCATAACGCCGAGATCGACGGGGCAGAGAACAACTGGCCCAGCTACGAAGTGATGGGACACTACGAGGTGGCGCCCTTTTTCCTGAAGGACGAGCACACCCGGGTGCCGGAGGTGCAGCTGGCCAGCCCGGCGGTGATGGAAAAGCTTGCCGCGCTGGACGAAAGCTTTCCGGAGGTGATCCGCGCCTGCGCCCGGGAGAGCGCGCAGACAGAGCGGGAGCTCTGGGCGCGGCGGGAGGCGAACGCAGAGCAGAATATGCGCAAGCGGGGCATCTGCGTCACCGAACTGGACGAGGCCGAAAAAGCCCGCTTCCGCGCAGCGGTGCAGCCCATGTACGACCGGTTCCACAGCCATGCAGACCTGATCCAGCGGATCCGGGAGAGCTGAAGAACAGAATATACGAAATAGCTCGTCTCTATGTGATATATCAGTTTAGAGACGAGTTTTTTTGTGAACATTTTTCGGCATAATCGACAATGTCCCCCAAGTACGCTTGTTGAATATGCACAGCCGCATTTTCACTTTTTTGTAAAAAACAGGACATTTTATCAATCCCCTTGCTGGCTAAATTTTTTTGCACTACAATGAAGTCACCAAGCAATCGTGCCATACAAAAACGCCTGAAATGTACCCCATCGGGATTCAGATCGTGCAAAGCAAAAAAGGAGGAAATTGGGTTATGTTTTCCAAAAAGATCTCGCGCCGCAGCTTTCTGAAGGTCAGTGCTGTGACCACCGCCATGGCCGCCATGGGCCTGCCTGCCTTTGCCGCAGAGGATACGGCAGAGGAAAACTGCTTCCAGACCCTGAACATCCCCCGGGCCACCGGCAGCACCGTGGACAAAAGCGTCCTGCTGAACGAGAGCCGCCTGTACCTCATCACGGATTTTGGGGCTGTTTCGGAGGGAGACCCCGTCCAGAACACTAAAGCCATCAACGCCGCCATCCAGGCTGCCAGTGAGGCCGGCGGCGGCACCGTGGTGGTGCCGGCAGGTGACTTTAAGAGCTACACCATCCGTCTCCAGAGCGGCGTCAACCTCCGCATCGACGCCAACGGCATCATCCGGGCTGCCCGGGCAGACCTGTACGACTGGTATGGCAACCAGACCATGGTAGGCGAGGGCGGAAACTACGATGAGCCGGAAGTGAACCTCTACGCCGGTCTCCAGGACCACGGCCACACCTACTTTGCCAACAGCCTGTTCTACGCCGCCGACAAGCACGACATCATGATCTACGGCGAGGGCCTCATCGACGGCAGCTACATGGACGACACCGGCACCCTCATCAATGTGCTGTCCGGCAACGACCCCTCCAACCCCAAAAACCGCACCGACCGGGGCTACAGCTCCACCTGGTACGGCAACAAGGCCATTGCACTGGTGCGCTGCGAGAATGTGGTGCTGGACGGCATCCGCATCCTGAACGGCGGCCACTTTGCCATCATCGCTGAGGGCACCCGGAACATGACCGTCAACGACCTGATCGTGGACACCAACCGGGACGCCTATAACATCGATTGCACCCAGGACGTTACCGTCCGCAACAGCCACTTCAACTCCCTCACGGACGACGCCATCGTCATGAAGGCCTCCTACGGTGCCGGCGTGTTCATGCCCACCCAGAACGTTCTGATCGAGGACTGTGTGGTCAGCGGCTACGATGCCGGTTCTGTGATCACCGGAGCCTGCACCACCGATAAGATCGTGGCCACCGACGCCTGCGGCCCCACCGCCCGTGTCAAGTTTGGCACTGAGTCCACCTGCGGCTACCACACCGTCACCATCACCCGGGTGCGGTTCGAGCGTTCCCGTGGCTTCTGCATGGAGGCCGTGGACGGCAGCTCCCTCACCAACATCGTGATGACCGACTGCACCATGGACACCGTCTCCTCCTCCCCCATCTTTATCCGGGTAGGCGATCGTGCCCGGTACCCTGTCACCGGCCACACCACTGAGCAGGCCATCAACGCCGCCAACGATGTGCGTCTGGACAATTCCGGCTGGGTGCTGCCCAACCGTGCCGAGTATCAGCTGTACCCCGTGGCCCGCTACAGCCCCTCCTATAATAAGAGCAAGACCGTCTCCATCGACGGCGTTTCCTCCTTTAAGGTGGTAGACCCTGCCAACCCCACTCGCATCAACAACGACAACCTGGCAGAGATCGACGGCAAGCTGTACCTCTACCGCTGGGATGACGCCCAGCACCAGTATGTGCCGGATATGACCCGGGAGATCAGCCGGAAGGACGCTGTCTACTACGCCAACGCTACCGCTGCCAAGGACCTGGCCAGCGTCAGCAACGTGGAGATCAGCAACATCCGCATCACCAACGTAGATCCCCGGTACCCCATCCTGCTGGAGGGCCTGGTGGACAGCAAGGTGAAGAACGTGATCCTGCGGAACATCTCGGTGCAGTACCGGGGCGGCCTGTCCCTCCAGGAGGCTGTGGAGCAGCGGCAGCTGGGCACCTACTGGGTCTACTCCCAGAGCGGCTCTGCCCCCACTGTGCAGAAGCTGCCCTGGCTGGTGAACACCTTCTTCAGCAAGTGCGAGGGCCTGCTGCCCCGTGTGGCCTGGAAGAACGGCACCTGGGTAGACGACCCCTACAATGTGCCGGAGATGGTAGCCGAGTACCCGGAGCCCTCCATCCTGGGCATCCTGCCGGCCTACGGCATCTACGCCCGTCATATAGAGGGTCTGGTGCTGCAGAATGTGGCCCTGAACTATGTGATCCAGGATAAGCGTCCGGCCATCGTGCTGGATGACGTTTCCAACGCTGACCTGCGTACCGTGGCCGCCAAGACTGCCCTGGGCGTCAAGACGGTAGTCACCGTGACCAACCACTACAAGCGCCATGTGGGCAACGAGTATGTGCCTGAGGAGCCATATTTCACCACCACCTGCGAGAACCTGAAGCTGGGCCTGCTGAGCCGTGAACAGGTCACCGTGGATACCCCGGCCCCCGGCACCCCGGCAGACAGCCTCTATGGCGACATCCGCCTGCCCATCCCGGAAAACGGCTATCAGTTCGCCATTCCGACCCAGGAGTACCCCCTGCCTCTGACGGTGCACCGCCCCTACTTCAGCCACATCGGAGACCAGACCGTCCAACTGGGCCAGACCCTGACCCTGACGGTCTCGGGCCGGAACCCGGCCAACGGCGTCCGCACCACCCAGCCCCAGCCTGCTGCCGTCATCGAGGCTCTGGACGGCGGCCTGACCTACGGCACCGCCGGCCTGCTGCCTCTGGGCGCATCCTTTGACGCCGGTTCTCACACCCTCACCTTTACCCCCAAGGCCAAGGGCACCTACAAGGTCACCTTTACCCTGGACGACGGCGTCATCCCCGTAAGCAAGACCGTTAAGATCACCGTGGCGTGATCCTGTCGGTTTTCTGCCTGCTCGTAGGCCCCGGCTGGTCTGCCCCACAGCGGACCGGCCGGGGCCAGAGCAGTTTCGGAGCCACTTGGACCGCAAGTTGTATCCATCTGTACGTTAGTGTTGCACAAATAAAACGGAAAACGGTTGTGCAAAATAGCAAAAACAATCTTGACATTCTTTCGAAAAACAGGACATTTTTCGAAAGCCCTTGTTTCATTTCGGAAAATTTGCTAAAGTGTGTACAGTCAATGAACGAAAGCTCCGGCACCTGTGCGCCCGGAGAATTTCACAATTATTTAAGGAGGACGATTCCTATGAAAATGATCTCTCGTCGTAGCTTTATGGCCGTTGCCGGTGCAGCTACCGCTGCTGTTGCTCTGACCGCCTGCGGTGGTTCCAAGAGCGGCTCCACTTCTACCGCTGCTTCCACCTCTACCGCAGCTTCTTCTTCTGCTGTTGCCGGTGATGCAGCTGCTGCTGCCAACGATCCCAAGGTGACTCTGGTCTACGCCGAGGTCAACCCGCTGGATACCATCGTTGGCCAGACCGGTTCTCACTTCAAGGAGAAGGTCGAGGAGCTGAGCGGCGGTTCTGTGGTCGTCGATGTGCAGGCTTCCGGTGTTCTGGGCTCTGAGAACGACGTTCTGGACGCTATTCTGGGCGGTTCTACCTCCATCGATATCAGCCGTATCTCTGCTTTTGCCCTGACCAGCTACGGCTGCAACAAGTCTAAGCTGCTGTCCATCCCCTTTACCTTCAACAACCGCGCTCACTTCTGGAACTTTGCCAACAGCGATCTGGCTCCTGAGTTCCTGAACGAGCCTCAGGAACTGGGCCTGCCCGTTCGCGGCCTGTTCTACGGCGAGGAGGGCTTCCGTCACTTCTTCACCGTCAAGCCCGTTGCAACCATCGATGATCTGAAGGGCATGAAGCTGCGTGTGTCCAACGACCCCGTTATGAACGGCATGGTCGAGGGTCTGGGCGCTAACCCCACCGTCGTTGCTTTCGGCGAGCTGTACAGCGCACTGCAGACCGGCGTTGTGGATGGCGCTGAGCAGCCCATCGCAAACTACAAGTCCAATGCCTTCCCCGAGGTTGCTAACAACCTGATCCTGGACGGCCACACTCTGGGCGCTGTGCAGGCTGTTATCACCGACAACGCATGGGGCAAGCTGACCGCTAACCAGCAGGCTGCCGTTATGGCTGCTGCTGCCGACACCCAGAAGTTCAACGCTGATCTGTCTGAGACCGCTGAGAACAAGGTTCTGGAAGAGCTGCGCTCCTCCGGCTGCAACGTTGTGGATGTGGACGACAAGACTCCCTGGCAGGAAGCTTGCGCTAAGGTCATCAAGGACAACACCTCTGATCAGGCTGAGCTGTACCAGAAGCTGCTGGACATGAAGGCATAAGCTGGCTTTCCATCCAATCTAAGTAGTACATTGCCCGGCGGGGGCCCACGGGAATACGCCCGCAGGCTTCGCCGGGCTTTTATATGGAGGAATTTCTATGCCGAAAATCTTTACCACTCTGGATAAGATCAGACCGGCGTACGACTTTACCTACAAGGTGGTTCTGTTCATCTGCAAGATCCTGCTGATCGCAGATATCCTCATTACCACGATGTCGGTCATTGGCCGTTACGTCCCCTTTATTCCGGACCCCTCCTGGTCTGAGGAGGTCGTTTTGACCTGCATGAGCTACATGGCTGTGCTGAGCGCTGCGCTGGCCATCCGCCGCGGCGCACACATCCGCATGACTGCCTTTGATATGTACCTGCCCAAGAAAGTGGTCAAGGCGCTGGACATCCTGTCTGACGTGGCCGTGATGATCCTTGGTGTGGTGATGATGGCGGTCGGCTGGAACTACGCCACCACGCTGGGCGGCCGTGGCTTCTATGTTTCCATGCCTTGGCTGAGCCGCTTCTGGATGTACTTCCCGGTGCCGCTGGCCGGTGTTGCCATGATCATCTTCGAGATCGAGTCGCTGTATAACCATATCAAGAGCTTTTTTGTAAAGGAGGAAATGTAATATGACAGTTCAGACACTGGCAATCATTGTCCTTCTTGTCAGCTTCTTTGTTATGATCTTCCTGCGCTTCCCCATTGCATACGCCGTTGGTCTGTCCAGCGTGCTGTGCATGCTGGTGCAGGGTCAGGCACTGACCGACGTCTGCCGCCTGATGGTCAAGGGCATTTCTTCCTTCAGCCTGATGGCTGTGCCGTTCTTTATCACCATGGGTGTGCTCATGGGCTCCGGCGGCATCTCTGAAAAGCTGATCGCACTGGCTGACGCCTGCGTGGGCTGGATGCGCGGCGGCATGGCCATGGTCAACATCGTGGCTTCCTACTTCTTCGGCGGCATTTCCGGTTCCGCTTCCGCCGATACCGCTTCCATCGGCTCTATCATGATCCCCATGATGGTGGATCAGGGCTACGGTGCAGACTTCTCCACCGCTGTTACCATCACCTCCTCCTGCGAGGGTCTGCTGGTTCCCCCCAGCCATAACATGGTCATCTACGCTACCACCGCCGGTGGTATCTCCGTGGGCAGCCTGTTCTTGGCCGGTTACCTGCCCGGCGCTCTGCTGGCTATCGTGCTGATGATCGGCTCCTACATCATCTCGGTCAAGCGCAACTACCCCAAGGGTGATCCCTTCAGCATCAAGGCTTTTGTCAAGCAGCTGGGCACTTCCATCTGGGCACTGGCCGCTGTCATCATCGTGGTGTTCGGCGTTGTCGGCGGTGTGTTTACCGCTACCGAGTCCGCTGCTATCGCTGTTATCTACTCTCTGCTCGTTTCCGTGTTCGTCTATAAGGGTCTGGACTGGAAGGGCGTGTGGCACGCTCTGGACGAGTGCGTCAACACCCTGTCCATCGTGCTGATCCTGATCGCTACCTCTGCAGTGTTCGGCAACTGCCTGACCATGCTGCATGTGCCTGATCTGGCAGCAACCGCCATCACCGACCTCACCGATAACCCCTACATCATTGCACTGCTCATCGACCTGATCCTGCT
>OGHC01000952.1_pt1 | contig 15357 bp, 13 predicted proteins | sample 1571381 | NCBI WGS metagenome assembly OGHC01 (sample SAMEA2581945, study PRJEB24529) | metagenome | biome: Human gut stool | place: China | collected 2011 | reverse complement strand
AGCGTTATACGGCAATAGCCGAAAGAGGCATGAGAGATCTCGAGGAATATCTTAAAAGTCTCGGGCTGTGAGAGTGAAAGGACTTTAAAATGGATAACGGACTTAACGAATTACAGGAAAAAATACAATATAGATTTAAAAATATATCGCTTTTGGAAAGAGCGGTCACACATTCGTCGTATGCAAACGAAAAGCATCTTACTACGGGCGACAATGAGCGACTTGAGTTTCTGGGCGACTCGGTTCTCGGCTTTATAACGGCGGAATATCTTTTTTCGCACCACAGAAATTTTCCCGAGGGCGAGCTGACGCGCCTGCGTTCTTATGCCGTGTGCGAAAAATCGCTTTTTGAGTATGCCAAGGAAATAGACCTCGGCGACAGGCTCTTGCTCGGTAAGGGTGAGGAGATGACGGGCGGCAGAACAAGACCGTCGGTTGTGTCGGACGCATTTGAGGCTGTAATTGCCGCAATTTATATCGACGGTGGCATAGGCGAGGCAAAAAAATTCGTTTTGCGCTTCGTCGAGCCTTATGTTGAGGCAAAGCCGTCCTTTAAGGATTACAAGACCATACTTCAGGAGGTCGTTCAAAAAAATCAAGGCGAGAGCTTAAAGTATGTTCTTGTCAGCGAGAGCGGCCCCGACCACGATAAGCACTTTAAGGTTGAGGTGCATTTAAACAGCAATGTTATAGGAGCCGGCGTCGGCAGCAGCAAGAAAAAGGCTGAGCAGGCGGCGGCAAAAGAAGCGTTGGAGCTGATGGGAATTTGAAACACGTAAACGTGGCTCTTTTTGTGCCTCACGCGGGCTGCCCTCATCAGTGCAGCTTCTGCAATCAAAAAACAATATCGGGCAGTATAAAGCCGCTGACACCGGAGGATGTGACAGCGGCTTGTGATATTGCCAAAAACGGCGGTGTAACAAGGGAAACCTCGGAAATAGCATTTTTCGGCGGCTCGTTTACCGCGGTTGACAGAGATTATATGGTGTCTCTTTTAGAGGCGGCAAAGCCGTATATCGACGGAGGATATTTCGGCGGAATAAGAATTTCCACGCGTCCCGACGCAATTGACGACGAAAGACTTGAGATATTAAAGAAATATCACGTGACGTCAATCGAGCTCGGCGCGCAGAGTATGGACGACGACGTGCTTAAAATAAACCGACGCGGCCACACGGCAAAGGACGTCGAAAACGCCTCGCACCTTATAAAAAGCTACGGCTTTTCGCTCGGACTTCAGATGATGACAGGGCTTATGGGCGACACCGACGAGAAATGTATTAAAACCGCCGAAAGGCTGATAGCCCTCTCGCCCGACACGGTCAGAATCTACCCGACGATAGTTCTTGAAAACACACCTTTGGCGGATTATCTTCGCGACGGCAGTTACAGAGCCGAAACCCTGAATGAGGCTGTGAGTCTCTGCGCAAGGCTGCTTTTAATGTTCCGAGAAAACAACATAAAGGTAATCCGTCTCGGTCTGCACAGCGGCGGAAATGTAGATGAGGGTTACCTTGCCGGCGCATACCATCCGGCATTCCGCGAGCTTTGCGAGGGCAAGATTTACCTTAAAAAAATGCTCTCAGAGCTGTCAAAGCTGCCTAAGGATATGCCGTATGTTATAGAAGTCCCCGAAAAATCGATCGGGAAAGCAAAGGGACAGAACAAAAGAAATGAAAAAGCATTGCTAAACAACGGATTTCAGTGTAAAATAAAGGGTAACGAATTTTTAAACGATTACGATATAAAGATAACAGAAGATATTTAAAGGAATTTAAAGAATGATTTTAAAAGCGCTGGAAATGCAGGGGTTTAAATCCTTCCCCGATAAAACGGTACTTGAATTTAATAAGGGCATTACAGCCGTAGTAGGACCCAACGGAAGCGGAAAGAGCAACATCTCCGACGCCGTGCGCTGGGTTCTCGGCGAGCAGTCCACAAAAACGCTTCGCGGCTCAAAAATGGAGGACGTTATTTTTTCGGGAACGGACGTCCGAAAGGCAAAGGGCTTTGCGGAGGTAACGCTGCGCCTTGACAACACCGACCGTTCGCTTAATAAAGACAGCGACGAGGTGTCGGTTACAAGGCGTTATTACCGTTCGGGCGACAGCGAATATCTCGTGAACGGCGAATCTGCGCGTCTTCGCGACGTAAACGAGCTGTTTATGGATACGGGCCTCGGCAGGGACGGTTACTCCATTGTCGGTCAGGGCAAAATCGCCGATATGGTGTCGCCCAAGGCGAGCGAGCGCCGCGATATGCTTGAGGAAGCGGCGGGAATTTCGCATTTTCGTTACAGACGCGGTGACGCGATTAAAAGACTCGCGCAGGCGGAGGAAAATCTCGTAAGGCTTCGCGACATACTCTCGGAGCTTGAGAGCAGAGTAGGTCCTTTAAAGGCGCAGAGCGAAAAGGCACAGAAATTCATAGTGCTTGCCGGTGAGCGAAAAAATCTCGAAATAGGTATTTGGCTCAACACGATAGACAAGACCGGCGAAAAAATGCGCGATCAGGAGCATAAAATAGAAATTGCCGAGGCGTCGCACAAGGAGGCTCAGGATGAGCTTTCAAAAATCGGCGAGATGATTGACAAGGCGGCGGACGGCACAAGAGACATAAACATTAAATTGGAGGAAATCAGAAATTCGGCTTCAGGCTTTGAGGAAAAGCTTTCGGATATAGATTCGCAGATAAAGGTTGCCGAAAACTCGATTTTACATAACAACGAGACAATAGAGCGTATAAACCGTGACAAGGCTGCGGAGAACGAGACGGAGCAAAATATTGACGCCGCCGTTTCCGCTGCACAGGAATGCATACAAAAGGCAGAGGAGCAAATAGCCGACGCAACAAGGCAGATGGACGAGCTCTCAAAGCAGGAGGAGACTTATCGCCTGAGCAGCTCCGAGTTTTCCGATAGGGCGGCAGCTCTTTCGGGTGAAATATCGGCACTTTCCGTAAGGCTTGCGGATTGCCGAGTTACGGCGGAAACCGCAAATTTCTCCATAGAGGAGATAAGGTCGAGAATTTCCGCGATAGACGAGTCCATGGGAACGCGCAAGGACGATTACGACGCGCTTTTAAAACGCAAAGCCGACGCGGAAGCATCACTCAAGGAAATACAGGACGAGATAGTTTCCGTCAAAAACGCGATAGACGGCTATACTCTGCGATTTGAAAACCGCGGCAAAAAGGCAGACAGCGTAAAGCTTGCCATAGACGAAAAACAGCGCGAGCTTCACAAGGGGCAGGACAGGGTCCGCCTTCTTGAGGATCTCGAAAAAAATATGGAGGGCTACTTCGGCGCGGTAAAAGCCGTTATGAAGGAGTCGGGCAGAGGTGCGCTCAGGGGCATATACGGTCCCGTATCTCAGCTCATAACGGTTAAGGATAAGTATTCGGCTGCTATTGAGACGGCTCTCGGAGCGGCTGTGCAGAACATTGTTGTAGATAATGAAACCGACGCAAAGCGCGCCATGGGCTTCTTAAAGGAGCACCGCGCAGGCAGAGCCACATTTTTGCCGATAACCGCAATTAAGGGCAGAGTTCTCTCGGAGCAGGGGCTCGACGACCAATACGGCTTTGTAAGCATTGCCTCCGACCTTGTGTCGTATGACAACAAATATTCGGAGATAATCCGCTGGCTTTTGGGGCGCACGGCAGTTGCCGAGGATATAGATTCCGCCATAGCTATCGCAAAAAAGTATTCGTATCGCTTCCGCATAGTCACGCTTGACGGTCAGGTTATAAATGCCGGCGGCTCCATGACGGGCGGCTCTCGCGTTCAAAATGCAGGCATACTCAGCCGAGGCAATGAGATTGAAAGACTTAAAGGCTCTCTTGCTTCAATGCAAAAAGAGCTTGACGGGATGCTCTCGGATTACAAGCTTTTGTCGGAGGACGCCTCTGCCGCAAAGGCGGAGCTTGAGGGCGCCGAGGGCGACCTTTTAAGAGCTAAAGAAGAAAATATCCGCCGCGAGGGCGAATTGAAGCTTGCAAGCGACAAGCTCGCATCCGTTTCCTCGGGCGTTAAAGAGCTTTTGGAGGAAAAGGAGACTCTCGAAAAGAGAATAGAGTCCGTAAGCTCGGGTGCCGAGGCGGCTCGTTCGCAAATCGACGAGCTTAAAGAAACGCTGGAAAACAAGGAAAAAGAGCTTGAGAGTATAACCGGCGACAGCAAGACTCTTCAAAAGAATCGCGAGGAGGTCGCGTCAAAAGCGGCTGAAATAAGACTTCGCATAGTTTCACTCCAAAAGGATGTTGAGGCGAACACGGACGAGATTACAAGGCTTAAAAATCGTAAGACAGGTCACCTCGACCGTCTCTCGGAGCTTGACGGAGAAATACGCGAAATCGAAGAGAAAAACGACGAGCTCACAGCCTTGACCGAGCGGCTTTCGGCTGATGAAAAGGCTCTTAAAGCAAATCACGGCGACGCGCAAAATCAGATAAACGAGCTGATTTCACAGCGTGACGAGCTTGAAAAGCAGGCGAATGACTTAAGGCTTCATGAGCGCGCAAAATCCGAGGAGCGCGAACGTCTCAGCGGTGACATAGCGCGTCTTGAAGAGCGCAAAATAGCAATGCGCAACGAATATGACAATCTGACGAGCAAGCTTTACGACGAGTATCAGCTCACCCGTCGCGAGGCTGCGGCTCTCGAAATAGAAATTGACGATTACTCCCTTGCGGCAAAGCGTCTCGCAGAGCTTAAATCGCAAATCCGCGCTCTCGGCTCCGTAAACGTCTCCGCAATAGAGGAATACAAAGAGGTATCCGAGCGTTACGAATTCTTATCGGGGCAGATAAGCGATGTTGAAACCTCGCGCGCGGAGCTTAATAAGATGATAGATGATTTGACCGGTAAAATGGCAGAGCAGTTTCGCGAGCAGTTTAATCGCATCAACTCATGCTTCGGGCAGACCTTTATTGAGTTGTTCGGCGGAGGTAAGGCGGAGCTTCGACTCGAGGACGAGCGCGACGTGCTTGGCAGCGACATTGAAATCAAGGTTCAGCCGCCCGGCAAAAACGTTCAGAACATCAACTTGCTCTCCGGCGGTGAAAAGGGACTTTCCGCCATTGCGCTTCTTTTTGCGATACTCAAGGTAACCCCTGCGCCGTTCTGTATTTTCGACGAGGTTGAAGCGGCACTTGACGACGTCAACGTTTCGCGTTACGCTCAGTACGTTCGCCGTATGACTAAAAACACCCAGTTTATCTTAATTACCCATCGTCGCGGCACTATGGAAGAAGCCGACGTACTGTACGGTGTGACCATGCAGGAAAAGGGTGTATCCAAATTACTTGAGTTAAAGACAGCCGAAATGGCGAAAAAACTCGGTTTAGCGTAAATCTTCGGCGCCATACGAATTTTCCTCACCCAAACTCGCGTATATACATACGCGTCGGGGCTCGGAAAACCCGTCTTGCACCAAATCTTTACGCTAAACGGGTTTGATATATACTTCAAATAAAATGCAGCGTAATCTTGCGCACAATGCGGCTTTTCCTCACCCGAACTTGCGTACCGTAGTACGCGTCGGGGCTTACGAAAACCACCTTGTACTAAGTCTACGCTAAACGGGTTTGATATATACTTCAAATAAAATGCAGCGTAAATCTTGCGCACAATGAGGCTTTTGTTCACCCAAACTCAGGATAGACAAAAATTAACTACACGCCGCTTTGAGCTTTATTTGCGGCGAAAAACACGGCGATACTGTGGCTGTGCTTAAAATATTCGCATAATCTATTTGATTGAAATCAAAAATTTCTTATCCGAAAGGAATAAACAAATGGGAATTTTCAGCAAAATAAATTTCGGCCTTACAAAGACCCGAAATAAAATGGCGGGAGCGATTGATGATTTGCTCGACAGCGTCGGCGAGATAAACGACGACCTTTACACCGAGCTTGAAGAGCTGCTTGTTATGCACGATGTCGGAGTGCAGACCTCGCTTGAGATAATCGAGGAGCTTCGCAAGCGCGTGCCGGAGAAAAAAATCAAAAATCCGACAATGGTTAAGGATGAAATCAAGGAGATTGTCGCCGAAAAGCTATACGGCGGCGAGGATATGGGGCTTATAACCATACCGTCCATCATATTTGTAATAGGCGTCAACGGCGTAGGTAAAACCACGACCATAGGCAAATTGGCGGCGATGTACAAGTCCGAGGGCAAAAAGGTCATTTTAGGAGCGGCCGACACATTCCGTGCCGCGGCAATCGACCAGCTTCAGATTTGGGCGGACAGAGCCGGTGTTGATATAGTAAAGCTCTCCGAGGGAGCAGACCCGGCGGCTGTTGTTTTTGACACGATAAATGCCGCAAAGGCAAGAAACTGCGACATTGTCATAATTGACACCGCGGGAAGACTTCACAATAAAAAGAATCTTATGGATGAGCTCGCCAAAATGTACCGCATTATAGACCGCGAGCTTCCGTATTCGGACCGCGAGGTGCTGTTGGTGCTTGACGCCACAACGGGACAAAATGCCGTAAATCAGGCGCGTGAATTTATGAACGCCGCCGAAATCACCGGCATAGTTTTAACAAAGCTTGACGGTACGGCTCCATTAAAAATGAGCTTGGGATTCCCGTTAAATTTATAGGCGTGGGCGAGCAGATTGATGATTTGCAGCCGTTTAACCCCAGGGCTTTTGCCGATGGTCTGTTTGAAAAAATAGATTACAACGAGGAGGACGAAAAAGATGGAATTTCGCAAGAAGATGTGGCGCCTGACGGGCAAATTATTCAAGCTGCTGGATCACAACAGATCGGACATACTGATAAGGATGAACAAAGCGGCAAAGACGAAGATAAAAAAGAAGAGGGCAAAGTCAAAGCTGACGACGACGCAGCAGATGAAAGCGGAGTTCATGGACTGGAACAGAGTGAGAAAGATATAGAAGACGCTCCGTCCGACGCAGAGAAGCCCAAAAAGAAAAAGGAGAAAAAGCGCTTTGGATTTTTTAATCGCCACTCATAATATGAAAAAACGCGCCGAGCTTCAGGGAATACTCTCGCCGCTCGGAGTTAACGGACTGACCGCCGATGAAGCGGGTATAGTTCTTACCGATGTTGAAGAGACGGGAACAACGTTTGAAGAAAACGCATTTTTAAAGGCGGATTCGGGCTGCCGTGAGAGCGGTATGCCGTGTATCGCCGACGATTCGGGACTGTCCGTGGACGCGCTCGGCGGCGAGCCGGGCGTATATTCGGCAAGGTATGCCGGAGAGCACGGCAATGACGATAAAAACAACCGAAAGCTTCTTGAAAAGCTCCGGGACGTTCCGCCCGAAAAGCGTACCGCATCGTTCGTTTCGGCGGTGTGCTGTGTTTTCCCGGACGGCAGGCATTTTACCGTCCGCGGCGAATGTCACGGAGTAATAGGCTATGAAAAGCGCGGCGACGGCGGTTTCGGGTATGACCCTCTTTTCTATGTGGTTGATCGCTCGTTTGCGGAATTTTCCCCCGAAGAAAAGGACGCCGTGAGCCACCGGGGAAACGCTCTGCGCAAGCTCGCAAAGGAGCTTCCCGAATATTTAAAATAACCGAAAGGCATTGATATACAATATGACAAGTAAAGAAAGAGCCGAAAAAAGAGCTCAGGCAAACAATATGGAGCCGTTATTCCAGCTCGGTAAGGGCGGTATGTCCGACGCGCTGATAAAGCAGGTTGACGACGCGCTGACCGCAAAAGAGCTTATAAAGGTCAAGGTGCTTCGCGACACTTCTCCGCTTCCTCCGCGCGAGGCGGCGGACAGGATAGCCGAGGCAACGGGCAGCGAGGTTGTGGCGGTTATCGGCGGAAGTATGATATTTTACCGTTACAGCAAAAAGCTTCACGAAAATAAAAAGAAGAAGAAATGAAAATCGGAATTTTCGGCGGTACATTCAATCCGCCGCACAAGGGGCATCTGAGATTAATCGAGACCTTTGCCGACAAATTGGAGCTTGACAAGGTGCTCGTAATTCCCGATTTGTTAGTACCCGGCACTTGACTCCGACAGGGCGGAGCTTTGCCGCCGCACGTTTACGGGCAAAAATTACGAGGTCAGCACCATGGAGATCGACCGTGACACCGACAGCTATATGATATTCACGGTGAACGAGATTTTGAGCAAATACAAGGATGCGCAGCTGTTTTTGATAATAGGCTCGGATATGTTTTTGTCGTTTCATAAGTGGTATAAATACCGTGAAATAATGAAAAAGTGTACCCTGTGCGTTATGTCGCGCGAGGACGAAGACACCGTAAAGGCGCTGCGCTCATATGCTTTTTCGACCTTGCACATATATATGCCGTCGAATGAGGCGAACGGTATTATAATTTCTCCGAGCAGCCCTCTCGAAATTTCGTCTACCGAAATAAGGCAAAAAATATCCGCGGGTGAGGATGTGTCCGATGTTCTGACGAAAGAGGCGTATGAATTCATAAAGGAAAGAGGTATGTATGGATACGCAAAGAAATAAAGAGTTCTTTTATGAAATCAAAAAGCATCTTACGCCCTCGCGTTTTTACCACTCGCTGAATGTTGCGTATGAGGCGTATCGTCTTGCCGGAATTTACAAAGCCGACAGGGAAAAGGCGTTTACGGCAGGGCTTTTGCATGATATTATGAAGGACACTCCGAAGCAGGAGCAGTTGAAAATAATTACCGATGATGGTATAATTCTAACGCCTACGGAGAAAAGCAGCACAAAGACGTGGCATCAGTTATCGGGCGCCGTATACATAAAAAAATATCTCGGTGTAAAAGATGAGGATATAATTTCGGCGGTGCGGTATCACACCACGGGCAGAGAAAATATGACACTTCTCGAAAAGGTGGTCTACATAGCGGACTATATCTCGGCGGACAGAAGGTATCCGGGTGTTGAGCGTATGCGTGAAAAAGCATACAGAAGCCTTGACGAAGCAATGCTTGAGGGGCTTCAGTTCACCGTTATCGAAAATGTAAAAAAAGGCTTCCCCATTCATGAGGACAGCGTTAAAGCATATAATTTTATCGCAATTTCTTACGAAAGGAAAAAGTTATGACGACAGAGGAATTACTCAAATTGACGGTCGAAACTCTCGACAGAAAAAAGGGTATGGATATAAAGGCTCTCAAGGTAACGGACCTTACCGTTATTGCCGACTATTTCGTGATAGTCACCGGCACGTCGCCGACTCATATAAAGGCTCTCTCGGACGATCTTGAGGACAAACTCGCCGAAAAGGGAAAAAACGCAAAGAGCGTTGAGGGTAAGGCTACGGGCTGGATACTTCTTGATTACGGCACGGTTATAGTTCACGTATTTACAAAGGAAAGCCGTGAAAACTTCAATCTCGAAAAGCTCTGGGGCGACGCCGAGGAGGTTGACGTTTCCGAGTGGATAAGTGAATAATATCATTAGTTAAAAATTGACTATACTGCAAAAGGGTGAAATAAATGGAATACGATTTTAAGCATATTGAAAGCAAGTGGCAGGAAAAATGGGAAGAGGAGGGCGTTTTCCACGCCGTTGACAATTCCGATAAGCCTAAATTTTACGGACTTGTGGAATTTCCCTATCCGAGCGGAGCAGGTATGCACGTAGGTCACATCAAGGCATATTCGGGTCTTGAGGTGGTATCTCGCAAGAGAAGACTTCAGGGCTACAACGTGCTTTTCCCGATAGGCTTTGACGCATACGGTCTGCCGACGGAAAACTATGCCATTAAAACGGGCATACATCCGCGCAAGGTCACCGATATGAATATAAAGAAGTTTACAAGTCAGTTAAAGCGCGTGGGATTTTCGTTCGACTGGACAAGAGTTATAGACACAACCGAAGAGGGCTACTACAAGTGGACCCAGTGGATATTCCTCAAGATGTTTGAAAACGGTCTTGCGTTCCGCGACAAGACTCTCGTAAACTATTGCCCCTCCTGCAAGGTTGTTTTGTCAAATGAGGATTCTCAGGGCGGCAAGTGCGATATCTGCCACAGCGAAGTCATACAAAAGTCAAAGGATGTTTGGTATCTTCGCATTACCGAGTATGCCGATAAGCTCTTAGAGGGTCTCAAGCACGTTGACTATCTCTCCAACATCAAGGCTCAGCAGGAGCATTGGATAGGCAAGAGCCGCGGCGCGTTCGTCAATTTCTCTCTTAAAGATATTCCCGAAAAGCTTAGGATATACACGACCCGTCCGGACACTCTCTTCGGCGTTACATTTATGGTAATTGCTCCGGAGCACCCGATAATCGACAAGTATAAGGATAAAATCCGCAATATGGATGCGATAGTCGATTACCGCACAGAATGCAGTAAAAAGACAGAGTTTGAGCGCACTCAGCTCGTCAAGGATAAGACGGGCGTCAAAATTGACGGCCTTACCGCGATAAACCCCGTAAACGGCAGGGAAATACCGGTTTATATTTCCGACTACGCAATGATGGGCTACGGCACGGGCGCAATAATGGCTGTGCCGGCTCACGATGACCGCGACTACGATTTCGCCAAGAAATTCGGTATAGACATTATCGAAGTCATAAAGGGCGGAAATATCGATGAGGCGGCATATACCGGCGACGGCGAAATGGTAAATTCCGGCTTCCTTAACGGTATGGACAATAAAAAGGATTCCATCAAAAAGATGATAGATTATCTCACCGAAAAAGGCATCGGTGAGGGCGGAGTTCAGTATAAGATGAAGGATTGGGCGTTTAACCGTCAGCGCTACTGGGGCGAGCCTATTCCGATCATCCACTGTCCGAAGTGCGGAATGGTTCCCGTTCCGTATGACGAGCTTCCGCTGAAGCTTCCGAATGTTGAAAACTTTGAACCCGGTCAGGACGGCGAGAGTCCTCTTGCAAAGATTGACTCGTTTGTAAACTGCAAGTGCCCCGTCTGCGGCGGCGACGCAAAGCGCGAGACGGACACCATGCCTCAGTGGGCAGGCTCCTCGTGGTACTTCTTAAGATATGTTGACCCGCACAACGATAAGACCTTTGCCGACTATGACAAGCTTAAATACTGGATGCCAGTAGACTGGTACAACGGTGGTATGGAGCACGTTACACGCCACCTGATATATTCAAGATTCTGGTATAAATTCCTCTATGACCTCGGCGTAGTGCCGTATGAGGAGCCGTATCAAAAGCGCACCGCTCAGGGTCTTATCTTAGGACCGGACGGAGTTAAAATGAGTAAATCGCGCGGCAACGTAATAGACCCCAACGAGGTAGTTGATGTATACGGCGCCGATGTACTGCGCACCTACGTTCTGTTTATGGGCGACTATGAGCAGGCTGCTCCGTGGAGCGAATCGAGCGTTAAGGGCTGCAAGAGATTTATCGACAGAGTATTTAATCTTCAGGAAATCCTGACGGACGGCGACGAGTATTCTAAAGAGCTTATGAGCGCTATGCACAAGACCGTCAAAAAGGTTTCCGAGGACATAGAGCAGATGAAGTATAACACGGCAATAGCCGCTCTTATGACGCTGCTCAACAAAATTTACGAAAACGGTAAAATCAACCGTGCCGAGCTCAAAACGCTTATTATTCTCGTGAACCCGTTTGCACCGCACGTCACAGAGGAGATGTGGGCGAATTGCGGTTACGGCGAAATGCTTGCAAAGGATGCAAAGTGGCCGAGCTTTGACGAGGCTAAATGTGTTGACAGCACCGTTGAAATAGTAGTCCAGATAAACGGTAAGATAAGAGCGAGACTCTCTGTTCCCACCGACATTGAAAGCGATAAGGCAATAGCTCTCGCAAAGAAGGACGAAGGCATAGCTGCCGCTCTTGAGGGTAAAAATATCATCAAGGAAATCTATGTAAAGGGCAAGCTTGTCAATATTGTCGCTAAATAATGATGTATCGTTTTTCGATTTTTGCGGATAAGCTGTCACAAAAATACAAAAGCGCGCGTGTTGCGGACTTCTTTATGTTTATAGGCTCGCTGTTTTCGGCGCTCGGTAAATGACAAATGCTTATATGAAGGACAGTTTAAAAAGAATTACGGCCGTTATACTGCTGGCGGCGGCAACCTTGCTTGTCGCTTTGCAGTGCGGCTCAATAGCAAAAAAAGAGGAAGCGGCAGCACTTTTACGTGCCGACGCTTCCTCTTCGTGCAATAAAATGCCTCCCGACGGCTTCTTTCGTGAAAGCGTGGAGTCGCCGAAGGCTGCCGTTGACAATAAAATCAACGCTTCCGAAAATGCCGGTATAGATGTCAAAAATGAACTTACCGCGCTGTTTACCGACCTTTACGGCCTTGTGGGGGACGTTTTGTCGGGAAACGATGTTGACATGGGCGAGCTTGAAGTCAGATTTAAAAATATATTTGACGGGCTGTTTAAATTGGATGCGGATACCGTAAAAACCGACCCAACCGCCGACGGCGTGCTTAAAAACGACGGCTTTGTGGCGTCTGCCGCCGAGGTGCTGTGGAATTATATGGATTATTACGACACAAACAGGCTGAAAAAACAGACGGAATCCGCAGGCGTGACGGTGAAAAAAGATATACCTTATATTTCGGACGGCAACAAATATCATCTTCTTGATATTTATTATCCCGAAAATGCCGCAGAAAAGCTGCCGGTGATAATCGACATACACGGTGGCGGACTTATGTATGCGGAAAAAGAGGTTAATCGCGTCTATGCGTCGCGTCTTGCAAAAAGAGGATATATAGTTGTGTGTATAAATTATTCTCTGTGTCCCGACGTAACATATCCGACGCAGGTGAGCGATGTTATGGCGTCGTACCGCTGGGTGGCGGAAAACGGCGAGGCTTATGGCTTTGACCTTGACAGAGTCTTTGTTGCAGGTGATTCTGCCGGCGGTCAGCTTGCATTTTACACCGCGGCGGTAAATACGAGCGACGAATTAAAATCGCTTTACGGCGTTTCGGATACCGGACTCAACATAAAAGCGATAGGGTTGATTTCCGGAATGTTTGATATGAAAAACGGCGTTAACAGCGCGCTTTTATCGTGCTATCTCGGCTACGATTATAAAAATTCGCCGTATTATCCGTATTTGCAGCCCGAGGAGATAATTGATAAATCCGACATTCCGCCGGCATATATTGTGACGAGCGTCAAGGACTTTTTGCACTCTGCTTCGGATGACCTCGATAAGCTTTTGACGGAAAAGGGCAAGGAGCATATGTATCACGATTGGCAGCTTACCGTGAACCGTTCGTCGGGGCATATAACGAGCGTCGCCTATCCCGATCTTCCCGAAAGCGCGGAAACGATTGATGAAATGCTCACGTTTTTTGAAGCACATTCATAAATAAACGGAACCGCAAGGGGCTTTTACCCAAAACGGTTCCTTTTTTCGCCTTAAAAGCTGACAAATTAGCCTAACATCTCTGCTTTATATTGATTTTTTTTGGATATCATATATAATAGTGCTATACAAAATAAGGACAAAATCGCTTTGCACCGAAGGACGGTAATTCATAAAAGACTCGGCGCAAGTCACATTGTCCGAAAGACACAGAGAATTCGGAGGTGTCCCTTATGGACAACGGCAAAACCCTGCGCCCGTTCGGCATGCGCGACAAAATCGGCTATGCTTTCGGTGACTTCGGTTGTAATATGAGCTTTGCGTTCATAAACAGCTATCTTATGCTGTTCTATGTTACTTGTATGAAGATAAACCCGAAGCATTTTGCGATTCTCATTTTGCTCGGAAAAATTTTCGACGCGATAAACGACCCCATTATAGGCGGTCTTTGCGACGCGACAAAGCCGGGAAAAGACGGTAAATTTAAGCCGTGGATAAAATGGGCAAGCCCCGTACTGCTTCTTTCAAGCATAGCTTTGTTTATCTATGCTCCGAATGCCCCGTACGGAGTAAAAGTTGCTATGTGCCTCGGTATATACTGCCTTTGGAGCGTTGCCTACACAAGCGTAAACGTGCCTTACGGCTCTATGCAGAGCTGTATCACAAATGACCCCGACGGCCGTTCCGCGCTGTCAACGTGGCGCAGTATCGGCGCTATGTGTGCTCAGATTCCGATTATGATATTACTGCCCCTTTTGGTCTATGATAAAAACGATAACCCCAGAGGTGAGCTGTTTATCGTTTTTGTAGGCGTTATGGGCGCCATAGGGCTTGTTTCGTTCTGGCTGCTCAGACGTATGACAACCGAGCGCGTGGCACCTGCCGTCGCTTCGGAAAAGCAGAAATTCAACTATTTTGCCACTTTGAAGTCATTCTTTAAGAATAAGCCGATGATGGGCGCCACCATAAGCACCGTCGCTTACTTAGCACTTATGATGACCGTAACCACATCAATGCCGTACGTGTTTATGTGCTATTTTCAAAACACGAAGCTTATAACGATTGCCTCCATGCTTGCGGGCTGCCCCATAGCACTCGGAATAGTCCTTGCAAAGCCGATGCTTAAAAAATTCAGCAAAAAGCAGCTTTGCACATACCCGTTTTTACTGTCGGCTCTTTCGGCAGGGATTGCGGCGTTTGTAAGAATAAAAAATCCCTATGTCTGGATAGCCCTCGTAGCCGTTTCAATGTTCGGCGCGGCGTTTTACCTCACACTTATGTGGGCACTCGTTGCGGATTGCATTGACTATCAGGAGCAAAAAACGGGACGTCGTGAGGAAAGCTCCATATATGCAACCTATTCTCTTTTCCGTAAAATCGCGCAGGGCGTAGGAGCCGCGGTAGTAAGCTACGCAATAGGCGCAACCGGCTACAATCAGAACCTCGGCGCGCTTGAGCAGGCACCGGGCGTTCCCGAAAAAATATATTTCGTAACCGCATTTCTTCCTTTTATCGGTGCGATCATCAGCTTTTTAAGTATGCTGTTTTTGTATACTCTTGACGATAACGCACAGGAAAACGGCAAAGACGGTAAAGATAAAAAAGAAAAAACACAAGAGTGATTTTATAATTTCCACGGAGGAAAGCTATGCGAGAAGTAATAAATATAAACAAAAATTGGCTTTTTTCAAAAAAAGAGCAGCCTGTGCCTAAAACTCTGCCGGAGGATTGGGAAAGCGTCAACCTGCCGCACACATGGAACGGCACCGACGGTCAGGACGGCGGAAACGATTATTACAGGGGTAAATGCTGCTATGTAAAGCTGCTTAAGAAAGCGGATTTGGGCGAAAAGCCCGTTCACTACATTCAATTTGACGGTGTAAACAGCAGTGCCGAGGTCTGGTGGAACGGCGAAAAAATAGGTTCACACGACGGCGGATATTCTGCATTCCGTGTAAGGATTCCGGAAATTTCGGACGAAAACATACTCACGGTTTACGCCGATAACAGCCCGAACGACACGGTGTATCCGCAGGTTGCCGACTTTACGTTTTACGGCGGAATTTACCGCGACGTAACGGT
>OGHC01000950.1_pt1 | contig 15384 bp, 9 predicted proteins | sample 1571381 | NCBI WGS metagenome assembly OGHC01 (sample SAMEA2581945, study PRJEB24529) | metagenome | biome: Human gut stool | place: China | collected 2011 | reverse complement strand
CACCGCCGTGCTTAGGCCCCTTAAGCGAGCACAGAGCAGCCGCCATAACAGAATAAGTGTCGGAGCCTGAGGAGGTGACGACATGAGTAGTAAAGGACGAGTTATTGCCGCCACCGTGCTCCATATGGAGGATCAGCGCAGTATCAAGAACAAGAGCTTCAAGCGGAGTGTAGCTCTTGTCGGGTCTCAGCATACGCAATATATTCTCTGCGGTAGACAGCTTCGGGTCGGGGCGATGAATATAAAGACTGTCATTACAAAGATAGTGATTGTAGGCATGATAAGCATATACCGATAACATAGGAAACAAGCTTATAAGGCTCAGACACTGCCTTAACACATTATCGAGTGAAATATCAGACGCATTGCTGTCATAAGCCGCAAGAGTCAGAACACTCTTGGTCAAAGAATTCATAATATCCTTACTCGGAGCCTTCATAATAACGTCACGTGTGAAGTTTGTGGGCAAAGTTCTGAGTGACGACAAAATCGAAATAAACTCCTTCAGTTCGTCCTCGGTCGGGAGCTTGCCAAACAAAACAAGATATGACGCCTCCTCAAAGCCGAAGCGGTTGCCGTTTCTGCCTTTTATGAGATCCACAACATTTATGCCGCGATAATAAAGTTCACCCGGGCACGGGATTCTTCCGTCGGGCGTATCCTCAAAGGATTTGATTTTAGATATTGAAGTAAGTCCAGCCAAAACGCCGTTTCCGTTTTTATCGCGAAGTCCGCGTTTTACGCCGTATTCATCATAAAGCACCGGGTCTATATAACCCGTTTCTCTGCAAATATCTGCATATTTTCCGGTATACTTCAGAATATCGTTCTTTTTGTATTTCATTTTCTCTCCTCATTTCCGGCAGTAAGCTGAAATCAGTGCCGGTATTATACCTGATTTTTACATTTATATGTAAAGTATTTCTATCTAATATTTTATATTATACCAATTTAATTAACGCCTGTCAATTAACGTAAAATTAAGAATTTATTAACAAAAAAAACCCGAATGCGACAGAATGGCATTCGGGGAAGCTTTTTGCGGTTTTATCAGTCGAGGAAATCCTTGAGCTTTTTGCTGCGGCTCGGGTGGCGGAGCTTACGGAGAGCCTTTGCCTCTATCTGACGAATACGCTCTCTTGTTACATTAAATTCCTTGCCGACTTCCTCAAGTGTTCTCGGATGTCCGTCCTCAAGTCCGAAACGAAGCGAAAGCACCTTTTCTTCACGTGCGGTAAGTGTTTTGAGGACCTCACCGAGCTGTTCTTTTAAAAGCAGCATGGACGCAGCGTCTGCCGGTGCCAGAGCGTCGTCATCCGGAATGAAGTCTCCGAGGTGGCTGTCTTCCTCCTCGCCTATCGGGGTTTCAAGAGAAACGGGCTCCTGTGCGACTCTGAGGATTTCACGCACCTTCTCCACAGGCATCTGAAGCTCATCTGCTATTTCTTCTGCCGTCGGGTCTCTGCCGTTCTTATGGAGAAGCTGGCTGTTTGTCTTTTTAACTTTGTTGATTGTCTCAACCATATGAACGGGAATTCTTATGGTTCTTGCCTGATCGGCTATCGCTCTTGTTATAGCCTGACGAATCCACCATGTGGCATAGGTGGAGAACTTAAAGCCCTTAGTGTAGTCGAATTTATCAACCGCCTTTATAAGACCAAGGTTGCCCTCCTGAATCAAATCAAGGAACTGCATACCTCTGCCGACATAACGTTTGGCAATGCTGACTACAAGACGAAGGTTTGCTTCGGCAAGACGCTGTTTAGCCTGCTGATCTCCGTCGGCTATACGCATTGCGAGCACCTGCTCCTCCTCAGCGGTAAGAAGCGGAACACGTCCTATTTCCTTAAGATACACCTTGACCGGATCATCCATAGCAAGATTATGCGTATCGGCACTTGCTGCCGCAGCGGCATCTTGACTCTTAGGCAATTCGGTATCAAAGTTCAGATTGTCCAATTCGACATCGCCGAAATCATCAATGATTTCTATATTCATGCTTTCGATGGTTTCATAGAGCTTATCAAGCTCTTCCATATCGAAATCTTCCTCAACTATCGCGGCGTCAATTTCCTGCGTAGTGAGCTTGCCGGTTGACTTACCCTTTTCAAGCAATGCTTTTACGGAGTTTTTCTTTTCGCCCGCTGCCGCGGCAGTGGTGTGGTTTGTGTTGTTGTCCATATTTTTCCCTCACACATCTATGTATTTTTTTTATTTAAACAGCTTCATAAAGTCCTCATCGGACATTTCAGACGGTTTCACATCGATATGTCTGTTCTTTTCTTTCTTGAGAACGTTTATACAATCCTCACATTCCCTGACAGAATTGGAAATATCGGTTGAAACAGTTTCTATTCGCGCAATAACGCTTATCTCCTCCGGAGTAAACTCCGATGAAAAAAAAGACAACCCAACCGGTCTTCCGTCTTTAATTCGCTCCGATATTGCCGAAAAAACACGTCGGTTGAAATCGGTAACGAAAAGCTCCGGAGTCAGTTTGCTTTCAAGCTTTCGGTAAAGCTCCGGGTCAGACATAAACGACGCTATGAGAATCTCCTCTGCTTTTGCTGCCCGAAGAGCCTTTGAGCGCTGTGTGTTGACCTTGTTTATCTTATCGCCTTGATTTATAACCGAATCACGCACTTCGCGATAAAATTCGTTTTTTTGTTTTTTAGCGCGTTTTTCACGTTCGATTTTAACCTGTGCAGTCACCGCGTCTTTATTCACCGAAAATTCCTCCGAAAGCCTCGAAATATATATATCGAGCTCAACCGGACTGTTAAGCGACGCCAAAACAGCTGCCGCTGCTTTTAAATAATCGCTTCTGCCGGCAGGAGACGATATATCATATTTTGAACGCTCGGAAAGAAGCGAAAACTCAACGTCGTTCGCCGCAGAATCAAGGCAACGCTTGAAGCCTTCGGCACCGAATTTTTGTATTATTTCGTCGGGGTCCTTGCCGCCGGTCATATGTATTATACGAACCTTGAGTGTTGTCTTGCCGAGTATGTTTATCGCTTTTCTTGTTGCCTTTTGGCCTGCCTCATCGGAATCGTAACAGATAAAAATTTCGCCCGCATAATGTGAAAGCAGATGTGCCTGCTCTTCCGTAAGAGCTGTGCCGAGACCCGCTACGGCATTTGTAAAACCTGCTTGGTGCAGTGAAATAACATCAAGATTACCCTCGCACAGAATTATCGAATCGCTCTTGGACTTTTTTGCAAAATTAAGGGCAAAAAGATTGCTGCCCTTTTTATAAACAAGCGTGTCGCTTGTATTTACATACTTACGGTCGCTGTCCGCATCGTGAATACGTCTTCCGCTGAAGGCAATAACATTGCCGCGCAAATCAATAACCGGAAACATAGCCCTGTTTTTAAAGGCGTCATAATAATATCTTTTTCCGTTTTTTACCGTTGACCTCAGAATATTCGCATCATACAGAAGCTGCTGACTGTAACCCTTTGACACAAGATAATTTTCAAGATCGTGCCAAGAATCAGGAGCGTATCCGAGCCCGAAACGACGTATCGTATCATCGGTAAGTCCGCGCGAATAAAAGTACTCAAGGCCCTGCCTGCCCTCCGGCGAATAGAGCTTTGCGTGAAAGAACCTTGCCGCCTCACGGTTGGCACCGTACATCTCGGTCCTTTTTTTGCTGAGTCCCGAATCATATCCGTCCTGCGGCATGGAAACACCGTGTCTGTCGGCAAGAAGCTTAACAGCTTCCATATAATCGAGATTTTCAATATTTCGTATAAAGGTTATGACGTCTCCGCCGTTGCCGCACCCGAAGCAATAATACGACTGCGTTTCGGGATAGACGGTAAACGACGGTGTTTTTTCGTTGTGAAACGGACAAAGTCCCGTCAATATTTTGCCCTTTCGTTTAAGCGAAACATACGAGGAAACGGTAGATTCAATATCGGCGCGGCGGCGAAGATCATCAAGAAATTCATCGCTTAAAGCCATATAACATCACCTCTCTCAAAGATTGCCCCACCCAATCCAGGAATTATTATACACGTGAAGAACATAGCTGTCGGACATTCCGGCAACATAATCGCAAGCGGCTCTTTCGGCACCCTCGCTTAAATATATCGACTCATATTCGGTAGGCATAGAAAGAGGATGATGGGCAAAATAGTCAAACAGCGTTTTTATAAGTGCCTCGGCTTTTTTCTCCTCACCCTTACACACCGGATTTGTGTAGACGTTACGGAACATAAAATCACACAGCTCCGAAAACGGCTCTGTTTCATTTTTACCGAGGACTATATCGTCGCCGCTGTTGTTGATTACCGACATAACAAGCGTATTTATTCTGTCTGACTTACTCTTGCCGAGAGCTTCTCTTATATCATTCGGAATACTGTCCTCAGACAGCACGCCCGCGACAATCGCATCATCTATATCATGATTTATGTACGCTATCTTATCGGACAATTTTACTATTCTGCCCTCAAGAGTATCGGCTTCTTTACCGGTAGTATGGCAAACTATACCGTCGCGCACCTCATAAGTAAGATTGAGCCCTTGTCCGTGCTTTTCAAGCTTGTCCACAACACGAAGGCTCTGTTCATAGTGCTTAAAGCCTAACGAGCAAACATCATTTAACGCCCTCTCGCCTGCATGGCCGAAAGGTGTATGACCGAGGTCGTGTCCGAGTGCCACCGCCTCCGTGAGGTCCTCGTTGAGTCTCAACGCACGGGCTATTGTGCGTGCGATCTGTGCAACCTCAAGGGTATGGGTAAGTCTTGTGCGGTAGTGGTCACCCGCCGGAGACAAAAAGACCTGAGTTTTATGCTTCAATCTGCGAAACGCGTTGGAATGTACTATCCTGTCACGGTCGCGCTGAAAAGAAGTCCTTATGGGACATTCGTCTTCATCTCTTTGCCTGCCCCTGCTGTTTTCGGAAAGGCAAGCTCTTTCGGATAGTGTTTCACGTTCGATTTTCATCGTGGTTTCGCGTATTACGTCAGACATAACATCACCTCTGTTCTCTGTTCAATTATATATACTCGGAAATTTGCTTTTTCCCTCTTTTTATTTCAAAATTTCCGTTTCGGCATATTTCTCGCCGATTTTTTCGGCAAAAAACCTGCCGTTTGAAGTGTCGACTATCAAATTCTTTATATTATCGCTTTTTTCGCACGGTATACTGAATTTAACCTTTACGTTGTCGGCAAAATCCGCAGAAATCACCGTTCCCCCGTTTTCCGGAATAAGCGACGCAAGCTTACCGTAATAATTGTAATCCGACAATACACAGAGCTCGTCGCACTTTGCCATAGTGACAATCACACCGGAATCAAGAGCTATTTTTGCGGTATGCGAATACGCTCTGACGAGTCCTCCGCCTCCCAAAAGTATGCCGCCGAAGTTCCTTGTTGCGACAACGCAGACATCTTTGACGTCACTTTTTTCGAGAACGTCCAACACGGGTACGCCTGCCGTTCCCTGCGGCTCGCCGTCATCCGAATATTTTTTTATATTGCCGTCGCGCAATATGTATGCATAAACATTGTGCTTTGCATCCCAATGCTTCTGCTTTATTTCGGATATAAAGCCGTTCGCCTCCTCCACCGTTTGAACGGGACAAACATAGCCTATAAAACGTGACCTCTTTTCGGTAAATTCATCATGGGCTCTTTTTTTGACCGTTTTATAGCTCGGCATATCTTTCACCGCTCTCCTTATAAAAATCAAGAAGCGGTACCAAAGTACCGCTTCCCTAAATTACTTATCAAGATTGTATCTCTTCTTGAATCTGTCAACACATCCGCGGGAATCAAAAAGCTTCTCCTTACCGGTAAAAAACGAGTCGCATTTAGAACAAATATCAACGCGGATATTTTCTTTAGTAGAACGAGTTTTGTACTCGGCGCCGCAAGCACATTTTACGGTCGTCTCTTTGTACTCGGGATGTATGCCTTCTTTCATTATCTGTCACCTCTTTCGGGAATACATATTAAGTTACATTTTAACAGCGATAGAAATTCTATCACACTTAGCTTTAAAAAGCAAGCGTTTTTTCAAATTTTATATATCCAAAACCACAGTTTTATTAAGTCGGAGTGAAAAGATAAGCGTTTCCTTGACGGGCTGTGAAAAAATCTCCTCTGCGGCACGCTTATAAATCGAAAGCTGCCCGGAATATCTGCGCTTTAGCTCTTCCTCATCTTTCACGTTATCGGTCTTGTAATCAACAACAATCGTCTCTCCGTTTTCAAAGAAAGCGCAGTCGATAACGCCTTGGACAACTGCCTTTTCGGACGAGAACTCTTTAGGTACATCGCTGTTTAATTCGCCGAGCGGAACGGCAATTGTAAATTTTTGCTCTCTGTATATCTTATCTGCATTCTTGATTCGCTTGAACAAATTGCTTTCAAAAAATCGCTCAAGCATTTTTTTGTCTGCTGCCGCCGCCTCGACTTCCGTCAATTTACCGAGAGAAACAAGCCTTTTTGCTTCTTTTTCCACGGACTGTGCACCCATATCCAAATCACACACTTCGAGAAAATGGTGTGCTGCCGTTCCGCGCATTGCAGGAGTCATATCATTTTTACACAAAAAGTCAGGCTTGGCTGTAAAATACCAATCAAGACTGCGCGAGCTGTTTTCGACTGAAGACGCAGACATTTTTGCGGCATATCCGGAAAGACGAGAATATCCGTATACGTATGAAGTCCGTTTTTCAATATCCCTGAGCAGATTTTCATCAGGCGCGACTGCATCTTCGTCCTCGGTGATATACTCTCCGGTTGATACCGAAGTGACATACTCAACATTAAGCGAAAAATTCGGATTACAGGTATAACGTTCGGAGACTGCCGCAAACTCTCTGAGCAGCTTTGCATCTTTGTGCCACATAAGGCTCAAAATTAAGATTTCAAGATAAGACCCGGCTTTTTTTATAAGTACGGGCGACGGCGTTTTGTCACCGCAAAGGGATGCCCCGCATTTTTTCACGAGAGTTTCCGGGTTTTCGGAGGAGCCGACCATTATGAGCCGTTCCCTCGCTCTTGTCATTGCAACATATAAAACTCGCAGCTCCTCTGCCCGCTCGCTGTCTCGTATCGAAAGACGACAGGCGCGATGTTGAAGAGTTTCAAACACTCTGCCTGTTTCGGCAACAATTCGTTTCATACCCGCTCCGAGAATTGCGGCAGGGTCGATGATCAGCGAATCTGTCAGAGAACTGGTATTCATTTTCTTTCCGCAGCCTGCGATAATGACAACCGGAAATTCAAGGCCCTTGCTCGCATGGATAGTCATAATTCTTACAACATCGGCATATTCCGAAACGCCGGTAGAAGAGTCAATGCTGCTCTTGCTGTCTCTTGTACGGGTTAAATAACGAACAAAGCCCGAAAGTCCCAAATCGGAATTACTCTCATACTTTTCGGCATATTGCAGCAGCAGCAATAAATTCAAACGTCTCGTATCGCCGTCAGGCATTGACATAACTATTGACGGATATGCCGTTCTCTCATATATAGAGCGCAAGAGGTCGCTGACTGAGCAGGTGGTACTCATCTCTCTGTATTCAGTGAGACTCTTTATAAAATCACGGCACTTTTCAAGACCACTATTTGAAACGGCGTTAAACAGATAGCCGCTTCTTTTTTGTGTTCTGATAACAGCAAGATCGTCTGGAGTAAAGCCGTACAGCGGCGATACCAGAACCGAGAGAAGCGGAATATCCTGTAACGGGTTATCAATAATTTCAAGAAACGACAGCATCACGTTTATTTCGGTGTTTTGGAAAAAGCCGCCTTTTTTCTGATAATACACAGGGATATTTTTCTTTGTAAGCGCATCAAAATAATCGTCCGCCTCGTTCAATCCCCTCATAAGTATACAAATGTCCTTATACATTACCGGTCTGTACCCGGATTTTGTTTTTACAGGCATTTTTTCCGCAACCAGCTTATTTATAATATCGGCTATGTGTGACGCCTCGGGAAGATATTCACAGTCGATTTTTAATTTATCGACTATATGCAGTTCGGCGCATGGAAAGGCAGATTTTTCATAATCGGCACCCGCCTTCAGCGACTCGGAGTCATCGTAATTTATGCCGCAGCTGTCTTCGCTCATCACTCTCGAGAACACATAGTTGATGTATTCTGTAACCTCTTTGCGACTTCGGAAGTTTTCGTCAAGATTTATTTTGGCAGGATAATTTTTGCCGTTGAAGTCGGGAAGGTGCTTGCGTTTTTGCAAAAATATTTCCGGCATGGCAAGTCTGAAGCCGTATATGCTCTGCTTAACATCACCGACAATGAAAAGATTTTCTTCGTTATCGGATATTGCTCTGAAAAGCATATCCTGCGCCTTATTTGTATCCTGATACTCATCTATGAGTATTTCGGTATACTTATGCGAAAGCTCTTTTGCCAGCTCCGTTCTGTCAACTGTGTCATCATCGTTTCTGCTTACGAGCAAAGCAAGTGCCATATGCGAAATATCGGAAAAGTCATACGCATTTTGTTTTTCCTTAAGCTCGGAATAATGCCTTGAAAACAGCATAACCGCTTAAAACAGTTTAATAATTACAGCTCTGAGTGCTGCCGTATCCTCACAAAATTCATCCTCTGTGACACAAACCTCCTTTTGGAGAGATGCGTATATTTTTTTGCAATTATCCCTGAGCGACTTAACTCGTTCCTTTAAAGGCGAGTCGGAAAAGTCTCTAGGCGCAGTACCGAGCCTTTCCGGCTTGAACCCGTCGATAAGCGTTTTAACGCGGTTCCAATCGCCGCGACGTGCCGCATCATACGTCGCTTTATAATACATACTGTCAGAGTAAACAGCCGGTAAATAGCTTGCCTCAAGTCTCGGCTCTTCGCGGAGCATAATCGCACATTTACCGAGTGTTTCGCCGCAATAACGCAGCTGCTCGATTACATCCTTTAATATTTTCTGCCCCCACGGCGTCTGCTGCGGCAAGAGTGACGGATTATAAAGCCTTACTACGCTGTTAATCCATTTTTTCGGAAAAGCGTATGCACAGGCGTTTTCATAGAGCTTATATATAACCTCGGATAGCTTATCATCGGTTCTGCCGCTTATCAACAGCTCCGTAAGCGATTTAAACTCCTTTGAGCCTTCTTCGTAAAGCTCCTCCAGGGTTTTGTCGGCAGCCTCTTTTATTAAAAGATTTTTTTCGTTATCATCGAGTGTGCGAAAATCCGGAGTAATGCCGACGGAATCGTAATTTGCTCTTACAAGCTTTGAGCAAAACGAATCTATTGTGCAAATGTCGCTTGCAGGCAGCATCATACGCTGCCTCGCGAGATAGCGGTTGCCGGGGTCGGACTGTAAAAGCTCGGTAAGGCGCGCATTTATACGTTCCTTCATTTCGGCTGCTGCGGCCTTGGTGAAGGTAACGACAAGCAAGCTGTCAGCCGGACAAGGATTTTTTTCGTCGCATATCCGTTCGATAACACGCTCAACAAGCACCGCCGTTTTACCCGAGCCTGCCGCCGCCGAAACTAAAACCGAACCGTCGCGAGACTCAATTGCTTTTACTTGAGCCTCGTTCCATTGTATCTTTTTTTCAGCCAACGTCGTCACCCTCCTTATTCAGTGCTTTTTTCGCATCTTTAAGCGACATTTTTTCTATTTTTCTGACGGGAGCGCCCTGCTCAAATCCGCAAACGGCATAATAATCGCAATAGGCGCACACATCGCGGTCGTTTGTTTTCTCGCACGGGAGAACCTCAACATTTCCCGCCTTCAGAGAATTTGCCATTTCGCGCAAAATTCCGTCTATCTCTGTTTTAAGTCTTCCAAGCTCCGCAGCAGTCAACAAATCGCCCTTAAAGCCGCCGCTCTTTTTATCGTAAGTTACATTTATAAAACGACCGCTGACATCTCTGTCCATGCCCTCTATGACATCCTTATCGTTTACGACTATGCCGCTGAGTCTTGAATTTTTGATTTTTTGCTCAAGCACTTCTTCGCTTGTTGCTTTTCTGCCGAGAGCATCAGTGCCTTTTTTTGCGGGCATATACAACACTCCGCTCGGGAAAACATCACCGTACTTTTCCTCTCCGTTTTCTCCGATGGCAAACAGATATATCAGCATTTGCATATTAAGACCCGAAAGCACGTCGGACAAGACAAAATCCTTTCCTCCGGACTTGTAATCTATGACACGCAAATATGTCTTGCCGTTTTTTCTCATTGTGTCCACTCTGTCCACAGAGCCTCTGATTTTCAGAAAGCCTCCGTCGGGAAGCGGTACGGCATAAGGCGGAATTTCGCCGTCCTCATCTATTTTCACCTCAAATCCCGTGGGTGTGAAATCAGACACCTTGAGCTCTTCGGTAATTCGTTTAACGACTTCAAAAAGCGCGTCCGAAAGGCGGTTATAAAGATATAAAAATCTCTTTTCCTTATTTTCTTTTCCGCCCATTGTCTCGTTGAGATATTCCGATAGTAAATTTTTAACTATCCTTTTAATGTCATTGTCTGAGAGCTTAATGAGCTGCGGCTTCGGATATAAGGATAAGACGTGTTCGAGCACAAAATGAATAACCGTACCGCTCTGCGCAGGGTCAAGCTCGGCAGTTTTTCTCGGCTTTGCGTTTAAACCGAATTTACAAAAATATTCAAACGGGCATTTATAATACGTTTCTACACGAGACGCGGAAACATACATACTCTTGCCGAATAGGGAAATTGCATTTTTCGAATCTCGGATTTTCATTTTATCTCCCGAGACAATCCTGTCGAGAGACCTTATCTGGGAAGAATACTCGTTTTTTTCGCCGAAATATTTTTTCAGCGTTACAACAAGTTCGGTATTTTCACAATAGTCGGTTGCAAGCACTTTAAACGCCGAGGCGTCGCTCTCTATGGAATACAGCGGCTCCGAAAGTGCCGTATCAAGCTTAGGTACTGTCGGAAAGGCTGTGACAATATTGTTTACTATTTCGGACGGGCGCATAGAAGTACCGTCAAAATTCGAAAGCGAATAGGTTACGTAAAGCTTTTCCGACGGCGACGTTACGGCACGATAAGCCGTAAGCTTCTCATCAACCGCTTTATATTCGGCGGTTTCGGAAAGCTTCACGCCCAAAGCCCCCATCACCTTACGCTCGCTGTCGCTTAAAAGTCCCTCGGTTGAAGGGTCAAGCGGAAAAACTCCGCTGTCGGCACCGATAACAAATGCCACCTTACAGTCGGTAACCCTGATTCTGTCCGCTGCGCCGACAGTTACGCTGTCAAGCTCCTGCGGCAGCGAGCCGAGTGTCACGGCAGACAGCAAAATATTGAAAAGCTCGCTGTACCGTTTTGCCGTTATAACCGTCTCGCCTATCGCCGACGCCATTTTGCCGAGCATATCCATAAGCGTTGCCCAAACTGTATCCTGCTCCTCACAGAGAACGGTATCACCAGACGAAACGAGGTATTCAATTTTTTCTCGCAGTCTTTCGGTAACGCCGTTTTTGATTAAAAACTCATATATGAGCCGCGACTTTTTTTCGCCGTCAGCCTCTTCAAAATCCTTTTTAAAGGCAAGTACCGGTAAAACCGATCTTTTGCGGATGTCATTCAGTCTTATCAATTTTTCTTGGCTTTTTTCGGTCACATCAAATCCGAGACCGTCGGGATTTTCCGTAAAATCTCTGCGCCATTTCGAGCCGTCGATGTTCCATAAAAAGGCGTAATTTTCGAGCTCGGATATTTCATCACCCGACAAGGCGGTAAGACCCGTTTTCAAAAGCCTCATAAAGCTTTCCGTAGAAAAGCCCTCGGCGCAAAGTGCCAGTAGGCATTTGACGAATACCATTACAGGCTGAATACCGATAGGCCGGCGCTTATCCTCAAACATCGGAACACCGTATTTTTTAAAGCTCTCGGAAAGTTCCTTGTCGTATGTTCCTGCAGTACGCTCTATAACGGCTATATTGCGGCATCGAAGCGTGGGATTACACCTTAACAGCTTTTTAATTTCACACGCAACAAAATCCGCTTCGTCAGCTCTGTTTCCCGCCGCACACACAACTATGTTATCGCATTCTTCTTTATATGGTTTGAATTCTTCGCCGCACAAATACTTTTCAAGATAAACAAGCTCGGGGCTTCTGCCGTCCTCTTTCACATTTAGTATTTCGGGAGACGAAACGCCGACATTTTGCTCTGCGGCACACTTCTTAAGGTACGAAAACTCCGAATTTACGTTTTCGAAAACGGAAACGCCCTCACGAGATAAATCTCGGTCTGTGCAAAGAGAAATAAAGACATTTTCGGCTTTCGGCAAAATACTTTTAATACAGTTCCGTTCCTGCTTTGTAAAGCCGCAAAATGCATCAAAATAGACGGCTTTTCCGTCAAAAAAGTCGGTTTCCGATATCATATCGGCGGCAATAGTTAACAAATTCTCATCATCAAAAAAGCTGCGGCTCACTAAGGCATCATACGATGCCGCAATAAGTGAAAGCTCCGAGAGCTTTTTACCGAGTGATTTATTTCCTGTCTTGCCGGAGATTTCCGCAATCTCGTCAGGAGTTACGGCACACTGCTTAAGCTCGGTTACAAAAGTCAAAAGATTCGACAAAAGCGCAGGCTTGGACGAAAACCTTTTAAAATATTCGAGCTTTCCCGACAGCGCCTCAAGTGAAAGACTCATCAACACTTTGCGCGTGCCGTCGTCGATTGTCTTATTGAGTGCCTTGCCGTACTGCTCGTTTATTACGAAGGCAAGGCGCGTAAAGCTCAATATATCTACGTTAAGCATTTTTTGTGCGCCTATTTTTTCGAGAATACTGCGTTCACTCTCAAACGAGAACTGCTCGGGCACTATGAGTATACACTTTTTATTTTCGGACGCTCTCTCTGCGATAAGAGCTCTGATTTTTTCAGTTTTGCCGCTGTTGTTGCGACCGATTATAAAATTAAGCATTTCGCACCCCCATCTATGCTGTTAATGTCAAAAATCAATATATCTCAAAAAATTCCGACGAATGCGGTTTCAAAGAGACCGCAACGTCATTTTCACATTTTGGAATATCTTTTCTCGCCCATAAATCGCGAACCGCACGGACGTTCTCAATGCCCAAATCCGAAAAACTTAATTTATAATGTTTTTCTTCATCGGAAAGATTGAAAACCGCAACCGCAGTACAGTTTTCGATTTTTGTCTGCCACACGGCAATGCCGCCTTTATTATATACAAACAACGGTTTTTCGGAGTTTTGGTTCACATTTATAACTTCGGGATTTGTGACTAGAGACAGAGTATAATCATCCGTAAGGCGAAGCTCGCCGCCGAAAAAAAGCGGAGAGCGAAAAACAGCCCACAAGGTCATCATGGTTTTTTGCTCTTCCTTTGCAAAACCCCAAGCACACCCCATATCTCCCATATAAGAGCCGTCTATGCAGAGCTTGCCGAGCGGCAAAATGTCGCAATCGGGAAATGAGCCGTCTTTCACATACGGATACCACTTTTCGCAGAGTGAAAACATATTGAGAAGCTTATCCCATCTGTCCCAAAAATCGCCCGAAATACGCCACATATTTGCATTTTCCGAGAGATGCTCGGCTTTGTTTAACGGTGCGGGACCCGGTGACAGGCTCAGTACCATATCTCTGCCGGAACGGTCTATTGCGGCACGTATCATTTCTATTTCTTTTTCCGCGGAATACGGGTTTTGCGGACTGAATTCGGTATTTGCTATATCATCGACTTTTACAAAGTCAACGCCCCAAGAGGCATACAGTTTAAAAAGAGAATCGTAATATTCTTCGGCCCCTCTTTTTTCCGTATCCACCCCGTACATATCGGTATTCCAAGGACACAGCGAAAACTGAGAAGCAATGTCGCGCGCACGGGCAGTTGTGCCGTAAATACGCTTATTTCGGTGAACCGCCTGACGCGGAATACCTCGCATAATGTGGATACCGAATTTAAGCCCCATAGAGTGAATTTTATCTGCAATCGGCTTAAATCCCGCACCGTTTGCGGAGGACGGGAAGCGATTTACCGCCGGGATAAGCCGCGAATATTCGTCCATACAAAGGTCGGCAAAGTTATTGTATACATTGCCCTTAGCCGCCGGCTCATACCACTGTATATCGCAGACAACATATTGATAGCCGTATTGCTTTAATCGGTCACGCATAAACTCGGCATTTCCAAGAAGCTCATCTTCGGTTACGCCTGCACCGTAGCAATCCCAACTGTTCCAACCCATAGGAGGCTTTTTTATAAAATCCTTCATATCTTCACCCTGTAATCTTTTGCTTTATTATACAATATAAGGCACAACAAAACAACCGAACTGAAAAAAATAATGAGTCAAGAAAAAAGCCGGCACAGATAAGGCCGGGCGTTCATAAGGCAGTATTAAATGATATATTTTTGATGCAATAAAAGATAAGCCCCTCAGATGAGATTCGGCTCATCTAAGGGGCTTATTATTGTTGTACAAAAGATGTTCTTTTGAAGCAAAACTGCCTTATGAACACTCAGCCAACGGTCAAAAGTCAGCATAATTATTTCTTTTCTTTGCCGTTTAAGGCCTCGGAAAGCGTATGCCAACCGAGAACGGCACATTTTACACGCGCCGGCATATGAGAAATATCACGAAGTGCGGACGCCTCTTCAAGGCCTTCTATCTCATCTTCGGTAGCTTCGCCCTTAATCATTTTAATAAATGTATCACCGAGCTTTAACGCATCTTCCTTTTTCTTGCCTATAATCATACCGAGCATAATATCCGCAGACGCCTGCGAAATAGCACATCCGTCGCCGACAAAGGCGCCGTCGGTTATTGTGTCTCCGTCGGTTTTAAGCTTGAGCCATATGTCGTCGCCGCAGTTGGGGTTAACGCCCTCCAAAACTATATCGGCGTCGGGCAAATCGTGCTTAAACTCCGGATGAACATTGTGCTCCGTCAGTATTTCATTATAAAAGCTTCTATTCTCCATAACCCATACGCTCCCTTATCGTTGCTACGCTGTCGGTAAATTTATCGACTTCGTCCTCGGTATTGTAAAAAGCAAAGCTTGCTCTTGCTGTGGAATTAAGCCCCAAATGCGTAAGCAGCGGCTGCGCACAGTGGTGACCGGCTCTTACGGCTATCCCGTCCGCAGCCAATATTTCGCTTATATCATGCGGATGTACATTGTCGATCGTGAATGTAACTATTCCCGTATGCTCGTCGGCATTTTCCGAACCGATAATATTTACGTGAGGAATTTTTTTCATTTTTTCGATTGCACGTGAGGTAAGTGCAATTTCACGCTCACCTATATAGTCAAATCCGACTTTTTCAATATAATCTATTGCCGCCTTGAGCCCTGCGGCACCTGCGGCATTTACTGTACCGGCCTCAAATTTGTGCGGCAGCTCGGCATACACAGCAG
>OGHC01000944.1_pt1 | contig 15441 bp, 12 predicted proteins | sample 1571381 | NCBI WGS metagenome assembly OGHC01 (sample SAMEA2581945, study PRJEB24529) | metagenome | biome: Human gut stool | place: China | collected 2011 | reverse complement strand
TGTGCTGAATATCGGGTTTGGGCGAAGCCCAACAAGTGTTTTGAAGCTGGATTTGTAAAAAATCAGGTTCAAAACTTGCGAGGTGGTACCAACTCGCCCTGCTTGCGGCGGATGCAAACACGAAATTTTCTGAGCAGAAAAATAACCGTCCGCTTCAAGTTGAACTTGAAAACGGACGGTCCTGATTGCAAAATGATTTTCAAATTTGGAAAGCACGTTGAGAGGTTTCATAGCATCCGCAAGCAATGCAGACATATATACATCTGCTCGTTTTGCGTTGCAAAATACTTGTTGGGAAATCCCAACCCCTTTCCGATCTGTACCGTGCCGGTGCAGGCTAGGCATCTTTCTACGCAGTGTTTATGGTTTTGATCAATCCAACTCCAGATCCTCAAAGCCGGTGACTGTTTCAAACCGGCGGGTGCGCACCTCCATCATCTCGCTGATGAGTTCGGCGGGCAGACAGAGCGCACCGGCCATCCGGAGGATGGCACTGACATCGGCAGCAGTCAGCAATTCACAGCGGCAGAGAAAACGGAATAACGCGGCATACGCCTGCTCTGCCGGGCAGGGCATGAACTGTGGAGCCCGGTCGAAATACTGCACCAGAACTGCACAATACCACTGGCGGTCGGCGGGGGAAAGCCCTGCAGAGGCTTCCAGACGGGCCAGGGCCATGCGGGCTGAAAAATCCAGCCGGAACGCGTCCCGGGCCAGTTGGTCAAAGTAAGGCATCGGCTGGGTGAAGAACAGCACCGGTACCCGCAGGATGGCTCCGAATTTGGCATCGCCTGCCAGAATTTTATCCCGGGCCACGGGCAGACCCAGCCGCGCCACCACATGGCCGGAAACATCGGCCTTTTCCAGCCAGAGCAGTGCGGCAGTGTGGTCAAAGGCAGACACAGCCACAGTGACAGTACGGCTCCAATTTTCACACCCAGCATCCCGGGCGGTCAGGCTCGTCAGACCGGAACTGTTGAAGCTGTGAGCGCCCAGCATTTTAAGCTGTGGAGGCAGCGTCAGCTGTTTCAGGGCATGACACCCGGCAAACGTGCCGACATCTGGCATGATCTGATCCGTGGGGCGGGGCAGATAGCCCAGAGCCTGCAGCTGTTCCGGCAGATGGACGCTGGTAAGGCGGCTGCAGTCGCCGAATACACCGGCAGGCAGGGCGGAAATGGCATCCGGCAGGGTGATGGAAGTCAGATTTGTGCAGTGGTAGAACGCGTAGGGACCAATGTGAGTGATGCTGTCCGGCAGTGTGACGGAAGTCGGCCCGCCTTCGTCCAGCGCTTCGGTGGTGACTGCGCGGCCCATTCGCATACAAAATATGCTGAAACTGATAGGCGATTGCCCGAACTGCGCAAAGCAGCCCTCATCCAGATGGCTGGCAGCAAAGGCGGTAGCGGCAATGGCGGTGACAGTGCGGCCTTCTACAGTGTCGGGTACCACAGCAGGCCGTGCCAGCCGGGGCCAGCGCACCAGCGCCAGAGAGCCATCCGGCAGAGGGGCAAAGTCTGCTGTCAGGGGCAGGGCATCGGTGTCGGACTCTTCGTTCAGATGGCCGAGCCGTGCAAACTCTGCGCTCATGTCGGGAGCATCGCCGCCCCAATCATCCTCGTCATCCTCCTCCTGCAAGAGAGCTGCCAGTGCGGCTCCGGGCAGGGAGGAGGCCTTTTTTGTTTCCGGGGCGGGGGGTGTCCAGCGGCTGCCCAGCGTTCCGGCGTTGGTTACTTCAAATTGCAGCAGTTCCATTTTACACCAGTCCTGTCAGATCGATCTGGTGCAGCAGCTGCTCCGACTGCCGGTGCAGCAGCAGATCCCGGCTGGCTGCAAAGTAATCGGTGCTGAGAAACTGCCCTAGAAATGCGGTGGCTACGGGGGCTACGGTCAGATCGTTTACCGCCATGCTCAGCTCCGTTCTCTTACCGAAGGCTTCCTGTAAAAAACGGAGCAGATCGCCAAGCTTCTTCTGCGTTTCGGCGACCTCAGCCTGCAGGTCGGCGACCGAGCGCTGATAGCAGGCCTTGAGGGCGGAAAAAGGGGTGGAGCCGGACAGTTCTCCGTGCCATTGGGCAGTCAGCGACAGCAGATCGAGATAGACCTTCTGCCGGGCAGAGGGGGCTTTGTTGGCTTCGGCGCGCCAGTTGTCCTCCAGCCCGGCGAGGGCGGTCAGGGCATCGCCGGGAACGTCCAGCGTCCCGCGCTGGGCTTTGAGGGCGGCCACGATAAGGCACAGCGCATCGTGGCGCAGGGTGCAGCGTTCCATCTGCAGGAACACGGCTTCCAGCAGCAGGCTGACAAGGCTCATCCGCTCGTCCATCTTGGCGCTGCGTGCCTGCGTGAGGACATCCTCATCCCACACACCCTGCAGGATGGCATCAATATTGTAGGCCTGACGATATTTCTGATAAAGTTCATAGTAGATGGCAAAATCCCGGGCGACCTGCTTGTTCTGCAGATACTGGGTGGTCAGCTCCTCGCCGACTGCAAGGCCCAGCTCTTCGTGATACTGCAGGATCTCGGAGAGATCCTCCCAGGCACGGGGCGTTACCACGGTCAGACCGTCCACAGTGGTCTCGACCTTGTAAAAATCTTCGGGACGGATATCCAGATAGCTGATGACGCTGCGGCTGACACCGTGTTCCAGCGCATAGGCCTTCCATGCCTCATAGCTTGGCTCAACTTCGATCACCTTCAGGCGGTCACGGGTGGCAGCATCAAACTCCCGGACGCTTTTGTTGAAGCGGGGCGGGTTGCCGGCGGTGACCACCACCCAGCCCTCGGGGATCTGATGCCCACCAAAGACTTTGTATTGCAGAAACAGCAGCATGGCAGGGGAGAGGGTCTCGGAGACACAGTTGATCTCGTCCAGAAACAGGATGCCCTGCGTTTTGCCGGTGGTGCGCATACAGTCGTAGACACTGGCGATGATCTCGCTCATGGTGTATTCGCTGACTTGATAGTGCTTGCCGCCGTATTCCTTCTCTACGATCACAGGCAGACCCAGTGCGCTCTGGCGGGTGTGGTGGGTCATGGAATAGCTCACAAGGCCAAGCCCCATCTCATCAGCGACCTGCTGCATAATGGCAGTCTTGCCCAGACCCGGCGCACCCAGCAGGAAGATGGGCCGCTGGTGTACCAGCGGAAGTCGGTAGCGGCCCAGAGCGTCTTTCTGCAGGTAGATCTGCACGGTATTTTTGATCTGTTGTTTTGCACTTGCTATATCCATGATTCGGTGTCCTCCTCGGTTCGGGTCTTCTGCGGTTCAAGCAGGCGGATGTTGTCAGTGGTAAGTACAGCCCGGATGGCCCAGCTGGGAACGTGGGGGCTGATGTGGTCGTCACGGTTAAAGATGAAGGCAGTCTTGTAGGCAGGGGATTTTTCCGGGTAGGTGCCCACGCCGTCGGTAAAATAGAGCAGGCCGTTGAGGTTCGTCAGCTTTTTCTCTTCCAGCAGCCTGTCTACATAGGCGAACACCGGCCGGAAGTCGGTACCGCCGAAGCCCCGGAGCTTCAGCCGGGGGATCAGCTCATGCAGCTGGTCCAGACTGGTCAGCCGCTCCACGCTCTGCACCTCGGCATCGCATTGGATGAGATAGATCTCTACCCGCTCCGTGAAGGAGCCGCTCTGCCGCGGCATCATCCTGAACGGGAAGGTGCTGATGGGCGCTCACGCCGCTGCAGGGGAAGTCGGCTGCCTTGTTTCCAATATGGCAGCCAAAAAGTTGAATTGCTATAGATCGTTGGGATAGGCTGCCACAAAAATCGAGTGGTGTCAACAAAAAGTTTTGAAAACACGATATTTTCGGCAGGGCGCAAGAAAAAGCGAGGGAAACTTTTGCAAAAAGAGAGAGGGCTGGACGGTGCCAGCCCTCTTGACAGAGCTTAATATCAAAGCCCCAGAGATATTTTTGAAAAAATTGAAATTCCGAATCGTTTTTACGGTTCAATGACATTGAAGGTTTTTTCAAACTTGGACGCGTATGCCAGCAGGCGTTTCAGGACAGTGGGATCTCCGCTGATCTGTACCTGCCCGGCCTGCTGACCTGTCATCAATGCAAAGAGCTGCAGACGCTTGCAGGTGACGGAAGCCTGCGCATCCGGATGGTTCTCGCCGGGGTAAGACAGCAGGACGCCATTCTTACGGGTCACATAGAACTGTTCATTCTCATCCGTTACGGTCAGATTCAAGGTCAGGTCATCATTCTGTGCAGCGTTGGCATCCGTCAGGATGGCGATATAATCCAACAGCATGGAAACCGTCATTGCTCGCATACTGTTGGTGAGACCATTCGCCGTGCGGGCCCGCCCGGACAGATTGCCGTTCCGCAGTTCCGCCGCGCCCATCAGGTAGGCGTTGCGCCACGCACCGGATTCCGCCTGATAACCCAACTGCTCCAGCGCATCGGCACACAGGTTGCGTGCCTTCTGGTTGGATGGGTCTGCAAAGACCAGCTCCTTGGTGATCTGTGCCACCCACTGATATTCGCCCTTTGCATAGTCCTTTTTTGCCTTGCAGAGCACCAGCTCCGTGCTGCCCAGATATTCTACAAGCTTCTTAGCGGCATCGCTGGGCGGGAGCGGGTCCAGGTTGACCGGGTTCGCATCGTACCAGCCCAGATACTTCTGGTAGATGGCTTTGGCGTTATGCGGCAGCGTGCCGTAATACTGGCGGGTATACCAGACTTTTTCGAGGGCATCCGGCAGCGAGATCATGGCGGCGATCTCGTTGGAGGTATAGCCCTGGTTCATGTAATGCAGGGTCTGGTCGTGGATAAACTTATAGATGGCTGCCGTGTTCAGCAGATATTCATGGATCTCCTCGCCCCAGTGCGGCCAGTTGTGGCTCTGGAACACCACGTCGGTCTTGCTGCAGAAGCGTTGATCTGCCTCGATGATATACTTCGCCCAATCGTTGGCATCGCGCACCTCTGCGCCGCGCAGGGTGTACAGATTATGCAGCGTACCGGTGCAGTTTTCCGCCATCCAGAGCGCGCGGTATTTCGGGAAATAGGCGTTCATCTCGGCAGGGGCTTCGGTGCCGGGGGTCAGCTGGAATTCGATCTCCAGCCCGTCGATGGTCAGCTTCGGAACATCTTCCCCAATCTCATAGGTCGGTGCAATAAGGCTCACATGACCGGTAGACTGTCCCATGCCGATGCCGATGGAGAGTGCTCCTTTCTCCCCTTTTTCCAGCACCGTACCATACTGATACTGCGCACGCCGGGCCATTGCGATGCCGGCATAGACGTTTTCGCTGATGGCGTGTTTCAAAAATCCTTTCGGTGCAAGGATGACCGTTTTGCCCGAGGCAAGCTGTTTGTCGACGGAAAGGCTGGGGTCCGCTACATTGTTCCGGTCGATCGCACCCTCTGCGCCGCCAAAGTGATCCACATGGCTATGACTGTACAGCACAGCTTTGACATCCAGCGGTCCGAACCGGTTTTCCATCAGCGCTTTTGCTGCCTGCATATTTTCTTTGCACATCAGGACATCAAAAATGATCCAGCCGTTGTTGGTGCGGATGAAGGTCGCATTGGCCATATCAAAGCCGCGCACCTGATAGATGCCATCACATACTTCAAACAGACCGGCTTTGGCGTTGAGTTGGGTATTCCGCCACAGACTGGGGTTTACAGTGTCCGGAGCATCCCGGTTCAAATCGCCGTAGCTCTGCAGATCCCATGCAAATTTGCCATCCTCGGCGTAGATGATCTTACCTTCCGCATTGTCCAGCCAGCCGCGTTCTGCGTTGGCAAACTCCCGCCGGTCTGAAAAATCCAGCTTTTCATACCATTCGGCGTTCTTTTCTGCCGTGATCGCCGTTGCCTCTTCGATCTCGCCCGGTTGGGGAGAGTCCTTGGAAATATCTGTGATAAAGTTCAGACTGTTTTCATCGGTACTGCCTGCTGCGTGCGCGGTCAGGGATGCGCCGCAGGCGAACGCCGCAACCGCTGAAGTGGAAAGAAAGTTTCTGCGGGTCATCTTCATGGTGGGTTGCCTCCTTTATATCTGGGTTTATTTTACATAGACCGTGGGCGGCTGCCAGCCGCTCAGGGCATTCCAGTCGGGCTTATAGATACGCAGGAAGAGGATGTGCTTTATGCATCTTGTGAAAAACCATTTGACCTTCTATGTTACAGAATACACAGGGAATGCCCGAAAGTCAACGACTTCTGCACTTTAGGCATTAAAGAGGTGGCGTTGAACGGAACGAAGCACATCCTTCACGATTACAGCCCTGAGGTGGACGAATACCTTACGATCCATTGCTACCAGCCGGAACCAGGGTATTGTGCCTGCGTATTGCAGGCAGCAGATCCGTAACCGTTCTTCTTCCGTCTGCGGTTTATAATCCTTCTTGTGCCGTCCTCGCCGGTCTTTCAGGGCATCTTCGCCGTCTTTGACATGAAAATACCCCCAGAGTATTCAGAGTTTTGTTTTTACTCTGTCTACTCCAGGGGTAGCAGATCACTTCACCAGAACGGGGCTGTGTTTTTGGATTGGTTCTAGGCGCTCTACTTTGCAGCCGGAGCGTTTTCCTGGGGGATCGCCTGCCTTATTCTCGGCAAGCTGCAGCTTCCATATGGTCCTTCTCGGTTATCTGGCGGATGACCCGGCAGGGATTTCCGGCAGCCAGACTATAGGGTGGGATGTCTCTTGTCACAACACTTCCTGCTCCGATCACACAGCCTTCTCCGATGGTAACGCCGCCACAAACCACTACGTTGGATGCCAACCAGCAATTATCCTTTATGGTGATGGGCCGGGCATATTCCAGATTATAAATGCTTCCATCTTCTCGCTTTTGGATATTCCGTTCTTCCGGCAAAAGCGGATGCATGGGAGTTGCCAATGTGACATTTGGCCCGATCATCACATTGTCCCCGATATGGACTTCACATACATCTAAGCAGGTGAAATTAAAGTTGGCAGAGCTGTACTTTCCAAAGTACGTATTGCAGCCATAATCAAAGTAGACCGGTGCCTGCAAATACGGGAACTGCTTTGTTGCAGGTAATAATTTTCGCAGAATTTCGGCTTGTTCTTCCGGTTGGTCCTCATCCGTCCGGTTGTACTTTCTTGCCAATTTGCGTGCATTCAAGCGTAATTTCTCCAGTTCCGGATCGGATGGATCGTATAGCGCGCCATTTATCATTTTCTCTCGTTCTGTCATTTCTGATGCCGCCTCCAAATTGGGTCTTATTGGTCAAGATAAGTATACCATACTTGCCAGGAAAGGAACAACTCTATTGCAACAAACAGGATCATTCGAAAAACGTCCGGGACCTTATCATAAGAAAGCACGGCAGACGTTGATGGTTCCGGCAGACGGTCTGCTTTTTACCCTGCGGGAATATCCCATGGTCTATCCGGGCAGTCTGCTGGCCCGCATCCTGACAGGAGGATTCCAGAAATGAGGAAAGAAACGCTTTATGAGTTGGAAACGCCCTACCGCCAGAAGTTCAAAATCAGAGGATTTCGCTTTCAAAACCATTGCCGAAAGTATTCCCGAAACGCCGGTCTTGTTGTATAATGATTCCGGACGGCCCGGCCAAGCGGGGCTTTGTAAAAACCATGCCCGAAGCCGGTCTGCTGTAGATCATACCCCACAAGGAGGTCGGTTTCATGAATCTGACTCTGCGAAAGGATGCCGATGCCATCATCGCATCCAGCCTGAACGCCGTCCTGCCGGACGAAGCTGTCCGCCGCGCATTGAAAGCCTTTGCGTCCAAGGGCGGCAGGGTGCTGCTGGTCGCAGCGGGCAAGGCCGCATGGCAGATGGCACACGCGGCGGTGGAAGCGCTGGACCGTGTGGACGGCGGCGTGGTCGTGACCAAATACAAGCACGTCAGGGGCGAAATTCTGGGAGTAAATTGTTATGAAGCGGGACATCCGGTGCCGGACGAGAACAGCTTTGCGGCCACCGAGAAGGCATTGGAGCTGGTGCAGGGGCTGACAGCGGAGGATACCGTGCTGTTTCTGCTCTCCGGCGGAGGAAGTGCATTGTTTGAAAAGCCGCTGCTTCCCGGTGCAGAATTGCAGGACATCACCGGCCAGCTCCTTGCCAGCGGTGCCGACATCGTGGAGATGAACACCATCCGCAAGCGGCTTTCGGGCGTCAAGGGCGGGCGGTTCGCGCAGGCATGCGCCCCGGCCCAGGTGTTCAGCATCGTGCTGAGCGATATTCTGGGCGACCCGCTGGATATGATCGCCAGCGGCCCGGCGGTGCCGGACACCTCTACCTGCGCACAGGCGCTTGCCATTGCGGAGAAGTATCACCTGAAGCTCTCGGAACAGGCAAAAGCTCTTCTGGCGCAGGAAACGCCCAAGATGCTGGACAATGTGACGACCCGGATCACCGGCAGTGTGCGGGAGCTTTGCACCGCCGCCGCTGCCGCCTGCCGGGAGCTTGGCTATGAGCCCGTCCTGCTGACCGACCAGCTCTGCTGTGAAGCCCGGGAGGCGGGCAGCTTCCTTGGCTCCATCGTCCGGACCCACGCGGGGCAGGGAAAAAAACTGGCCTACATCGCAGGCGGAGAGACGGTCGTCCACCTGACGGGCAAGGGCCTCGGCGGACGGAATCAGGAGCTTGCCCTTGCAGCAGCTTCGGCACTGGCCGGGCTGGATGCAGCAGTGTTCTCGGTGGGCAGTGACGGCACCGACGGCCCCACCGATGCTGCCGGCGGCTATGTGGATGGTGACACCCTCTCCGCACTGACCGCCAGGGGCTGGAATGTGTTCGACACCCTGCAGAACAACGACGCCTACCATGCACTGAAAGCTGTGGACGGCCTGATCATCACCGGCGCTACTGGCACGAATGTCAATGATGCTGCCGTGGCGCTGGTGGGGGAGAAGTAAAAATGTGATTTTGGGATGAAAGAGGGGGGAGGCTCCCATGTACGTCGATTGGGAATACTACAAAATTTTCTATTATGTGGCGAAGTATCAGAACTTTACGAAAGCGGCGCGGGTGCTGGGCAACAACCAGCCCAACATCACCCACTCGATGAACCGGCTGGAAAGTCAGCTGAACTGTGTGCTCTTTACCCGCTCCAACCGGGGCGTCACCCTGACGCCGGAGGGCGAGATGCTCTACTCCCGCATCGCCTCGGCGGCAGTGCAGATACAGGACGCGGAGGAAGAACTGAGCGCCAGCGCCACCCTTGAGCACGGCTCCATCAGCATCAGCGCGACGGAGACGGCGCTGAACATCTATCTGGCCGAGAAGCTGCGGACGTTCCACACCGAGTATCCCGGCATCCGGCTGCGCATCTCGAACCACTCCACGCCCCAGGCGGTGCAGGCTGTGAAGAACGGAGAAGTGGATTTTGCCGTCATCTCCACCCCGGCGGAAGTAGAACAGAGCCTGAAGATGGTGGAACTGAGACCGTTTTATGAGGTGCTGGTGGGCGGAAAGACCTTCACTGCGCTGGCCAGCCGGCGCCTGACGCTGAAGGAACTGAGCGGCTATCCGCTCATCTCTCTCAGCGATGAGAGCATGACCCGGAACTTCTACCGGCAGTTCTTCCTCGACCACGACGCCGTGCTCCGGCCCGACACCGAGGCCGCCACCACCGACCAGATGCTCACGCTGGTGAAAAGTGAGCTGGGCCTTGCCTTCGTGCCGGAACCAATGGCAAAAGAGCTTCTGGCCCGCGGCGAGCTTGTCGAGCTGCATCTGCAGGAGATCATTCCCTCCCGCTCTATCTGCCTCGTCTACGACCATCACCGCCCGCTGAACACGGCGGCTCGGAAGTTCCAGCAGATGCTGACGAAAGCAGAGCCGGGCCGTCCGGCAGCGCCGGAGCAGGCGGAGGGCGTCTCTTTCATATCCCAATAAAATGATTTGTCGTTGTCCCATACTGGAAAGCTGCGGCCTACAGAGGCCCGGGCCTCATCGAATTCATCTGGCGCAAAAAGGCCAAAGGGAAGGAAAAACAGAATGATAGACAAAATGCTCGTGCGCGGGGCAAAGGTACACAACCTGAAAAACATCGACGTGGACATCCCGCTGAACAAGATCGTGGGCATTGCGGGCGTGTCGGGGTCGGGCAAATCCTCGCTGGCGCTGGGGGTGCTGTATGCCGAAGGCTCCCGCCGGTATCTGGAGGCGCTGTCCACCTACACCCGCCGCCGGATGACCCAGGCTTCGAAAGCCTCGGTGGAAGAGGTGCTGTATGTCCCGGCGGCGCTGGCGCTGCACCAGAGACCGGGCGTGCCGGGCATCCGCAGCACCTTCGGCACAGGCACGGAGCTTTTGAACAGCCTGCGGCTCATGTACTCCCGCCTCGCAAGCCACCGCTGCCCGAACGGGCATTACATCCCGCCGACGCTGGCTGTTGCGGCGGGCAGGGAGCTGGTCTGCCCGGAGTGCGGTGCGCATTTCTATGCGCCGTCGGCGGAGGAGCTGGCTTTCAACTCTCAAGGTGCCTGCCAGAAGTGCGGCGGCACAGGCAGCGTCCGGACGGTGGACATGGCGTCGCTGGTGCCGGACGACTCGCTGACCATTGACGGCGGCGCAGTGGCCCCGTGGAACAGCCTGATGTGGTCGCTGATGACAGACGTCTGCCGGGAGATGGGCGTGAGGACGGATGTGCCGTTCCGCGACCTGACCGAACAGGAAAAGGACATCGTCTACCACGGTCCGGCAGAGAAAAAGCATATCTTCTACCACGCCAGGAACTCGAATCAGGCCGGCGAGCTGGACTTTACCTATTACAATGCCGTCTACACTGTAGAAAATGCTCTTGCAAAGGTCAAGGATGACAAGGGCATGAAGAGGGTGGAAAAGTTCCTGCGGGAAGATGTCTGCCCCGAGTGTCACGGCTCACGGCTCTCAGCGGCGGCGCGTGCGCCGAAGCTGCGGGGCATCTCGCTGGACGAAGCCTGCCAGATGACGCTGGAAGCCCTCGTGGAGTGGGTGAAGGGCGTGCCGGGCAGCCTGCCGGAAGAGATGCGCCCGATGGCGGAGAGCATCTGCGAGGCATTCGAAAGCACCGCCAAGCGGCTGATGGATTTAGGTCTGGGCTATCTGACGCTTGACCGCTCGGCCTCGACCCTCTCCACCGGTGAGCGCCAGCGGATGCAGCTGGCCCGGGCCGTCCGCAACCGCACCACCGGCGTACTCTATGTGCTGGATGAGCCGTCCATCGGCCTGCATCCGTCGAACATCGTGGGTCTGACCGGTGTGATGCACGACCTCGTGGCCGACGGCAACTCGGTCATTCTGGTGGACCACGACACCCAGATCCTGAAAGAGGCCGACTGGGTGATCGAGATGGGGCCGGAAGCGGGAGCTAAGGGTGGACATGTCATTGCCGAAGGGACGATAGCTGATCTGGAGGCAAAGCCGGAGTCCCAGATCGGGCCGTTCCTCTCCGGAAAAGCTGAGACGAAATTGCGCCGGTGTGCCGGGACAGGGGAGATGTTCGCAGAGAGGGGGATCCATCTCTCCACCGGCAGCATCCACACGGTCAAGCCTTTGGAGCTGGACATTCCCAAGGGGCGGCTCACCGTGGTAACGGGCGTGTCCGGCTCCGGAAAAACGACGATGGTGCTGGAAAGCCTCGTACCGGCGCTGGAAGCAAAGATAAACGGCAGCGCCCTCCCGGCACATATCCGGGAGATACGCGCCGAGGGCATCGCGCACGTTAAGCTCATCGACGCGACGCCCATCGGCATCAATGTGCGCTCTACCGTGGCGACCTACGCGGGCGTCCACGACGAGCTGCGGAAGCTCTACGCCAAATCTCCGGACGCCAGACAAAAGGGCTTCAAGGCCAGCGATTTTTCCTACAACACGGGCAGTCTGCGCTGCCCCGGCTGCGACGGCACCGGTGAGGTGAGCCTGGACGTGCAGTTCCTGCCGGACGTGAACATCGTCTGCCCCGACTGCCGGGGTTCCCGCTACGCGCGGGCGGCTTACGGCGTGAAGCTGATGAACAAGGCGGGGCAGGCCGTCTCCCTGCCGGAACTGATGGATATGGACGTCAACTCCGCCCTTGCGTTCTGCGGCGGGATGAAGACAGTGAGCCAGCGCCTGCAGACATTGCAGCAGCTGGGTCTGGGCTACCTGACGTTGGGCGAAGAGACGCCCAGCCTCTCCGGCGGCGAGGCCCAGCGCCTCAAGCTGGCCAGCGAGATCGGCCGCACCCAGACCGACTCGGTGTTCGTTTTCGATGAACCCAGCATCGGCCTCCACCCGCTGGACGTGCAGGTGCTGCTGCGGGTGTTCCAAGCCCTGCTGGACAACGGCGCAACGGTCGTTGTCATTGAGCACGACCTCGATGTCATCCGCAACGCGGACTATGTCATCGACATGGGGCCGGGCGGCGGCGAGAGCGGCGGCCGCGTCGTGGCAACAGGCACGCCGGAGGAAATCCAGGAAAATCCGGAGAGTATTACCGGAAGATATTTATAACAAAAAGGGGGCAGATGCTGCATGGCATCTGCCCCCTTCGTCGATATTCTTATTTGCTTTCCGGGACACCGCGCAGTTCGGCACGGAAGCGCTCGGGGACATCTTCTTCCCGGATATTTTTGACGACTCCCGGAAGCTTTGCGGTTTCGCCTACGGGATAGACCATGATGCACTTCCGATGCTTCGCTGACGGTCAAAACAAAAAGTTAATTCTCGGAAGAAATATCCTGACCGAAATACTTCTCGCCCAGCTCCTTGAGGGTGCCGTCAGCGCGCAGCTCGTCGATGGCGCTGTTGAGGGCGTCGAGGAAGGAAGAGTCTTCGCTCTTGACGATAGGGATCGCAACGTGAGAAGCATCTTCGGTCTGGGCGACCAGCTTGAAGTCGGCGTCCGGATGGACGTTCAGGTAGTCGTAGAAGGAGACGTTGGCGTTCAGGGTGGCGTCGATGCGGCCGGCGGTCAGCAGCTGGATGGTCTCTTCCAGCGTGTCGATGCCCTGCACGGTGGCACCATAGCTCTCGGCCAGCTCCATGTAGGTGGAAGCCAGGCTGTTGGCAGTGGTCTTGCCCTTCAGGTCCTCAAAGCTCTTGATGTCCTCGTTGTCCTTGCGCACGGCCAGTGCGGTGTGGATGTAGCCGTAAGGGGTGGTGAAGTCGTAGGTCTTGGCGCGCTCGTCGGTCACCTCGACGCCGTTGCACACGATGTCAAAGCGTCCAGCGTCCAGACCGGCGAACAGGCTGTCCCAGTCGCTTTCCACATACTCCGGCTCCACGCCCAGCTTCTCGGCGATGGCGCGGGAGACTTCCACGTCGTAGCCCACCAGGGTGTCGCTCTCGTCGTGGTAGCTCCAGGGCTGCCATGCACCTTCCAGTGCCACCACCAGCTTGCCGTTGGCCTGAATGGCAGCCAGCTGGTCGGCAGCGCCGGTGGAAGCAGCCGAAGAAGCCGCACCGGAAGCGGCAGCGCTGCTGCCGGAATTGGAAGAGCAGCCCGCCAGGGTCAGCACACCGGCGGCAGCCATCACACTCATCAGAGAAATAAACGTTCTGCGTTTCATAGAAATATCCTTTCAGTTAAAATGTTTGTCTGGGCGGCCATCGGGGAGTTTCTCCGAGGACCGTCCGCTGGGGTGGGACCCTGTTGCCCGTAGGGCAATAGGGCGGGCGATGGAATGGCCTGCAACGGCAACGACCGCCGCCAGCGGCGGAAACAGGGAGTTGCTGTTGGGGCAGTGGCCAGCAGGGTGCAAGGCTCGTTCAAGAGCCGACGCAGCCGCTGGGTGCCACAACCCGTTTTTCGTGTCCGAGGAGAAAGCTACCGGCATACCGCCTAGTCAGAGGGTTCCTGTCAAGGCTTACTCTGCCTTGGGTGCCTCGTCTGCGGGCTTTTCGCCCTTTTTGCTGACCAGTGCAGACACCTTTTCCACCAGCTCCGGCAGCATGGCCAGAGCACGGTCAACGCTATTGGAGCCGTCCGTCAGCTGGATGGTGCGCACGCAGCCGTCCTTGATCACCAGAAATGCCACCGGCTGGATGTTGACGCCCGCGCCGGAGCCGCCGCCGAACAGGTCCTTGTTGGCGGCGTTCTTGCCGTCGAAGTCGGTGCCTGCGGAAGCAAAGCCGAACGAGATGCGGGACACCGGCAGGATGGTGGTGCCGTCGTCGGTCTTGATGGGCTTGCCGATGATGGTGTTGGAATCAGCCATCTGGCGGATCTTGTCCATCGTGACGTTCATTAAACCTTGAATCGGATGCTCAGCCATAAAATCGGCCTCCTACTATTATTTTCCGGGAAAACTCCCTCTGGATAGGAGTATACACCATACGTTATTATTGTAACACACTTTATAGGAAGACGTCCAGCACTTTTTCGCGCCAGAACTCATACAAAACGCGCAGAGCGGCTGCAACGATGAAAAGCAGCCTTGCACTGAGGCGGAACGACACCCGGTCGGCCACCGTCGGCTCGGCACTGCCGAAGTCCGGCAGGATGCGCAGCTCGTCGAAATCGAGGTAGACGAAGCGGTCGATGACGCCGAGGGACGGGTAGAGCCATGCGTTCAGCCTGCCGTAGGCGCGGGCAGCTTCGGCGGGGTCCTCACCCCGGACGCCGAGGCAGACCCGGATCCTGGTGACGCGCAGCGAGCCGAAGACGGCTTTCGTCAGCCGCCCGGCACCCCGCAGGATGGTCACGAGGATGTTCAGCGTCAGCTTCGCCTTCCCGCGCGGAGCGGTCTCCTTTTTCGGTCTCCTCGCCTCTTTTGCGGCGGCTTTCTTCCGCTTGCGCTCTTCGCGGCGGGCGCGGAGCTTCGCTTTCAGCTTTCCCCAGAAGCCTTTCGGTTCTTCGGCTCCGGCGGGCTTTTCCGGCGCGGGCCACCGGAACACCGGCAGGGTGAGCCCAAGCGCACCGGCCCGGACGGTCAGGACGCCGCCCTCCCAGCAGACGTCCGCGCACAGAGGGCAGAGCAGGACGAGGGCCAGCAGCGCCAACAGGATCAGGAGCAGGACGCCTGCGATCTTCAGCAGGGTCAGCAGCAGCCAGCCCAGAGCCATCAGGACTCCCATCATGTCGCCGCCTCCCCTTCCCGATCTCCGCGCACCGGCGGCAGGTCTGCCAGTGAAGAAAGTCCGAAGCACCGCAGGAAAACGTCCGTGGTGCGGAAGCTCACCGGGCGGCCGGGCAGGTCGAGACGGCCCGCCTCCTCGATGAGGCCCTTCTGCAGCAGGCCGCTGACGCTGGACGAGGAGTCCACGCCGCGCACCTGTTCGATGAAGGCGCGGGAGACGGGCTGGTTGTAGGCGATGACCGTCAGCGTCTCCATGGCCGCCGGGCCGAGAGGCACCGAGCGCCGGGCGTCCAGCAGACGGCGGATGCAGTCGGCCCACTCGGTCCTGGTCGCCAGCTGCCAGCGGGTGTCCAGATGGAGCAGGCAGAGGCCGGAGTCCTCCCGGGCGTACCGGACCCGCAGCTCTTCCAGCGCGGTCTCCACCGTGGTCTGGGGCAGCTGGACG
>OGHC01000943.1_pt1 | contig 15451 bp, 20 predicted proteins | sample 1571381 | NCBI WGS metagenome assembly OGHC01 (sample SAMEA2581945, study PRJEB24529) | metagenome | biome: Human gut stool | place: China | collected 2011 | reverse complement strand
AAACAGCAAGCCGTTTGGCTATCAGAATTTGCAATAACATAAAGTATTTGTGGGCTTTGCCCCCACAACCTTTGAAAAGGTTGACCAAACTTTTTTGTTTTTGGAGCGGATAGTTTTGTATTTCAATAACTTTCTTGCCCGTTAAAAATCAGTTAAAACCATAATTCCTCAACTATTGCCCTATAATCAAAACTATTCCTTTTTCATAAGCTCAATCGCTTGCTTTCCTGTAATATGCTCAATGCTAATCTCAACACAACAAAGTCCATTCCATTCCCGCTGAATTTCTTTTTCAACTGCGGCAACATCGTTGTTGTATTTTAATCCGAACATTGTCATAGCAGACTTTATTTTTTCGGTATCACTCATAATTTTTGCTCTGCCAAACACAACCACACTCTTAAACAAAGTAGTGAGCTTTTCGGCGTCTACCTCGTTTTTGTCAATCACGCAGAAAGATACCTTGTCATTTGCTCTGACAGCGTCTAACTTATGCCCACTCTTGGCGCAGTGAAAATAAATTTTGCCGTCTGCATACACAAAATTGAGCGGAACAGTGTAGGGGTAGCCGTCATCGCCGCTAACAGCAAGCACACCGCTTTTGCAGTTTTTTAATATTTCCAAAGCCTCATCGTTACTAAGCTGTTGTTTAAATCTTCTCATTTTACGAAACATTTTACCGCCTCCGGTTATATTATGTCATAATAAAGTGAAAACGGCAAGCAAAATTTACTTGCCGTTTTGTTATTTAATGTTACTGTTCTTTAAATGTAATCGTGCCTTTTTCGGCATCCATAGAGTCCACGATCGCAAGGGATTCAAGCTGATATCCGAGGTTGCGTATAATCTTGCCGCCGTTTTGAAAACCTTTTTCAATCGCAATTCCAATGCCCTCTACCGTGCCGCCTGCCTGTTTTATTATAGAAATAAGTCCCTGCAAGGCGCAGCCGTTTGCAAGAAAATCATCAATAATAAGAACATGGTCATCTTCGTTTAAAAACTTTTTTGAAACAATTACCTGATTTTTGCATTTGTGAGTAAAAGACTCAACCTCCGCAATATACATATCTCCGTCAATATTGATACTCTTAGACTTTTTTGCAAATACAACGGGCACATTAAAGTGCATGGCAACCACGCAGGCAATGCCGATTCCCGATGCCTCAATGGTCAAAATTTTGTTGATGTTTTTGCCCTCAAATCTTTTCTTAAATTCCGCACCCATTTGATTAAACAGGCTAATGTCCATCTGATGATTTAAAAAGCTGTCAACCTTAAGCACATTGCCCTCTTTTATGATTCCGTCCTTTACAATTCTCTCTTCCAAAAAATTCATAGCATTTCATCTCTTTCCTTTGTGTTTCCTTGCCTTGTCCGCAAAGAAATTTTTTAATGCATAATATTATAAATTATATACTTTTTTCTAAGAAAAGAAAAGACTTTAAAACAAATTTTAAATGGGATAATCCATAATTAATTAATCCCTAACATTAAAAAGACCTAAAAAAAGTATTTGATAAAACAAAACAGCCCTTGCAAATTTGCAAAGGCTGTAAAAAGTGAGTATAACAAAGATTATCTCTTTGAGAACTGAAATTAACGTTTTGGTAACTGGGAACGCTTGATTTTACTGGATTCTTGGAATATAGTGTTGCAAACACATTACAAACGCAGGACTTCTCATTACGCCTCACAACACCTCTAAATTATCAAAGAGGGAGATGACTCAAAGTAACAAATGTGCATCTTCCTCTTTTTTCTCGCAATATCATTCAACTTCGACAATTTCTAATCAATTTTGTTTAAATATTATTCGTTGCTTTGTTATCATTGTTGTATTCGAAAATATATATGTACTCTTCTGATATATTTACTTCTTTCTAAAAATAATTTGCAAATGTGATTTCAAAATTTTTATCTAAAAATTTCTATAATTGCATGTTCAACTTGATGTTCTTTTATTTTATCAATGATTATATGCATATTTTCTATTTCTAATTCTATTTTTGTATCCCCATCCTTTGGTACTATACCAAATTTTCGAAATACAAATCCAGTAAATGTATCACAATCTTTTGCTGTAAATGTAACACCTATAGCGTCTTCAATATCACTTAATCGTATATTTCCTTTCACTTCCCACTTGTTATCACTTATTCTTATAATAACAGTTTCTTCTTCCGACGATATTGGTTCAATATCATTTAAATCGCCAACAATTTCTTCTAATAAATCAAAAAGAGTCACTATTCCAACCATTCCACCATACTCATCTAATACAATCGCCATAGATTGCTTCGATTGTTTCATATTTTTAAAAAGCACATCTGCTTTTGTAGTTTCCATAACGAAATATGGTGCAGAAATTGCAGAATCTATAACCATATCCTTACTTTTTTCTTTTAATCTAAAATAGTCTTTTGCATTTAAAATACCAATAACATGATCTATCGAATCTCCACAGACGGGATAAAGGGTATGTCGTGTATTGTGGATCGTTTCATCCCACTCCTTCACATCATCAGACATCCATAATATTGTCACATCTGTTCGATGTGTAGCAATCGTGCCAGCCATAATATCATTAAATTCAAAAACTTTCTGAATAAATTCTTTTTCTTGATGATCTATTGTTCCTTTTTCACTTCCCGCATCAACAAGCATACGTATTTCTTCTTCACCTACTTGATCTTCCGCTTCATTTGGATCAATACCACAAATCTTCAAGACAATATTGGTTGATATTGAAAGAAATGAAACGATTGGCTTAAATAAGATAGAGATTCCCGTAACCAATCCTGAAATTCCCATTGCCAGTTCTTCAGATTTTTTCATTGCGATTCTCTTTGGAACTAATTCGCCAAAAACCAACGTGAAATATGATAAAATCAATGTAATCAATATAACAGCTATGGTATCTAAAGTAGAACGTGGAATATTCACTCCTATTCCTACGACCCAATCAACTAATGGTTCTGAGAAATTATCTGCTGCAAAAGCACTTCCTAAAAATCCCGACAATGTGATTGCAACCTGAATTGTTGCAAGAAATCGTGCCGGCTCTTGCGTTAATCGTACTAATCTCTTTGCCCGACCATTACCTTGTTCTGCCATTCGTTCTAGCTTTGTTTCATTCATTGATAAAACAGCGATCTCTGCACTCGCAAAAATCGCGTTTAATATAATTAAAATAATCTGCACTACTAAAAGAATAAAAATTGATGTACTCATAAATAAAACCTTTCTACAATAAAATTATCTAAATATCACACTTACTTAAAAGCAACAAAAGACATGGTCTATGTTCCGAATACATAGTCCATGCTTTGCGATATATAAATAAAAATTCTATTGAATTGAATTGGTTCGCTTCAGAATCATTATCACTTTCGTCCATGTTAAATATTCCTCCTCTCAAATAGTATTGTAGTACAGTATAACAAAAAGGCCTAACATAGTCAATCTGAAAATAGTAAAAGTTGTGTTAAATTTATGTAAAACATAAAATCCGATTATTTTTATTTTCTTTGTGAAATTCGAGCTTGTAAAATAAAGTGTGTAAGTTAAAAAATAGCTTGCACACCTTTTGCATTTGTGAGAAAGTGTGCTACAATGAAAGAAAGGACAGAAAAGGAATGAACGAAATGGCAAAGAAAAAGAAAATCACACCGGGCGAGAACCTCGCAAAGCAGATCATCGAACAGTATCATCCGAAAAGCGTTGCAGATATGCAGGACGCCTTGAAAGACATTTTCGGACCGATGTTTGAGGCGATGTTGCAGGGCGAAATGAATAGCCGCCTCGGATATGAAAGTAACGATCATGGTGCAAAATCAACCGATAACCGTCGCAACGGCTATACCAATAAGAAAGTCAGGACAAGTGCATGAGAGGTTGAAATCAAAGTGCCTCGTGACAGAGATTCAAGCTTTGAACCGCAGCTTGTGCCAAAGCGGCAAAAGGATGTATCTGAAATTGAAGAAAAGGTATTAGCTATGTATGCAAGAGAAATGAGCCAGCGAGATATTGCCGAAACTATCGAAGAAATTTACGGTTTTGAAATATCGCACGAAACAGTATCGCAAATAACCGATTGTGTACTTGATAAACTCGATGATTGGCAAAACAGACCTCTAAAAAGGATGTATACATTTCTGTTTGTCGATTGTACGTATGTCACTATCAGAAAAGAGTATGAGAGCAAGAATTATGCAGTATATACAATTTTAGGCTATGATATTGACGGACAAAAGGACATTTTGGGCTTGTGGCTTAATGAAAGTAAAAGCAAACATACTTGGATGCAAATATTTGACGAGCTAAAAGGACGAGGTGTGGAGGACGTATTGTTTATCTGTACGGACGGCGTTTCCGGTCTTGAAGACGGTGCAAAAGCGATATTTAAAGATGTTGTAGTGCAGCGTTGTATCGTACATTTAATTCGAAATTCAATTAAATATGTGCCAAGCAAGGACTACAAAAAATTCACACAAAGCATAAAGAAAGTGTACGGAGCACCGAGCCTTACAGCCTCTCGAAAAGCCTTTGAGCAGTTCTGTCAGGAGTGGTCGCAATACCCGGGAGCAGTAGATGTATGGAAGCGAAATTTCAACCATATAGAGCAGCTTTTCGATTACGGACGTGCTGTTAGAAAAATTATGTACACAACAAATGCGGTTGAAAGTATCAATTCGAGCTTTAGAAAGGTCACCAAAAAAGGTGCCTTTCCAAGCGAAAATGCATTGCTCAAATTGCTCTATCTCAGAATTACCGGGCTTTACAAAAAATGGAACGGAAGCAAGGTACAAAACTGGGCTATGGTCAGAAATCAACTCGCGACAAACGACAAAATTAAAGCCCGTATTGAAAAATACGAGCACTTAATCTGACGCCGTTTTGTACGCCTTTTTCGTTGCGCTCCGCTCCACTCCAAAGGCGTACAAAAACATCAATTATCTATTTTCTAAAAAAACTTACACACTTTTATTGACAAAGCCCAAAATGACTTTTGATGAAGTGTATGAGGAATGATCTAAGGAAAAATTTCCTACGGTATCAGAAAGTAATATCAAAGGATACAAGGCATCTTACAAAACATGTGGCATTCTTTACAACCGAGTTTTCAAGGATTTAAAACTGGCAGACTTGCAACAGGTTATTGACACTTACGGAAAGAATTATCCCACATTGAAGAAAATCAAAATCCTGTTCAACCAGTTATATGAATTTGCATTGAAGAATGACATCTGCAACAAAGATTATTCTACTTTTGTTGAAATCACCCAGTACAAAGACCGCAATCCAAACAAGCATACACGTACAAAATTCACGAAAGAAGAAGTCGCAAAAGTCTGGACAATGAAAGAGGATAAATACTATCAGATTATCCTCATGCTGCTCTATAATGGCACACGTATCTCTGAATTTCTTGATTTGAAGAAAGAAAATGTGCATTTGGAAGAGCAGTATTTTGATGTAATTGACAGCAAAACAGAAAACGAAATCCGAAAAGTTCCGATTGCTGATAAGCTCCTGCCTTACTATAAAGACTGGTATAATTCTTGTCCTGATTGCGAATATCTTCTTCATACAGAGGATGGCAAAAGATTTCTTTATCGCAATTACTATGACAGCTATTGGACTCCTCTTGTGGAACAGATTGGAATTAACCGTACACCACATTGTACTCGACATACCTGTATTTCCATGTTATCGGAAGCTGGTGTTCAGGATACAACAATCAAGAAAATTGTGGGGCACTCCGGTGCTATGACTTTGACAGAAAAAGTTTATACTCACTTAGATATGCAGGTTCTTGTAGACGCAATCAACAAAACCTTAGAAAATGAGGATAGCGTAACTGCTGATACAAAATCTGCATAGCAAAAAGGACACTCTCCAGTGCCTATCACCGAAAAGTGTCCTATATTTTTTAGATATTTTTGTTGCAAACGTGTTGCAAATGCGTTGCGAACTGAGTAAATTCCACCGCTTTTCAGCACATCTGACAACTCCACAAACCCTTGTAAAACAAGGGTTTGAACGTAAATCCGAGTTCCGAAGATTATCTCTTTGAGAACTGTGGTGCTCTACGAGCTGCTTTAAGACCGTATTTCTTACGCTCTTTCATTCTTGGGTCACGAGTTAAGAAGCCTGCCTTCTTAAGTGTTGAACGAAGGTTCTCTGAATCGTACTGAAGAAGTGCTCTTGAAATACCGTGACGGATTGCACCTGCCTGACCTGTAACGCCGCCGCCTGCTACTCTGCAAACGATGTCGAACTTCTGGTCTGTTTCTGTTAAGGCGAGAGGCTGTCTAACGATGAGCTTGAGTGTTTCAAGACCAAAATAATCGTCGATGTCACGATCATTGATTGTGATTTTGCCTGTACCCTGGTAAAGTCTTACTCTTGCAACAGAGCTTTTTCTTCTGCCTGTACCGTAAAAATAAGGTGTCTTATCGTACATTATAAATTTGCCTCCTTCTTTTAAGCTTCAATCATTTCAGGTTTCTGAGCCTGATGATTGTGTTCTGCACCCTCAAAGAGTCTGAGTCTGAGCAAAGCGTCTCTGCCGAGTGTATTCTTTGGAAGCATACCCTTAACAGCAAGCTCCATAGCCTTTGTTGGCTTTGTAGCCATAAGAGTATCGTATCTTGTTTCTTTGAGATGGCCGATATAGCCTGTGTGACGCTGCCACTTCTTCTGAGTGAGCTTATTGCCTGTTAATACAGCGTCCTTGCAGTTGATAATGATTACATGATCACCGCAATCTACATTTGGTGTAAATGTTGCCTTGTGCTTGCCTCTTAAAAGAACTGCTGCCTGAGCTGCAACTCTACCGAGTGGCTTGCCTGCTGCATCAATTACATACCAGCTGCGTTCAATTTCGCTATTTTTAGCTAAATATGTTGACATAACAAATCCTCCTATAATTTACTTGTGCCTTTGAATTATAATACATTTATTTTGTCTTGTCAACACTTTTTTGAAAAAATTTAATTTACCTTTATACAAACTTTAAAATACGCTCAAATGCTCTTATATGCTACTGTATGCTAATGTGTAATTTTAAAAAATATTTTTCAAAAATCTCAGTATTTATCGCAGTTATCCCTTTTTGTAAACAAGCACGCAAAATTCGATTTCCGTTTGGAGTGTGCTCAGCTTTTCAACCTTTTGCTGGTCTGTGCGAGAGGTTTTGTAGTAGTACGGAGTCATTTTGAACAGGCTTTCAATTTGCTCGTTGCTTTTAAGCTCTATGCTGTATTTAAGCTCTTGACTTTCGGCAAGTGTAAAGCCGTCAATCTCTGTGCTTTCTTCGGGATTTTTCAGCGGATTATCGTATATCGCCTTTTTGAGCGAAAAAAGGTGATTTTCAAGCGGAATAACTCTCAAAAGCACACCGCCGCTTTTCAGCACTCTTGCGTATTCTTCGGGCGCAAACGGTGAGAATACATTGAGCACCGCATCGCACGATAAATCGCCGACAGGCAGGCTGAACACGCTTGCCACCGCAAGATTAATGCTCTTACTTCTCTTAGCCGCTGCAATGAGCGCCGATTTTGATATATCCACACCGACAACGCTTGCGTTTCTATCGGCAAGCGCCTTTTCGATTTTTTCTGTATAATAGCAGTCGCCGCAGCCTGCGTCAAGCACGCTTGCGTTTTGCGGAATATATTTTTGCAAAAGTTTGCACATAAGGTCACACAGCGGCTTGTACGAATCTGTATTTAAAAACTCGGTTCGTGCCTCTATCATAAGTTTATCGTCACCATGGCGCTTGCTTTTTGATTTGTTGCTCTGTAAAAGATTTACATATCCCTGCTTTGCGCAATCAAAGCAATGGTTGTTTACACATTTGTAGGTTCGTCCGTCAAGGTTTAGCTCCTCTTTGCAGACAGGACAGCAGAATTTCAACATATTTTTACCGCCTTTCATTATTAGAATAATATCATAAATTCTTTGTGATAACAAGTTAAAACAGAGTTGTATGTGCAAAGTGCAGTAATTTTTCTATAAGCGAATTAAAAATTCGGCTTTTTGCGTTATAGCTTTATCTTTTAAAATATTGTATAATATTACTTGACTGTATGTAATATTTATTATTTTACAAAAATTTTATATTGAGGGGATAAATAATGAAAAAATTAATCAGTATCGCACTCGTTGCTTTAATGGCGGCAGGTGGAGCGGTATCTGCCAACGCAGCGGTAAAACAAAATAAGGATTATCAAATTTTGAGTTCAAAAATAACAACTAAAAACAACAATATAAGTATTTACACATACAATATGAAGAATACAGGCTCAGGCGGCGGATTTGTACTTGACGGTCAAAAAAGCGGAAAAAGATACAAATATATATTTAAGAATTATTTATCGGCACCAAAAACAATAACTATGCCGTCTAACGAAAAATATAATATTTGGTCTTGTCTTTCAAGCAGTATGGGCGGAACTACTAATTTGGATTTAAGACAGGCAGGCGGAGAATATGTTAAGGTAAGAGCCAAGCTGTCGGATATAAATCCAAATGAATTTAAAAGTAACGGCACACACACCCAAGATGGACATACATATAATTTTACTCGTCAAACGGTAAAGGACGGCTACTATGAATCTGTTTTGTTTTTCCAGAGCGGCGGAGTTTTTACCGGTGCAGTTCCCGACAGCAACGGATATGTGGAATTTTATGTGAGTACAAAGGTAAACCATAGTGTGAATTACTTTACAGAATACGGCTTTGATGTGGGGCTGACAAGCGGCGGTGGCGGCGGAACAAACGGCATAGAGATATATAAGCTTACTTTTGGCAATATAAATTTAGATTACAGCGTAAATGTAAACGATGCGTCATTGCTCCAGCAGTACCTTTCGGGCAATGCAGAGTTTGATTCTCTGCAAATGTACCATGCCGACATTAATCGTGACGGCAAAATAAATGTTCAGGATGTTACCGCTTTGCAGACAGCCGTTGCCGAATACTATGGATATTAATTTTAATTTAGTTTTAAAGCGAGGAGGAAATCAATGAAAAAACTTTTAAGTACAGCACTTGCAGCTGTTATGGCAACAGGCTCAATAGTTTCTGCCAATGCTGCAGTTGTTCGGGAGAATAAGAGCGTTCAGGTGCTTGATTCAGGGGTAAAACTTGAAAACAACACCTTAAATGTGTTTACTTATAATCTTAGCAAAAATACGCTTGGCGGAGTGTGTTTTTACGGCAAAAACACAGGAAAACCATATGCTGTACAATACAAGGATTGTATAGGTAAAAATACCGTTATTTCCATGCCGTCAAGCGAAAGCTATACTCGCTTTGTTTCGGCAAACGGCGGTAGCAGCGGAAATACTTATGCAGGCTATTCCTTTGCGAATACAGGCGGCGAATATGCAAAACTAAAGGTAAAATTAAGCGATGTTTCAAGCTATTTTAACAGTGACGGTTCATATACCGATACAGACGGAAACGGAGCAACCTACACTCTTAGGGAAAATGGATCCAATCTCACTTTCTTTAGCGGCGGTGCGGTAAACGGTGTTGCACCCGATGAGAACGGCTGTGTGGAAATTTATATAAAAGCAAAACCCGGTGTGAAAACCGCATTTTCAACCTTCCTGCCTAATTACAGCGGAATAATAAGTATGTATGTGCCGATGCTTTGTTTTGGCAATATTGACCTTAAAGGCAGTACAAATGTAAACGATGTAACCCTTTTGCAGAGATACCTTGCGGGCGATGCGGAATTTGATAAACTTCAGATGTTTTATTCCGACATAAACCGTAACGGTAAAACAAATGTTAAAGATGTTACAGACTTACAACAAGCTATTACCAAATAATTATAAAGGAGTATAAAATGAAAAAATTTGTATGTTTAGCTCTTTGTGCAGTGCTGACTGCAGGTGCAGCAGTGACCGCAAACGCAAAAAACGTTAAGCCGCATAAGGGTGTTGAGATTTACAACTCGGCAAAAAACATCGGCAACAACACGCTTTTGGTTTCTGCGTACAATATTCCGTCCGATTATACAAACGGAGTATTATTTAAGGGAGGCGATACTCAAAAAAACTACTCAATGAAATTTGCCGATTGTATAGACGGTGACAAAACACTCTTTATGCCGTCTACCGAAAAATATGCCCGCTATTTTGTAAACGGTTCGGGAAACACATACGCAAGTTACACATTTGACAATAAAGGCGGAAGGTATGTTAAAGCAAAAATAAATCTTCACGAGTTAGATCCGAATTATTTTAACAAGGACGGCTCGCATACAATGGAAGACTCAAGTATCGGCAGTCATGATTATAAGTTCAAATACGAAAAAGCAGACGGCGGCGGGTATTATGACTCCGCCTTGTACTTCCAGAGCGGCGGTGCTGTAACGGGCGTAGTTCCGGATAAGGACGGCTGCGTGGAAATTTATCTGTCTACCAAAATTAATGAACCAACAGTTTACTGCACTACATTTTCTTACCGCAAAGCTTATGTAGTCGGCGGCGGAGGCGGTACTGTCGGTTCGAATATATACATATTGAGATTCGGCAATATTGACCTTCACGGCGCAGTAGATGTAAACGATGTTACTTTTCTGCAACAGTACATTTCCGGATCGGTTGAGCTTGATTCGCTCCAGTATTATTACACAGATACAAACTTTGACGGTCACCGTGATGTAAGGGATGTTACCACCTTACAGCGAGCAATAGCAAAACGATAATTAAAATTATGGTTTAGCAAAATAATTTTGCAAAGTATTATAAAAGTTTGGTCAACCTTTTCAAAGGTTGTGGGTGTGGGCAAAGCCCACAAATACTTTCCGTTTATGCAATCTAACGATAGCCAAACAGCTTGCTGTTTGGCGGCTTGAACGAATGGGCGAAAGTCAATGTGAGAGCAATAAAAGAAAACATACTTAACCTTCATAGGCAACGCAATGCGTTGCCTATATTTTGGGCATTTCCGGTTACAACGGCTACCGCCTGTTTTTTCAAATTTTGTTTTATGCACACTGACAGCAGGCTGTCAGTGTGCATAATAATTTGTTATATCGGAAGATTTTTATAACCGCTGCGCTTACTTTCTTTTGCCTTGGACACCTTGACGGACTCGGCATAGGAACTATACTTGCAGCCTTTACAATGGGCAAGGCTGTTGGTATAATAGGTACATATATAGATAAATTCTTTTATTTTGAAACCTTTAAAACGCTTAAAAAGCCAAGAGGAGAGGTACAATGCACGAAATAACACTTATTGTAAAATATTTTATAAAAGACGATATGTTAAACGAGTTTTTAGCGGTGCTGAAAAACAACGGATTTCCCGAAGTTGTGCAGAGCGAAAACGGCTGTATTGAATACAATTACTTTGTGTCGGCTTTCGGCAAGGAAAATGTAGTTGTGCTTATCGAAAAGTGGGAGTCCGAAAAATTGCAGAAATTTCACCCAGACGCACCGCATATGCAAAATATGAAAACTTTTAAAGACAGCTTTGTAGAAAAAACAACTGTTGAAATTTTTGAGTGAGGGATAAAATGAAAAGAAAAAGAATAATTGTCTCTGTACTTGCAGCGGTAATGGCTTTAACAGCACTTGTCGGCTGTCAAAATTCGGGCGAAAGCTCAAAAGCCGAAACAAGTGCAGGAGAGCAGAACACGCAAGCTAACGAGAGCACAGCGCCTGTTGACCCGTATGCCGACATTGATCTGAAGATTTCAAGAATGACAGTCGAGGAAAAGGTAGGTCAGCTGCTTTATGTGAATTGCCGTGGCAACGATATGACCGAGGCGATAAACGATTACCACATTGGCGGCGTTTTGCTGTTCGGAGTTGACTTTGACGGCAAAACAAAGGACGAGGTAAAGGCAGACATAAAAGCCATGCAGGCAACGGCAAAAATTCCGCTTATTATCGGTACAGACGAAGAGGGCGGAACTGTGGTGCGTGCGAGCGATAACCCGAATTTAAGGGAAAGCGCATATCTTTCACCGAGCGAAACCTTTGCAAACGGCGGCTGGAGCGCTGTTGAAGATGACGCATACGATAAAGCGGAGTTTTTGCTTTCGCTTGGTGTAAATGTAAATATGGCGCCTGTCTGCGACATCACTTCCGACCCCGATTCATTTATGTATTACAGGTCGTTTTCAAGTGACGCCGCAAGCACAAGCAGATTTGTGGATACGGTTGTAAAAGCAAGCAAAGAGAAAAAACTCGGTACTGTGCTAAAGCATTTCCCCGGCTATGGCGACAACGGCGATACGCACTATTCGTCTGCAACTGACAGCAGACTGTATTCTGAATTGCAGAACAACGATTTTCTGCCGTTTCAGGCAGGCATCGATGCAGGGGCGGATATGGTGCTGGTAGCCCACAATGTTGTCTCCTGCATGGATGATCAGGTACCGGCATCTATTTCTCTACCGGTACATAATATTTTGCGTAATGAATTAGGGTTTGACGGCGTGATCATTACCGATGATCTGGTCATGGAAGGAGTACGGCAGTTCGCCGGGGATGCGGAGATTGCCGTAAGGGCGGTACAGGCGGGAAACGATATGCTGTGCTGCACCGATTTTGAAGTACAGGTACCCGCAGTCATCAAAGCGGTCGAAACCGGTGAGATTACCGAGGAACGCCTCAACGAATCGGTCCTGCGTATTTTGAAAATGAAAATAAAGCTGGGCATCATTGCGGATTATCAGAATTTTTCCCAATAAATTCTGTATAAATATTGTGGATATTCAGCAGTTCACAGATAGCAAGAAGCTTGTTAGGAATAAAAAGTAATTATGTAAAGAGAATTGATCTCGTTCTCTAATTGGTGAACTGATTCCATAATAGTATTGAAGCTTGGAATATCGCCATATAACATATCTTTCATAGCTTCATAATCATTGATGAGGGCTGGAAAGCGGTATTTCGGTGGAATCAGCTTTAAGGTGCCGGGAATTGCTTCCGGATATTTAGCCCATGCTCTTGGATAAAATTTCATTTTGAAATCAACTACTGTTTTCAGAAGATCTATGTGAGAGAAAGCAACATCTTTTACAGGGGTCTGGGCCATTCTATAAAGATCATAGTAATGTCTGGAATATCGTTGTGGCATGAATTTCAGTATTTTTCTGCTCAAAGATTTTTGGGTAGTATACAGCTGTATACGGTTCAATGCTTGCAATTTTAGCAGGTGTCCAGGCTGCTAATGCACCGATTTTCAGGCGGATTACCTATAGGGTAGAAGGATTTGTGAACAGATTTGGATAAGCGAAAATAACAGTCTGTTTGTTATTCTCATCTATGTAAATATTAGCGTTACACCCCAGTTGAATAAAGATGTTTCGGAAGACACAACTATTTCAAAAATATTTTAAATACCTGTGGACAAGCAAAAGGGAGTATGCTATATTCTATTTAAAGATAATTTTAAATGGGTAAGAAGATTATGAAAGAAACAAATATTTTTAAAGTATTGGCGGATCAACAACGGAGAGAGATTCTGATAATGCTAAAAGATGGCCGATTAAATGCTGGGGAGATTGCCGAAAAATTACAAGTCACACCGGCTGCTTTGTCTTACCACTTAAAACTGTTAAAAAGCGCCGACTTAGTATCCGAATATAAGGAAAAAAACTTTATATTTTACGAAATCAATACGACAGTTTTTGATGAATTAATTCTATGGATTAACCAGTTTGGAGGAGCAAAGGGATGAAAAAAATCATGTGGATTGTTGCGGTGCTACCAGTGGTGGTTGCAAGTATGATGTTACAGGTGATACCGGATATGATACCGCATAAAATCGGAATTTTTATTTTTCCGATAGTTATTTTGTGTGTTACATTCTTTTGGCACCTTTTAATTGGTACATTTGAAAAAAAGACCGTGAAAGCAAGTACGGATAAAGAACGTATGGAAGCAAATTCCTCCGCAAGGGTACTATGCGTGGTAGGACTATCGCAGGCTATCATGTTTGGAATTATGAATTATTGTATCCTTTATTCCTCTTGTGTGCAGGAAAATGTGAATGGTTCAAAGGTAACAGTTGATATTGCAAGGATTTCCTGCATCTTATGTGGAATTATTTTTGTTGTAGTAGGAAATTATATGACAAAGGCAAAGCGAAATACGGTAGTTGGGTTTCGAACGGCCTGGAGTATGTATAATGATAATACATGGAGAAAAAGTAACCGTTTTGGAGCCATCAGTATTGTTGTTGCAGGAGTATTGACCATTATTACGGCTGCATTTGCCAATGGAATAACCAGTACAATTTTATTATTGGTGTATTTATTATCAGCAACGATTATTGCAATATTATACTCGAAAAAGGTCTATGACCAAGAAAAAAGAGAAGTTTGAGGTTGCACTTATATGGGAGAATGATTATTTATGAAAACAAAAAGATTAGTATTAAGAAAATGGACAGAGGCAGACGCAGAGAGTTTATATGAGTATGCAAAAGATTCGGAAGTCGGCCCTATCGCAGGATGGCCACCCCACAAGTCCGTAGAGGAAAGCCTCGATTTGATCAGAAATGTATTCAATGGTCCGGAGTGCTATGCCATCTGTGAAAAAGAGAATGGGAAAGCAATCGGTGCCATTGAACTGAAATTGAAGGGCCACACGGATATGACAGACCGTGAGGACGAGTGTGAACTGGGCTATTGGCTGGGACAGCCATTTTGGGGAAAAGGGTACATGCCGGAGGCCGCAAAGGAAATTCTGCGCCATGGATTCGAAGAACTTGGGATGAACACCATATGGTGCGGATATTATGAGGGAAATCAAAAATCCAAAAGAGTGCAGGAAAAGGTCGGTTTCGTGTATCATCATACCTGTGAAGAAGTTCCCGTGCCATTACTGAAGGAAGTAAGAACTGGTCATACAAATGTAATGACAAAAGCACACTGGGAGGAAATAAACGAAGGAAGGTAACGATTTTGTTTGTTTTACATGCAATGTACGAGGGGATCGTAAAAGGTCCCCTTAAATGATATCATTTTGAAATATAGTTATTGCATAATTAGAAAACATAGAGTATGCTTTGTTTATAAGTACACTTCACTTATGAAAATTTCTATGTCAGCAAAAGCTGATGTCTGAGACTTTGATAAAAAAGTCAGCCGAACCCTCAAGATAATACAACAGAAGAATAAGGGGAGCAAAACACCACAGAAAACCAGTTGTATCACAAAAACAGGTAAGCTATAATATAGATATGTATAGATTCCTTTTGCGTCTGAAAATATCTATAGTTGCCTGACACAAAAGGAGGAAATTAATTGAATACAGAATTGAAGAATGCGGTAAAAGCAGCCGATCTGAAAGCACAGTATGATGCAAGAGTGAAGCGGCTGGTAGGACACAAAAGAGTTCTGGCACAGATTTTGATCAAAACTGTGGATGAATTTAAGGTTATGAAAGGCAATACCGTTGCAAACTGCATAG
>OGHC01000939.1_pt1 | contig 15504 bp, 9 predicted proteins | sample 1571381 | NCBI WGS metagenome assembly OGHC01 (sample SAMEA2581945, study PRJEB24529) | metagenome | biome: Human gut stool | place: China | collected 2011 | reverse complement strand
TTTTACCGTCTGAAGAGCTGCTGCCGGTTCCCTTACTGCCGCAAGCCGTAAAGCAAGCTGCAAGGAAAGTCAAAGCAAGAACTGCTGCCAGAACCTTTTTCAATGACATTTTCATAAAATGACCTCCTGTAGCTAATTTTGCAAGATTCAAAAGCAAATCCTGCAATAAATCATTTATGATGAAAATTATCTTACACGCAAAAATATGATTTGTCAATAAATTGCCGAAATTTAGTCGCGAAAATATGACGAAGTTGCACAAACACAGCGTTCTGTTTTTATACACTTTTGAAAAGCCGTTGATTTTGTCGTTTTATGTGCTAAAGTCTATACGGCGTTTCCGAAGTTTAAAGACTACGAAAAAAGCAAGGAGCCGCGGATAATACCCACGGCTTCTTGCTTTAAGACTTTATATAGAAATGGAAGATTAAGCTACGTGAAAGCTGCCTCTCTCGGCACCCTTTCTGCCGCCGTCAACAAGCTTGAATTCACGGTTTTTACGCATTTGCTCAATACGCTTTTTTCTCTTGTATCTGCGGTAATTGACAACTATAATCATCTTGACCTTTTGCTCAAAGGCGATGAACTTATCCTCCTTATAAAATCCGTATATAAGAAAGATAATAACTGCGAGCTCTATCATAGAAGAAATGGCTGTGAATGCTGACATATACAGGACCTCCGGTTCTTTAGAACATTTGTTTGTGTTTCATTACACCCTTATTATACCAACAATTTATATTTTGTCAATACAAATGTTCGGATTTTTTCGGTGTATAAGTCCTAAAATTAGGACATTTGTGTTGCAGAGCTAATACTTTTTTAATTCCAAACGCATAATACCACAACATATTGTGTTAGTCAATACTTTAGGCACAACTTATGCTATTTATACATAAAACGACCAAATAATTGCTTGTTCGGTATTTATTATGGATAATATTTATGGTACAATAATACGGTCAAATATATGTAATTTCAGTAAGGAACGGTAAAAAGAAATGTTCGTAGATATAGCTAAAATAAATATTAAAGCAGGCAACGGCGGCAACGGTGCGGTTGCTTTTCACAGGGAGAAATATGTGGCTGCGGGCGGTCCCGACGGCGGCGACGGCGGAAGAGGCGGCAACATAGTATTTCAGGCAGATGACAGTCTTGCCACATTATCCGATTTCAGATACAAAAGAAAATATAAGGCTCCGAGCGGTGAGGACGGCAGAGGCGCAAGGCAAAACGGCAAAAAAGGACAAGACCTTGTAATACGTGTTCCGCGCGGCACGGTAATACGCGAAGTAACAAGCGGAACGATTATGGCGGATATGTCAACCGACGAGCCGTTTATAGCGGCGAAGGGCGGTAAGGGCGGAGGGGGCAATTCTCATTTTGCCACCTCGACACGCCAAACTCCGCGCTTTGCGAAAAGCGGCGCTCCGGGCGAGGAGTGGGATATTTCGCTTGAACTGAAGCTCATTGCCGACGTTGGTCTTATCGGCTTTCCGAATGTAGGTAAATCCTCGCTTTTGTCTGTGGTGAGTGAGGCGAAGCCCATTATAGGCGATTATCATTTCACAACTATAATACCCGTTCTCGGCGTTGTCACCATGGGTCCGGAGCAGAGCTTTGTAATGGCGGATATTCCGGGTCTTATAGAGGGTGCTGCGGACGGTGTGGGTCTCGGTCACGAATTTTTAAAGCATATAGAACGCTGCCGTATGCTGGTGCACGTAGTTGACGTCGCCGGCAGCGAGGGAAGAGACCCGAAAGAGGATTTTGAAAAGATAAACGAGGAGCTTGTAAAGTTCAATCCCGAGCTTGCAAAATGTCCGCAGATAGTGGCCGGCAACAAAATAGACCTTGCAACCGACGAGCAGCTTGAGGATTTCAAGAGCTTCATTGAGAAAAAGGGACTTCCCTACTTCCCGATAGTCGCACCGATAAAATACGGCACAAAGGAGCTTATAAATGCTGTTGCGGAAAAGCTCTCTACCCTGCCGCCCGTAAAAAAATATGAGGCGGAGGAAATACCGCTTTCGGTGCTTGAAAGCAAAAAGAACAACGGCTTTAAGGTTACCGTGAACGACGGCGTATATTCTGTTGAGGCTGACTGGCTTTACAGGATACTTTCAAAAACCGACCTTGACGACTACGCGTCGCTTCAGTATTTTCAAACGGTTCTAAAGTCGAGCGGAATAATCGACGAGCTTGTAAAGCAGGGAATTCAAGAGGGTGACACCGTTTCGATTTACGATCTCGAATTCGACTATATACCGTAATTACCGCGGTATCAAAAAGGGGTATATAAATGTTTGCTAAAATCATAAGCGTCGGGCTTTTCGGCATGGAAGCCTATATGACCGGCGTCGAAGCGGATATTTCGGGCGGTATGCCGCGCTTTGACGTTGTAGGACTTCCCGATACGGCAGTCAGCGAGAGCCGCGAAAGAGTCCGCTCCGCCATTAAAAATAACGGATTTGACTTTCCGCCGTCGCGCATTACAATAAATCTCGCACCGGCGGACATAAAAAAAGAGGGGCCGATTTACGACCTGCCCATTCTGATAGCAATACTTAAATCCACGGGGCAGCTGTCCTGCGATACCGACAGCTCGGCTTTTTTGGGAGAGCTGTCGTTAAACGGCGAGGTGCGCAGAATTAACGGCGTTTTGCCGATGGTTATTAAAGCACAGCGTTGCGGTGTTAAGGAAATATATATACCGGCTCCGAACGCTGCCGAGGGTGCTGTTGTGCGCGGCATAACCGTATATCCCGTAAGGAATGTCGGGCAGTTGCTGTCACATCTCACGGGCGGAGAAAAAATAACACCCGTTTCCGAATCCGATTTCAAATCTTACAGCCTGCCTGATAATCTGCCGGATTTCTCCGACGTCAAGGGTCAGCACGAAGCTAAAAGAGCCTTAGAAGTTGCCGCCGCAGGCGGACACAATGTTATGATGATAGGACCTCCGGGCTCCGGCAAGAGTATGCTCGCGAAACGCATACCGTCAATCTTGCCCGATATGACATTTGAAGAATCGCTTGAAACAACCAACATATACTCGGTAGCGGGAGTTTTGCCCAAGGGAATATCCCTTATAAAAGCGCGTCCTTTCCGCTCGCCGCACCACACCGTCTCCCCTGCCGGACTTTCCGGAGGCGGCACGGTACCGCGCCCGGGTGAAATATCCTTAGCGCATAACGGCGTACTGTTTCTTGACGAGTTGCCCGAGTTTTCGAGAACGTCAATGGAAGTTTTACGTCAGCCGATAGAGGACGGTAAAATAACAATAGCGCGCGTTGCCGCAACATTTTCATATCCTTGCAGCGTTATGCTTGTATGCGCCATGAACCCATGTCCGTGCGGTTACTTCGGACATCCGACAAGAAAATGCACCTGTCCGAAGGGCGCGCCGCAAAAATATCTGTCAAGGGTATCGGGCCCTCTGCTTGACAGGCTTGACATACATATTGAGGTTCCGCCGGTTGATTTTGACGCCCTCTCGCAAAAGGAAGGCTCCGAAGAATGCTCTTCCGAAATTAAGGCAAGAGAAATTCAGCGCCGCCGTTTTAAGGGGACAAGCGTCACCTGCAACGCTAAAATGGATTCTGCACTCACAAGAAAATATTGTATTATGACCACGGCAGCGGCCAACATACTGCGGCTCTCCTTCGACAAATTGGGTCTTTCGGCAAGAGCCTATGACAAGGTGCTGAGAGTGGCAAGAACAATAGCCGACCTTGACGGCAGCGACGTGATAGACACCAAGCATATAGCCGAGGCGGTACAATACAGAAGTCTCGACCGAAAATTCTGGAAGGAATAAATAAACGCAATACAAAACGGCTGTAAGAGCAAATCTTACAGCCGTTAATTTTATTGTTCTTTTTTATATTCCGTCGTAATAGCCTTTGTCGATAAGCTCGCCTATCGAAGCTACAACTGCCGGCTTATCCTCCTTATACGTTACGCCGTACCACTTATCCTCGGCGACGAGAACATTAACCTTTTTGGTTCCGCTCTCGATAAGAGAAGATACGACGGACGGGAGATAATACTCGGATTTCGGCACATTCAGCTTTTCTTTGAGAAAAGAAACAAACCCATCCTCTATGTATTTGAATACGTCGGGACGGAATCCCCAAAGGTTCATGGAAACGACCGTATCCGGCGACAACGCATTCCAAGTCTTGCCGTCATCCTCGGTAAATGAGCAATCGCTGCGAATCTTTGTATATTCGGTGACGCTCTCTAAGGCATTATTATCTGTAACACAAACGCCTCTTGAAACGGTACCGTTTTCCGTAAGCGTATTCTTGAGTCTGAAGCCGACCATACAATAATCCTCGGAATCCGATGACAGCTCGTCGTAAATCTTCTTAAATGCGCTTCTGCCGTAATAATCATCGGCATTTACAACCGCAAACGGCTCTTTTACAACATTCTTACAGCAGAGAATTGCATGAGCGGTTCCCCACGGCTTTTGACGGTCTGCAGGGCAGGTAAAGCCCTCCGGAAGAGCATCTGTCTCCTGAAAAACGTACTCAACCTTAACCTTTTTTTCTATACGCGAGCCGACGATACGTTTAAAATCATCCTCGATTGCGTGTTTTATAACAAAAACAACCTTATTAAAGCCTGCCTTTACCGCATCGTAAACCGAAAAATCAAGAATTACCTCTCCGTTTTTTCCTATCGGCTCAAGCTGCTTTAATCCGCCGAAACGACTGCCCATACCGGCAGCCATAACAACCAAAGTTATGTTCTTACCCATTGTTTTTCTCCTTTAGCCCCATTGGCTCGTTTTATTTATTATTTGCCTCTTTTTCGGTTTGCTCGGCTATTGCCTCGTCCTTTTCAGCCTCTTTTTCGGCTTCCTTCGCCTCTTTTTCGGCTTTCTGTGCCGCCTTTTCGGCTTTATCGGTCTTAATTTCTTCCGCTGCCTTGCGAGCCTTTTCGGCTTTTGCCTTTGCCTCTGCCGCTTTGGCTTTTGCTTTTTCGGCTTCTTTACGGGCTTTTTCGGATTCCTTGCGTGCCTTTTCCTCGGCATCGCGTTTTGCTTTCTCTGCCTTGGCAACGGCTTCTATTTTTGCTTTTTCTGCCTCTCGGCGTGCCTTTTCGGCTTTTTCTGCGGCATCTCGCTCGGCCTTTTCTGCATCCTTGCGCGCCTTTTCAGCCTCTTTTTTCACCTTTTCATCGGCTTTTTTAGCTTTTTCCGCCGCTTCACGCTCGGCTTTTTCTGCGTCCTTGCGAGCTTTCTCGGCTTTTTCCGCCGCTTCACGCTCCGCCTTTTCCGCATCCTTACGTGCCTTCTCGGCGTCTCTGCGGGCTTTTTCGGCGGCCTTTTCTGCATCCTTGCGCGCTTTTTCACGTTCCTTGCTCTGCTCGTACTTTGCTTCGCGCTGTTCACGCTCAACCTTTATTTCAGCCATATGCTCCTCGCTGATACCGGTGCTGCGCCAAGTATGGATTATTTCGGGAGCCGCGAATATCTCATCAAGACGTTTGATAAACGGAACAATCTCGCCGAAATCAAGCGCTCTGTGGTCAAAAGCAATACAAAGCGGCATAACCTGACGAATGGCTATTTCCTTTTCGCCCGCTTCATTTACAACAACTACGGGCTTATCCTGAACAGCACCGACCGCTATGGCACAAACCTGCGGCGGAACAATTTCAAGCAAGCAGGTTTCACCGCGTTGCGCACGGTAAACCGAGCCGATATTTGAAACGGTTATCGTACCCTGCTCGATATCGTGCTTTGTAAGCCTGTCATTTTCGGGAATTTTATAATAATTGCTCTTTTCCTTTCCGCTGAGGGTCTTAACCTTGTGCTTACCGGTCTTTGAGCCGATAAGACGATAAAGGGTTTGTTTGATTTTGCCCTGCTTTAAAGCTGTAAGCGTGTTATCAAGAGAGACATCAAACATAACCTCGTCAAGATTTGTGTTTGCGACACGGCGGTTTACGTCCGCGATATACGCAACCATCTCATCAAGGTTTTTGTTTTCAAAGTTGTGAAGATTTATTGTCATCATCTCGCCGTTCGGCAAGACCATCGGCATAGAAATATCAATATTTTCAAAGGTATGTATTTCTCCTCTGACAAGCTTGCGGTCAAATTCGATATGAGAATTCATAATCGGATCTGCTTTGAGCCCCTCAACTATTATTTTGAGCATAAGAGTATTTAAAGTGACTTTTTTCTCGGGCGTACAATCTTCATTAAGCCTTTTATACTCTATCATAAATTCGGTGACGTCCGGCTCATAGTTGTATGTAACGTGAGGAACATTTGCCCACGATTCGGTCGTCATATTGGCTACAATCTTGCGCTGAATACCGAAATGTATGGTGTTGGTTTTTTTCATTTTGTTTTTTGCCATAAGTATTCCTCCATACAAACTTTACTTAAATAGTATAATACAAATCATTTTAGAAATAAACTTTTTTTTGCGAAAAAATCACATTTTACATATTATGTCAAGCAGCTTAACAGTTGTCTATAATCGCACGAGCGGCATTTGTGTATTTCCGACAAAAAAACGCAGATTGAATTTGTATTTATATTGGAGTATAATAATATAAAATTTATAAAGCGAGGAGATTTTGGATAAAATGAACAAACAGACCGAAATAAAAGAAAGCACCGTCCTTCTTATGCCGGACGGGAACCTTGCAAGACCCGGCTATTGTAAGCACAACCTTTTCAGATATAATCCCGAAATGATAAAACGTGAAAATACCATGCGCCTTAAGGAATGGGATTATTACCAGATAAGCGACGGAAATATAATGATACAGCTCAATTTCTTTAATATATCGCTTGCCACCTGTGCCACTTTCGGACTTGTTAACCTCAAGACCGGCAGAAAAATAAGCGGTATGGCAACTGAGCTTTTCACGCCGCACAAGAACCGACTCAGCAAAAACGGCGACGTTCCGAACTATACCGAATATAAGCGCGGAGGAACAAAGCTTATATTTGACGTTCGCGAAACGGAGAGACGCCTCTATTTTGAAGGCACGGCTTCGGGCAAAAAGGTTAAATTCGACGTTACGTGCTATAAGCTTCCCGAGCACGAAAGCATAACAACAGCGACCCCGTTTAATGAACAGGGATGCTTCTTCCTTACTCAAAAGCTCAACTGCCTTGCGACAGAAGGCACCGTTGTTGCCGGGAACGAGAAATACACATTTACAAAGGATAAAACCTTTACGGTTCTTGACTGGGGGCGCGGTGTGTGGCCGCACACGAATACATGGTACTGGGGAAACGGCAGCACTTATCTTGACGGCAAACTCTTCGGCTTCGAGCTTACATGGGGCTTCGGCAACGAGTCAAATGCAACCGAAACAGCTATATTCTATGACGGTAAATGCCATAAAATAGGCGCAGTGCATCTTGAGAAAGACCCTGAAGATGGCGCCGGATGGATGAATGAATGGCATTTTATTTCGGAGGACGGCAGACTTGATTTGACTATGAAGCCGTACTACGACCACTATACAAACCTGCTTCCGCTCAACCTGTTCGGTATGAAAACGCATCAGGTTCACGGACTTTGGAGCGGCAAGGTCGTTCTCGACGACGGCACGGAGCTTAATATTAAAGATATGTATGCATTCTGCGAAAAGGTTCACAACAAATTCTGATAAAAACTCCGGCTGCTTACTAAACAAAAAACGCTTATTCCGAAAAATCGGAATAAGCGTTTTATTTTGGGCTTGCTTTACTTTATTCGCCTGCTTTATATTTGCCTGCCATAACGAGGCCAAGCACGGAAGCATCGGAGAGATCAACAACACCGTCTCCGTTAAGGTCCGCCGCAGCAAGCTGTTCATCGGTAAGAGTTTCAATGCCGAGCGAATGATATACGATAAGGTTGTAATCCGTACTGTCAACCTTGCCGTCGTCGTTCACATCGCCGAACAAACGTATTTTAACCTGTACGTTAAATTCACTCTTGTCACTGACAAGACCCGAGCCGCTGACAGCGCGGAATTTGTAATTATATGCTCCGCTGCCGTTTGTGGTGAGAGTGTTGCCCTCAATATTTGTCCACTCGCCTCCGTTAAGCGAATACTGATATTTAACGCCCGACGAAGCCGAAGAGTTGAGAGTAAATGTCACATCCTGCCTTACAAGCGAACCGGAAGCCACATTTTCTTCACCGCAAGCCGCCGTCACCGTAACGTCCGTCGGAACGCTCTTATCAATCATAACGACAACACCGTCCGACACATCGCTCTCAACGCCCGCTTTATTAACAGCCTTAAATGTATAAGTCTTATTGCAGTTTTCGGCAATATTGAGAACGTTGCCGTTCATCTCCTTAAAGCCCGTTCCGTCGTCATAGTAATATGTAACGCCGGTATTGCTTGTAGCCGAGAGAACTATTGTAACGTCGCCGCTTGTCCACTCGCCTGTTTTACCGTAAGAAGATACGGTAAGCACGGGTTTATCGCCGTCGATATTTGTAACCGTAAATATCTTTGTTGCAACTCTGCCGTTTTTGCCTACTACGGTAAATACGTATGTACCGTTCTGTGACACGGTGTAAGAGTCTTCATTGGTTATATCCTGACCGTTGCAGGTAACCTCGCGAAGTCCCGACTCGCCTACCTCGGTGCTTATGTTTATCTTATAAGGGTTCGGAGTAACATCGGTAACCTCGGGAGTAAGAGTTATTTCGGGAACCTTTGCATCTATCATTACGTGATAGCTGTCAGAGGGATAACTCTCGGTGCCGGCATTGTTAACGGCTTTAAATCTGTAAACGGCGTTGGTTGTATCGGTTATCTCAATGCTCGCGCCGCTGTCGATAAGAGTCCAGCCGTTTCCGTTGTCATAATAATAGTTAATACCGGAAAGAGAAGCTTCCTCGGTAGAGAAGTTGAATGTAACGCCTTCACCCGTCCATCTGCCGAAGGTACCCTCGAACGAAACGCGGATAACAGGCACCTGACGGTCTATCTTAACCGTAAACGCAGTGACGTTGCTCTCAAGAGCCGCATAGCTCTCGGCCTTAAATTCGTATTTATGCTCACCTGTTTCGGTTGCGGTAAAGGTATTGCCCGAAAGCTCCTGCCATTCGCCGCCGTCAACACGGTAATAATATTTGTAAATTCCCGAATAAGCCTCGGAGGAAAGAGTTATATTTACATCTGTTGCGCTCCAAGCACCCTCTTGATATTCCTTATCACCGCCATATACAGCGGAAACGGTAACATCGGTGGGAGCCGTACCGTCTATAACCACGCCGTCCGAACGAAGTATTGCGGAAACATTGCCCGCCTTATCGGTAGCTCTTGCCTCTACAAAGCCCTTGAAATCGGGGTCTTTAGCCGGTTTGTTTTCGCTGTCGTAGACGCTCCAGTCGGAGCCGGTCGGCTGACCGTTTTCATCTACAAAGCGATATTCAATTTTGTCTATTCCCGATACGCCCTCATCCGACGCATCAACGGTAATTTCAACAGTCTTGTTAAAGAATCTGCATAAAGTGTCCGCCTTGCTGAAGAAGTTTCCGGAAACCTCTCTTGCGACACCGCCTATGCCTTTATGTAAAACGGTTATGCTGTTTACGGTGGGAGCAATTTTATCGATATTGTTTATAACGATACTTTCTTCTGCCGTAAGACCGTTCCCCGCAGTTACAACTACATTGTAAGTTCCGTTCTCAGCAACGGTAAACGAATCATGAGAAGCGGTTATATCCTCACCGTTTAATGTAACGGAGGCTATTCCCGAAGCGCCTACGTTAAGACTTCCTATTGTAACATCATAGCTCTTATTTGTAAGCTCGGTTACGGCGGGAGTAAGAGTGAACGAAGGCTTTATATCGTCGCGCATAACGGTGTAGCCCTCTGTGTAATCGCTCTCAATGCCCTTGGAATTTACAGCTTTAAAATAATATGTATCGCTGCTGTTCACATTTACGGTAAGCGTGTTGCCTTCCAATGGTGCTTCTACGCCTGCGGAATCGGTTTTAAAGTAATACTTAACTCCGTCAAGCTCGTGAGTCGATGAAAGAGTAAAGGTTACGTCCTTGCTTGTCCATCCGCCGTTATAATCGCCTTTATCAACGCTGACAACGGGTTTACCGTATACAATTACGGGGAATGTAGCCGAAGCGCTGCGCCCCGCATGTGTGTATGTAACGGTTATATTCTGCTCTACATCGTAAAGCTCCGGGTCAAATGACGATGTGTCGACCGTGTAATCGGTGACGTATTCGGACTCGGCGTTGCTGTAATTTGCCTTAACCTTAAGGCCCGAAAGATCAAGGGTCTTATCGCCCTCGAGATAATCCTTTTTAGGATTTTCGAGCTCAATTGATGTTACCGCCTTAGAGTGAACGGTTATCGGGAATATTGCGTGATATGTTTTGCCGGCTCTTACTACGTTAACTATAATATACTGCACCGAATCAAGTATCGAAGTGTTGACGGAGCTTACCGTATAATCCGTTACCGGAACGGAAAGCTGATCGTCGGTATAGGCGTTTGCCGCCTCTTCGCCGTAATATTCGGCAATATCCGCACGATTATATGTAAGCTTAACCTCCATACCGGTGAGATCGAGCTCTGTGCTACCCTCTACATAATCGGTCTTAGTGGGCGCGGTAAACGCAATACTTATCGGCTCAACCTCAACTACCGTTATATTCTTTTGAGTTTCTACGTATGCGCCGTCAACCTTTGTAACGCCGTTCCTGCCGAATGCATGTAGTGTTGTATCGCCTGCCGAAATACCCGTGACGACACCGTTTGAATCGACCGAAGCATACGCATTCTTCTGATTTACGTCGCCGATATTCCAGTCGGAGGTCCAGGGAGCCGAGCCGTCGTCCTTAGTGAGACCCCAACGCTGCTTATCGACCGAAATTCTCTCGGGAGAGAATTTAGCGGTGTAGGTAACCGGAAAATCCTTGATTACATAATCATTTCCCGTTATGGTAACTCCCGTGAGGTGTCTTATTGAGTTACCACGTACCGTTACCTCTACGGATTTAGACACGCTTCCGATGGTTGCGGTTATTGTGACCTTTTTGGTGTTCCAAATGGCCGTTCCGCCGGAATCAAGACCTTTTACAAGACCGTTTGCATCAACAGTGGCTATTGACGGGTCGGAAGAAGTCCATACGACAGTTCCGAGAAGGGCTTGATCGTAATCGGACGGTGCTATATTCGCGATTGCAAGCTGCGTGGTCTTGCTCTCATTAACCGCTGTGCTGCCGCTGATGCTGAAGTCTGTTATCGCCTTGCCCGCCGTTACGGTAAGAGAGTCCTCAACGGTTTTATCGTTAAGAGTTGCTCTTACGTGTATTTCGCTAATACCGCTCGATTTCGGGGTGAATACACCGTCGGACGAAAGCGTAGCAAGCTTTGTCTCGGCGGGTGCCTCGGCGGTTGCCCATATTATTTCTTTTGTATCGGGATTTGTAAGACCCCACTCTCGTTTTACCGACGAGTTTGTGTTAAGTCTTGACGGTAACACATTTGCCTTAAAGGTAGTCGGCGTATCATTGGGAACGGCACTGTTACCCTCAATTTCAACAGAGGAGATACTGCCGACCACACCGGCTCTTGACACCTTTATTGTAACATTTTTGGAAACGCCGCCCGCCGTTGCGGTAAGGGTTGTGGATTTACTGTATTCAACGAGTCCGTCGCCGCCGTCAAGGCCGGTTACCGTACCGGAGGCATCAACCACGGCAATCGATTTATCGGCGATTTCCCAAGTAAGGTCGCCGGTATATGCTCCTGCGGGAACAACATTTGTAATTGCAAGCTGCGTTGTGGAGCCTTCACTTACGGATACGGATGAATCTGTTACGGTTTTTGTGCCGCTTATAATATCAAAGGATTCAACCGGGAGATCCTTCTGCTCAACTACATTAAAGGTTATGGTATCGACAAAAGCTACATTGCTCGCGTCGTATGCCCTAACCGTTACCGAGCCTGCTGCAGTAAATGTGACAAGTCCCGTATCGGAAATCGTTGCACGCTTGCCGGAGCTTGTATCAAATACGCTGCCGCCCATCTCCCATTTTACAGAGTGCTTAAGTCTTACCGGTGTTACCGCCGCGTAAAGCTGAACCGTTTTGCCCACGGCAACGGTAAGAGGAACGCTCTTTTTATTGGTTATATGAGTTCCGGTAGGAAAGATGTTCGCAATAACGCTCTTTTGAACCTTTATTTTAATTTTGTCACTTGCAAGCTTTGCTCCGCTTGCGTCATATATGGTTGCCGTTATTTCGACATTCATATTGGCAAGAGCAGACGCAAGGCTGTCCGCAAGAGTATCACCTGCAATGCCTCTGACAATAGAAACTATCAGGTCATCGTTCATACTGTCAAGATTAATACCCGACTTTTCAAGCTGTTTCATAATCTCGTCAGCCATTTTATCGCCTACGAGAGGAAGCACGCGCACGTTTTCATCAAGCCAAAGCTGAATTATAGCTGTCTTTGACGAATCATATGCCGTAACCTTGCCGTTATCGTCTACATCGGCAAGAAGCGGTAGGGTACTCTCCCACTTTACCGTAGTACCCTCAGGCAATTCGCCTGTCGTGGTATACTTTAGTTGAAGCGTTTTATACTCGGTCAACTGCTGTATTTCGGTAATGTCATTACCGTTTTCGTCCGTAATGTTAAGCGAGACTCCTGCCGCGTAGCTCACAAGAGCAGACGGAACCAAAGTCAACAGCATAATGACAGACAGCAAAACGCTCAAAATCCTGGTTGATGTTTTTTGCATACAGATCTTCCTTTCTCTGAAAAACCACCTTTACAAGAAAATAATAACAAATTCTACATATTTTTTCAATGCACACATTTTTACAAATAGTATTATAAGCCGGTCTGTGTTTTAGTGATTATACAATACGAACAAACAAAAAAGCGCGGAATTACACACTCCGCGCTTTAATAACATATTGATATACCGCCTTACCGCCCCGATAAAGCGTTTATTCCTCAAGCTTTTTCTGAGACTGCATTTTGAGATACGCATTTATGAAACCGTCAATATCGCCGTCCATAACCGCATTGATATTACCCATTTCGTAGCCGGTGCGGTTATCCTTGACAAGTGTGTACGGCATAAATACATACGAACGTATCTGATTGCCCCAGCCTATCTCTTTTTGGTCGCCCTTAATATCCGAAATTTTGTCAAGATGCTCGCGCTCCTTGATTTCAAGAAGCTTGGATTTTAACATTCTCATGGCAACCTCTCGGTTCTGATGCTGACTTCTCTCAACCTGGCATGCTACAACAATTCCCGTCGGGATATGAGTAAGTCTTACGGCAGATGAGGTTTTGTTTACCTTTTGACCGCCTGCACCGCTTGAACGGTAAACATCCATTTTAATGTCCTCCGGAGCTATTTCAACCTCGACCGTATCATCGATTTCGGGCATTACCTCAACCGAAGCAAAAGAGGTATGGCGTCTGCCTGCCGCGTCAAACGGGGAAACTCTTACAAGGCGGTGTATGCCCGTCTCACTTTTCATAAAGCCGTAGGCATTTTCGCCCTCTATGAGGATACTTGCCGATTTGAGCCCTGCCTCGTCGCCGTCAAGGAAATCAAGCGTAGTAACCTTAAAGCCGTGACGCTCGCCCCATCGGCAATACATTCTGAAAAGCATCTGCGCCCAATCCTGTGCCTCCGTTCCGCCTGCGCCGGCGTGGAAGGTAAGAATTGCATTTTTGGCATCATATTCACCGCTCAAAAGGGTTGTAAGGGTCATGGTGTCAAGATCACTTTCAAACTTTTCTACGCTCTCGGTGCACTCATCGAGCATACCCTCGTCCTCTTCTTCATTTGAAAGTTCAATCATAACAAGCGCATCGTCATAATCCTGCCTGAGCTTTTCATAAGCCGCCACTTTGCTCTTGAGGTTGCTTGTGCGCTGAACGACCTTTTGAGAATTTGCTATATCATCCCAAAAGCCGTCAACAGTCTGCTCTTTTTCAAGCTGCGCTATCTCTTCTTTCATCTTATCAAGACCCAGAGCCTCGGAGAGGTCATCAAGAGTCTTTTCGTGGTTTATAAGTCGCAGTCTCAATTCTTCGTATTGAAGCATAAATATAATTCCTTTACTATAATTTTTATATATTTACAAAGCTTAGTGCCTCGCCGACTATTTAATATCGGCTATGTCATAAGGCGTTTTTTGATAGACAAAGTAGTTAAGCCAATTTTGGAAAAGCAGGCTTGCCGCACCGCGCCAGGTGTCAACGGGCGTTTTTTTGATGTCGTTATCGGGGAAGTAATTGTGCGGCATCTTTATGTCAAGGCCCTTTTTTAAATCGCGGAAGTACTCGCGAGCCAAGGTGTCGCTATCATATTCGCAATGACCCGAACAGTAAAAATTGCGACACGCCATATCCGACACGAGATGAACCCCGGCTTCCTCGGAATAAGATAAAATCTGAAGATCCTTTACTCTTATTATATCCTCTTTTCGGTTTTCCGTGTGACGTGAATGCGGAACATAAAAGACATCAGAAAATCCGCGCAAAAGCGGATGATACAAATCAAGCGGTTGATGGCGAAATACTCCGAAAACCTTCTCGGGAAGCAGATGCTTCGGAATACCGTAATTATAGTAAAGCGCAGCCTGCGCTCCCCAGCATATATTAAATGTGGAATACACATTTGTTTTTGCCCAATCAAATATTTTGCAGAGCTCGTCCCAATAATCGACCTCTTCAAAATCCATCATTTCAACCGGTGCGCCGGTAACTATCATACCGTCAAATTTTTCGTCCTTGACATCGTCATAGGTTTTGTAGAATTTGAGCATATGCTCCCTTGACACATTTTTTGAAATATGGCTTTTTACCTGCAGCAAGTCTATTTCAAGCTGAAGCGGAGAATTACTGAGAAGCCTTAAAAGCTGAGTTTCGGTCTCGATTTTTGTAGGCATTAAATTCAGTATTATAATTTTAAGCGGACGAATGTCCTGCTTGACGGCTCTGTCCTCCGTCATAACAAATATATTTTCAAGCTCCAGGCTATGATGCGCCGGAAGCTGATTATCTATTTTTATGGGCATACAGCCACCTCTTTCAAGAAGACGAACCTCGGTCTTTTACCCGTTTAAGTTCTGACAAAGTATTATAACATAACACACCACCGTTTGCAATGCCGATACACATAAAAATACCCCGACCACAGTCGGGGTATTTTAAACTTATTTATTACCGTTTATATCAGCAAACGGGTTTTGTGTTTTCCTCTTCCTCGTCATCCTTACGTTTTTTACGAAGAATTATGAAGAATATAAGTGACAATCCACAAAGGAAAACAGCAGCTGCGGCGAGCGGATTTTCACGGATAAGTTCACCGGTTTTGGATATTACCGGGTTATTCATTATCGGGTTGCCGCTGTCGCTCGGTTTGGTTACCGGAACTTCGCTTGTCGGCTCCTCTACGGGTGTGCCGGGAACAATAGTAATAGTACCGTCGTCGTTAACGACAAAGTCGAGCCATAA